>Ga0209123_1003329_pt1 | contig 12170 bp, 11 predicted proteins | sample BarGraIncu00431A_FD_184500 | JGI IMG/M metagenome (GOLD analysis project Ga0209123, IMG submission 184500) | Arctic peat soil microbial communities from Barrow, Alaska, USA - Barrow Graham LP Incubations 004-31A (SPAdes) (version 2) | ecosystem: Environmental > Terrestrial > Soil > Wetlands >...
CAACGATACTATGATCGTTTCAGAAACCGCATCCTATTTAGTATCCTGGACCGACGTAAACAGCCGATTGCCTTTGGTGGCCGAGTGCTGGATGATTCAATCCCTAAGTATCTGAACTCTCCTGAGAGTGCTTTCTTTAATAAGGGGCATCACCTCTATGGGATGCATCGGGCGCATTCAGGTATTCGTGAAGAAGGCTATGCTCTCTTGGTCGAGGGCTATATGGATGTCATCGCCTTACAAAATGCTGGGTTCCCTAATGCAGTCGCGTCGTTGGGAACCGCTTTAACAAAGGATCAGGCGAAGCTTTTGAGACGGTATACTGTCCGTGTCGTCCTACTCTATGATTCCGACAGTGCGGGAATACAGGCCTCCTTTCGAGGGGGAGAGATCCTACGTGATGCTGGGATTCGGGTGGACGTTTTAACTTTAACAGGAGCAAAGGATCCAGATGAGTTCTTAAAGAGTTACGGCGTGGAAGACTTTAAGAAAGCGCTGAGCAAGGTTTTGACCTTTGTGGAGTTTAAATATCGGACAATGGTCGGCGAAAATCCGCCGCGGAGCATTCCTGAAAAAGCAGAATTAGTGATCAAACTGGCTGCGGATATCTTGAAAGTGACCAGTCCCGTTGAACGGGAAGGGTATGAGCGCTTTTTGAGTTTGGAACTGGGCCTTACGTTAGAGGCTGTACAACGCGAAATTGCTAGCCAAGACCCTAAAAAGCCCACAAAAGAGCGCGTACAGGAATATTCTCAACGACAACAGGTTAATTCTGAAAAAACTGTATATAATATCACTAATGCCATTATATGTAAAGATAATAGCGCCCCCCCTCTACCGACTGTCTATTTAGGGGGTTATCGAGCAGAGTTATTGCTGCTACGTGTGCTTTTGGAAGATATCTCGCATTTGCCTAAAATTAAGGCAATGTTGGGAGAAACATTTTGGAAAGTCCCCGTACATCAACAGATTTTTAATTATCTCGATCAGGATGGCGTATTGCCGGCACACTGTGACGAAACAGTTCAAAGCCGGTTGGCGAGCTTGCTCCTGGAAGAGTTAGATATATCCCAAGCTGAGCGTCTGATCGATGATTGCATCAAGGAAATTCTTTCGACTCAAGCTGAGGAACGAGTGGAAGATCTTCAAGCACGTATGGAAACTTTAGAAAAATCCGGTGACATGGCAGGGGCCATGGCTCTGTTGAAAGAGATAGGGGAGCGGTTAAAACGTGGCGAATAGTAAGGTTAAAGACACTCAAAAGAATGATCTGAGGAAAGGTGGGGGACAGATGAACGAAAAGGAAAAGTTAGACAGCGTCCAAGCCCTCATTCAGAAAGGCAAATTGAAAGGATCCATAACATACCGAGAAATTATGGATGCTCTCCAAGGGATTGATCTTTCCGCGGATCAAATTGACGATGTCTACCAACAATTTGGCCGTATGGGAGTCGATGTGGTACCTGAGCCTGGAGAAGTTGATCTGGCGGTTCTTAAAAAGGCCAAGGAAGACGAAGAGGAAGTCGCCGAGGAGTCAGAAGACGAGGCCGAGGAAGAGTCGGAAGTTGACCTAAGTGTCCCTGAAGGCGTGGGAATTGATGATCCGGTCCGTATGTATTTGAAAGAAATCGGACGAGTGCCACTACTTTCGGCGGAGGAAGAAATACAATTAGCAAAACGAATGGAGCAAGGCGACGAGGAAGCGAAGCGTCGACTGGCTGAGGCCAATTTGCGACTCGTGGTCAGTATTGCCAAACGATATGTTGGGCGGGGTATGCTTTTCCTAGATCTGATTCAAGAAGGTAATCTTGGACTCATTAAGGCCGTCGGGAAATTCGACTATATCAAAGGGTTTAAGTTTAGCACCTATGCCACCTGGTGGATCCGTCAAGCCATTACCCGTGCTATTGCTGACCAGGCTCGGACGATCCGGATTCCAGTGCATATGGTAGAAACAATTAACAAGTTGATTCGCGTTTCACGACAACTCTTGCAGGAATTGGGCAGAGAACCAGCGCCTGAAGAAATCGCGAAAGTGATGGATATTCCGGTAGAACGTGTTCGTGAAATTATGAAGATTGCTCAAGAGCCGGTTTCGCTTGAGACACCAATCGGTGAAGAGGAAGACTCTCATTTGGGTGATTTCATTCCAGACGAGGATGCACCGGCACCCGCTGAGGCCGCTTCATTCATTCTCTTAAAAGAGCAATTGGAAGAAGTCCTGGAAACCTTAACACCACGTGAAGAGAAAGTGCTTCGGTTACGCTTTGGACTGGATGATGGACGCACCCGGACATTAGAAGAAGTCGGACAAGAATTCGGTGTTACTCGAGAACGAATTCGGCAGATTGAAGCCAAGGCATTACGGAAACTGCGTCATCCAAGCCGTAGTAAAAAACTGAAGGATTACTTGGAATAAGCTTCGAATACCCACTGAATAATATTTAAATTCAAACAAAGACTTGACTATAGGGACCGAATTACGTATAATAACCCGTGCATGAAACATTCCTCGATAGCTCAATTGGTGGAGCAATCGGCTGTTAACCGATAGGTTGTAGGTTCGAGTCCTACTCGGGGAGCCAAACATGCTTTTATAACAATACGGGCCCATAGCTCAGCGGTAGAGCCCCCCGCTCATAACGGGTTGATCCTTGGTTCGAATCCAAGTGGGCCCACCACTTTAAACAAATTCCAATCGAGCATATAACATTAAACATCGACATTAGGGCGATTAGCTCAGCGGTAGAGCGCATCCTTCACACGGATGAGGCCACTGGTTCGAGACCAGTATCGCCCACCAATGATACCAAGGCTTTTAGGGTTTGAAGCTACGTTTAAACTAACATGTACAGTTGCGCGTATAGTTACGCATCTATGATAAACCATTTATGTGAAGGTATCCTCTCTTTGGGGGATATTTTTTTTGCCCATTAGCAGGATTTGCAAATTAAAAGTAGAAGTTCTCTCAAATTAAACGGAAAAACATAGAGGTGATCTTTGTGATAACTGAAACTATAAAAACAAACATTTCCTCGAAAGCAAGTTGTTGAGCCAGTGACAGTGATGCTGGTCAGCATCAACAAGAAAGTAATACAGAAAACTGCCAGATCTGCAGAGGTAAATTAGATTACTTCAATGTTAGCAAGCAACTCACTTGCTTTCGTTGCGGTAAAATTGAGTTTGCTAATATTTCATGTCCTAACGGTCATTATATTTGTGATGACTGTCATGGCAAAGAAGTCTTTGAAACGATTGAAAACTATGTTTTAACTACACCCTCCATGAACCCTTTGGCAATTGCAGAGGCCTTGATGTCTAACCAAGAGAAAGTACCCATGTTAGGTTGTGAAAATGCTTGGATTGCTTGTGGCGCGTTGATGGCATCCTTAAAGAATGAAGGCACGATTAAGCTTTCAAACGAACATATTATTGAGGCACTAAGCAGAACCAAAAGACAGGCAATTGGTGGATACTGCGGTTTAACGGGCGTTTGTGGGATTGCACCCGCCATCGGAGCATGTTTTAGTGTTATTCTGGGTGCGGCATGTCCTAAAGACCAAGAGACAGCAACCACCATGAGGGTTGTTGGAAAAATAGTCATGGCGATTGCTGATCAGACTGGTCCATGCTGCTGTAAGAACTTTGTCAGGACTGCCCTTCGTGAGGCCATTAAATCAGCAAAAGAGTTGCTCAATGTCTCCTTGCCCTCACCGATTGAAGCAATTATTTGTACTCATAATGCCCGCCACCCACATGGATGCAGAGAGTCTAAATGCCACTATTACGAAGCGAGCGACACATCAAAAGCTTAACCCCAGTATAGAATTAAGGAATGGAGAATTTATAATGAAAAATGGGTGGATTAAATATTCATATCTGTTTACGATCTTATTTTTTATCTTGGCCCTTTTTAATATTGTCTTTGCCTGGCTCGGCTTTCTCTGTCTTATTATGCCGTTTGTTTTCGTCATCAAAGACAATAAGAAAACCTGGTGCCTAAGCTATTGTCCTAGATCAAATCTCTTCACCCGACTGTTTTCTAAAATAGGCGCCAAGCGCACTGCCCCAAAATGGTTGACAAATGGTCGGGGAAAAAAGATTATGCTAACGTATTTTTCCATTAATTTATTCATGATCTTTCTTTCTACATTCATGGTATTTCTGGATAAAAGAGCCCCTTTAGAAAAAGTGAGATTTCTAATAGCGTTTCAACTTCCGTGGACGATGCCTAATCTTCTGGATATTGGCGTGGTGCCTGATTGGGTTGTTCATTTAGGATTTAGAGCTTATTCTATGATGGTGACAACCACCATTATTGGCCTTTCGGTTGGGTATTTATACCGACCCAAATCCTGGTGCGTAATATGTCCGATGGGTACTTTATCCAGTTTGGCTTTGAGAAACCAAAAGACTGTGCAACTATAATGCTCTCTGTAAACACAGTTTTATCTCAACAATTGTGCCCTTTCCAACCTCGCTCTGCACGGAGACCTTGCCATCATGAAGCTCTATCAGGTGTTTCGCGATAGCAAGGCCAAGTCCTGTGCCCTTGCTATTTCTGGAGTTATCTACCTTGTAAAAACGATCCCAGATATGTGTGAGCTGATCGGCAGCAATACCATACCCTTGATCACAGATGATGACTGACAGCGTATTCATACCAAGGTCCTTCGTTTCAACGAACACCTTGGTATTTTTTGGCGAATATTTAATGGCATTGTCCAAGAATATCACGAATAATTGCCTCAAACGGTCATAATCGCCCAACAGGGGAGTCGCTTCTTGCTTAGGTTGATACTCGATAGTAATGCCTTTTGTCTCTGCGATTGTCTGAAGGCTCTTTACAGCGTCGGAAAGAAGACTGGGGATATGGAGGCTTTCTTTATTTATGGTGATTTTGCCAGACTGAAGGCGAGAAAGCTCCAATAGATCTCCGACCAAACGTTCCAACACACGCGTTTCTGAAAGCATCCTTTGCTGGTAACGTTGAACATCCTCGCTTTTTGCAACGGTTCCATCCACTAGAGCTTCGAGGGAACCCCGGATGACGGTCAGTGGCGTACGGAATTCATGCGACACATTGGCGACAAAGTCTCGGCGTAGCTGTTCAAGACGCGCGCTTTCGCTAATATCCTGAACGAGCGCAACGCTCCCTGTTACAGCCCCAAGATTGTCTACAATGGGGGAAAAGGTAAACATCAGCTTTTTACCCAGCCAATCTTTGACCATGCGGAGGGATTTCTTTTCTTCCATGACTTTTATCAGTTGGGCTTCAACCTCTAAATGGTTGAGGTCCTTTTTCACGTCTTCATTCAAATATGGATCAGGTCTATTCATAATTTCCGACAGAGCGGAATTAACACTCACCAGCTTTAGACTCTGGTCAAAAGCGACAATCCCCTCAGAAATACTCGAGAGTATGTCCTTGAGTTTCCCTTTCTCCTGAAAAAGTTGGTTGATGGTAGATCCCAACTCTGAAGCCAGCGAGTCAATAGAATTGCCAAGTTGCCCCAACTCATCCTTGCGGTCGACACCCGTTCTTGCTGAATAATTCCCTCGCGTGATTTCAAGTGCGGTACGATTCATGGCTTTCAACGGACGAGTAAAGAGTAGGGAGTAGAAAATACCTAAACCAACGGCAAGAAACAGGGCGGCAAGAAGACTCAGGGCCAAAATACTCACCGCTCTGCTCAGGGTTTCTGTGACGCCTGTTACAGGAGAATGAAGCAGTACAGAGCCAATGTTTTTGTGATTCAAATCAACGATTGGGACACCGACGGTTAACGTCGATTCGTTGTAGACGCTACTAAAACTTTCACTAACAGATTCCTTACCCTTAAGAACTTCCTGGATGACGTTTTCAGCCTCCCTAGGGAGCGGCTCAGAGCTCTTGAGATTACCCATACCCGAACCTGAACCAATACCCATACCTTGCCCCATTTCGGAGATCAAGGAGAGGTTTCCTTGGCCATCCGTGATCCATACCTTCGCCTCAGTGAGTGTATCAAGAGAACGCATATAGCCCCCGAAACCCCGCATCGGGCTATTAGGGCCGGGGGGATTTGTGCCATTTGTTTGCATATATTCGGCGACCACCAGGGAAATGCTACGTGCACTCGCCAGCATGGTTGTTTCCCGACTATCAAAGGCATATTGCCGGAACATCTGAATGAAAAAGAGTCCTATGGCCAGCATTGATATGAGCACGATGACGACAAAGCCTGCCGTTAATTTGAAGGCGATTCTATTTTTAAACATGTTTTACCTCGAATTTATACCCAACGCCCCAGATGGTCTTTATATCCCAGCTGAAGGTTTCGGTGACGTTTATTTTTGCCCTAAGTCTCTTAATGTGGGTATCGACCGTACGAGCATCGCCAAAATACTCATAACCCCATACGCTGTTTAGCAGGTTGTCCCTTGAGAAAACTTTTCCAGGGTTCGAGGCTAAAATCCATAAAATTTCAATTTCTTTCTTTGTGAGACTAATATCCTGGCCATCAATTAACACTTCATAGTCCAAGATATTAATTTTTAGGCCAGGATGGATAATCATGTTTTCTCTTTGCTCCTCAGAAATATCGAGGCGCCTTAAGACCGCGCGGATACGCGCCATAACCTCTCCTGGGCTAAAGGGCTTCACGATATAGTCATCCGCCCCAATATCAAGCCCCATGATCCGATCTCCATCTTCTCCTTTGGCAGTAATCATGATAATGGGGACATTGGAGCTTTGGCGAATTTCACGGCAGACTGTAAAACCGTCCTTTTCCGGCATCATGACATCTAGTAATAACAGCAGCGGTTTATATTCCATAAACTTCATGATGGCCTCGACGCCATCATGCGCAATAATGGGGAGAAAACCTTCTTTGGTGACATAGGTCGTTAAAATATCGAGAATGCCATCATTATCATCGGCAATCAGTAAATACTTGTTCAAAATAGCCCCTCCATTTCATCTGTTACTATTTTATCATTAATCCAAATAATATTTGTGACATATTTATGTCATATAAAAGACATCATTGGTTCGAACTTTTGTCAAACTTTTGTCACAATTTATCAATATTATAAAGCCGTAAGGTTAAAACAACCTACAGCGAAAAGGAGCGTGTATCGTATGAAAAATTTCAAAAAGCTCATTGTAGCAGCCACGATCGTCGGAATGCTAGGAGTCGTAGGAGTGGCAGGTGCTGCCGTTGCGACGGGCGCAACGTCACCAGCTGGTATCGTCGCCGGGCTAACCGGAAAGTCAGTTGACACTGTAACAGCAGAACGTGCAGCCGGTAAGACCTATGGAACCATTGCCCAAGAAGCCGGAAAGTTAGATGAGTTCAAAACGGAAAATCTTGCGCAGAAAAAAGTAATGTTGGATGAAAGAGTTAAGGCTGGTAATTTAACTCAAGCGCAGGCGGATGCTACTTATAAAGCCATGGAGGCGAATCAAGCAACCTGTGACGGAACCGGCAGTGCTAAAATCGGCCAAAAAAGTGGCATGGGTTTTGGACAGGGAATGGGTAACGGTGGTGGCCAATGTAGTGGTGGCGGTATGGGTAAAGGCATGAATACTGGAAACAGTTCAATCCAATAACAGTCCTTTCTAGTTGAAGCTTCAGCCGGGAAACGAAGATGACATGCCCGGCTGAAGCATTCTACAGAAGTTAACAAGGAAGTGAATAGGGAGTGAGTATGTATGAGGTATGGTCACTATTTTGAGACAAGTATTATTTATTCCCCGTTTTTTACCATAGGAATCCTTCTTCTAGCAATCACTGTTTTTTTTATCGTATTTATGGCACCTACAAGAATTAAACCTGAACATGAACGAATTTTAGAGATTCTAAATATTCGATATGCTAAAAACGAAATAGATGAGGATCAATATTATGAAGTAAAGTCTATTTTGAAAGACGAAGAGTCTGATAGTCCGGCGATTATGATAATCAAGGAGAGGTATGCCTCTGGAAGCATAAATTCAGTTGAGTTTATAAAGATGCGTGACGAAATAAAGGTTAATTTTTAAGTCGGAAATAAAATTGTATGGAGTGGCAAATATTTGAAAAATTCAAAAGCGGGTGTCATCTTATCATTTCTTGGAACTGTTACTTTAATTATTGTCTTATCGCTTTTTGTGACACAGATCTTCGGAGGACATTCTGAGAAAGCCGCAGTTCCAAAATCTGTTTCGGTGGGCTCAGAGATGACGATTCTGGAAATTTCAGCCACCAATAACCTAAAACCTGAGATAGTGCAGGCTGCTCTTAAAATGAAGGATCCTGCGAATATGTCCAAAACATTGAAAGAACTCAGTATTAGTGAAAAAGATGCGAATGATCTGATTGTTAAGAAGCTGAATTTAGACGCTGAAGAAGCCTCTAAAAATGTTGGACTCATTGGTTCAAAATTTGCTTTTTGGGCAGCGTTTATGACATTCGCTTTCGTGAGACTAAGGCGTGGTAATATAACCCCTACTTTCAGAAAAACCATGCTTCTTGCTTCATTTATTATCACCGGAGGAATCTTAGGGTCTGAGCCAAATTCAATGTCAACTGTCAAGGATATCATTTCTGCTTATGCCATCAAAGGAATTATATTTCCTCCCAGGCTAGTGGCACTTTTAGTCTTCTTGCTTGTTGTTTTATTAGCAAACAAATTCATTTGTGCATGGGCCTGCCAGTTTGGTACACTGCAAGACTTTATTTTCCAATTAAATAGGAATTCGAAGTATAAGCAAGGTGTCTTTAAGCAATACAAAGTCCCATTCGTAGTTTCCAATAGTATCAGAGGACTGTTCTTCTTAGTCTTTGTATTCATCGCTTTTATCGGGTCCATCGATATCATTGAAATCATCAATCCTTTCAATATTTTCAATCCGACAGTTCTTACGGCTGTAGGAATCGTCTTTATTAGCATAATTTTAATCAGCAGTCTCTTGATTTATAGACCCTGGTGCCATTTCTTCTGTCCCTTCGGTCTTATTGGATGGATCGTAGAGAAGTTTAGCTTCTATAAGATAAAAGTGAACTATGATACATGTACTTCCTGCGGAGAATGTTCTAAAGCTTGCCCATCAGAAGCCATGGAAGCGATCTTAAAGCAAAACAGAGTCACTCCAGATTGCTTTTCCTGTGGGAGTTGCATTAATTCTTGTCCTACAAAATCAATCGAATTTGACAAAGGTCAACGAACGCCCCTGCCGATAAGAAATCTCCAAGACAATACGGACAAAATTAATAAACATTTATAAATCAAGGTCAATAATTCAAACAAGAGGAGTGGTTATATTGAAGAACAATCAGTTGACAAAGTATTTGAGATGGGGTTTCTTGGCGTTATTCGTTGTCCTCGTGAGCATTGCAGCCTATCTCCATATAGCATTAGGCGGAGCAAAGTCGCCCTCAATCCATGCCTTGTGTCCGTTCGGAGGTCTTGAGAGCCTTTACCAGGTCTTCACGACAGGAAGCTTCATTGCTAAAATATTTGCAGGAACCATGACCCTGTTTATCATCACACTCATTCTTGCCGTTGTATTTAGACGTAGTTTCTGCGGGCTGATTTGTCCGTTTGGAGCCATTCAGGAATTCTTTGCAAAACTGGGTCAGAAAATCTTTAAGCGTAAGTGGGTTATGCCTGCACGAATCGATCAGCCTTTAAGATATTTAAAATACGTTGTACTGCTGGTTACCGTCGTTTATGCGTGGAAGACAGCGGGCTTATGGATGGCCCCCTATGATCCATGGTCAGCTTATGCCCATCTACCAGAAGGGTTGGAAAGCGTGTGGGCAGAGTCAGCCGTCGGTCTCATCATCCTGGTTGTGACGATTGTTGGTTCACTGATCTATGACCGATTCTTTTGCAAATATCTGTGTCCGGTGGGGGCGCTTTACGGAATTGTCGGTAAAATAAGCCCCTTTAAAGTGGCCAGAAACGAAGAGGTGTGTATCGACTGCGGACTATGCAATAAGAGCTGTCCCATGAATATTGATGTCCAGCACAGTTTGAAGGTGACGACGGCAGAGTGTATGAATTGTCAGACCTGTGTCAACAGTTGCCCCAAGGAAGGGGCTCTCGAGCACCAGATGGGTCATAAAATCATGAAGCCGTTGACGATACTTATTCTGGTGATGGTCGTGTTCTTTGGTTCAATATTTGCTGCTCAGGCTCTTGGACTCTATCAACTCACTCCAGCCCCACTAAAAGTGGGAGAGTCCCTTAATTATGACGAAGTCAAAGGGTATATGAGTATCAAGGAAGCCGCAGAGGCCACTAAAACAGACCTAAAGGTCTTTTATGAAAAATTTAAGATTCCAGAAAACGTTCCAGAAACAACCAAGATGAAAGAAATATCCCAAGTTGCTGAGGGGTATGATTTAGATCAAGCGAAGGAAGCTCTTCATCATTGATTTATGACACGACTTTGTATATACTTTAATTGGGCATATGCTCAAAAGGAGTTGATACAATGTCAAGGCGACGTTGTTGTGGCCTAATCGACGATACAATAGTATGCCAAACGTTTATCCCACAAGGACCGTCACGTTGGCCAGAAGTATTCGTCCAGCTCGAGGAACTAGAGGCGATTCGTCTTAAAGACAAAGTGGGCCTAGATCAAGTGGAGTGTGCAGCCTCTATGGGCGTTTCTAGAGCAACGTTTCAGAGAATCTTAGGAGCAGCTAGATCCAAAATTGCGACTGCTTTAATCGAAGGACGAGCGATTATCATTCGAGGTGGTCACTATGTGATTAAAAACAGGATATTTGAGTGTCTTGGATGTGGGCATGTTTGGGAAGTTGAGCCGTGCACTGCGGGCGGTAAACATGGATTTGAAATCGTCTGTCCTGAGTGCGGGAACATGAACAAGATGAGATTAGACACCGGGATTGTGCAACCCTGTGGTATGGGTCAACACGGAGATCAAGGCCAGGGTGGTTGTTGCAAAGGAAATTGTTAACGCAGCAGTTAATTTAAATTTTGAAATGGAGGGTATATATTATGTCTAAAAAGATAGCGATTCCAACGAACGGTGAAGTTCTTGATGCCCATTTCGGGAGGGCTGCAGGCTTCACAGTGTTTGAAATTGAGGGCCAGAAAGCCCGATTCGTAGAAGTGCTTAGTGCAACGGGTCTTCAGCATCAGCATGAAGGTCTAGCAAGTATGTTCAAGAGTAAAGGGGTCAACGTGCTGGTCTGTGGAGGTATTGGCGGAGGCATGATCAATGGCCTCACCGCGATAGGGCTAGAAGTAGTATCAGGGGCCTCAGGAAGTGTGGTTGATGTGGCAAAGTCGTATGCCTCAGGAAATCTCGTGAGTGCCGGGTCTGTCTGCCAAAATGATCATGGTGACCATCATCAACATTAAGTCAATAAATACGAAAAAACCAATAGAATATTCAACCATCGGTATCCTTTCAATCGCTCATATGCTGAATGATATGTACAGTAACTACTTACCGCAAATGCTCCCTTTTCTGGTGGCTGCAACCGCACTTACCACCACTAGGGCTGCCATCTTAGTATCGGCTTTCACCATCAGTTCCTCCTTTATTCAGCCACTCTTTGGATATTTGCTCGACCGACAAGGCAAACGTTGGCTTGTCCATGTAGGGACCTTATGGATGGCGATTATGCTCAGTTTAACAGGTCTTGTCCATAACTATCTGCTGCTCGTTGTCCTAGCTGGGTTGGCAGGACTTGGAACAGCCGCCTTTCATCCGCAAGCGTCGACCATGATCACGGTGGTGAGTGGCGACCGCAAAGCAGTTCTCTTATCCACTTTTATAGCGTTTGGAAATATGGGCTTTGCTCTCAGCCCACTTTTACTCGTTCCACTGTTTCAAACTTATGGCCTTCAGGCCACGATTTACACCGTTATTCCAGGAATCTTTGTGGCCTTATTACTCTACTTCTTTGCCCCTCGAAATGATGTCCTTGGTGGAAATGCGCCGACCTTTTCTGAAGTTTTACATTCTTTACAGTCAGCACGTTCGGAATTACTGGCGATTACCGGGGTTATTGCGATTCGTTCTTTAGCCTATACAGGATTGTTAACGATTCTTCCGTTATATTTTCAGGCTCAAAAGCTTTCTTCCATTGCAGCGAGTCATTTAGTGTTCATTATGCTGTTCTCCGGAGCCATTGGGGGAATCCTTGGTGGTCTTATTTCAG
>Ga0209123_1003330_pt1 | contig 12164 bp, 8 predicted proteins | sample BarGraIncu00431A_FD_184500 | JGI IMG/M metagenome (GOLD analysis project Ga0209123, IMG submission 184500) | Arctic peat soil microbial communities from Barrow, Alaska, USA - Barrow Graham LP Incubations 004-31A (SPAdes) (version 2) | ecosystem: Environmental > Terrestrial > Soil > Wetlands >...
TACTTGAATCGCAATATTGTCCGGTAATATCATGACCATTAAGAAGATGACCCACGCCATGCCACCGACCCATGTATACAGTACCATAAAGATTCCACTCAACACGGCACTGATCACAAGTAAGAAAACTTCCATTAATACTGCATAAATTACTGATTTTTTCAGTTCTGCTTTACTCATGTCATTGAAGAATAGTTTGGAGCTGATCCAGTATAAGAAGATGGTTGCCACACCCATCAAATCATACAGATAGGAAGAAACAGTAGCATTATTGATCCAATCCAATAGAAACAATAACGGTATGTATAAGATGATATCTAAGATCGCAATCTGAAACAAACAAGCGATGGCTCGATATTGAGGCTTGATTTTCTGCAACATATTCTGATATTTTTTCATGTGCTTTCCCCGTACTTATTTCATTTTTTCTTATTCGATAACTATTATCTTTTAAGCATTCATCAGCGTTTTGATCACTGTGCCCAGACGTTTGATACCTTCTTCAATCAAAACGTTATCGGAATTGGTGTAATTCAGTCGAAGCGTTGGTACATTGATTTCATTGACATAGAACGGATCTCCCGGTACGAAGGCTACCTTTTCCATGGCTGCAAGTTCCATCAATTTCATCGAAGAAATTCCATCCGGCAGTGTCGCCCACATAAACATGCCGCCTTCGGGTTGCGTCACTTTAACTTCCGGTGGGAAATACTGTTTGATCATTTCAGACATGAAAGTGCATCGTGCTTTATACATGACTTTTATTTTTTCAATGTGTGCATCCAGATCGTTATCGATCAAATATTGATAAACAACACGTTGCGAGAAGTTATTCGTATGCAGATCGGCTGCTTGCTTGGCAATGATCAATTTATCCATGATCTCAGGCGCTGCCACGACCCAACCTAAACGCATGCCCGGTGATACGATTTTCGAGAATGATCCCAATAAGATTCCGTAATCGCCCATGATGCACTTGATCGGTGGAATCTCTTCACCTAAGAAACGAAGTTCACTGTAAGGATCATCTTCAACCAACAACACATTATGTTGCGTCAAGAGCTTGGCAAGTTCTTTGCGGTTTTCCAACGAATAAGTCAATCCCGAAGGATTTTGAAAGGTCGGAACTGAATAGAAAAACTTAGGTTGATGAGTTTCAAGTAATTTCGCCAACGATTCCAAGTCGACGCCATCATCATTCAAAGTGACGGACAGTAAATTCGGTTGATAAAATGACAGCGATTGGATCGCCCCCAAATAAGCCGGACGTTCAATCAAGACATCATCTCCCTCATTGATCAAGGCCTTACTCAATAAATCAAGAGCTTGTTGCGAACCATTCGTGATCAGGATTTCTTCCGGGTTGATTTTCAAACCGAAACGTTTATCGTACCGCTCGGCAATATATGTGCGAAGCGGCAGATAACCTTCGGTCGTACCGTATTGAAGAATACTGCGACCATCTTTTTCCAATATTTTTTGCGTCGCTGTTTCAATTTCTTCCAATGGAAATGAAGATGGATTTGGAAGTCCTCCCGCAAACGAGATCACTTCAGGATTCTGAGTGATTTTAAGTATCTCTCTGATAAACGATTTTTTGACATATTTCATTCGCTCCGCAAAGATCAATTTCATGTTTTTTCCCTCGGTTCAACCAACTGAATTTGCAAGTTTGAATCTCGCCAATCGTAACTTGTTAAACAAATTTTGAAGTAAGGAAAGATAATTGTCAACAAGAACCGAAAAGTCGTTCAATCTTTCGTAATGATAGCGCTTAGAGTAGACTTATCGTTAAAAATAGTTGATTTCAGATTGTATCGCAGATCAAATTACATGACTTTGAACAATAATAAACGGAAGACTTTTTACTTCCGTTACTTAAATCAGCATTAATCTTCTTTTGAACGAATGAGTTCAATTAAAGTAGTCGCAATATTCTCATCAAACTGTTTACCGATCGACTCATGGATGAGTTCGATTGCTTTTTGTTTTGAGTGTTGCGGTCCGACTTCTTTGAATCGGATAGCGTCATAAAAATCTGCGATCGTTAAAATCTTGGCTGCCAGTGGGATTTCACTTGACGTGATCCCACGCGGAAAGCCTTGTCCGTCAACTCGTTCGTGATGTGAAAGTACGATTTCCGAAATATTGGCCAGATCACTCATCTGACGTAATATCTGATACCCGATTTCCGGATGACGTTTGAATTCTGCCCATTCAGCATCATTCAGTCGTCCCGGTTTCAAACTTAATGTCTTATCGATGCCGATCATCCCGATGTCATGCATACCGGCAGCTAAACTTAAGTTTTTAAGCTCGCTGGTATTCAGATTCAATTCACTGCCGATTTCAAAACACAATTGTTGAACTCGTTCGCAGTGCTCTTTTTCACCCGGAATCTCATAATCCAATGAAGCGACGATCCGATTGAGCGTCTGATGTTTCATTTCATTGCTTTCCGCCAATTTACTCGCATACATGAAGTTATCTGCTTTCATACCGATGTAACTGAGGGTTTCATCCACCGTCCGCTGCGTTGCGGCACCGAATGAGACTGACAGAACTAGGTGTTCAGTTTTTGTTGCTTTGATTTTCGATTGAAGCCGTTTGATTACTTGTTGAGCCATTACTTCATCGGTATTCGGCAACAACATAACAAATTCATCACCGCCGACTCTGAAAAACAGATCTTGTTTGCGTAGGCTTTTCGCGATGATCGTTGCAACTAACTTTAATAATTGATCGCCCGCAATATGTCCGAATGCATCATTCGTCATTTTTAATCCATTCACGTCAGCCATGATATACGTCAACGGAAGATTTTCCGGCAACGTCGGAATTTGTTCGTTCTTCTCGAAGAAAGTTCGATTGTATAAACCGGTCAGCGCATCATGATAACTCATATGCAGGATCGTATCTTCCGTTTTCTTTCGTTCCGTGATTTCGGTTACGAAATTCAATGTTGCCGCGCGGCCTTCCCATTGCAGGTTCACAACACTCAGCTCGATCCATATGACGGCTCTATCTTTACGAAGAACTCTAAGCTGAAAGCGATCAGCTACCGTTTCTCCGCGCATGCGTTTATTGTATGAATTGATGATCATTTCGCGATCATCACGGTAAACAAAAACAGGAAAAGGTGCACTGAATAACTCTTCTTGCGAATACTGAAACATTTCTCGCGTTGCGGGATTACTATAGCGAATCCGACCGTCTTGAATAACGATGATGCCTTCCGAAACATTTTCAATCAGTAAACGATATTTCGCTTCCGATTCCAATAATTTTAGATTATTATCGCGCCAAGCCGTGATATCACGTGATACACCGCGTATTTCCGTAATGCCCCTGGTTTCATTGCGATAAAATGAAGTTACGATTTCTGTCCAAACCAAGGATCCGTCTTTACGGCGATGTCTGAATTCACTGACGATATGATGACTGGACATTTCTTTTGATTCAGCGAATTTCCGTTTATTGACGATGATCATCTGATGAGCCAATTTAGCATCTTCCGGTGTGAACAGAATAGCGATTGGTTTTCCGATCACTTCCTCGGTTGTATAACCGAGCATCGTGTAAACTGAACTGGAGACGTAGTGTAAAGCCATTGTCTCTGCGTCGACGACCCATAATACATCATTAATACTGGCTGTCAGCTGATGAAACATCTCAACTTGATTTAACAGGTTTTCGACATTATCATTATTACCATGCGAAAAAATCGCACTGTTGGTTGTGCTACTTGGTTGATTTTCTTGTTTTTTGACATCGCTTCTTTTTTTACTCATACTCACCTTTCGAAAGTCGATCGATCTGTGCTATTACAGAAGATTATTCAATTCTCTTGTTTCAAATCTCTTTGCGCAAACAGCGGGAAAAACTTAACATCTTCTTTGACCATGTGGACAAGGATAACATTATCAACCAAAAATGAGAAGAATGCCTCGGGTTTTACTGTATTGTTTCTCAATTCTTTTCTGAACCGAAGTGTTTTTTCAACCAAAGCCTGATGAAGTTCTTGGTGTCTATTGACATCAACATAACCCAAAGACTGAAGTAACGAGATCTCATAATTGAAATGACCATTGATGTCTTCAATCAATTTATCCAAATCATGTTCGATGAAGTCATCAACATGATCATTGAGAATATAATGATACAACTGCAGTGCTCCGTCCAATAGGATCCGATGCTGATGATCGATTTCATTATTTCCGCTGTTCCATTCAAACTGCCAAGTGAGGTTGACCTCATTAAACGGATCATTCAATCGATTGTTGACGGAAACACGATTGCGCCCCGAACTTTTCGCATGGTACAGAGATTTATCGGCACGTTTATACCAATTCGTAAACGATTCACTCTTCGCTCTTTCAGCGACTCCGAAGCTGCAGCTATAGCGACCGACCATCTCTGGATTTAAATTATAGATGGCCTCACGTAGTTTTTCTGCCACTTTCAATGCCGCTAAGACCGTCGAATTTTGCAGCACGATCACAAATTCTTCGCCTCCGAAGCGAGCAAACAAATCTTCCGTACGTAGATTTTTTTTACATATATCGGTTGTTCTTATCAAGATCTGATCCCCGATCGGGTGACCGTAGGTATCATTGATTCGTTTGAAATGATCTAAATCAAACATGATCAGTGACAGCGGACTATTCCCGCTATCCGCCTCATCCATCAATTCGGTGACTTTGATTTCAAAGTAATGGCGATTATAAATGCCGGTCAGCTCATCGGTCGTCGCCGCTTTTTCAAGATGGAGATTGGTTTCACCGAGTTTGTCGGTCAATCTTCGCAGCTCTTCATTGGTTTGACGAATCTCAAGTGAAGTACGTATCTGCATTGTTATATTCCGACCTGAAGCGTAGATCAACCCTTCTTTGGCGGTCGCACTCCATTCGATGTTGAGAAACTCACCATCGCATTTTCGATAACGATTGACGAAGCCTCTGATTGGATTCCCTTCCGCTAATTGCGACATGATCACCTTTGTGTTTTCAATATCCTCTGGATGTATGAATTCATAGAAACTTTTATTGGTTAGATCTTCGATGTCCATTTCCATCACATCAGCGAAATGCGGGTTTACTTTCAGAAATACGGCATCAGGATTGATTACACAAAGCATATCCAGATTCGCCGACATAAAGCCGTCGATCTCATTTCTCAACAGTACTTCTTCATGAATATCCCGCACGATCAAACCGATCGTGTTTGAATCAATCGGAAAGAAAATCACGTTTATCCATCTTTTGATCACCGGAACCAAGAGTTCTCGTTCAACAGTCGCATGATTCACATCGATCTCTTCCAATACATTGAAAATGAGTTCTAAAACATTCGGGTATTGACGCAACAGATCGGTAAATAAACAACCGTCAATATCAATTTTATGTAAACCGAAATACTCAGCGAACGATGTATTGAATTGTTCAAACTTGAAATTTTTCGACAAATGATCTTGATCCGAAACAATACTTAATATCGCATAAGGAGTCGTCGACCGCAAAAAGAAATCGATTAACGCTTGTTCGCTTTTTTCCACTTTTTTACCTCATCCTAGAGTTATCTGTAGCTCGAGATCTATCTACTATTGCACCATATCACTATTCAAACCGCTTTCACACGCAAAAACTGTGTTTGATTTTGATTAGATTATATCACTAACTTTTTGGTTGTGAAAATTCACAATTATTTTTCATAATCACAGTCTAACTGACGATTATTCCCATTCAAGAAGGCGTTTCTGCCCTTCCAGTTTTCTCAAATCAGTGATGTTCTGACTGACTTCAAGTGTTCCCAGATACTCTCCCTTGGATGATCGTAAGGCAAAATATTGGATATGAATAAACTTCCCATTCATTTGAATCCAAAAACTGGCATTGTCTTTATCTCCGTTTTTGAATGCGTCAATGATCTTCAACACGACCGCCACGCTGTCGGGCGGATGGCAATTTTCGACATCTCTGCCGATAATACTGGGAGATCGCGGAAAGATCCGTTCTTTCGGCCGTGTAAAATAGCGAACTTTATTATTTTCATCGATCAATGTAAGATCGATCGGTAATACATCGAATAATGCTTCAAGTTGAGTAAAATCAAGAGATCCTGTGTTGGTGGTAAACAAACCAGTCAATATCGAAGCATCAACTTCTTTTGGGATAGGTTTAGTCGGTACATCAACAAAGGGAAACGTATAATCAAAGCTTTGATCAAGCATCGATCGTTGTTCATTGAGAGTTAGAATTTCAGATGCGCAAGGGAATAAAATCAGTTCTTCCTTGTCGATGCACCCGTATACCAAGAAATAGAATTTACCGATTTCCGTGTTCAATGTTGGTGTATCGATAATTTCATTATTGAGAAGTGACAGTACTTTATCCAGTGATACGCGGATCTGGTCGTGCAATGCCCACATGATCTTCAATCCTTCAAACCGTTTCGCTTTTAATTCAAGCATCGGGAAAAGAATATTCTCGATTTTAATATAATGATCATTGAATGATTTCAATTCCGAGAAACTATGAGTCATCTCGATACGGGATTTATTGAATGATTGTTGTTTGATCAACACTTTCAATTGAGTTAACTTTTCTTTAAGTGCTTCGTTTTCAAGCATCAATACAGCGATGAAACTTCCTGCTTCCGGTTTCTTCCATTCATAATGAGACAGTCCGGCATGAAATACATGCAGCACTTTATCTAAAAAAACCAGAATCTCAGAAGGGCTCGAACCTTGTTGCAGTTGTCGATAAAACACTTCAACCGCTTCCTGAGGTGTGATGAGTGCCAATTGAGTTGCATAATTGTCATAGAGTTCTCTCGTGTTCTCATTTCGAGATAACCCCTTTACATAAGAACCTAACTCTTCGATTCGCTCATTGTTCATGATTTTCTCCTACTTGATGTTTTATTCATATAATCGATTCTTTGTGTTGACAGCCTGAGGGTCAAATCCATTTGTCATTTTTCAATTATTCGTAACCAGAAATCATGACTTAAACGTTGGTAATCCTCAATTTACAAATGGTAATTGATTGACGAATTCCAAAAAATCCACATAAGTTCCGGAATGATCCGAAGTATCAGGAAGTTGATGCTTATTTAAAAGATGATTGGTGATGCAATACGTTGTAATACCCAATTGTCCGCTGACCATATCTTCGGCCATGTCGTTACCGACCATGATGCATTCTTCGGGAGTGCGTTTGATGTCCGTCAAGATCTCACGATAGAATTCAAGCTGTGGCTTACAAAAGTGGTTGTTTTCAAATGAACTTACATAGATGAAATCATCACGATCGATGCCGGCCCATTCGATCCGCTTGTCGATCGCCAATTTCGGAAACATCGGGTTGGTCGCGATCACCAACGAATAACCTTTGTGTTTGAGGGTTTCAACGGCTTCGTGAATTTCAGCTGTTTCTATGACAGCGTTTCGCACGAGATCGAAATCTGATTCATAGTACTCCGTAAAGCGGTGCTGGTATTCAGGAAGTTGTTCCCGGACAGTTTTTTCAAGTGCCTGCATAAAAGCTTCTTCATTGGTGATAAAATTCAAATCATTCACCATTGTTTTTGTTGCTGACCAAATCAAGACCACAAATTCGGTCGGTGTCATGAGATCGGTAAATCTGGCCGACAGGCCCTTAAAATAAAGCTCTTCGAATTTCTTCATATCGATCGGAAGTAATGTTCCGTCCAAATCAAATAGGATCGTGTTAATCTTGTTCATCATTTACCTCGCTTATTCAACTATTGTATCTAACTATTCGACCTCATGTCAATCAATCAAATCATTTGATATACAAAGTTTCTTCTGTATATTATAATACAACTTTTCTTTCCGGAAATCTGTAATTTACAATGATTCAGATTATGTGAATTGTACGTTAATTTTCACTTATATTATTGAATCAGTGTCATAAAAATGTTACAATTTCTCAGATATTACGGAGGATAATTGAATGAAAGAACTCGCTTTGATCATGTTTATCATCACCTACGGATTACTGCTTACCTTCCCGAAATGGCGTCATTACATCGCCATGGCAACTGCCGTACTGTTTGTTGCCGTTGGCATTCTGCCGTTGCAACATGTGTTTACCACGATCAACTGGAATGTCATCATGATGATCGGCGGTACAATGGGCATTGTTTCCTTGTTTGTCGATTCAAAGATGCCGTCATTGATGGCAGATATCATTATTGATAAGACCCCGGACGTAAAGTGGGCAATCATCGCTCTCGCTTTGTTTGCCGGTATTATTTCCGCCTTCGTGGATAATGTTGCGACAGTATTGATGGTTGCTCCGGTCGCACTCAATATCGCTAAAAAATTAAAAATCAGTCCGGTTCCAAGCATTATCGCAATTGCGGTTGCTTCTAATCTGCAAGGTGCGGCAACATTGGTCGGCGATACGACATCGATCTTACTGGGTGGCTATGCGAATATGAACTTTGCTGATTTCTTTGTTTTCCACGGTAAGATCGGTATGTTCTGGGTCGTTCAGGTAGGTGCATTCGTTAGTACGCTTGTACTGCTCTATCTGTTCCGCAAAGAAAAACAATTGGTTCATTTAGAAGAAAAAACTGTTGTGACGGATTACTTCCCTTCTTTCTTACTGTTGGGAACGATACTGCTTCTGATTGTTGCTTCCTTTATTCCAAACAGTTGGAATCTACCGCAAGCACTGATGGACAATATCAACGGGTTGATCTGCGTTGCCTTGTTATTGATCGGATTATTGCGTGAATATCTGATTCGGCACAAACCGGATTCAGTCGCCAAAGCCATCATGGAGATCGATTACCAAACAATTCTGCTGCTGGCGAGTTTATTCTTGGTCATCGGCGGGATTACCGAAGTCGGTATCGTCAATGACATCAGTAAACTGTTTCTTCGTTTCAGCGGCGATAACTTATTCGTGATCTATAGTTTGATTGTCTGGGCTTCTGTCTTCTTCTCCGCTTTCATCGATAATATTCCTTATGTTGCTACCATGCTTCCGGTCGTCAGCGGAATCGCTGTGATCCTGAAAGTAGATCCGACGATCCTTTATCTGGGATTGTTGGCCGGAGCTACCTTGGGAGGTAATCTGACACCGATCGGTGCTTCCGCCAACATTACTGCTTTGGGTATCCTGCGCAAAGACGGATATGAAGTCAGCAGTTGGGAATTCATGAAGATCGGTATCCCTTTCACAATGGCTGCCGTCATCTCTGCCTATATCATGATCTGGCTCATTTGGGCGTAAGTAATAACGTAAAACAGGACAGTCACTGTCCTGTTTTTTTTAGGTTCGATTGAATACCCACCGATTAAGCATTAATACAATTACTGTGATCCAGAAAAGCAGAATGAGTATACCCCCAAAGAGTGCGACACGTTTATCGATTATCTGCACCGTCTCAGCTTCGATCAGACATTCTTCCCATAAAGCGTGCGGGATCATCTTCAGCGCCAACCATATCCCCAAAGGGATGATAATCGCATCATCCAGATAACCGATCACCGGAATGAAATCCGGGATCAGATCGATCGGACTCAGCGCATAAGCCAGAATCAACAGTAAAAAAGCTTTTTTATATCAGGCGATCTCCTTTCGTCGATAGACCAAATAAACAGCACTTACTTGTATTTTAAGTTTTTTTAAGTTCATTTAATTTCGGATGGATTATATAAATCACCATAGATTTCGATCAGATCAGCTAAATAATATCCGGCCTTATCGAAAGAATAACCGACATGGATCCGTTCCGTATTCTTATGAGCATCTTTACCTAACGGCCCGATATTCACAAACGGAATATTCAATTTCGAAAGTTCATGAAGCGGCAGTTCGTACACACTTCCGTAAACCGGAAAATTTTCTTTCAACAAGCGAACATCGACGTCATCCGGAAGATGCAGGTACGACATATCCGTCAATCCTGTATACGCATAATCGATCGCATACAGATCTTCATTTTGATACGCATGATCGATCAATTTTGAACAACCTTCGACACAGATCGACGAAGAACTCACAAACCCACTGTGCGGATAGTACGGCGGCGCAAAGAACACGACCATCATCGGTTGACGGATCGGGTAGAATTCCACTGCTCGCGCAACCAACCGGATACTTAATTGACGGACATCTTCATTCTTGTGATGTTCCGTGAGTTGAGTTATCGCTTTATCGAAAGAATTACCATGTAGTTTCCGACAAGCACTCGCCAATTCACTGTAGGTGATCACAAGCGGTTCAAATGAGGCTGTATGATAGTGATTCCCACTCTTGGTTTCAGCCAACAGATGACGTACCTGATTCGCCAGCAGAACTTCTTCAAAAGTTTCTTGAGCGACCTTTTTAAATTTCGTCAACACTTCCTGCGGAGTCGATTCAAGCGTCATCACATTGAAATAGGCATAGGCACTGAGCGGTGTCTGAACGGTATAATCCGCTTTCGTGTCACTCTGTTTGAGACAGGTCGGTACCGGCGTCGAAACACCGTTGACCGTATCCGAAAAGACAGGATTGAGTTCCATTCTCCGTACCATTTCCGATACCAACAGATTCGGATTCAGTCCGTCAAAAGGTTCTCCTACATGTGTTTCTTTCCCCACACAGAAAACCGTCGGCAGCAGTTTCCCGGCACAACCGACATGCAGACGGTGAACGTTTTCTTTGCGATTTGAAGCAATGTCAGGTTCGGAAACAATACATTGAACAAACTCCAGTCGTTCGATTTTTTGAAGACGATTCAGTTCCTTAACAGTTGCCAACATTCCTCGTGAATTCACTTCTTCATCCGGGGTACTGATCATCAGTAAGTTCAGTTTCTGACGTTCGGGATTCTCGCTGAAATGCCACAACATTTCGATATCGGCGGCTACACCCCACTTCATATCGGCCGTTCCGCGCCCAAACAAATAATCGGAGTTCAGCAGATCTTCTTTTGCTTCCTCATCAAGTAATTCAGTATGGTATTTTAGATACTTTGTATAGGCTTCAGGATCGAAAGCCAAATGTTTGGCTTCGGCGAATTCATCAACTCCCACCACATCATAGTGACTCAGCAACAATAATGTTTTTTTTGTTGTGATCGGGGCAGGAATAAAGGCAACAACAAAGTTTCCCTTTTCAATCGAATCTTTGATTGGAAGTAAACGCAAATGATTCGGATAACGGGTAAAATACGGAATCTGATTCAACAGATCTCGAACTTTAAACCCAAATTTTACTTCACCGTTGCTCTCACTGATGCTGGCTCCGTTACAACATTTTATATAGGTATCATAGAAGCGTTTCTTGTCCATGTGTTCACCTTGTTTTTCTGATAAGTTCATGATAACTTTATGCATCGTCCAGGTCAAGCAAACCGATAAAAAAAACAATCCCCGAAGCGGAGATTGCACTATTCACTGATTCCTAAATTGAATGCTTTAAGATTGGCTTCTAATAATTCGGGTATTTTCTTACCGAATTTATCAATGATTGCTTGTTCTCCGTCCTCTTTGACGAAAAAGTCGATCGTTTTACACAACGTTCCCAATGCAACCATGTTTTGAACTTTCGGTGAGCCTGACTCGGTTGCCAACTGACTGAAATTACGAGTGATCACATGAACATCGGTCCGTTCGATCGGATGATTCACCAACGCACTGTTGACGATCACGATCCCTCCGACTTTCACCGCCGGCAGAAACTTAAGCAATGCCGGACCGTTCATCGCCAATAAATGGGTGATGCCCTCGGTAATGATCGGAGACGCAATCTCTTCACGATCGATGACCACTTGACAGTTTGCCGTCCCTCCGCGCATTTCAGGCCCGTAGGAAGGCATCCAGCTTACTTGGTATCCTTTATTCATCGCCATGATCGCGACCATCTGACCGACAGTCAAGACGCCTTGACCGCCAAAGCCGGCACAAACCAATTGAATCGTTTTCATTTCAATGCTCCCTTATCCTTGAATACACCCAAAGGATAATACGGAATCATCCGGTTCTTAATAAATCCCAACGCTTCGATGGGACTTTGACCCCATCCGATATTACAAGTAGAAAGTACTTCGATCATACTGAATCCCTGATGATCACGCTGAACTTCAAAAGCATGTTTGATCGCTTTCTTAGCCTTACGGACACTTGCCGGATCAATGACCGT
>Ga0209123_1003331_pt1 | contig 12163 bp, 6 predicted proteins | sample BarGraIncu00431A_FD_184500 | JGI IMG/M metagenome (GOLD analysis project Ga0209123, IMG submission 184500) | Arctic peat soil microbial communities from Barrow, Alaska, USA - Barrow Graham LP Incubations 004-31A (SPAdes) (version 2) | ecosystem: Environmental > Terrestrial > Soil > Wetlands >...
GCAAATTTCAGATCTGGAAAACTTTGAAACGGTTATGGATATCCAGACCAGAATACAAAATATAATTGAACAGGGTGAAAGTCGCTTCGAAACCTGCCACCGTCGTAAAGATGGGAGTATTTTTGACGTTGAAGCCAGCGTACAATTTCAACCCGGTGAAGGCGGACAGCTGATCGTTTTTATGCATGATATCACTGAGCATAAGCAGTCAGAATTAGCGCTTAGTGAAAAGGAACGATTATTGCGTGAATCACAGGCAGTAGCGCATATTGGGAGTTTTTCAGCTAATCTGATCAACAAATCCTGGAAGGCTTCACCAGAAATATATAAAATATTCGGAATCGATGAATCTTATTCCAATACCCTGGATGCATGGATTGGAGCCATCAATCCAGATTTTCGTGAAGAATTTACCAAAGATCTTTTTAAGGTTAAAGACGGAGTAAAACAATTTGAACATGAATATAAAATTATCAGGGTCAATGATGGTTTAGAGCGCTGGATCTATGGTTTTGGAGAATATGAATATGATAACAATACAGATCCTTTCAGATTGGTGGGTACTATTCAAGACATTACCGAACGTAAAATAAAGGAAAAAGCACTTCATAAATTGAATCATACCCTGGCCGCTCTAGGCAAAAGCAGTCAGGCCATGGCCCAGGCAGTCGATGAGGCTGAATATTTGAAACAGGTGTGCAAAATTATTGTGGAAGATACCAAGTTTGAAATGGTATGGATTGGGTTTGCCCAGGATGATCAGGCAAAAACCATTCTTCCAATGGCCAGTGCAGGTTTAAGTGAAGATTATCTTCAATCAATAAATCTTAGTTGGGGGGATACTGAATTTGGGCGAGGGCCAACAGGTACTGCCATCCGAACAGGCAAGGTGAGTTTGTGTAACAATATGCTCACTGATCCTACCTTCGCTCCCTGGCGTGAACAAGCGCTGAAAAGGGGTTATGCATCCTCCATCGTATTCCCCTTAAAATCAGGATACAAAACTTTTGGAGCTTTGACAATATATTCCAATAAAGCTGACTCATTTTTGAATGATGAGATTCAATTGTTATCTGAATTGGCCAACGATTTGGCATATGGAATTACTACCATCCAATTGCAGGAAGCTCACGCATTAGCCAAGGAGGCTCTCAACAAATCCCACTACATACTGGAAGAACTTGTAAAGGAAAGAACCAAGCAATTGCAAATTACCAATAATTTGTTGAATAAGGAAATAGAGAATGTAAAGTTAAAGAAACAAAGCTTGATATTGGCGGAAGAAAAATACCGCACTGTTGCCGATTATACCCATGGGTGGGAGTTCTGGCTTGATAAGGACGATCATTTTTTCTATTGTTCACCATCGTGCGAAAGAATTACCGGCCACAAAGCATCGGAGTTTATACAAAATCCTGGCCTGCTCTTTGATATCATTCATCCAGATGACCTAAAAAACTATCGATCCCATAAGATTACAGAACATCTGTCTCAGGTAGTCAATCATGATTTAGAGTATCGGATAGTTCATACCGACGGATCAATCAGATGGATCAGTCATGAATGTCAACCCATCACCAACGAAGCAGGCCAATTTAAGGGTATCAGGGGAAGCAACAAGGATATTACGGAACGAAAAGAAATTGAACAACTGCTGAAGATCAACAATCAGAAATATAGGTTGTTGTCAGAAAACATTACTGATGGGATCTTTATTTGCAAAAGTGGGCGTTTGGAATATGTAAACAAGGCCATGAATCATATTTTCGGATATCCTGACTACAAAATGGATGGATTGATGCTAAATCAGTTAGTCTTACCTGAATACCATCAAGAGTTGAATGATATTCTCAGCATCAAATCATCTGTAAATAAGCTACAGACCATTGAAATTGAATGTTCCAAAAAAGACCATTCGAAAATTTATGTTGAAATTATATTTAATTTCATCGCCAAAGAAAATATGATCTATGGAGTAGTGCATGATATCACGGATAAAAAGCAACTACAGAAGAATATCGTCAAAGCGATTATTCAGACCGAAGAAAAAGAAAGGGCCTATTTTTCCAAAGAACTGCATGACGGACTGGGACCATTGCTTTCAACCATCAAACTATACCTGCAATGGTCTGAAAGACCCAAAACAACCATCTTGCGTGAAGATATTATTCGTAAGGCAGAAATTATTCTTGAAGAGGCCCTTACAGCGGTTAAAGAAATATCGAATAAACTGAGTCCACATCTACTTAACTATTATGGGTTAACCTCGGCAATACAGAGTTTTGTTGATAAACTGGATGAAACTTCTGCATGTAAAATTGTTTTTGAAAGCAATTCCAACCGTCGGATAGGGAATGAAATTGAAGCGTCCTTGTATCGGGTGATCATCGAATGTATCAATAATACGATCAAATATGCCGAAGCAAGCGCCATTAACATCAATCTCAATGATACAGGTTCACAGCTTATTCTGCAATACAAGGATGATGGAAAAGGGTTTGATCTGGAATATATTCTTTCCATAAAAAAAGGATTGGGATTGTTTAATCTTCAATCTCGCATTCAAACCATTGGGGGAAAAATCAACCTGTTCAGCGAACCTGGTAAGGGTGTGGACTATCAGTTTTCTGTAGATCTGTAATGATAAAAATAGATAATAGATAATAGATGAGTACTCTCCGAATAGGCCCCGATGCATCGGGGCCACAAAGACACCAGGACTCAAGGGTACACAAAGGCGTGATAGTCAGCTGAATATCATTTGTGTAACTTTGAGACTTTGAGTCTTAGTGGCAGAATTAGACATTTTGGAGTAAACTCATACTTGAAACTTGAAACTATTCAAAAGGCAAATTGACATTTCGTGTTTTTGTGAATAAGTTTATTAACCTTTGTGTTTTTATAAAAAAGAATATCTTTGAACTATATGAAGAAGCCAGATATTATTATTGTTGATGACCATTTGATTTTCCGTCAAGGCCTCAAAACACTCTTTACTGTAGAGAATATTGCCACAGTGATAGGTGAAGCGTCCAATGGAATCGATTTTTTAGAACTGCTCTCGCACCTGAAGCCTGATTTGGTTTTGATGGATATTGACATGCCCCACATGAACGGGATGGAGGCTACCCAAAAAGCAATGGAGTTAATGCCGGATTTAAAGATTATCGCCTTCACGATGTTCGGGGATGAAGATTATTATTATAAAATGGTCGAACTGGGTGTCAAGGGTTTCATTCTCAAATCAAGCGGTATCAGTGAACTTGAAAAAGCCATTCATGATGTGATGGAGGGTGACAGCTATTTTTCCAACGAAGTGTTGCGAAATATCATCGCTAATTTTGGCCGTAAAAGCACTAATAAATCCACTGAAATTGCCAAGCTTACCGAAAGGGAAATGGAAGTGTTACAATATATCTGTCTTGGTTTGAACAATGAAGAAATAGCAGCGAAGCTCTTTATAAGCGCCAAAACCGTTAAGAGCCACCGCTCGAATCTGCTTGAAAAAACAAAGAGTAAAAATACACCTGCTTTAATTCTTTATGCAGTAAAAAATAAGATCATTGAAATTTGAAGTGGGATTGCTTAGTCTCTCGCAATGATAAGTTGATGAGGCATTTACGATCTTCTGGAGGGATTGCTTCGTGCCTCGCAATGACGGTCATGTGCTGCTCAGCGCGTCATTGCGAGGCACGAAGCAATCCCTCCATAAGAGTGTAAATGCCTCATCAGCATATCATTGTCCCGAGTACTCGGGACAATGACGTAGCGATTATAGTTCCTGAAGACTTTAAATGACTTTGCGTCAAAACAACATTGACACGACACTGGTAATTCACGATATATTAAATCTCCAGATGAGTTTTAAAATAGTGATCCCTATATGCAATGTGAGAAATCCATCTTTTTTATTATCAACATCTTATTCAGAACGATACGATCAAACTACTCCTTTTGGAGGATAGATTGCTACTCCTTTATTACTAGTCAAATTACACCTAATGGACAGTACGATTTCCCCTTTTAGTCCTTTTCAGCTGTTGATTTGTATCGTATTTTTGCTGGGTTAAATGTTCAGCTAACAACTTTAGTAAACAGCAAGGAGCAAGTAGTTGAAAGCCAGATTTCATGAATAATTGAAAGGGATTAAAATTGAACATACGTCATATATATAATTTTGTCACATGATTTCAAATCTTACAAAGAAGGCTGATTTAATTATCGTTGATGACCACCAGATCTTTCGGCAGGGTTTGAAATCCATCATTACGATGGAGGGCATTGCCACCGTAATTGGCGAAGCATCCAATGGGAAAGAGTTTATTGAACTCCTGGCTCACCTCAAACCCGATTTGGTTTTAATGGATATTGACATGCCCCTGATGAACGGGATGGAAGCAACGCAAAAAGCCCTTGAGATTATGCCGGACTTAAAAATTATCGCCTTCACCATGTACGGGGATGAAGATTATTACTATCGGATGGTTGAGCTTGGCGCTAAGGGTTACATCCTCAAATCAAGCGGCATCAATGAACTTGAAATAGCTATTGAGCAGGTTATGAGGGGTGAAAGCTACTTCTCCAATGAGGTACTACGAAAAATCATCACTAACCTTGAACGGAAAACGACTACAAAACCCATAGACAATGCAGGCCTTACCCCCAGGGAGTTGGAAGTACTGCAACATATTTGCAATGGGTTGAACAATGCAGAAATTGCAATAAAACTGGATATCAGTCCAATGACCATCAAATGCCACCGCTCCAACTTACTGGAAAAGACAGGTTGCAAAAATACGCCCTACATGATCCTTTACGCTCTGAAAAATAAAATCATTGAGGTATAGAGGGGAAGCCGGATGTCAGAAGTATTGCTTCGGGAGAGCGAATGCAACTCCAAAGAAACTGAATGTTATTGATCCTCTGGAAACGGCAGGTACAAAATAAACCGTTGAGGAAAGTTGGCCCAAAAGGGGTTGAATATTCATAATAATCACCTCCTGTTTGTTTATCTAAAATAGCATCAAATCGGATCACATGACATTGTTATGGGGAAAGCAAAATCAATGGTGATTATTTAAAAATATTACTTTTTTTAATTCAATCTTAGTAACGCGGCAATGACCCCTGGAGCCCAATCTTATCTATCTTATAATTGGCCTGATAAACCTTTAGGAAGTGGTCATTTTCATAAGATAGATAAGATTAAGGTTGCTGGCGCTGAGCTTAATTACTAAGATTTTATCAAAAAAATGTAAGATTTTATCAAAAAAAACATAACTGAATATTGGTTTTGATCCCGAGTACTCGGGACCCCACAACTTTATCATGTGATCCATTAAATCTTCACGATTTTTAGAAAATTCTAAATAGTTCATTTGCCAACGAAAGTATTGAAAATTCTCAAGTTTCTAATTTCACTCCTCCATATTATTGCCAATCAATAAGGTAGATACGAACTATATACTTCTTTTGGAGGATATTCTTCTACTCCTTTTGACCTAGTTAAAATACATCTTTCATACCTTCTATTTCCTACTTTTTGGCCCTTCGTATATATAGAATACAGGAGTATTTTTATCATTTGAAATTAAAACGATTATGGAATTCTGACGAGTAAAGATATTGAAAGTCAATTACAATTTTTTGGTGAAGATGAAACCGCAGGAACATTGGTATTTCAATTATTTTAATGCCTTACATATAAAGCGATGGGGTTTAAACTTTTAAGATAAATTAAATTAGGTACTATGAAAAGAATTTTACTTTTTTTATTTACACTCGCACTTTTTAGCGGGATTTTTGTGCACAACGCAAATGCGCAAATTAGTTTAACTGCAACAGCAGGCACTGCCACTGGCACTTTCGCCACATTGAAAGGCGCATTTGAAGCCATCAATTTTGGTACACATAAGGGTGCGATTGTAATTACAGTAACTGCGAATACAACCGAAACAGTTGCTGCAGTTCTTAATGCAAGTGGTAGTGGAGCAGCATCTTATACTTCGATTAATGTTTATCCCAATAAAGCAGGGTTAAGCATATCCGGTAATCTTGCAACACCGCTTATTAACCTAAACGGTGCTGATAATGTTACCATCGATGGCAGAGTCAATGCAACTGGTTCAACCAAAAGCCTTATTATTACGAACACGAACTCATCAACAACTGCTGGTACATCTACCATTCAGTTTATTAATGGCGCTACATCTAATACAGTAAAATATTGTACGATCAAAGGTTCGACTTTATCTACTGCAAGCGGTGTGCTAACTTTTAGCACTACAACAAGTACAGGAAATAACAATAATATCATTGATAACAATAATATCACCAATTCTACTGATCTGAACAGGCCTTACTCTGTAATTTATTCATTGGGAATGACAGGCGCTGGTAAGGATAATACGGGTATAACCATCAGCAATAATAATATCTATGATTTTTTTAACCGTAATAGTACTACTTCATCAATGGGAATTTATCTTTCAAAGTTTACATCTTTATGGATTATTTCGGGAAATAGTTTTTATGAAACTAAATTAATTGCTCCAACAGCTAATACTGGTTATTATGTAATGTATCTGGCAACTTCAGGTACAGGATCAACCACATCTTCATTTCAAGTGACTAATAACTATATTGGCGGCAGTTCTCCGAATTGTGGTGGCACTTGGACTAAGACAGCTGAATTTGACAATCAATTTTATGGCATTTATCTCTATACAGGAAATTCTAATGTAAGCAGTATCCAAGGCAATACAATCAAAAACTTTTCATATTCAAACGCTTCAGGTGCAAATTGGAATGGGATATATGTATATTCAGGAGCTGTGAATATCGGGACCCTATCACCGAACATCATTGGAGAAGCAACCGGAAACGGTTCTATTACCTTTACTGCTGCAGGCGCATCTGCCGCTACTTTTTATGCAATAAATATTGCATCAGCCGAAGGTTTTACTTCAGATATTCAAAACAATATTATCGGATCTATTACAGTTGCTAATGCAAACACTAACACAGCAACTAATTTTAATGGAATTTATAATGCGAGTAGTGGATCAAGGATCATTAGTAATAATAGTATAGGAAGTATTGATGAGGGAACGACCAACAGTATTTATGCAAGTTCCACATCGTCAGGTTTCTCTCAATCCGTTTATGGCATTAACTCAGGTAATAATGGGGGCGCTTTGACTACTATTTCGGGCAATACAATTTCAAAAATGACCAATGGTGGAGGTAATTATACTGGAATTGTTAATGGTATCTTTAGTAGTGCAGCTGTAAATATTATCTCTAACAATACTGTAAGAGATTTAACGACTTCCAAAAACAATACTTCTATAACTTACCAATCATCTCTTGGTGGAATAGTACTTTATCCAACTTCCATATCAGCACAAACAATAACTGATAATAAGATTTTTAATTTATTTAATACAAATCCATCATCGGTAAGTGTGATGGGAATATTTTTTGAAGGTTCCACTGCTGGTAGTAATGGTAAGGTATCGGGAAATATTATAAATAATTTGGCTGTAACCGATGCCAGTAGTACAAATGCTAATCTATATGGAATTAAAATAAACTCAGGCACAACCAACTATTTCAATAATCTTATAAATCTTGGCGGCAATACAACCACAAATGTTTACGGCATTTTTGAATCAGGTTCAGCAGGAGCTAACAATCTTTATTTTAATACGGTGAATATAGACGGTAGTTTAACATCAGGAACAAACAATTCCTATGCTTTATATAGTGAATATGCTATTAATACAAGAAACTTTCGTAATAATATTTTAAGCAACTCACGTTCAAATACCGGAGGAATAGGTTTGCATTATGCGGTATATTTAAATTATGGAGTTAATACAAATTTGACAATTGATAATAACGATTATTCTGCACCAGGCATTGGCGGTGTTTTAGGACATTACAACTCGGCAGATGTATTAAATTTAGTTGATTGGAAAACGGCAACCAGTAAGGATGCAAATTCAATAAGTGTTGATCCTCTATTCACCTCGGCAACAAATCTTTTACCATTAAATACTGCTCTTATTGCAGGAACGCCCATTTCAGGCATCACTACTGATTTTGTAGGATCTCTGCGTAATATAACCATCCCAACAATCGGGGCTTATGAAGTTGCACCTCCTGTCACTTACACCATATCTGGTAATACCGGCGTTACGGGCGTAATTTTAAGTTGGACAGATGGTAGCCTTAAAACTACAACATCTGGAATTGGAGGAGTTTATTCAATTACAGTATCTAATAATTGGACTGGAACTGTTACTCCCACCTTGGCTGGTTACACATTTTCACCTGCCAATATAGTTTATACAAATGTTTTAACAGACCAATTAAGCCAGAATTATACAGCGTTACCTATCACTTACACAATTTCAGGAAATGCAGGAATTGCCGGCGCAACTTTAAGTTGGATGGATGGTACAGCTAAAACTGCTATTGCAGATGGATCTGGAGCTTATACTTTTATCGTATCTTATAATTGGACTGGAACTGTTACTCCTTCATTAATAGGTTATACATTTTCACCGATCAATTTAGGTTATACAAATGTAATAGCAGACCAATTAAGCCAGAATTATACAGCTACACCTATCACTTACACAATATCGGGAAATGCAGGTAACGCAGGTGTAACTTTAAGTTGGATGGATGGTACAGCTAAAACTGCTACTTCAGATGGAACCGGAGCATATACTTTTATAGTATCAAATAATTGGACTGGAACTGTTACTCCTTCATTAACGGGATATACATTTTCACCTGCCAATATAGTTTATAAAAGTGTATTAACAGACCAAACAGCCCAGGATTATGTAGCCACTCCTTTTATGGTCGTTAACATTAAAGTATTTCTCGAAGGTCCTTATGCCGGTGCCGGTTTGATGAATACTACCTTGAAGGCCAATGCGCTTATTCCAACATCACAACCCTATTCCGGGCTTCCCTGGAGCTATGCTGGAACTGAAAGCGTAGCAACCGAAGCAAGTATTCCTGCCGATGTGGTTGATTGGGTCTTGGTGGAACTGCGTGATGCTGCATCTGCAGCAGAAGCACTTCCGGCAACAAAATTAATTGGATGGCCTAAAGCTTTCTTTCTTAAATCTGATGGATCTATTGTTGATCTTGACGGAACTAGCATGCCTAACATTGGGAATCCAACCATTACCAATAAACTTTATGTCATTGTCCGACACCGCAACCATATTGATATTATGAGTGCAAATGGGTTGACCTTGACTGGAAATACATACAATTATGATTTCAGTTCAGCCATCACCCAAGCCTATAATGGATCAGCTGGGTACAAAGAAATTGCAACCGGGATATTTGGAATGGTTGCAGGAGATATAGACGGGGATGGTAGTGTTTTCAGTCCTGATTTTGCAATATGGTCAACAAACTCAGGAACGATTGGTATTTACAATAATTCTGATTTGGATTTTGACGGCAATACTTTTAGTCCTGATTTTGCAATATGGTCAGCAAACTCGGGAACGACAAACCCAATAACAAAATCGGCAAATGTTGTCATGGAAAAAAATATTGCAAATTCAATTTATTCTTCACAAGTTCCTAAATAAGTTATAATAACTAAAAAAATTATTGATATGAAAAAACTGTTATATGCATTTATCTTTCTATTATTGGTTAGTTCCAGTGTCTACTCACAGGCAACTCTTCATTTTCGATTTGCAAATCCCCGAATACTTTATACTGTTAATAACACAACAGGGTTAAGCTCACAAAATTTAGAATGGGACGTTGAAACCTATGCTAGTATAGCGAACACAAAATATTTTGCGTTACAAGTCATTATGACTTATAATTCCGCAGCTTTAATCAATCCTGATTTTACGCAAGATATTTTGTCGACGGGAAATTATACTTTTTCCATTAATAATAATTCTGGTCATTTAAATCTGACAATTACTTCGACCAAACCAAGTAACAGTGTTAATACTACTTTGTTTACAACCAATCCAACTTCATATACAAGGATTGGAACGCTTAGGGCTGAAATTACAGATCCGAGTGCAGTTGCAGGTATTCAATTTATGCCAGTTAACATGGATGGGTTCCAGCTAGAGAAGGTTTTTACACCTACGCCTGGCAGTCGTCCTTATGCTACTCCCAATATATATGAAGGCACAGATCTTACCAATCTTTACCTTGGTAGGGTATATAGTTTGACCTCTGGTTGGTCACAATATGGTGGAGCAACTCTTGATGTCCCATTTATTGATTGGACTGCCCCCCCAGTTAATACTTCAGTTTGGGATGGCGCAGCTACAATTCCTGCCGGTTCGCTATTAACCGCATCCAATTTACGCATTCACAACCCTGCGACTTTAACCATTCCTTCTACCGGTCAACTAACAATTACAGGTGATGCCGAAATCAATACTCCCAGCGGGTTAACCATCCAATCGGATGTAGCTAACACCGGCTCTTTGATTACTGCAACAACTTCAGGGACAGGTTCTGCCAGTGTTCAGCGTTATATGGCTGCTGCCTCATGGCGTATTGCAACTTCACCGGTAGCTGGTCAGACTGTTGGTGCATTTCTAACAGCAAATGGCAATGTTGCAACTGGTAACGGCGCCAGAGGTATGGCAGATTATGCCATGGGTACTGATACCTGGAACCCATTTTTTACAAATAGTGAAGCAACCACTATCTCTATAGGTAAAGGTTATATGTTACGCGCCTCATCAGCTGCTGCTATGCCAGTTACCTTTAATGGAACTTTGAACCCTGCCACTACCAATTTGACTTTAGCAACAACAGGTAACGGTTGGAATTGTGTGGGTAATCCATTCACCTCTGCAATCACGACAGCAACTGTTATTAGTAATAATTTTGCAGCATTTGCTACTGGTTTTGCATCCTTGTATGTTTATAACGGAACCTCTTATGACATTGAAAATTTGGCAAATGGTCCTTTAACAGTGCAATCAGGTCAGGGATTTTTCGTAAAAGCCGCAGCTCCATCCAGCTTTGCAATTTCAGCTAGCCTGAAAGTTCATGACAATGGAGCAGTATTAAAATCAGGCGATCTATCTTCTGAAATTAAATTGATTGTTAGAAACGATGATAAATCAGCATCTACACTAATCAAATTTATGGACGGAACCACCAAAGGGTTGGATGAAGGTTATGATGCAGGTATCTTTAAATCGGATATTGGACTCGATTTATACACCCGCCTTGTTGAAGACTGTGGCATTGATTTTGGTCTACAGTGCCTACCTGAGAATGATTTGAATACTATGATTATACCAGTAGGTATAGACAGCAAAGCAGGTGGCGAAGTAGAATTCTCTGCTGAGTTAATGAACCTGCCATCTGATTGTAAAGTAATCCTTGAAGACAAGCAAAATAAAACCTTTACCGATCTTTCTGAAAATGATTACACAACCTCTGTTGAAGCCGGTTCAAGCATTTCAACCCGTTTCCAAATTCATACTTCATATCAGACTACCGGAATTGACGGATCGAATTTGACGGGTAAATTAAGCGCTTATGCTGTTCGCAATACTGAAATCAGGGTAAAAGGCCAGGTGAGTAAACAGGCTGTTGCAACCCTGTATGATGTTCAGGGAAGAGCAATCGTAGTTAAAAACCTTGAAGTAGGAAACCTGAACATGATCCCTACTCCAAACTTGCACACTGGAATTTATATGTTATCTGTTAAAGACAACGGTCGTATACAGGGATTCAAAATTCCGGTAAGAGAATAGCTTTATCAGTATAAATCATTTAAAAAATAAAGGATATGAAAATCAAAATAAACGAAATCGCTAAAAAGGCAATTACTGATCTGGAAGAAAAAAAGATCACCCGCAAGCAAGCCATTAAAAAGACGGCCTTGATTGCTGTTTCAGCGGCTACTATGATGATGTTTCTTGGCAACAATGCCAAGGGGTCTACTACTTCTCCAGGCGTAGCGCCAACTGGTAACGGTTGGAACTAATGTGAACATTTATTCTGAAAACTCCGGAATCTTAAAGATTCTGGAGTTTTTTTTTAACGCGTGTTCGATCTAAGTGTTGTTTGACTGAATTACTGAGATTACGGAGAATACGTAATCTCCGATTCGAGTGTCTTATCCTGTAAT
>Ga0209123_1003333_pt1 | contig 12156 bp, 11 predicted proteins | sample BarGraIncu00431A_FD_184500 | JGI IMG/M metagenome (GOLD analysis project Ga0209123, IMG submission 184500) | Arctic peat soil microbial communities from Barrow, Alaska, USA - Barrow Graham LP Incubations 004-31A (SPAdes) (version 2) | ecosystem: Environmental > Terrestrial > Soil > Wetlands >...
TGTTATATCACTGAATGGAAAAATGATTGATCTGCCGATTGTAGCGCGGGCAGAGCGGACGTTGGCTTACGCCAAGGCTACTGCTGGGAAAGGGGGAAAATAACAATGAAAAATAGTATCGGAAGAGAAATTCCTGATTTTATACCAGGTCTAGGGAAGATCACCGGTTTTGGTGGTGCCTTTGCCTATAAACCTGTTGGCCGTACAGCTGGACCCATGTTAAGTTGTTCCCCGCCACGGGCAGATAAGCTGCTCGCTTCCATTGAAACCGCGATTGATGCTGTTGGACTTAAGGACGGTATGACAATTTCTTTCCATCATCATTTTCGTAACGGAGATAAAATCTTAAATCGTGTCGTTGAAGCAATTGCTAAAAAAGGCATTCGTGATATTACCCTTTCCCCAAGTTCCCTTAACACTGTCAATGATGCCATCATTCCTTACATCGAGCAGGGCGTTATTACAGCCATTGAAACAAGCGGTGCACGCGGGAAAATGGGACGTTTTCTAACGGAAGGGCATTTGAAAAAACCCCTCCACATTCGCTCACATGGTGGTCGGGCCCAGGCTATTGAAAGTGGTGCCATTCATATTGATGTGGCGTTTCTTGGTGCTCCAGCCTGTGATCGTTACGGCAATATCAACGGGGTTCAAGGCCAATCAGCCTGTGGTTCCCTTGGTTATGCGATACAAGACGCAGCGTATGCCGATCAAGTTGTGGCCATTACTGATAATCTAATGCCATTTCCCCTATTCCCAATCAGTATTCCCCAAACCCAGGTGGATTATATAGTTGTTGTTGACAGTATTGGTGATCCTAAAGGAATCGCATCAGGTGCTCTTCGCTATACGAAGGACCCGAAAGAATTGCTGATTGCAAAATATGCTGCCGATGTATTAGATTATTCTGGCTACTTACGGCAGGACTTCTCCATGCAACTTGGTAGCGGTGGTGCCTCTATGGCTGTTGGTCGCTTTATTAGGGCCAAGATGCTGGAGAAGGGAATTACCGGTAGTTTTGGTGTAGGTGGCATGACGGGTGTTTTTGCAGAAATGATGGAAGAGGGCTTATTTAGAATGATGTTTGATGTGCAGGATTTTGATATTCCAGCCATTGAGTCCATCAGGAAAAATAGTAATCATTTGGAAATGTCGGCCTCTTATTATGCTAATCCCCATAATAGTGGAGCCATTGTTAATAATCTGGATGCTGTGATATTAAGTGCAACCGAAGTGGACGTTGATTTTAATGTCAATGTTATTACTGATTCAAATGGCGTGATCATGGGGGCTTCCGGCGGTCATTGTGATACGGCTGCTGGTGCTAAATTGACCATTGTGGTAGCGCCACTACTGCGTGGTCGTTTGCCCATGGTTAGAGATTCTGTTCATACGGTAGTAACACCTGGTGAAACGGTTGACGCCATTGTTACTGAACGGGGCATTGCTATCAATCCGAAGAGACTCGACTTAATTGACAACTTGAAAAATTCCGGGTTGCCCATTATGTCCATTCATGAGCTGAAGGATCTTGCTTATGGCCTATGCGGGAAACCAGAGCCTGTAGAGCTTAGTGATGAGATTGTTGGCGTTGTAGAGTACCGAGATGGAACGATTATTGATGTAATTAGACGTCCAATCCTCTAATGGTGAAAGCGCCTTGTTGTAAGGAATGATAAATCCTTTACAATAAGGCGCTTTTTTTTTATAATTATATTTATTCACCAACAAAATCTTTGATGGAGGATGAGAAATATGTTTAACGAGTACGAAATCGAAATTCTAAATCAAAAAAATGACAAGGCCATTGGGGAGGTACGAGATTTTCTCAACCGTTTCGATTTGAGCTTTGATGATGTTGTTGAATACACAATTAACTTGCGTTTAGACGGAAAACTGGTGGGTACAGGATCCTTCCAGGGGGAGGTATTGCGAAATATAGCAGTGGACGAAGCCATTCAAGGAGCGGGGCTCACGGCCAGAATTTTGAGTGAATTGATGCAGGAACAGGCCAGAAGAGGACGACTGCATTATTTTATTTTTACAAAACCCGGTAAGTCATATTTGTTTGAAGCCTTAGGTTTTACAGAAATTGCTCGGGCCGAGCCTTATGTTGCTTTGCTTGAAATGGGCATTGGGTCTGTTGCAACATATTGTGACTCTACGCTCAAGGCTACAGTACATTTAACAGGAGTTCGTACAGCCATTGTGGTCAATTGCAATCCTTTTACGAAAGGTCATCAGGCGTTAATTCGGCAAGCAGCGCAAGAAAATGAGGCGGTCATTGTTTTTGTTGTCAGCGAGGATTTATCCCTGTTCCCCTTTGAAGATCGGTTTAAGTTAGTGAGGGAAGGCGTAGCCGATTTGGCAAATGTGGCTGTTGTTCCAGCTGGCAAGTATATGGTTTCTGCGGCAACATTTCCTACTTACTTTACTCGTAATGCGGATCAAGCTACTGCCCAAGCGCGTTTAGATATTACTTTGTTCGCGACGAAAATTGCTCCTAAATTGGGCATTAAATCCCGATATATTGGGGAAGAGCCATATTGCCCTATTACCAATGCATATAATGAAGCCATGCTTGATTTATTTCCCCAATATGGCATTGAAGTAAAAGTCATAAAGCGGGTACAGGTGGCAGGTGAAATTATTAGTGCATCGAAGGTGCGGGATATGATTAAAAAAGATGATTGGGAAGGGATAAAAAAATTCGTTCCGGAAAATACGTATCATTATTTGCGCTTAGATACGACGAAAGAGATATTGGAAAAAATTCATAACTCAAGCGCCCGGCATTAAGACGGCCATTATGTTAGTATAGAGAAAAAAACCGCTATGGAAGCGGTTTTTTTCTCTATCAGAACGGAGTATTTTATTTACCGCAGAGGGTTTATAATAATATTTTCAATATCTTCTCTATGTCTCTGCAGTAAATCATTCTAAAAGTGTCTTTTATTTAGATAGGCCAAGTAGGCTAATCAGTAGAGAGACCAACCCTCCAGCGATGAGTGGCCCTACTGCTAGTCCATTAAAAAAGCAAACTCCGATAATTGTACCGATAATCAAAGCTGTTACTGCTTCAGGTGTTCCACTCATAAAGGGCACTCCTTGAGCAGCCAACCAAGCTACTAGGATACCAATGATAATTGCTACAAGACCAACGGGAGTTTTGAATGCTTCTAACATCCCATTTGTTGAGATGCGACCTTGGGCTATGGGAGTCAGCACGGCCAACGTCAAGATTGTAATACCAACAGTGATGCCATAACTTTCAATAACAGGAAACCAGGTGGAAAAACCTAAGAGCTTTATCAGTAAAAGCACTAATGCCGCTATGGATACGGAATGATTATTGCCGATGACCGATAATCCCAAAATAATCAATATGGGTAAATTATCTAAGTTCATTTATTCACATCCTACGTCTCATTTAACAATGAATATTTTCTGAAAGATTTTTTTAGTACCGCTATATCATGCCCCTCCTATATAATACTAAGCCTGTCTAAAAAAGAAAATTTATTTTTGACAGAATCAGAAAGTATTGTTTTTTGTTAGCAACGCTGACTCCATAGTAGTAACGCTCCACCGTGTTACTTGACCTCTGCTTATAATAACATAAAAATATCACATTTACTGTTATGTATAACATAAATCAACGTATTTTTTATAGTAGTTAGGTTGAAAAAAGTAAAATAGGAGAAACTATTGATTTACACATATATGCAAATCTCTTGAGATGTATTATAATACTGTAAAGTAATAGTTGGAAGAGGAGGATTAGAGTGTGGAAATTTTAGGTTCTGATGTAGTGCTGGAAAGTTTGAAAAAAGAAGGGGTTGAAGTCGTTTTCGGATATCCTGGAGGGGCGGTTCTGCCTCTTTATGATGCTTTATATAGAATGAAGTTCCCCCATGTTTTAACAAGGCATGAGCAAGGGGCGGTACATGCTGCTGATGGATACGCCCGGGCTACAGGTAAAGTAGGGGTGTGTATAGCAACATCGGGGCCAGGGGCCACTAATCTGATTACTGGCATCGCTACTGCGTATATGGATTCGGTCCCGCTGGTGGCCATTACAGGACAGGTCGGAGTGTCTTTGATTGGCAAGGACTCTTTTCAGGAAGCTGATATTTGCGGTATTACAACGCCCATTACAAAACATAATTATCTGGTGAAAAAAATTCAAGATCTACCTAGAGTGCTTAAAGAAGCATTTTATATTGCCCGCACAGGAAGACCAGGACCTGTAGTGATTGATATTTCCAAAGATGTATTTAATGATAAAATTGATTATATATATCCTTCGGAGGTAAAGCTTAGAGGTTATTCTCCAGTTTTTGCTGGTGATGAGGCATCGATTGAACTGGTATTTGAAAAAATGAGACAGGCAAAAAAACCCTTGATTTTCGTCGGCGGGGGCGTTAATATTTCCGAGACTTCTGATTTATTAAGGAAAATTACGCAATTAACTAGATTCCCGGTAATTTCTACCTTAATGGGCTTGGGGTGTATTTCTAACGCTGATGACGAACATCTGGGAATGGTTGGTATGCACGGAACCTACGCTGCAAATATGGCAACCATCGAGTGTGACCTGTTGCTCGGGATTGGCGTTCGTTTTGATGACCGTGTTACTGGACTGGTAAAGGATTTTGCTCCCAAAGCCCAAGTGGTGCATTTTGATATTGATCCAGCTGAGATTAATAAGAATATTATTGCTGATATAAGGGTAGTTGGTGACTTGCGATGGTCGTTACCACTGCTTTATGAAAAAGCCGTACAATATGATTGCCGGGAGTGGCGGAATAATATACACACATGGATTGCAACTGTATTGAACTGGAAACAGGAAAATCCCCTTGATTATAGCTGTAGTGATGACGTGATCATGCCACAGTCAGTCGTTGAAACAGTAAGTCAATTGACCAAGGGGGATGCTATTATCGTAACTGATGTAGGCCAGCATCAGATGTGGGCTGCTCAATATTATCAATTTCTCAATGAACGTTCTTTTTTGACTTCCGGTGGTTTAGGAACAATGGGGTATGGTCTGCCAGCGGCTATTGGCGCACAATTTGGTTTGCCAGAGAAAAAAGTTGTCTTATTTACTGGAGATGGCAGCATCATGATGAATTGCCAAGAAATGGCAACGGCAGCTAATAATAATGTGGCTGTGAAAATTATAGTGATGAATAATCAGGTCCTAGGTATGGTTAATCAATGGCAGCGGATGTTTTATGAAGAAAGATATTCTCATACTTGTTTAAAAGGCAGTACTGATTTTGTTAAACTTGCCGAAGCGATGGGAGTTAGGGGTTTGCGGGTGACGAAACCAAGTCAGCTTAGAGCAACGTTGGCTGAAGCTCTGCAGATGGAGGGACCAGTACTTGTTGATGTATGGTTACCTGTTGGTGAGGATGTATTACCGATGGTGCCAGCGAATTGTCGTTTAGACCAAATGGTTCTGGGAGGTGCCGACAGATGAAGCATACATTAGCTGTTTTAGTTGAAAATAGACCTGGGGTGCTGACCCATATTTCAGGGCTCATTAGTCGCCGGGCTTATAATATTGAAAGCATCTCGGCAAGTTATACTGAGGAAGCTGATACGACCAGGATTACCATTGATGTTGAGGTTGACGATGAGCTGCAATTAGAGCAGGTCGTCAATCAATTGTCAAAATTAATTGATGTGATTAAAATTATAGATTTGACTCATGTTGATTCGATTCATCGGGATTTGGCACTCATCAAAGTGAAGGCCAACCCCAAAACTCGTTCGGATATTGTTGATATCGTGGAGATCTTTCGAGCCAAAATTGTTGATGTGAATCGTGAGACGATGGTCATAGAACTTACGGGCGAGGAAAGTAAGATTGATGCTTTATGCGCAGTGCTCATGGATTATGGTATAATAGAAATTGCTCGTACTGGTAAAATTGCTCTTTCCCGAGGGCCTATTGCAGCTAAAAATATGTAGGCAGACCATGGCGGTGGTTAAAGGCGAGCCATAGATTATAGAAGACGATTAAGTAATAGAAAGGCGGATGAGATTATGAATTTTAAGTTTGTTCACAACAATCTCAATGTATTTAATCTTGAAAAAAGTTTGGATTTTTACAAGGAAGCACTACAGCTTGTAGAAGTGCGCCGCAAGGAGAAACCTAACTTTACGTTGGTTTTTCTTGGAGATGGCACCACTTCTCACAATTTAGAGCTTACTTGGCTGAAGGAGAGGACCACTCCTTATAACCTAGGGGATAACGAGATTCATTTGGCTTTTCACGTAGATGATTTTGCGGCAGCCCATGAATTGCACAAAAAAATGGATTGTATCTGCTACGAAAATCAGGATATGGGAATATACTTCATTGCTGATCCTGATGGCTATTGGCTCGAAATAATACCAGCAAATCGGGGATAGGCAATTATAATAAACACATAAGAAAGCCTTCCTGTTTACTAGACAGGGAGGCGCTTTCATAAGTAAAAAGGGGAATTTAATATAGTAGTATGAATCATACATGATGAATAATAATACGTACTATACGATAATGGGTTGCCTTATACAGCCATCCTGCATGAATTAAAATTAACTTCTGGGATTATACGCTAACAAGGAGGTAGAATTATGCACAAAGTGACCTCAATTTTAGTAATCATATTCATTGTTATGGTGGTGACCATTGCTACTGGTTGTAGCAATGGAGGATCGGCAGGAAATGATATTCCTATTGATCAGGCTCTGCAGATGTGGCAAAATAAAGAAGCTATTATCATTGACGTACGTACACCTCAAGAATACAAGGAAGGCCATATTCCCGGTGTAGTTAATATTCAGCTGGATCAGTTGGAAGGCCGCAGTAGTGAAGTGCCTAAAGACAAGAAAGTATTGCTCATTTGTCGTAGTGGTAGCCGAAGTAGTCAGGGGACGAGCCTCTTACGAAGCAGAGGATTTGGTAATGTCTACAATATTACAGAAGGTATGAACAAATGGTGTGGACCAGTAGAATAAGGAGAAATTGATAATGAGAAAAATATGGCTTGCCGGAGGATGTTTCTGGGGCGTGGAAGCTTATTTTCAACAACTTAAAGGTATTCAGGGTACGAAAGTGGGATATGGGCAGGGCGAGATGGATAACCCTACATATCAGCAAGTATGCTCAGGGACAACAGGGTACACAGAAGTATGTGAATTAACTTATGATGAAGTGATACTACCCTTGGAGAAAGTCTTAGAACATTTTTTCCGTATTATTAACCCTACAACCTTGAATCGTCAAGGGGCAGATCGGGGACCGCAGTATCGAACCGGTGTGTATTATGCAGAGGAAACCGAGAGGGAAGTTATCATTCATTTCATTCAGAAGATGCAGGTTTACCATACCGATGATATTGTGGTCGAAGTAGAACCTGTTAGAAACTTTTACCTAGCCGAGGAATATCATCAGCAATATTTGCAGAATACAGCTGGTGGATATTGCCATGTAAACTTGATGCTGGCAAGGCCGGAGGAACGAAAGTAGAAAAATCAGAAAATTAGTGTATAATAAACTGAGAGTAGTCATTAGGAGGAATTGATATGTTTAAAGAAATGGTTGCTAAGAATAGAAGCTATCGTAGATTTTATGGTGATGAAAATATTACTAAAGAGACATTACTATCATTGGTAGATCACGCAAGACTTTCTGCATCAGGTGCTAATAAACAGCCATTAAGGTATATTGTATCCTGGGAAAAGCAAGTCAACGCAACAATTTATTCTAACCTAGCCTGGGCTGGCTACCTATCTGATTGGTCAGGACCTGATGAAGGAGAAAGGCCCTCCGCATATATTATCATCTTGCAAGAGAAAAATAATAAAATGGTGGCTGGCGTTGATCATGGAATTGCCGCACAAAGTATATTATTGGGTGCCGTTGAAATGGGCTTAGGTGGTTGTATCATAGCCAATATTAAGCGGGACGAATTGAGCAAATCTCTTATTATCCCTAGTCAATATGAAATATTATTAGTATTGGCCATTGGAAAACCTAAAGAAGTCGTTGTGATCGACGAAATTAATGTAGGAGAAGATATTAAGTACTGGCGTGATGAAAATAAAGTACATCATGTGCCAAAACTTAAATTGAAAGATGTTGTTCTAAATTATAAATAATACGCTAGCACTTCTTTAAGAAGAAGGTTCTTTAACATGGGAAGACCGTAAAAGAAAGAATATAAAAGAATTTTTAGGCTTTTACGGACCGCAGAGGCGCAGAGGACGCAGAGGGTTTATAATAAAAATCTTCTCTGTGTTCTCTGCGCCTCTGCGGTTTTAAAATTTCGTTTCGATGTTAGTTCCTCAAAAGACGCACTAGCGTTTTTTTTATTTTAGCGATTTATATTTTTTCTGAATTCTACGGGTGAAGGCAACGTAGGTACAACCCACCAAGGGGAGTGAGTACTTAGTTCCTCGACAGAGTAACGACCTGTTGCTACTGCAATGGTGCGTGCGCCAATAGCCTTGCCACAATCGATGTCATTCGGTGTATCACCGATTACATAAATATGTTCTGGCAATACAGCAGGATAGTGTTCTTTTACGATGGACAGGGCATAAGTGGATATTTCGGTACGGTTGAAGTAGTTAGCGCAAAAAGCGCTACGTTTGAAGTTGAAAAAATCTTCTAGTCCGTAGTGGCTGAGTTTAGCTTTCGCACCAATAGCGGTATTGCCCGTCAGGAGAAGAGAAACATAATTCTCACGGCTGTGTAAATCAGTTAAAATATTTTTTACTGATGGTGTAAGATGACCTTGCCTGGCAATTAAATGACTAGGTAAAACTTCTTCATAGCGGGCAATTAAGTTACAAATTTCATGAATAGTGGGCTGGCGTCCAGTAGCAATTTGAATGACTTGATGAGCAATATAATAATCAGTCATGCCAGCTGTTTTGATAGTACTGAAATCGAAAGAAATATTGAGAGATTCCTGTATTACTTGTTCGAAAGCATAGAGGCCAGCTTTAGCTGTTTTTAATAATGTCCCGTCAATATCCCAAAATAGAATACGCATGATCTAAACTCCTTTCACGACCTTTTTCTATTATATAATTAGATATTTACAACAAAGTTCTATTTTTACTCGTCAATTATTAGGCAAGCGATTATAATGAACAAGTGGGAATAGGGAGTGTAATAATGAAATATTGGAATTGGCAGTTATGTGTAGGTTTATTTTTACTTGGTTTATCAGCAGTTGTATATTATATTCAAGTTATTGTGTTTAATAATGTTCATGATACGCTATTTTATCTGCTGCAGGACTTAGCATTTGTACCTGTGCAGATTATTTTGGTGACCTTACTACTCAATCAATTGTTAGGTATGAGGGAAAAACGCCTGATGCTGAAAAAGATGAATATGGTTATTGGTGTCTTTTTTAGTGAAGTTGGTATAGAATTAGTTAAATCCTGCTTAGAATTTGACCATCATGGGTACAAACTGAAAAAAGAATTGATGATTGATGCTGATTGGACGGAACAACAATTCGGATATGCACACAAAATGGTCGGGCAACACGATTATAAAATTGATAGCCAAAAAAGCGATTTGGCAATGATGCGAACATATTTAATGGAAAAACGGCAATTTTTACTAGGGCTATTGGCTAATCCCAACTTATTAGAACATGATTCTTTTACGGAACTATTATGGGCAGTCTTTCATTTAGCTGAGGAATTGTCACACCGGGACGAGGTAGCCGAGTTACCTATTTCTGATTATAAGCATTTAGCAGGTGATATAAGGCGGGTATATTCTTTACTGATTTATGAGTGGTTAACTTATATGAGGCATTTGGAAACGGATTATCCCTACTTATTTTCCTTGGCCATTAGGACAAATCCTTTTAATCAAAATGCTTCAGCCATCGTGAAGTAGTTGTAAATGATAAATAAAAGGGACATAATATACTTCCATGTATAAAGCTCTTATCTATAGTAACACTTACCACCATGAATTTATAGAAAAAATAAAATAAGTTATATAATGGTAATTTACATATATTAGAAGGGATTCCAATTTATATAACGAATTTAGGATAGAATATCTAAGAAAATGATTTTTTAATCATTAGAGCATCGTTCTTTTGGAGGGAAGATTATGAATGAAAATAACTTTTTGGAGTCAAAGATAGAGGGCAATAACAAAGATCAAAGGACGGAAAAATTACAAAAGGCTCTCTATTTAATCTCTGAGACAGCTAATTCAGCCCTTAATCTGGAAGAACTGTACGGTTCTATACACAGGATTATCGGAGAACTCATTCCAGCAAAAAATTTGTTTATTGCCATATATGACGAAGTGAATGATACGGTTCATTTCCCTTATTATATTGATGAAATCTACAAAAAGCCTAATAAAAGAAAAAATAAAAAAGGACTGACAGAATACGTTATCAAAACAGGCCAACCTCTTTTGCTTTCTCCGTCCCTTTATGCTGAAATGATTAAAAAAGGAGACGTGGACAAATCAGGAGTGCCTGCTATTGATTGGATGGGTATACCTCTTAAAACAGCTGATAATAAGGTAATTGGTGTTTTAACGGTGCAAACATATACAGAAGGTGTTCGTTATACCCCAAATGATAAGGATATTCTTAGTTTTGTTTCCACTCAGGTGGCGATGGCGATTGATCGAAAACGTTCAGAAGAGGCATTGCGAGACAGTGAAGAAAAGTACCGGGCTATTGTTGAAAATAGCCATGATGCCATATATATCCTTAGCGAAAATAAAATAGTGTATGCAAATAATAAGTTATGTATATTGCTGGGATTAAATATGAATGAAATAGCTACAGCTGATATCTGTCATTATGTGCATCCGGAAGAGCTCATGCACATTCAAGAGTCCATTGATCAGCAGCATTGCAACGAACAAATCCTTTCTGATTTTGAAGCCAGAATTACAGATAAAAAAGGCAATCTTAAATTTGTCGAGTTAAATCTGACTAAAATAGTCTATAGGGAGAAGGATGCTTTTATATGGGTCCTCAGCGATGTTACTGAACGAAAGATGGCAGAAAAGTTGCAAAGGGCTCTTTATCAGATTTCTGAGACAGTAAATTCTTCATGTGATTTGGAAAATTTGTACCGCTCGGTACATCACATTATCGGAGAGCTTATCCTAGCAGAAAATTTTTATATTGCCCTCTATGATGAAAGCTCAAAGATCGTTCATTTTCCTTATCATGTGGATGAAAAGGATGGGAACCCTGGTTCTAGAAAAAATAAACGGGGTTTAACGGAATATGTAATTAAAACAGGCCAGACTTTATTTATTTCGCCACTGATCCACGAGCAGTTGATACAAGAGGGTAAGATTGAAAGAAGTGGGACTTTTTGTGTGGAATGGCTGGGAGTACCCCTTAAAACCGCAGAAGATCATGTTTTTGGTGTTTTAGCTGTGCAAACCCATAAAGAGGATGGCCGGTTTACGCAAAAAGATAAAGAAATTCTTAGTTTTGTTTCAAATCAAGTGGCTATGGCTATTCGGCGTAAGCAAGATGAAACACGTCTGAGAGAGTTTAGTTTTCGTGACTCCCTCTCTGGTTTATATAATCGTCGGTATTTCGAAGAAGAAATGCGGCGTATGGATAAACGCCGACAAGGTTCAGTAGGATTGATTGTGTTAGATGTTGATGGATTGAAATTAGTCAATGATATTTTTGGCCATGACAGTGGCGATATGTTACTTTCCAACGTAGCAAAACTGCTGACAAGTTGTTTTCGGGACCAAGATGTAGTAGCAAGGATTGGCGGTGACGAATATGCAGTATTGCTTCATGATGCCGATAGCGATGCAGTCAAAGCGGCCTGCCAACGGGTGCAAAAACGCATCTTGATTGAGAATCTAGACAACTATCAACCCCTTCTCAGCTTATCTATTGGCTCTGCCGTCAGTGATGATCCAAAGATAACAATGCGTGAACTCTTTAAGCAGGCTGATAACTATATGTATCGGGAGAAGCTTGATCGTGGTCAAAGCGCGCGCAGTGCTCTCCTCCAGATGGTGATGCAACTGTTGGAAGATCGGGATTTCATTACGGAAGGTCATGGCGACAGAATGCAGAACCTCACTCTCAATTTAGGCCAAAAATGTGGATTAAGTGG
>Ga0209123_1003334_pt1 | contig 12154 bp, 11 predicted proteins | sample BarGraIncu00431A_FD_184500 | JGI IMG/M metagenome (GOLD analysis project Ga0209123, IMG submission 184500) | Arctic peat soil microbial communities from Barrow, Alaska, USA - Barrow Graham LP Incubations 004-31A (SPAdes) (version 2) | ecosystem: Environmental > Terrestrial > Soil > Wetlands >...
GATGATGATTTTTTTGCAAGGTTCTCAATTTTGTCAGTTCCAATCAACTTAATTATTACATTCATAGCTACTAAAAGTGCAACTAATAGCGGAATTATCCCTGTTACAAAAGCCATGAATTGTACCCCACCTGCTCTAAATAATCCCATGAAGCTATCTGCTAAATTAGCAATTGTTGTAAATATTTGTGACATAACACTTACCTCCTAAAATAAATTTATTTTTATACGACTAATTGTTTATCTATTTCTTTTTCTTCATGACTTTTCTCATCCTCACCTCCCTTAAATGTATTATAAATTTTCGTAGCATCAAGAATTGCTATTCTCATTAGTTTATTGAACCCTTTTAACTTTTCCTTTGTTATATTTGAAAGGGACATCCCTTCAAGTCCTTTAAATTCTTTAACTCTTGCAAAAACTGATACTCCCTGCATTTTTCTTGAACAAATAACAGTGCCTTCTTCATCAATGAGTATTAACACAACAGTACCAGCTTGAATGTACCCTTTTTTTCTACCTATAGCCACTTTGCCAATTCTTCTTAACTGCATATAGTTTTTATTAAAATCCTTTATTTGCATTAAACCAAATAGACAATTAACTAACCATGCAATAACCCCTAAAATAATTAGGAATATAACTGGATTCATACTAAGACCTCCTTTAACAATAGATTTTTAAATTCACTGTAATCCTTTAACTTAGACATATTAATGATAACTTGTTTATTTTGTGTTAGCTTTAGTAGTTGTTCATAAGTTCTAATTAGTAAATCCTTATCTATATTTTCTTCTGATGGAATCATTAGTAAAATAATAATTTTCACTTCTTTGCCTTCCCACATAATAGGTTTTTTCAGTACTCCAAAAGCAATTCGAAGTGGTTTTTCTTTATTATTAATTGCATGAGGTAGTGCCACATAATTACCAAATATGTTTGTTCCTTTTAATTCTCTTTCAATTATTCTACTTTTAAAATCTATATCAACTTCTTCAAGTTTTAAAAGCTTATCTAACATAAGATTTAAATTGTCCATATAATTATCTTCTTCTAAAATAAAGAAATGTTCTTTCTTAACTATTATGCTTAGAATAGGATCATTTGCCTGAAGATAATTTGCATTATATTCTTTTAAATTCATTTTTTCTTGTATTGTTTTTTTTAGAACATCATCATCAAATATTACATTAATCATAATAATCGGGGTTTCAGTATTAAAGGAAATATCAACAGTCGTAAACACAATATCATATTTTGATAATAATTCTTTTGTAAGTTTGGTATCTGAATAATTATCGATTATAACCTCTCTACCTAAAAGCCTTTTGAGTTTAATATTTAGAAACTGTGAACTTCCAAGTCCCGTGCCACATACTAACGCAATTTTTTTAATCTTTTCTCCATCATAATTATCTTGTTCTATATAACTTGCAAAATAAAGTGCCATGTATGCAATTTCATCTTCTCCAGATTTTAAACCATAATTATTTTCTACTACTTTAGCAGCTATTTTTGCCATTTCATATGGTAACGGATAGTTCTTTTTTATATCATTAATAAGTTCGTTTTTATTTTTTATATTAAATATCAATCTATTAAGCATAAAATTTAAATGATAAATAAAATTTTTAACAATCGCATTACCATATTTAATTGATACGCCTAAATTTTCATTTATTTCATTAATAATTTGTTCTGCAAGCAATTTCACACTTTCCTTAATAATTAGATTATTAGGATTAATTGATGCCCTCCTACCTATTAATGGTAGAGTAACAAAGGAAACTTCATTTTCATTAAAACTATAATTAGTTATTTTAATTAACATTCTCATTATTTTAATCGCAAGATTATATTCTTCATTATCAATTATATCCTCATATTTTTTATCTAAAGTAATAATGTTTTTATTATCATCCACCCGTACTAACATAACCATAATGTAATTCATGGTTTCAATAAGGGTTTCATCTGCCAGGTGGATTTCGCTTATTGCAAACAATTTAATTAAACCAGCTCTAATGTCCTCATAATACTCATTGTTTACCGCCTCTTTACAAGAATTTGAAATAGAATTTTTTACAAATTCTTTACTCAAGTAATCCAATATAAATAAACGAATATTTAATTCATTTCCTTCAATAGTTATACCTAAATTCTGCTTTCCTTTAATTCTAATATTATACAGCTTAAACAAAGCCTCAATTTTTTTCAGATCATTTATCAGTGTAGTTCTTCCTATATTAATTTTATCAGCTAGCTCATCTATCTTTATAGCCTCTTTTGATTTGATCAGTATTTGGATAATATACATTAAACGATCTTCAGGAGAACTTAGAATAGTTAGATCACTATTTTGCACGGATGTTTCATCAATAAACTTATCAAATTTACTTTGATTATGCACAATAATTCTATACCCAGCATCTTTTACTTGAACTATCTCTGCCATATTCTCCTTAGCGAGTATAATATTAAGTTCTTTTATATAATTACGGATTGTCCTTGAACTTACACAAACGAATTCTGCCAATTCATCTAGTTCATTAAATTTCTTGGAGTTTACTTTTATTAAAACCTTTAATAATCTGTTATCAATTGGAATCATTGTCATGTAATCTACCCACCCTCTCTTTACTACAATTTTATTATACCTTATTATTTTAAGTTTATTAATACACACTTTTGCAATTGTGAAATGAAAACGTTGTACCAGTGTATACATTTTCATATTGGCCTGTATTCGTTAAATCATCTCCTGCGGAGCTGAAATGTCGTTAAAGAAAAATAGAAGTAAATGAGTATTATGTCCTCATTCACTTCTTAATATGAAAATAAAAGCATTTTATATAACATTGTTTTAAACTACATCTTAATTATACGGATATAAATAAACAAATTTACCATCCCTTAGTGAAATAACGAATATAAGCCTACTAGACACATGATAATTAGTTTTAAGCAGTATAACCTCCTTAAAATATCATAGCTCTAATAGGCTCATAATAGTTGCGCTGGATATGTGTTTTATTTCTTGAATTCACTTTGTGATGATATTGTTGTCTAGCGTAACGGCGCCATTTCGTGCTAGCAGTTGTCCTCTCACTGTCGCACCAGTATTCACTGTGATGGATGTCAATGCGAATAATCGTCCCTCAAAATGAGAATATGTTTCTAATGTTGCAGAACTTCCTACCACCCAAATTACATTATCTGGATTAGCTCCGTTAATAAGCTTAACTTTACTCCCCGTCGCCGTAATGAGAGTGGATGCAGTATTAAAAATAAAATAAGCATTTGAATCTCCCTTAGCATCCAGTGTAAGAGTACCTGTTATCTCGAATGTTCCGGAACCTGATGAATAATTACCATGAGTCAAAGTCTTTCCACCGAGCTCAGTGGGTATGCAAGTTGAAATGGTACTTGTGTTACTGCGGTCATATGCAGATACAAGATCTACCTTAGCTACATCTGCAACAGAATCAGCTAGATGTTTATTTCCATTTAGTAACAAGCTACTCTGGCCAGTGAGTGCTGTACCAGGGAATAGTCCTACATCTCCGTTGATTACGGTTTTTCCTGCATTAGTTATTGTTGTACCAGCTAAAACTGCAAATTTATGGTTTGCAATTACTCTCTTTTGGCTTGCCATACACGCTGTGGGTACTGCCAATATAGCTAATGTTAATAGTGTTGTTTGTAATGATATAAATCTCATCTTATTAAGTGTTTTCATAAATTAATCAATCCTTTCTTATTATGTATTTTGAAAAATTTAAAAATCATCTCTATTCAAAGTTATATCCTGATCTCTTTAATAATAAATGCAACCACCTCTTCCCATTTAATCAGATATTTAAAAAATTCTACCAACATTTTTTATAAAATCATGCTAAGTGCTAAGTTAGTTATAAAAAAACGTTTTTATTTATTCTAATTTAAAAAAATAAAATAAGTATGCTCCGAAATTTTAATATTTGACTATATTATGGTAAAATTGTAAATGTGTATTGCTTTAAATATAGATATATGAATGTATAACATATTTTAGATTGGTAACGCTATACTACATAAGGTTTGTAAGTGATGTTGGTTCTTTTTTATTTGAAAATTTGAGATAATTAAAATGCAAATATGCTAATAAAATTAGTACTTAGCACTTACACCTTTATGTTACATCTAAAAAAATATTTAAGCAACATTTATTGTGTTAAAATTGTTGCATTACTAATAAAAATATTTAACATTGATTGGAGATAAAATGAATTTCTTAACTAATGGAGAAAAACTTAAATCAACAAGAAAATATTTAAAATTGAAACAAGAAGATTTAGTAGATGAAAACCTTACCAGGGGACTTATTAGTATGATAGAAATAGGAAAAAGAGAAATAAGCAACACCGTAGCTTTAAAACTTGTTGAAAAATTTCAACAAAGAGCGAAAGAACTCAATATTAAATTTGAAATAGACAATGGTTTTTTATTACGTTCTCCAAGTGAAGATGCGGAATTATATTGTATAAAAAAACTTGAACAAATAAATCAAGATAAAGATATAAAAGAAATCCTTGCAACAGCTGATAAGTTTAATTTACTAAATGTTAAAGCCATGGGATATAATAAATTGGGTGACTACTACTCTAATAAAAAGAATTATGAGGAAGCTTTTATTAATTATAATAATGCTATAGACATTTTTAAAAATCTTAAACAAAACGAAACAATACCATATATTTATTTCAATATAGGATACTGTAAAGCTAAATCACTACAATATACAGAAGCATTATCATTTTTTTCGCTATCTCAAAGATATTCAATAATTTATAACGATAAAAAAACAGAAACAAGAGCTATCTATAATATAGCTAAATGCTATATGAAATTAAACAAAATAAGCTTAGCCCTTGAAAACATTGAAAAATTCTTGATTTTATGTAACAAAGAAGAAAACTACAATAGTTACATTTATGCAAATATTCTTAAAGCGAACTGCTTTGAGACTCGGAAAGAATTTAATACTGCTATAGATATATATGATTCTCTGCTAAATGAAAATTTAGATTGTAATAATCCTGTATTAGGATATATTTATAATAATTTAGGGTTAGCTTATTTAGACAAAGATGATTTTAATAATAGTTTGGAATATTTCAACAAAGCTGAACAGCTAAGAATTAAGATAAATTCAGCTAATCTTTGTCATACTATCATAGAAAAATCAAGAGTTTTTATTAAACAAGGGTTTTATAATGATGCAATTACATTTATAGAATCAGGATTGAAACAAGCTGAAGCTAATATGGATTATGAATATTTAATAAAAGGGAATTACGAACTTGTACATATATATGAAATCTTAGATGATGCTTTTAATTTAAAGAAAACTTATTTAAATATTGCTGATTTTTTAAAAATATTAAATAAATATAGTGAATTAGTTCCAGTGTATACCAAGTTATCAATTATATATTTGAATGAAAACAACGTCGAAGATGCTAAAAAATATTTATTAATGTCACTAGAATATATACAAATTGTTGCATTTTAGGTTATAATGTATAAAAATATAGGTGGTGTTTAATATGAAAAACAAATTGATAAAAACATTAAGTTTATGTATGTCTTGTTTAGCATTAACTTTATTACTCAATGGAGTTATGAAAAAATATATTTTAAATACACAAACACAAAGTCAAATAATCATTAGCTCTAATGAGGATGCACCCTGGATATAATACTATAGCTAAGGACCAAAGACCAAGACTGATTTTACTAGATCTAATGCTACCCAAAATGGATGGATATGAAGTAACTAGGGTGTTTTATGTATAACAAAGGGCACTCAACCGTAAGATTAAATGCCCTTTATTAATTTCATATTCCATTTTCATTGCTTCCAAAATACTGCTCGGTGTTACCCTGCTTATCCAAACTACCAATTTTAGTTATAGTAGCATCCTCTTCGCCTGTTGTTTCTGTTACTTCCTCTATATCTACTTCAAAAACTTTATTATTTAGCGTTATCTTATATTTCTTCATATTATTAACACCTTCCTATGTAAATTACACATATCATTTTATTCTTTTAATGTTTAATATGCGAAACTCTGAATTAGACTTATTTTTATTTGCCATAGTAGATGCTACAAGTGCTACTACTATCCTCTCTTCTTCATCTATTCCATATATTTCTTTTACATCTGTATTAGTTATTATTTTCTTATAACTATCATTAATATTAGCACTTAACCTATCCTCAAAGAATTTTTTTGAAGTTCTTGGAAATAAGGCATAAGATAACACATCTTCATAACAAGTTGCCAAATCTCCAATTTCATTTTCATATTTATCCATCTCCGGCGCAAGTAAGTCTGCTGGTCTTTGAGTTATAATTTTCATTTCCCCTATAATTTTTGTTTTTATTTCATCTTTTATAGGTGTTGATGGACTTCCATAAAGTCCTTTAACATAATCTTTTAATTCTTTTGGAATTATTTTATATCGCTCGCCAGATAATATATTAAATACTGCTTGAGTTCCTACCATTTGAATAAGAGGCGTAATTAAAGGTGGAAATCCTAAATCTTCTCGAACGCTTGGTATCTCTGCAAGGACTTCTTTATATTTAGATTCAACTCCTTGAGCCTTAAGCTCTAATAAAAGGTTCGATAACATCCCTCCTGGAATCTGGTATGTTATAGTTCTAGGCTCTACATTCATAACTCTTGGATTTAGTATTCCATTTTCTCTGTATTTCTCTTTTATAGGTCTAAAATAGTCTGCTATTTCACCTAATAAATTAATATCTAATTTAGGATCACGCGGACTCTCTTTTAAAGTAATAACCATGGACTCTGTAGGTGGTTGTGATGTGCCATGTGAAAAAGGAGAAATTGCAGTATCAATAATATCTACTCCCGCTTCAACAGCCTTTAAGTATGTCATAGAGGCTATTCCACTAGTACAATGAGAATGCACGCATAATGGTATTTTTACAGCAGCTTTTAATTTCCCCACTAATTCATAAGCCGAATATGGCGTTAATATACCTGCCATATCATTAATGCAAATTGAATGTGCCCCTAACTGCTCAAGTTTTATTGATAATTCAACATAGTAGTCTAAAGTGTGTACTGGGCTAGTTGTATAACATATAGCACATTGACAATGTGCTCCAGCTTCTCTAATAACTCTAATTGAAGTTTCCATATTTCTTGTGTCATTTAATGCATCAAATACTCTAATTATATCTATACCATTTTCTATAGACTTCTTAATAAATGCCTCAACTACATCATCTGCATAATGCTTGTATCCTAGAAGATTTTGACCCCGAAGGATCATTTGAAGTTTAGTGTTTTTAACAACCCTGCGTATTTCTCTTAGTCTTTCCCAAGGGTCTTCATTAAGAAAACGCAGACATGAATCAAAAGTTGCTCCTCCCCACACCTCCATTGAATAATAACCGACCTTATCCATTTTTTCTAGGATTGGTAATATCTCTTTTGTTGTTAATCTGGTAGCAATTAAAGATTGCTGTCCATCTCTTAGTACCGTTTCTGTTATTTTAATTGGATTCACTATTCTATCCCTCCAAAACATTCCTCAATCTATAATGATTTTTGCTTAACTTCACCAGTTACATAATTTCCTCAACTATCACTTCATAATCCTTATTGTTCACTCTTACTTTAAGCCTTTTACCACTTATTGTGGTACTCGCGAGCTTTTCCACACTTTCTCTAATGGAATCAAAGTCCTTAATATATTTCCTATATATTCTATGAGCTTCCTCAATGTTTATTACTTCAAATCTGATACTGTCACCTGGCTTTAACTGTCCCACTATGTTTATATCAGGAGTTATTATTGTAGCAATTTTCGTATATCCACCAGTAGTTTGCCTATCCGCCATCATAATTATGGGGGCTCCCTCTCCTGGAATCTGTACCGACCCCATGGTTATTCCATCAGATATAATGTCTGCCGAAGTAATGTGTGAAATTTTAGGACCAGATAATCGGTATCCCATCCTATCAGCCTCATTTGTAACTTCAAACTCACTATCCAAAAATGTGTATATACCGTTTTTTGTAAAACAATCATCTTGGGGACCCATTATTACTCTTACAATATTATCCTTGTAATACATTGGTATTAACTCAATTGGAAGTTTTTTGATACTAGTAAAGTCGCTTTCTCCTGCCTGGTTAATTTTAATCTCGTCACCAGCCTTAAGCATCCTTCCATTAAAACCTCCAACTTTTCCCTTCACATAAGTAGACTTGCTACCCATCACCTCTGGTACATCTATGCCGTGCTGGATTGCTATGTAACTCCTGCACCCGCTTTCTGGAGTTCCAAAGGAAAGCTCATCACCATTTAACACTTTAATCCCAGACCACATGTCTATAGCCTTATTATTTATCATTGGCATGAGATTGGCTCCTGTAATAGCAATCAATGCATCGCCCTCAAATTTTATTTTAAGGCCGAAAAGAGTAGTTTCTAAACATGCCTCGTTATCTATGTTCCCAACAAGAATATTAGCCACTCTTAGAGAGAACTGATCCATTGCACCGGAAACGGACATACCAGATTTTTGATGATTGTACCTACCAATGTCCTGAATGGTAGTATACATACCTGGCTTTAATATCTTCATTATTGTCATATACTTACCTTCTTTCCTTTTCCCTTATAACTACTTTATATTTTTGTGCGAGCTCTAAAGCCTCAATAAGTTTGTATTCATTCTCATCTATTTGTACAAATTTTATATAATCACCCGCGTTTAATAGTACGGGCTGCTTTCTGCATGGATCATATAATTTAACAGGAGTCCTACCAATTAATTGCCAACCTCCAGGGCTTTCTACAGGATATATGCCTGTCTGTTTACCCGCAATTCCAACACTTCCAAATGGAATTTTAGTTCTTGGATTTTGTAGCCTTGGTGCCTGTATTTTATCACTCATACCTCCAAGGTACGGAAACCCAGGTGTAAAGCCAATCATATAAATTAAATATTCCATATCTGTGTGAATTCTTATCACCTCATCTATTGTTATTTTATTATGATCTGCCACAAACTCAATATCAGGTCCATACTCCCCGCCATAAAGTGTTGGTATTTCTATAACTTTAGCATCTGGCAATTTCAATTCATTCATCCTTGATATAATGGATTTTATTGTCTCTATAAGTTCATTAAGTTCCATTATCATAGGGTCATAAATTACCATAAGCGACCTGTATGTTGGAATAGTCTCGTTTATTCCTATAATACTATCTCGTTCAATTGCAACTGTAAGGCTTCTAATTTTTGAGTTAACCTCTTCTTCAATTTTATCTCCAAATTCAACAACTAGAGCTCTATCACCGGCGATTAAATACTTAACTTCTTCATACATATTGTATTTTCAACTCCTATTTAAATAATGCAACTATTCCACCCATGGACTGGTACCCTGCAATTACTGCTAATATTACAACAACATAACCCAAATACATAAGCAATTTGGAATGTTTATATTCACCTACAATATTCTTATTTGTAGACGAAATAAGTATTATACCTAGAGCAATTGGAAGAATTAAACCATTAAGTGACCCAGCTACCACAAGTAATTCTACAGGTTTACCAAGCGTTAAAAATATAATCGTTGATATAACAATAAACCCAATAATAAATTTTGATGTGTTTTTTTCAAATACTGGTGCTAATGTTTTTAAGAATGATACAGATGTATAAGCTGACCCAACCACTGATGTAATAGCCGCTGCAAATAGTACAACTCCAAATAACATATAACCAAAATTACCTGCCCCAAGTTTAAAAGCTTCAGCTGCTGGATTTACAGATCCAAGTGGTTTTCCAATGTTTACAACAACTCCAAGAACAGCTGCGAACAGAAGTATTCTCATGAGTGACGCTATTGTTATGGCAAGTATTGAGCTATTAGTTATATCTTTCAAATGCTTAATTCCTGTAATTTTAGCGTCGATTAGTCTGTGTCCTCCAGCAAATGTTATATATCCACCTACTGTTCCACCCACAAGAGTTATAAATGGCAAAAATTCAAAATCAGTTGGCACAAATGTACGTACTATCATCTCTCCTACTGGAGGATGGGTCCTAAAAGCAACATATCCAATAAGAATAATCATCAGAACTCCCAGAACCTTTGCGAAAGTGTCCATTGCTTTTCCAGCTTCTTTAGACATAAATATTATAATAGCTATAACAGCACTAATAATAGCACCTATTTTAACGTTTAAACCGAATAATACATTAAGACCAAGGGCAGCGCCTCCAATATTTCCTATATTAAATGCAAATCCACCAATACAAATTAGAACTGCTAGGAAAACACCAAGACCAGGTAGCGTCTTGTTTGCAATGTCTTGAGCCCGAAGCCCTGATACTCCAATAACTCTCCATATATTGAGCTGGGCTATAAAGTCTACTATAACAGTAAGCAATATAATGAAACCTAGATTAGCTTTAAACGTTTCTGTAAATACTGCAGTTTGAGTCAAAAATCCGGGTCCTATAGCAGAAGTTGCCATAAGGAATGCTGCTCCAATTAGCACACCCCAATTACTTTTCTTTTTTATATTATTGTCTTGATTGTCTGTATTTGATTTGTTATTCATAAATTTATATTCCCCCTATTTTATAAATTGGTTAAGTGATATTATTTCTACTCCGGCCCTTGATAGCTCCTCATTTATAGTTCTTACAAACTGGACAGCCTCTGGATTGTCTCCATGAACACATATAGAATCCACCTTAATATCAATATCTTCACCGCTTATTGCTGTAACTTTTCCCTCTTTTACCATTCTTATTACCCTGGAAATAGCTATATCCTTGCCCAGTATCATTGATCCAGGGAGACTTCTTGAAACAAGAGTTCCATCAGAATTATATGCCCTGTCCGCAAAAACTTCATTTGCAGCTTTTAATCCTTTTTCTTTTGCAGCATTTACCAGTTCACTCCCTGCAAGTCCAAGAACTATCAAATCCCTATCCACTTCCCATATACCCTCTATTATTGCGCGAGCTAGTTTGCCATCTTTAGCTGCCATGTTATACATTGCGCCATGAGGTTTTACATGCTGCATTTTAGCTCCTGCTGCTTTTACAAATCCGCATAAAGCCCCAAGCTGATATATGGTATATTGCTTCATCTCATCCGGAGATACTGTCATATTTCTTCTTCCAAAACCCATAATATCAAGAAATCCAGGATGTGCGCCAATCCCTACCCCATTTTTCAAAGCCGCCTTCACAGTATCTCTCATAACCATAGGATCCCCTGCATGCCATCCGCATGCGATATTAGCTGATGATACATATGAGAGCACCTGTTCATCAAGACCTATTTTATATGCTCCAAAACTTTCTCCTACATCACTATTTAGATCAACAAACTTTTTCATCTTACTTTTTCTCCTTTGTTTTGTATAAAATAATTGTGTTAATTAATTATAATTTCAAATGATGGAATTGAATTTATTCTTAATTTTATCATCTATTGAACTTAGTTTCAACGAATCATTTATTTTGTTACATATTTTCTAACAAAACATGACTTTTACAACATGGTTTATTGGGTACTTTTTGTGGTAATATAGAATCATAAATATAATATGTTTGGCAGTAAAAAAATTCGAATTAGTGGGTGTAAATATGAGCAGAATTAGAATTTTTACAGGTCATTTTGGAAGTGGAAAAACAGAGATTGCTCTAAACTATGTTATGGATCTTGCTAAAACAGGGAAAAAGGTAGCCTTAGTCGATATTGATATAGTAAATCCATATTTTTGCTCTAGAAACATGAAGGATAAACTAGAGAAAATGGGGGTTAAACTTATAGCCTCAAGCGCAAGTCTCATGAATGCTGAGCTAATGGTTATACCATCCAATGTTTATGGTGTTTTTAATGACAAAAGCTACGAAGTAGTAATGGATATAGGTGGAGATGATCAAGGTTCACTTATACTTAGACAATATAATGAATATTTAAAGCAAGAATCTTATGATATGTATTTTGTTGTAAATAATGACAGGCCATTTACCTCTAATAAAGTGGAAACAATAACATACCTCAAATCAATTGAAAGAGCATCAGGTCTTATTG
>Ga0209123_1003335_pt1 | contig 12152 bp, 4 predicted proteins | sample BarGraIncu00431A_FD_184500 | JGI IMG/M metagenome (GOLD analysis project Ga0209123, IMG submission 184500) | Arctic peat soil microbial communities from Barrow, Alaska, USA - Barrow Graham LP Incubations 004-31A (SPAdes) (version 2) | ecosystem: Environmental > Terrestrial > Soil > Wetlands >...
TTTCATAAAACCCGAACCACCATGAATCTGAATGGCATCGTATGCAAGCTGGTTGCTGTATTCGCTGGCCATCCCTTTAACAAGAGGGGTATAAATATCAGCCAATTTTTGATACATCTTCATTTCATTGCGCTCTTCCTTCTCTAATTTGCGTTCCTCAGAAATGTAGGCGTACACTTTATACATGTCAACAAACCGAGCTGTCTCGTATAATAAGGTACGCGAAGCATCCAGTTTTGCTTTCATGGTTGAGAGCATTTCGTAAACGGCAGGGAAACGAATAATGGCTTTGCCAAACTGAATTCGTTCTTTTGCATAGCTCAAAGCTTCACGATAGGCAGATTCGCAGACCCCCACTGATTGTGCTGCAATACCAAGGCGGGCGCCGTTCATAAGGGCCATTACATATTTAATCAAACCCATTTTACGATCACCGACCAATTCGCCGGAAGCATTTTTGAATACTAGTTCGCAGGTTGGCGATCCGATGATACCCATTTTATGTTCGATGCGACGAACTGACACACCGCCGCTTCGCTTGTCGTATATAAACATTGACAATCCACGTCCATCTTTTGTACCAGGTTCTGAACGAGCCAACACCAGTGCAATATCGCCATCACCATTGGTAATAAAGCGTTTCACTCCATTCAGCAGCCAAACCTGCTTCTTCTCGTCCCAGGATGCTTTTAGTTGAACGGCCTGCAAATCTGATCCGGCATCGGGTTCAGTTAAATCCATCGCCATGGTTTCACCGGCACAGACACGAGGTAAATATTTTGCCTTTTGTGCTTCGGAAGCAAATTCGTTGATGGTTTCAGCACAATCCTGAAGTCCCCATATATTCACAAATCCGGCATCGGCACGCGAAACAATATCCGCAGCCATTATGTAAGGTACGTTTGGAAAATTTAATCCTTCGTATTTACGCGGCAACGACATTCCCATCAGGCCTGCTTTACGCAAAGCATCAATGTTTATTACCGTACCACTGGCATACACTACATGTCCATCAACAACTGAAGGACCTTCAGCATCAATACCTTCAGCATTGGGACCAACAATGTCGCCACATATTTCGCCAACTACTTCCAATACTTTATCGAAACTATCGAAAGCATCTTCGTAATCCATTGGTGCATAATCGTATTTATCTTTTTCTGTAAAATTTCTTTCCTTCAAACGGACAATTTTCTCCATTAATGGATGTTGAAGATGAAATTTCAGGTCTTTATTGTCAGTATAAAAATTTGCCATTATTCAAAACTTTTTAGTTTTCAAGGATTACTTAGAATTCTTTTTATAAAACTTAATCATTCTGGGAATGATTTCAGATACATCACCGTTGATTACATAATCGGCTACCAAATTGATCGGCGCCTCGGGATCGGTATTGATGGCAATGATCTGAGCTGATTCTTCCATCCCTGCCCTATGCTGAATTTGCCCTGAGATACCACATGCGATGTAAAGTTTGGGTCGAACCGTAATACCTGTCTGGCCAATCTGTCGTTCGTGATCGGTATACCCGGCATCGACAGCAGCGCGTGATGCACCAACTTCTCCACCCAGAACTTCAGCCAACTCATATAAGAGTTTGAAATTCTCTTTCGATCCCATTCCGTAACCACCTGCTACAATTATTCCTGCACCCTTGATGTTCACTTTGCTCTTTTCCATGTGACGTTCAATGATTTCAACAACAAAATCAAGATCGTTTACATATTTTGAAACTTCAAGATTGATCACTTTCCCTTTATATTTAGGGTCGAGAATCTCTTTTTTCATCACACCTTCGCGCACCGTAGCCATTTGAGGACGGCAGTCAGGATTTATAATGGTTGCAATAATATTTCCTCCAAAAGCAGGACGTATTTGATATAAGAGATCTTCGTAAACCTTGCCTTGTTTTTTATCTTCATGGTTGCCGATCACCAGACTGGTACAATCAGCAGTTAATCCACTATGCAATGCAGACGAAACCCTTGGACCCAGGTCACGGCCAATGGAGGATGCACCCATCAAAGCAATCTGCGGTTTTTCTTCACCGAACAATTTAACTATAATTGAAGTATGAGGCAAAGTAGTATAGGGCGCTAAACGTTTGTCGTCGGCTACATATAATACATCCACTCCATATGGGAAGACTTCTTTTTCAATGCCCGAAAGCTGATGTCCGATCGCAAGAGCTTCCAGTTTACAATCCAGCTCTGTCGCCAAACTTCTTCCTTTGGTCAATAATTCCAGGCTAACTTCTGCAATCTGTCCGTCTTCTATTTCGCAATAAACAAAAACACTATTCATAATTTACTCCTTTAAAAATTAACCAATCGTGTGACTTTCAATTAAATCTTTCATCAATTCTTCGATATCAACATCGGAAGAAGAAATAACTTTTGCCCCTTTTGACTGAAGAACCACATTTTCAATCGTCTTCACCTTGGTAGGAGATCCGTTTAATCCCAATTCAGCGGGAACTGATTCAATATCATTCACTGTCCATTCCTGAATATTCAAATAAGGACGGTCGTTATAGAGGTGTAAATAATCTTCGTTTGAATTCTGAAGTTCTGAAATGGTTTTTGCATGTTTGTATTTCATGAGCAACCTTGCATTGCGGGCCCGACAATCAGGAGCAGTTCCGTTCACTGTAATCACCAGTGGCATAGGGCATGAAACGATTTCGACCCCACTTTCGAGCCTGCGTTTGGCAATTACCTTTCCATTTTCGATGGACTTAATTTCTTCCACATAGGTAATCTGCGGAATCCCAAGTTTCTCTGCAACTTGTGGACCGACCTGAGCAGTATCACCATCGATGGCCTGACGACCTGCAATGATAATATCAAAATTTTTAATTTTCTTCAACGTCTGACCAAGCGCATAACTGGTAGCCAAGGTATCGGAACCGGCAAATGCCCTGTCTGTAAGCAAAATACCATCATCGGCGCCACGGAACATACCCTCACGGACAATTTCGGCAGCACGACCCGGACCCATCGTTAAAATAGTAACATGAGTTCCAGGGAATTTGTCTTTGATTCGAAGCGCCTGTTCCAGGGCATTCAAATCCTCCGGATTGAAAATTGCCGCGAGTGCAGCCCTATTGACCGTTCCATCGGCTTTCATTGCATCTTTGCCCACATTGCGTGTATCAGGCACCTGTTTGGCAAGAACGATAATTTTGTAACCTTTCATTCCTAAATATTTGAGTTAATTAAGTTATTGACAGCTTTAACGTTAGCTAAAATAGCAACCACATTATGTGCTCTCATTTTACATTCGTCCTTATTCCAAGGCTCAACTTTTAAAAGGTAGCAAATATAGCAATTCAACCCATAGAAATCAAGAAACTTTGAAGCTCATTTAGCCAGATTAAAATATTGAAAAATGAATGATCACTTCACAATCGTTAAACCTCGTGTACTCCTTATATTGAAAGGCTTACCAACAAAGCAAGCTAAGCAAATAAACTTAATTTTCAAAATATTTTATGAATAAAATAGACTCATCATTTAAAATAAATTAAATTTAGAAACAGAAGCTCCTTTGAAACGTTGGAACTATCTGTACAATTATGACGGCTCTAAAATAATCAATCAAATAGACAAAAATTTATTGAATATTTGGATTGAAATCATTTTTTGAATTGCATCGTCCAACCAATCTTTTAAAGAATCATCACTGGTTCATATATTTTTATATTCCACTACAGATGTGATCTTAAAATCCAATTAAATAATTTGTTCAACAATATATTCAGGCTACTATTCATTTAAATTAGATCTTACCTTACGCAAAAGCTTTACACCGTGTGTTCATTCTGTAATATATTTGTGAGTATTTTATGAATGGCTTATGAGTACCTTGTGTATTAAAATATCACATTTAATACACAATGTACTCACAAGCTATACACAATGTATACACAAGCTACTTTTGGAACCCAACCTAAATTGAATTCGCTGGTCCGGAAGTAACTGCTCTGATTTTTCTATTCGACCCTGGCGATTGTGGACATTAGAATTAGACAGCCCTGCCTGTGACCCTTTCTTTGGACCAAGGATTGAGCAATTTTTTATCTTCAGAAAAATAAAAACCATTGCTGAATGGATATAAAAGCTGATGTGGTTGGAACTAAAGTCCCTGAGAATCCCATATTTAAGAAACTTCTGACCTGTGGGCAAGAATATCCTCTTCAGAATTCATCAATCGAACCATGAAGGGAGAGCAAAAAGAAAAGGCCGTCTCAATTTTCATTGAGACGGCCTTGGTGTATGAATTGTAAAATTCTTTTATGCTATTGGCGTTGGACCTCCAAATGCCATAGGTGGAAGAATCGGATCATGAGCTCTTACATTCTTAATCGGACCGTTGACACTTTCAAATTTCTGAATGTTGTCCTGTAATGCCATCAGTAATCTTTTGGCATGTTCAGGAGTTAAGATAATTCTTGATTTTACATTGGCCTTGGGAATTCCAGGCATGACTCTTATAAAATCAACAACAAACTCAGAACTTGAATGAGTGATCACTGCCAAATTGGAATAGATGCCCTGAGCGACCTCTTCTGATAACTCAATTTGCAATTGATTGTTATTTTTTACTTCTTCCATAACATTAATCTCTTGAAATTCTATCAGAATCTTTCATCTCAACCATCTTGTCATATTCATCACGAGAGCCAACAATCAGGTTTTTGTATTCTTTCAACCCGGTGCCTGCAGGGATCAAGTGACCACAGATTACATTTTCCTTTAATCCATCCAGATAATCAACTTTGCCATGAATAGCGGCTTCGTTCAATACCTTTGTGGTTTCCTGGAATGATGCTGCCGACAACCAACTGCGTGTCTGAAGTGAGGCGCGGGTAATTCCCTGAAGTATCTGGCTTGATGTAGCAGGAATTGCATCCCTACCTTCCACCAACCGTTTATCTCGACGACGAAGAGTTGAATTTTCATCTCTCAAGCGGCGTGAGGTAATAATCTGTCCTGGTTTCAGACTGTCTGAATCTCCGGCTTCAATGACTACCTTCTTGTTATAGATCCAGTCGTTTTCATGAAGGAATTCATGCTTGTCAACAATCTGTTTTTCAAGAAACCTGGTATCACCCGGATCGTCAATATCAACCTTACGCATCATTTGTCGAATGATCACCTCATAATGCTTGTCATTGATTTTCACACCCTGCATACGATACACGTCCTGAACTTCATTCAAGATATATTCCTGAACTGCAGTTGGGCCTTTGATGGCAAGGATATCTGAAGGAGTAATAGCACCATCAGAAAGTGCAATACCGGCACGGATATAGTCATTTTCCTGAACAAGAATCTGACGGGAAAGTGGTACCAGATAACGTTTAATATCTCCGGTTTTGGAGGTAACAACGATTTCACGGTTTCCACGTTTAATTTTACCCAATGAAATTTCACCATCAATTTCAGAAACGACGGCAGGGTTTGAAGGATTTCTGGCCTCAAATAACTCAGTTACACGTGGCAGACCACCAGTGATATCTCCGGCTTTACCAGCTGCACGAGGAATTTTAACCAGAACAGCACCCGCTTCAACAATCGCACCTTCGTCGACAGCCATGTGACCGCCTACTGGTAAGTTGTAGTTACGGAGAACTTCTCCCTTTTCATCCAAAATCCTTAACGAAGCATTCTTCGTTTTATCTCTGGTTTCAATGATTACCTTTTCCTTATAACCAGTCTGTTCATCAGATTCTTCACGGTAAGTAACACCATCAATTACCTGTTCAAAAGAAACTTTACCCTTGAATTCAGTAATGATTACACCGTTATATGGATCCCACTCACAAATACGCATTCCTTTTTTTACTTCCTGACCATTGTCGATAAACAACTTCGATCCGTAAGGAATACTGTGATTTGAAAGTTGAATTCTTGTATTCTTATCAATAATACGTAATTCAGCAAGACGACTTACAACGATATTGGTTTTTACACCAGCTTCGTTGAACTGTTCAACAACACGTAATTCATCAATTTCGGCAATACCGTCATATTTTGACTCAACCGATGATTGAGTTGAAATATTTCCGGCGATACCTCCCACGTGGAATGTACGAAGTGTCAGCTGTGTTCCAGGTTCCCCGATTGACTGAGCAGCGATAACGCCTACAGCCTCTCCTCTTTGAACCATTGTACTTCCTGCAAGGTTAAGACCGTAACATTTGGCACAAACTCCAACTTTTGATTCGCAAGTTAAAACTGAACGAATTTCTACTGATTCAATAGGCGATTCTTCAATCTTTTTTGCAATTTCATCGGTAACAATTTCACCTGAGGCAACAATCAATTCACCAGTCAATGGGTTGAAAATATCATGGACAGTTGTACGTCCCAAAATACGTTCACTCAGTGAAGCAACAATTTCCTCGTTATTCTTGATCGCAGAAGCAATCAGTCCACGCAAGGTACCGCAATCTTCTTCCTGAATGATCACATCCTGAGCAACATCAACCAACCTACGGGTCAGATAACCAGCATCAGCTGTTTTAAGGGCAGTATCAGCCAAACCTTTACGGGCACCGTGAGTAGAAATAAAGTATTCCAACACCGACAGTCCTTCTTTAAAATTTGCAAGGATCGGGTTTTCAATAATTTGTGATCCTGTTGATCCTGATTTCTGAGGCTTGGCCATCAATCCCCTCATTCCGCAAAGCTGACGAATCTGCTCTTTAGAACCACGGGCACCTGAATCAAGCATCATATATACTGAATTGAATCCCTGACGGTCGGTGCTCAATGTCTTCATTACCGAATTGGTCAATTTGGCATTGGCATGTGTCCAGATATCAATTACTTGATTGTAACGTTCGTTGTTGGTAATGAATCCCATGTTATAGTTGGCCATTACTTCTTCAACTTCAGTGTAACCGGTAGCAACGATTTCCTTTTTGTCCTCTGGAATTACAACATCACTCAGGTTGAAAGATAAACCACCTTTGTAAGCCATAGTATATCCCAAATCCTTAATGTCATCAAGGAATTTAACGGTTACCGCGTTACCAGTTTTCTTATAAATATCAGAGATAATGGTACGAAGCGACCTTTTAGTCAGCAACTCGTTGAGATAACCAACCTCTTTAGGAACCGATTGGTTGAAAATAATCCGACCAACCGTCGTTTCTATAATATGTTTGAAGATTTCATCTTTTTCATCAACATCTTCAACTTTCACCTTAATAATTGCGTGTAAGTCAATTACGCCTTCATTGTAAGCAATAATAACTTCTTCCGTTGAATAGAAAGTCATGCCTTCACCGGCAGCACCCGGGCGAGGTTTGGTCATGTAATACAGACCCAAAACCATGTCCTGTGAAGGAACAGTGATAGGTGCACCATTTGCTGGATTCAGCAAGTTATGCGATGCAAGCATCAACATTTGAGCTTCCAAAACGGCAGCATTCCCAAGCGGTACATGAACAGCCATCTGGTCACCATCAAAGTCGGCGTTGAAACCTGTACATGCCAAAGGGTGCAACTGAATTGCTTTCCCTTCAACCATCACAGGTTGAAATGCCTGAATCGACAAACGGTGAAGTGTGGGAGCACGGTTAAGCATTACAGGATGTCCTTTTAATACATTCTCAAGGATATCCCAAACAACAGGATCTTTGCGGTCAACAATCTTCTTGGCCGACTTAACTGTCTTGACAATACCACGTTCGATCAGTTTTCTGATAATGAATGGTTTGAAAAGTTCAGCAGCCATATCTTTTGGAAGACCACATTCGTGAAGTTTCAACTTTGGTCCAATAACAATGACCGAACGAGCTGAATAATCGACACGTTTACCCAACAAGTTCTGACGGAAACGACCTTGTTTACCTTTCAAACTGTCGGACAATGATTTTAATGCACGGTTATTTTCAGTCTTTACAGCATTCGACTTTCTTGAGTTATCGAACAATGAATCAACCGCTTCCTGAAGCATACGTTTTTCATTACGTAGAATTACTTCCGGTGCTTTGATTTCAATTAACCGTTTCAGACGATTGTTTCTGATAATTACCCTGCGATACAAATCGTTCAAATCGGAGGTAGCAAAACGACCACCATCGAGGGGAACCAACGGACGCAAATCCGGAGGAATTACAGGCACCACCTTTACAATCATCCATTCAGGGCGGTTGATATTTTTGCTGGCACGGAAAGCTTCCACAACCTGAAGGCGTTTTAATGCTTCATTTTTACGTTGCTGAGAGGTCTCAGTGTTTGCTTTGTGACGAAGATCGAATGACATTTCATCCAATTCCAAACGTTGTAATAATGTGTACAACGCTTCAGCACCCATACGGGCAATGAATTTATTTGGATCCATGTCATCAAGATACTGATTTTCTTTTGGTAAAGAATCCAGGATATCAAGATATTCTTCTTCAGATAAAAAGTCAAGATACTTAACGCCATCCTGCGCTTTTATTCCAGCCTGAATAACAACATATCGTTCGTAATAAATAATTACGTCAAGCTTTTTGGTTGGTAACCCCAAAAGGTAACCAATTTTGTTTGGCAACGATTTGAAATACCAGATATGGGCAACCGGTACTACCAGTGAAATATGTCCCATCCGTTCACGACGGACTTTCTTTTCGGTTACTTCAACACCACAACGGTCGCAAACAATTCCTTTGTAACGAATCCGTTTGTATTTACCACAATGACACTCATAATCCTTTACAGGGCCGAAGATTCGTTCGCAGAACAAACCATCACGCTCAGGTTTATAAGTCCGGTAATTTATCGTTTCAGGTTTCAAAACCTCTCCATGAGACCTTTCGAGAATCTCCTCAGGCGAAGCCAGACTGATACCAATTTTGGTAAAGCTAATTTTAACTTTATTGTCTTTTCTGAATGCCATATATCGATCGCTATTTTTTCAAGTTTATAGTAGGAAAATCATATTGATTTACCGTAAATTAATCCAGGTTTACACTCAAACCCAGACCACGTAATTCGTGCAGCAATACATTCAAAGATTCAGGAATACCTGGTGCAGGCATTGGTTCACCTTTAACAATTGCTTCGTAAGCTTTGGCTCTTCCTAATACGTCATCAGATTTAACGGTCAGAATTTCCTGAAGAATGTTGGATGCACCGAATGCTTCCAAAGCCCAAACTTCCATTTCTCCAAACCGCTGACCTCCGAATTGTGCTTTACCTCCTAATGGCTGCTGAGTAATCAAAGAATAAGGTCCGATTGAACGTGCATGCATCTTATCTTCAACCATATGCCCTAATTTAAGCATATAAATAATTCCAACAGTTGCAGGTTGATCAAAAGGTTCACCTGTTCCACCATCACTTAAATAAGTCTTTCCATATCTTGGAACACCCGCCTTATCTGTGTATTCAGTAACTTCTTCGAGCGTGGCACCATCAAAAATAGGGGTTGAAAATTTCAAGCCCAATTCTTTACCGGCCCAACCAAGTACAGTTTCGTAAATCTGCCCAAGGTTCATACGCGAAGGAACACCCAACGGATTTAGTACAATGTCAACAATTGTGCCGTCATTAAGGAATGGCATATCTTCATCACGTACAATACGCGATACGATACCTTTGTTACCATGTCGTCCGGCCATCTTGTCACCAATCTGAAGCTTACGTTTTTTAGCAACATACACCTTTGCGAGCTGAATAATTCCTGCCGGAAGTTCATCTCCAATGGTTACATTGTAACGTTGCCGTCTCGAAACAGCTTCAAGCTCTTTGTACTTCATGTTGTAATTGTTGATAAGAGAGAAGATCAAATCATTCTTATCTTTATCAGTAGTCCATTTGGCAGGATTAATTGTCATATAATCAATATCCTGAAGTTGTTTCAGGGTAAATTTATTTCCTTTACCAATGATATCGCCTCCATAATAATCTTTTACACCCTGGCTGGTTTTGCCATTCACAAGGGTGAATAACTTATCTTCCAATTTGGCACGAATGGCAGTCACATGGCGGTCAAACTCTTCATCGATAGAATCGAGTAAAGGTTTGGTGCTCATCTTGCCTTTTTTATCTTTTACAACACGAGAGAACAATTTTTTGTCAATGATCGTTCCGTTCAATGAAGGAGATGCTTTCAATGAAGCATCCTTTACATCACCGGCTTTGTCACCAAAAATAGCACGAAGTAGTTTTTCTTCCGGAGATGGATCAGATTCTCCCTTTGGAGTAATTTTTCCGATCAGGATATCTCCTGGTTTAACAACTGCTCCAATGCGAATCAACCCGTTTTCATCAAGGTTCTTGGTTGCTTCTTCACTCACATTCGGGATATCGGAAGTGAATTCTTCCACTCCACGTTTGGTATCACGAACTTCAAGTGAATATTCATCGACATGGATTGAGGTGAAAACATCTTCCCGAACAACACGTTCAGAAATTACGATTGCATCCTCATAGTTATAACCCTGCCATGGCATGAAAGCCACTTTCAGATTACGTCCCAAGGCCAATTCACCGCCTTGAGTAGCATATCCCTCCGTAAGTACCTGACCTTTGGTAACACGATCACCTTTTTGGACGATTGGTTTAAGATCCACCACAGTACCCTGGTTGGTTTTTTGGAATTTAGAAATCCTACATGTTACCACTTCAGGATCGAAGCTTACAAAACGCTCATCCTCACTGCGGTCGTAACGGATTAAAATCTCATCGGCATCCACATATTCAATGACTCCATCATCTTCGGCAATAATCAAAACACGTGAATCAATTGCAGCACGAGCTTCCAGACCTGTTCCTACAATAGGAGCTTCTGGGCGGAGCAATGGCACTGCCTGTCTCATCATGTTTGATCCCATCAAAGCACGGTTGGCATCATCATGTTCAAGGAAGGTAATCAACGATGCTGCCACTGATGCAATCTGATTTGGACCAACGTCCATCATATTTACATCATTTCTGGGAACAATCGGATAATCACCATCTAGGCGGGATTTAACTCTCTCATTAATGAAATTACCATCATCATCAATAGGAGCATTGGCCTGAGCAATAATTTTACCTTCTTCCTCTTCAGCCGTCAGGTAAAATACACCCTTGTCTGAAAGGTCAACCTTCCCATTTTCAACCTTGCGGTAGGGAGTTGAAATAAATCCTAAATCAGTCACCTTTGCAAATACACAAAGTGAAGAGATCAAACCGATGTTTGGTCCTTCTGGAGTTTCAATTGGACACAAGCGTCCATAATGGGTATAGTGAACGTCACGTACCTCGAAACCGGCTCTCTCACGTGAAAGACCACCCGGCCCCAAAGCTGACATACGTCTTTTGTGAGTCATTTCAGCCAATGGATTGGTTTGATCCATGAACTGTGACAAGGCATTCGTTCCAAAGAATGAATTGATTACCGAAGATAAAGTCTTCGAGTTGATCAGATCAATTGGTGTAAACACCTCGTTATCGCGAACGTTCATACGTTCACGAATGGTACGTGCCATACGAGCCAAACCAACCCCGAACTGGTTGAACATTTGCTCTCCAACGGTACGAACGCGTCTATTGCTCAAATGGTCAATATCATCCACATCAGTTTTTGAGTTGACAAGCTTGATCAGATATTTAATAATTTCAATAATATCTTCCTTGGTGAGCACCTGCACACCCATGTCGATATTCAGGCCCAGCTTTTTGTTGATCCTGTAGCGGCCAACTTCACCAAGGTCATATCTTTTTTCAGAAAAGAATAATTTATCAATTACATCCCTTGCTGTTGCATCATCAGGCGGTTCTGCATTACGCAATTGCCTGTAAATATGAAGTACAGCTTCTTTCTCCGAATTACAAGGGTCTTTCTGGAGTGTATTATATATAATGGCATAATCCTGGAGATTTCGGTCTTCCTTGTGAAGCAAAATGGTTTTTGCCCCAGAATCAATGATTTCATCAATGTGATCGTTGTCAATAACAACTTCGCGGTCTATCACAACTTCGTTACGCTCAATAGATACCACTTCACCGGTATCTTCGTCTACGAAATCTTCGACCCAGGTTTTCAGAACACGTGCAGCCAGTTTACGACCTACTATTTTCTTTAAACCGGATTTTGATACCTTAATTTCATCTGCAAGGTCGAATATTTCAAGTATATCCTTGTCACTTTCAAACCCTATTGCA
>Ga0209123_1003339_pt1 | contig 12138 bp, 10 predicted proteins | sample BarGraIncu00431A_FD_184500 | JGI IMG/M metagenome (GOLD analysis project Ga0209123, IMG submission 184500) | Arctic peat soil microbial communities from Barrow, Alaska, USA - Barrow Graham LP Incubations 004-31A (SPAdes) (version 2) | ecosystem: Environmental > Terrestrial > Soil > Wetlands >...
GGCGGCAGCAAAGCCGGCATCAGGCCGCTCTGAAGGCACCCATCAGTCGTTCCTCAAAGCCGTTCCGCAAGCCAGGCGTAGGTGCCGGGTAAGCGCATCACTTCGGCCATGCTGAGGATGTCGACTGCGCTGAGCCCATCCATGAGTGCCTGCGCGATCTTGCAGTAATCGAGATGCCAGGCAGGCGGACAGATCGTTAAAAGTTCCTGGGCGAGTTCTTCACGTTTTTCCATGGTCTTTTTGTCAAGTGGCTGTTTCATGATGGGACCCACCGTTCAAGAATAAATTTGGGAGCATGGCTTTTACTACAGCCAGATTTATGCCAATGATACCGATCTGTTATTTCAGACGGTTAGGGGGCCGGGAGGACTTTTGCTGAGCATGGAGTGGGCAGCGGTGTGAAAAAAATGGACAGTTTCTAATGGTGGCGCGGCAGGGAGCGGTTGGTAGCGCGGTCAGCGGTTTATCGTTAATTGACATGGCTGAAGAGCTCAAGTAAGCTACATGGCGAGTGCCGGCAAGGTACTGTCTGACTGCTCCGCTGCGTTCTCATAATTTTTAATAAACAGCTTTAATAATCTCTGTTCCACCAACGGGACGAGCGTTCAGTCGAGGACCTCTGCATCGTCAGGCGTTCCCCAGGCCCAAAACGTATAAAACGACCATCTATGAGGCAGGCGCAACGATGACAAAGAGAGAATTCAAGGGAGTCGCGCATGGCTGTACTTGATCCGTTATCGATACTGCTCGTAGAGGATGACGAGGCTGCCCGCGAAATCCTTGCCGGCATGCTCGCTAGGCGATTTCCCCAGATGGCTTTCTACCTCGCCGAGGACGGTGAGATCGGCCTTGACTGTTTCAAAAAGCACCTGCCGGCGCTCGTCATCACCGACGTCAATATGCCGATCATGAATGGCATCCGCCTGGCCCGGGAGATCAAACTGATCGCTGCCGCCGTCAAGGTGATCGTGCTGACCGCTTTTAGCGACAAAGCCATCCTGGAAAGCCCTGAGCCGGCCGGGATCAATCATTACCTCCTGAAGCCTGTTGATTACCGGAAGCTACTGCTGGCAATCGAACAGTGTCTAGGCGAAACGGCGACACAGCCTTGCCCTTGGGGTCCGCTTGGGGGATTATCATGACAAAAAACAACGGTTCCTGCGTCCTTCCCCCTCGGGGCGCCGCCACTCCCTGTCATGCCGAGCCCGCCGGGGGGGGGCCTGCGCCTCAGCTTGAGGAACAACTCCGTGTTACGCGGGAGGAGCTCCAGGCGACCCGTGAGCAGCTCCAGTTGTCACAGCAGGAGCTGCATGCCTCCAGAGAACAGCTCCAGGCCACTTCGGAACTGCTGGAAAACTCCCAGCAGCGGTTCCTGTCGGCGAACCACGAACTGACCGTTATCAACGACAAGTTTCAGCTCGCCAACGAGGAGTTGCAAGCCGGCAACGAGGAGCTGGAGACCTCCCGAGAGGAGCTGCAGCTGATGAACGAGGACCTTAGCCTGCTTAACGCCGAACTGCAGCACAAGCTGACGGAGTTGAACCAGGCCAAGACCGATATGGAGAACCTGTACGCCAGTTCGGGGGTCGCGGCCATCTTCCTGGACCGGGGACTCTGCATCAAGGGCTTTACCCCGGCGGTGGCCGCCGTTTTCAACCTGATCCGCTCCGACATCGGCCGCCCTTTCCGGCATCTGGCCGGCAAGATCGACTGGCCCAGCTTTACCCGGGACGCCGGGACGGTCCTCGCCGGGCTTCCCTTCGCGGAGCGGGAGGTGGCCACCCTGGACGGGGAGCGCTGCTTCCTGAAGCGGCTCTCACCCTACCGGAGCCAGCAGGGAGAGATTCACGGGATCGTGGTGAGCTTCATCGATATCACCGAACGAAAGCAGATGGAGGATGCGCTCCGGGGGAGCGAGGAGCGGCTGCGCCTTTTCATCGAGTATGCACCGGCATCGCTGGCGATGTTCGACACCGGGATGTGCTACCTGAGCGCCAGCCGGCACTGGCGCAAAAGCTACGGACTGGGCGAGCGCGACCTGGCCGGCGTCTCCCACTACCAGATCTTCCCGGAGATCACCCCCCAGTGGCGCGAGGCGCACCGCCGCGGGCTGGCCGGCGAGGTGCTGCGGGCCGAGGCGGACCGCTTCGAGCGCGAGGACGGCACGGTGCAGTGGGTGCGCTGGGAAATCCGCCCCTGGTACGATGGCGCGGGAAAGATCGGGGGGATCGTCATCTTTTCCGACGACATCTCCGAACTCAAGCAGGCGGAGGACGTCCTGCGCCGCTACGAACTCTTGGCGGGGCACAGCCGCGACATCATCCTCTTCGTCAGGCGCGACGACGGCAAGATCCTGGAGGCCAACGCCGCCGCGCTGAAAAGCTACGGATACGGCTATCAGGAACTGCTGGAGCTGGACATCGGCGCGCTGCGCAGAACCGAGCCCCCGGAGGTCATAGCCGCCCAACTGGGAGAGGCCGACCTGCACAGCATCCTCTTCGAGACCATTCATCACCGCAAGGACGGCAGCAGCTTTCCGGTGGAGGTGAGCTCCCAGGGGGCGAGCATCGGCGGGGTCCGCACCGTCATCAGCGTGGTGCGCGACATTACCGAGCGCAAGAGGGCGGAGACCGAGCGGGAAAAGAGCGTCGAGTTCCTGCGCCTGGCCAACGAGAGCCGGGGCACCGCGGACCTGGTCCGGGTGGCCGTCTCCTTCTTCAGGGAGTGCTCCGGCTGCGAGGCCGTGGGGATCAGGCTGCGCGAGGGGGAGGACTACCCCTATTTCCAGGCGGACGGCTTTCCGGAACAGTTCCTCCGCGAGGAGGGGAGCCTCTGCGCGCGCGACGGGGAGGGCGCCATTGCCCGCGACGGCGCCGGAAACCCGATGCTGGACTGCATGTGCGGCAACGTCATCTGCGGCCGCTTCGATCCGGCCCAGCCGTTCTTCACTGCGGGCGGAAGTTTCTGGACCAACAGCACCTCGCAGCTGCTCGCCTCCAGTTCCGAGGCCGACCGGCAGGCGCGCACCCGCAACCGCTGCCACGGCGAGGGATACCAGTCGGTCGCCCTGATCCCCCTGCGCCTGGGCGAGGAGCGCATGGGCCTTTTGCAGTTAAACGACCGGCGCACCGGCCGTTTCAGCCCCGAGGCGATCGCCCTTTGGGAGCGGCTCGCCGGTTACCTGGCCGTGGCGCTCGCCAAGTCCCGCGCCGAAGAGGCGCTTCGGGAAAGCGAGCGCCGCTATTCCGCACTCTTTGCCAACAAGCTCAACGGCATGGCTCACTGCCGGATCATCACGGACGGGGAGGGGCGGCCGGTCGATTACCTGATCCTGGAGATCAACGAGGCCTACGAGCGGATCATCGGGGTGCAAAAGGCAGCTATCGAAGGGCGCCGGGTGAAGGAGGTCTTCCCGGAGATCGGCAGTTACGCCTTCGACTATATCGGGAACTACGGCAAGGTCGCGCTGGAGGGGGGCGAGATCCAGTTCGAGGAGTTTTTCGAGGCAACCGGGCAGTACCTGTCAATCTACGCCTACAGCCCGCTCCCCGGCGAGTTCGCCGCCATCGTCACCGACGTGACCGCGCGCAAGGTAGCGGAGAAGGCACTGCACGAGGGGCACGACGAGCTGGAGCAGCGGGTCCGGGAGCGCACCGAGGAGCTGGCCGCGACCGTCGACACCCTGCGCAATGAAATAGTGGAACGGCGCCGGGTGGAGGTAAGCCTGTTGCGCCTGCACCGGCTCTACGCGGTGCTGAGCGAGACCGACCAGGCAATCGTCCGGGTCTCCGATCGCGACTCCCTGTTTCGGGATTTTTGCCGCATCGCGGTGGAGCAGGGGGGCTTCCAGCTCGCCTGGGTCGGAATGCTGGAAGAGGGGAGCGGCCGGGTGCGCCAGGTGGCGGCCCGCGGCGTGACCGGGTATCTTGACGAAATCAGCATCCAGGCCCTGGAGGAGCCGGAAGGGGGCGGACCCACCGGCATGGCGCTCCGCGAGGCGGGGTTGTGCATCTGCAACGACTTCCAGAACGATCCCCGCACGGCCCCCTGGCACGACCAGGGACGCGCCTTCGGCATCCAGGCCGCGGCCTCGGTCGCCGTGAAGGAGCAGGGGCGTGTGGTGGGCGTGCTCACCCTGTATGCCGGGGATAAGGATTTCTTCGACGAGCAGCTCGCGGAGCTGGTGGCGCAGATGGGAGCCGACGTTTCCTTCGCCCTCGACACCCTGGCGCGGGAGTCGCGGCGTCAGAAGGCCGAACAGGCCCTGCATGCGGAGACCCTGGCGCGGCTGGACGCCGTGGAACAGCTGCGTCAGAAGGAGAGGATGCTGCTGCAGCAAAACCGGCTGGCGGCGATGGGTGAGATGATCAACAACATCGCGCACCAATGGCGCCAGCCGCTCAACGTGCTGGGGCTGATGCTGCAGCAGATGCAGCTCTTTTACGAGATGGATTCCTTCAGCGCCGAGTACCTGGAAACCAGCGTTGCCAAATCGATGGGATTGATCAACCACATGTCGCAGACCATCGACGATTTCAGGGGTTTTTTCAAGCCGGACAAGGAAAAGGTGTCGTTCGCGGTGCACGAGGTGGTTGCCAGAACCGTGTCGCTGATCGAGGATGGCTTCAAGTATCAGCAGATCGGCATCAGTCTCCATGCCAGCGCTCAGCCGGCCATTTTTGGCTTTCCCAACGAATACAGCCAGGTGCTGCTGAACATCCTGATGAATGCCCGGGATGCCCTGCTGGAGCGGCGCGTCGCGGCCCCGATGGTGAGCCTGACCATCAGCCGGGAAGCCGGAAAGGCTGTGGTGACCATTGCCGACAACGCCGGCGGCATACCCGAGGAGATCCTGGAGAAGGTGTTCGAGCCGTATTTCACCACCAAGGGGCCGGACAAGGGGACCGGGGTGGGACTTTTCATGTCGAAGATCATCATCGAAAACAACATGGGGGGGAGCCTCACGGTCCGCAACTTGGCAGAGGGAGCGGAATTCAAGGTGGTGGTGTGACGGTTTGGCCGCTTTGGGCGCCAGGCGGCCCGCGCCTGTTTCCCCATTTGCTCCACAATTTCTCCTCATTCTCCTGTTAGCCTTGGAACATCGGATCAATCCCAGAAAGGCTCTAAGGAGAACCATCATGAAAAAGTCACTAAGATCACTGGTACTATTTGCCGGCCTGGCAGCCACGACTGCCTTCGGCAGCACCTTTGCCCTGGCCGACGACACGGCGGCAGCGCCCGCGGCGCCCCAGGCTCAGGGAGAGCATCGGCACGGCTGCCAGATGGGGAAACATGGCCGCGGGCATCGCGCCTTTGCCAGAATTGCCAAAAAATTGGGGCTGAGCGATCTGCAAAAGGCGCAGGCGCTGGCGATCTTCAAGGAGAACCGGGCCCAGGCCAAACCGACCCTGGTCAGCTTGCGCGCCGAAAGGCACCAACTGCGTAACCTGATCCAGTCGGGAACTGCCGACGAGGGCGCCATCCGTGCCGAGTCTGCCAAGGTTTCCGCGCTCCAGGCCGACCTTGCTGTGCAGCGCGCCAAGGGCGCCAAGCAATTGCTGGCACTGCTCACCCCGGACCAGCAGACGAAGTGGCAGGCGCTGCGGGCCCAGTGGGAGCAGAAACACCAGAAATCAGGCGGCCAGGGAGCAGGCGACCGGGAATAGAGTAGGATGTGCGGCCGTTGGGCCGAAGGATGCGCCGGCCTCCCTTTTCCCGGCTTCAGTTCCGGGGGGAGGGTGGGCACGGCTCGCCAGGGTGAAATCTGCTTGCCCTGGCGCGGGCGAAAGTGGTACAACGGCCTTGGGCAGAAAATAGCCCGTCTATACAACGACTTGTCGGACTGCTCAGGCTGGTCAGGCTGGTCAGCTTCAGAAATTGAGGAGGTAACACCAACAATGGGTTTCCAGCAGAAAATCGTGCCATTTTGTTTACTACTGGCGCTTGGCGGATGTGCGACCCTTCCCACCGGGCCGAGCGTCAACGTGCTGCCGGCACAGGGAAAGTCCTTCGACACGTTCCGAAGTGAAGACGCATCCTGCAGGCAGTGGGCAGAGCAGCGCTTAGGGGCTCCGGCCCAGGAAACCGCTGATCAGAACGTGGCCACCGGAGCTGTTGCAGGGACGGCGATTGGCGCAGGACTGGGAGCTGCCCTGGGTGCAGCATCCGGCCATGCGGGAGCAGGTGCTGCCATTGGCGCCGCAAGCGGACTTCTTTTCGGAACAGCGGCAGGCTCCGACTCGGCTCGGGTCTACGGCAGGGAAGCGCAGCGCAGGTACGACAATGCCTATGTCCAGTGCATGTATTCCTACGGCAACCAGGTGCCCGGCCGCCGTGTCGCCGCGCCGCCCCGTTCCGCCGCAGTCGCGCCTCCTCCGCCTGCGCCGCGTCCCCTGGTCGTCGCAGCTGCGCCACCACCGCCGCCGAGCGCTGCCCGGGTCGAGTTGCCGCCCTATGATGCCGCCCCCCCTGCGCCCGAGATGATGACCGAAGCAGACCCGTTGTCGGCGCCGGCCGAGGTTTATGTCGACGAAGCGCCGCAGTTCCTGTTCTCGCCCGAACTCAACATGTACGTCGCGGTTGGAGTCCCCTACGACCTGATGTACAACGGTGCCGATTTCTTTTATTTTTACGGCGGGCGCTGGTATCGGGGCCCCTATTACGACGGACCCTGGAGGCCGCTGGCGCGCAGGTATTATCCGCCGGTCTTTCTGCGCTTCCAGATTGGCGACATCCGGCGTTATCGTGACCTGGAGTACCGGCGCTTCGATCACGACCGGAGTCATTACAGCGGTCGCTTGCATCGCCCCGTTTACCGGGGTGCCAAACGCAAGGACGAGCACAGGAACTAGCTTCGGCCTCTTTACCGCCGACGGTTCCGGCGTGCGGAAGAAAGATCCATTTCAACAAGACCCCCTGGCTACAGGGGGTCTTGTCGTTTGCGAAGCCGTAGGTTACCTGGCATGGATGCACAGTGAAAGGCGACATTCCATGGTCTGATGGGTGCTCTCAAGTAACTCCAAGGCCCTTCGGCTCCGCTCAGGGACCGGTCGCTCGCTGAGCGGAGTCGAAGCGTAGGTTCACTTCCCTTTCGCGTCCCCTCCCCTTCAAGGGACAGGGTCACCGCCGTTAAGTTTAAGGACTGGCACATCCCTAGAAGTGGGCACCCGCAAGGGGTGCCCCTACAAAAAAACGCGCATTTGTAGGGATACCCCTTGCGGGTATCCTTGTCGATGACCTATTAACTTAACGGTAGTGAGGGACAGGGGGGATGGGGTGTTGTCTCATTTGCCTTGGCTTTTAATCAGGCAATCTGCTATATTTCCGCCAGCCGTTACCTCAGCCGCCGGGGTGCCATGGATGGAAACAGCCAGCTTTGCGGGTTTTGTCGATAGCCTGGAAACTCATGCACTACCTGACTCAATGGGCGAGAGCTTTGAGTTTTTCGAGGTGGACGCAGACAAGGCCTTGTACCTGATGCAGCACGTCATCCAGCCGCACCGCCATGAATACCAGGAAATCATCTGGATCAGGCAGGGTGGGGCGGACCATCTGCTCGACGGCCTCAGTGCCGGAGTACCGGCAGGCTCCCTGCTGGTCATCCCGAAAGGGCGCATGCACCGCTTCATTCCCTCACTCAACATGACCGGTTGCGTGCTGCGCTTCAATGACGAGTTCCTCCCCAATTCCTCCCAGATCCTTTTCTCCCAGTTCGTCGGCCTGATTGATATACCCCTGTCTGATGACGACTCGGCCGCCCTCGACCGCTACTTTGCCCTCATCGGGGTCGAGTCGCAGCAGGCCGACTGCCGCCAAAGCGCAACCCTGAGGCACCTGCTTCGGGCGCTTCTCGCCAAGATAGAGCAGCTGCGCCTGCGGCCGATAACAGTTCCTTTTCAGGCGCTGAGCTCTTCGCAGCGCCTTTGGGAACGCTTCAACACCCTTCTTGAAGAGAGCTTCAAAACCCGACACGCGGCGAGCTATTACTCCGGGGAACTGGGCTGCTCCCCCCGCAAGCTCAACGCGGTGGTGCGACTTTTCACCGGTCTGACGACAGCCGAGGCGATCGACAAGCGGCTCATCCTGGAGGCGAAAAGGCTCATCCTCTTTTCCGGGATGACCATCAAGGAGGTGGCTTACGAACTCGGCTTCGAGGAGCACTCCTACTTCACCAAGGTGTTCAAGAAACTGACCGGCCTTACCCCTTCCGCGTTCAAAGACTCCAGCACTTAGCACTTGGCTCACGATGACTGCAGAGCCGGATTTTAGACGAGCCCGGGCGGTTTCCCCCTCCCCGACCCTCCCCCTCCGGGAGAGGGAGCCTCTTATCGTTCCCACGCTCCAGCGTGGGAATGCATCCGGGGACGCTCCTGCGTCCCGCCTGCCGCTGTCCCGTTCGACTGCGTGGGAAAGCATCCGGTAGTGCGTCCAGTGTCGCCTCCGGTGCTGGACGCGGGAGCGTGGGAACGATAGTGGAGGGGGAGCGCGGATGATAGGATGGTAGATGCCTGCCGGGGGTAAAATCCGGGCCCCTGCCTGAAATTACCAGCCTTTTACCGCTAAGTGTTACCACCTCCCTCCGGGTTTGGTTTATAGTCGTGACAAATAGGATACTTTTGATCCTGTTGGCTTGCAGAGGGGGCCTCATGGCTAACATTCCCAGCATATTCGTTTCCCACGGTTCTCCGACGCTGCTCATTGACGACATCCCGGCGCGCTCGTTTCTCCAGGGCTTTCCCGAGACCATCGGCAGACCGGAAGCGATCATAGTCGTTTCGGCACATAACGTCGCCCGCCGGGTAACGGTCGGTGTCGCGGCAAAATACCGCCAGGTTGCCGATTTTGGCGGCTTCCCTGAGGAACTTTACCGGGTCAGCTACCAGCCCCCGGGCGCCCCGGCCCTGGGGGCGGGCGTCCTGCGGGCCTTGCTTGCCGCCGGAGTCGACGCGGAAAGGTCAACCGGGAGCGGCATCGACCACGGCGCCTGGATCCCGATCAGCCTGATGTACCCGCTGGGCGATATCCCGGTGCTGCCGGTCAGCCTGCAGGCCGACCTGGACCCCCGGCAGCACCTGAAAATCGGGGCGGCGCTTGGTGCCATCAGGAAGGAACACAATGTGCTGGTGGTAGCCTCTGGAAGCATCACCCATAACCTGCGTGAATTCGGCAGGTTCTGCCTGCAGGACCCGCCTTTGGATTATGCCGTGACCTTTGCCGACCAGATCGAGCAGTGGCTGGCGGCCGGCAATATCGACCAGTTGCTCGCCTGGCACGACCTGGCGCCGGCCGCGGCCAAGAATCATCCCACCATCGAACACTTTATGCCGCTTTTCGTCGCTCTGGGCGCTGGCACCAGCGCCAAGGCGACGACACTGCACCGAAGCTATGCCTTCGGCATGCTTGCAATGGACGCTTATGCGTTCGACTGACTTTAATCGTGGAACAGTCCACTACCAAGGAGATAGACAGATGAAAGCATTGTTCAGCACCACGCGCCTGATGATCGCCGCAGTTTTACTTGCCCTTCCCGCGCTCGCCAGCGCATCCACCTGGAACATCGATGCGGATCATTCCAACATCCAGTTCAAGGTTCGTCACCTGATGGTATCCAATGTAAAAGGAGTCTTTGGCAAGGTGCAGGGAACCGTCGACATCGATGACAAGAACATCACCAAGTCGAGGGTCGCTGTCACCATTGACACCGAATCGATCAGCACCGGCGTCGTCAAGCGCGACGAGCACCTGAAAAGCGCCGACTTCTTCGATGTCGCCAAGTTCCCGACCATGACCTTTGTCTCCACCAAGGTCGCCAAAAACGGCAAAGACAAGCTGAAGGTGACCGGAGACCTCACCTTGCACGGGATTACCCGGGTGGTTCAGCTCGACGTGGAAGGCCCGAGCGCCGACTCCAAGGACCCTTGGGGCAAGACCCGGCGTGGCGTCTCCGCGAGCACCAAGATAAACCGCAAGGATTTCGGGCTGGCCTGGAACAAGGCTTTGGAAACCGGCGGCGTGGTGGTGGGCGATGAAATCACCATCAACCTGGAAGTCGAGATGGTCAAGGATCAGGCGAAATGATCGAAGGCGGGGGATGGGGGGAACTGCGTCTGACAATCCCCCGATCCCTCCCCCGACATTTTCCCTACTCTTGACCCAACACGTAGAGACGCATTGCATGCGTCTCCTTCACCCGATTACACTTAATTCAACCTGTGGGCGGCAGCGCTGAGACGCATGCAATGCCGCTCTACCTGATGTATTGACACCTGCCCGTGCCATTTCTTTTAGACTACCTCGCGTCCCCCCTTCCTGATGGTATTTGCCGTTCGCTAGCATCGTCCAGACACCTTGCACCTTTTCTTTTTTACTACCTTTCTGGATACTCCTCCCTGCTTGACGCCCTTCGATATGTTTGTATGCTCTAACTTGATCGTGTCGCACAGCTAACAGCCAGTCAAGGAGGTGGCAAAATGGAATTCAAACTCACCAGTCCGGCCTTTAGTAACGGCATGCAGATCCCGTCCAAGTACACCTGCGACGGGGAAAACATCAACCCGCACCTGATCATCCATGGGCACCCTGAGAAAACGAAATCGCTTGCTTTGGTCATGACGGACCAGGATGCACCGGCGGAATTCGCGGTCCACTGGATTGTCTGGAACATCTCGCCGGAGCTCAGCGAAATCAAGGAACACTCGGTGCCGCATGGTGCGGGGGTGGGACTCAACGGCCGGGGCAAGTGCGGTTACCTCGGGCCCTGCCCGGGGTCGGGCGCGCACCGCTATCTTCTCAGGCTGTACGCCCTGGACACTAAACTGAAACTCGCAGACAATGTCGGCCGGCTGGTGCTGGAGGCGGCGCTGGAATCCCACATCCTGGCGGCAACCGAACTTATGGGGACCTACTCCCGGACCAATGAAGCACCGCGTTGATGCGAGAGGACGGCCTTCGGGCCGGAATTGCCGCATCTCAGGAGGTAGCAATGAACAGAAGAGAATTCCTTAAAAACAGCTCTCTGGTTGCGGGAGCGGTGGTGGCGCAGCAAATCATCGGCCTGGAAAAACTCGCTTTCGGTGCAACCGCCGTGCGGCGCGGCGACATGCTGTACCGGCAATTGGGGAGCACAGGGGAGGAAATCTCCCTGGTTGGGCTGGGTGGTTTTCATATCGGCAAGCAGGCCGACTCCAAGGAGTCCATCGGGATCATCAGGGCCGCTATCGACCACGGCATCACCTTTCTGGACAATTCCTGGGACTACAACGACGGCGAGAGTGAAAAGAGGATGGGGAAGGCGCTGCAGGGCGGCTACCGGAAGAAAGCGTTCCTCATGACCAAGTTCGACGGCAGAACCAGGGAAGCCGCTGCCAAGCAGATCGATGAATCGCTGCGCAGGCTTAAAACGGATCACGTCGATCTGCTGATGTTCCACGAGGTGATCCGGATGAACGATCCGGACCGCTTCTTTGGTCAGGATGGGGCCGTGCAGGCCGCTCTTGCCGCGCGCAAGGAGGGAAAGGCTCGCTTTCTCGGCTTCACCGGGCACAAGGACCCGGCGATCCACCTGCATATGCTCGACCTGGCAAGAACCTACGGTTTCAGGCCCGATGCTGTCCTCATGCCGCTCAACGTGATGGACGCGCACTACCGCAGTTTCGAGCACCAGGTGCTGCCCCGGCTCATCGCCGACCAGGTCGGCGTTCTTTCCATGAAGCCGATGGGGGATAGCTTCATTCTCAAGTCAAACGCCGTCAGTGCGACTGAATGTCTGCACTATGTCATGAGCGTATCGCCAGGCACAGTCATTACCGGAATTGACAGCATACCTATCCTGAAACAGGCGCTGGAGGCGGTGCGTACTTTTAAACCGATGACACAGGGGGAGATTGCTGCTTTACTGGCGCGGACCAAGAAGTTTGCCGGTGCGGGGGAGTACGAACTGTTCAAGACGAGCGACCACTTTGACTCCACGGCGAAACATCCGGAATGGCTGGGATGAGGCTTGCGATCCCCATCCCCACCCTGTCCCTCACTGCCATTAAGTTAAGGCTCCCCCTCCCTTGACGGGAGGGGGCGGGGGGGAGGGGGAAGTTGCCGACTCCTCAAAATATGGCACCTTCCCCCTCACCCCGGCCCTCCCCC
>Ga0209123_1003341_pt1 | contig 12131 bp, 26 predicted proteins | sample BarGraIncu00431A_FD_184500 | JGI IMG/M metagenome (GOLD analysis project Ga0209123, IMG submission 184500) | Arctic peat soil microbial communities from Barrow, Alaska, USA - Barrow Graham LP Incubations 004-31A (SPAdes) (version 2) | ecosystem: Environmental > Terrestrial > Soil > Wetlands >...
AACGGCGTATGCGTCTGCGATCAGTGCCATCACGTTGACGTGCGCGATATACGCGATGAGGTTGATCTCGGTTTTAACCCCAAGCACGTTCACGAGGAGGTTGGCCTGGTTGGTCTGGGGCACGGCCAGAAGTTCATCGATACATTTCTGCATCGACCGGGCGGCACTACGCTCGCGGTCGGCGGCCTGTAGAATCTCACGGGGATCGGTCATGCCGGCTCACCTCCCGCTTCGAGCGCCGCAGCCTGGAGCTGTTCGCCCAACTTGGCGGCGGTCCTGGGGTGGAGTGTCGAAAGGATGTTGGCCCCGTTCAGGAACAGCACAACCTTCCCGCCTTCCATGTCAGCCCACGTCTCGAAGCCTTCCGCCGTGCCGTCCACGTCATACCGGCGTGATCCACGGTTGAACCAGCGGGCCATCAGATGCCCATCGCTTTGTTCAGGACCCAGTCTTTGAGCGCGTAGAGTTCGTGAATTGTGTCGAACATGCCCGCCGTCCTGGCGTAACAAATCGTGCCCGCGATCTCGTCTCGGAGTGACCCGCCGTTCACGTACTCGCCGCGAGCAAATGCCGCCAACTCGGTATCATCCCCGCTTACTGTCCAGTATTCCGCGATCTTTCGTGCGACCGATGCGGGAATACCGTCTCCCGTAAGTTTGTGCTCCTCGACCCAAAAAGCCACGTCGTCCAGATAGATGCTCATGCTCTTTCCTCTCCACTTACGGGTGGGCGGTCGTCAGTGCCAATCTTGCGCAGCATGAACGACACCATTGCCAGGCAATGCCAGGCTGCGTGTGCCATGTGATATAGGCCAGACTCCTCATCCGCATCCTCGCCCGCCCAGAACTGCATGGCGTGACGTTGCATCGCGTTGTAGGACAGTGACCAGTCGTACCCCTTGAGGTAGTTATAGGCGTCATACTTTTCGGCCCCCATGCCGGCGACCTCTCCGAGCACGTAGAGTGCTTTCGGATCGACGGCTCCGAGCTGAGAGAGCTTGCTCACTTTCATGCCACCAGTGGGGGATGTGGTCATAACTTCACCCTTGGATTCGATTGATTTGCTCATGCCACATGCCTCCACGTCTTCCGATTCCAGATGTCACGTATCGTCCTTGGGGCTACTCCGTATTCAGCGGCTAGGTCGCGAGCCCCCCGTCTCTTGAACCGAAGAATCTGCCCCACTTGAACCTCAGTAAGTAGGGCGGACCCAACGTTCTCGCCGCGATGTGGTCGCCCGTGAGCCTCGCGATCGGCCAGGTTTCCGGAGCGAGTGTCGTAGCGCAGATTGCTGGCGCGATTGTCCGTGCGGATGCCGTTGTTGTGGCAGGTGTCGAGGCCACCCCGGTCCCCGATGAACGCCTCGGCTACTAATTGGTGCACCCTACAATTCACGGTCACCCCGTTTACTCGAAGATTAACTACGAGATACCCGTTGCCATTAAGCGATTGCTTACGCACCCTGCCCGAGCGCATACCGGGGGCTGAGGTGGATCGACGAATACCCCCATCCTGGCTCACCTCGTAATCGGGCGCGCTCAGGATCGCCCTCCACTCGACCTGTCCACCCGTGGCGGAGGTGATACGCACCTCACCCTCGTACTGCTCGACCTTGTTGATATAGATGCCGAAGTCGAAGTTATCCGGGTGAACCGCGTCAGCGCGCGGATAGCAAGGGATGCCTGCGGCCAGTGCCGTGCGTACCTCTAGGAGAGCACCGATTGACGCCTCCCAGCCTTTCAGGAGTACGAGGTAGTCAGAGGTCAACACCTGCTGAATGTCCCAGGAGAGGGCTTCCTTCAGACTGAAGCCCTGCTCTGACAAGTCCTCGTCGCCGTTCATCCCGGTGGTATCGACCCCGCAGTCCTCATCGTGACGGGCGGGATTGGCGACGATAGTATTGAGCGGAGCCACCGCCTTTAGGTCACACTCTGCCTCGAAGAATGCGGGGAAGTTGAACTCCGGGTACCCACGCATCGGTCCTGCGATGTAGACCTTCATACGCCCATCGCTTTCTTGATCTTGGGAATGGTTGCCATCCCGCTTGTAATGACAGCCGGGAACAATGCGTCCGCTGCCTCGATGAACAGGGTCGGAACTCCGAGGAGGTGCTTATCCAGTGCCTCGTCGGTTTCCACGTCCACGTCGTGCTCCACGAACTCGAAGCCATACTTAGCCGCGAGTGCGATCACCTTCGGCTTGAGCAGATGGCAAGGTTGGCACCAACTTGCACTCCAGTAGTCGATACGCCCGTTCACAAGATCACCTGGTAGTCGATGGCGAACTGTGTCGCGGTAAAGACTCGGAGCCGGCCACCGCGAGATACGCTCCTGACGATCCAGTCGCCCCACTGTTGGATGGCCTGCCCGTTTGACAGGATGACCCACTGAAGGGACGGATCGACATTGGCGAGATTGACGTTAGCTTTCGGGTCGATGGCTTTCACCTGTTCCTCGGTGGTGACGTTGTCGCCGTTCACCTGAAGGGCCTCTACCACTTCGGGCCTACGACGATAGAGGGCGCTCACGCGATCGCCTCCCCGTAGTAGATGTCCTTGCGGAAGTCGAACGGGGCCTTACTGGACGATGCGAGCTCGGCGACCCACTCGTTCACGAAGGTGATATACGGGGTGAGGTCGGTGGCGGATGGGTTGGTGGCGGGGGCGTACGTGGCGGGGAATACCTCAAGCGTGTAGTCGGCGGCGAACGTCTCGGCGTCATAGAAGAACAGGCGGCCCGCCTCGTTCCTAACGATCCAGTCGCCGAAGCAGAACTCACGCTCGCCACTGGGGAGCATGATCCACTGGTCAAACACATTCCAGTCGGGGCTGACCAAGACATGCTTGTCGAATGCGCGCAGCTCCTCGCGGGGCGTATCGAACTCGACCTGAATGGCATCAACCACGTCGGTCTGGGTCCGCGTGTACCTACTCACGACAGCACCTCGATGACCCACGGCAGCGGGATCGCGTCGATGATGCACGCCTTCGGAATCCAGTCGGCGTCCTCCTCGGATGCGAACCGTAGTGCCCAGAAGTCGCCGTACTCATTCGACGTGCAAAGGTAGTAGTCATAGTGCGCGTAGAGAACGAACCAGCAGACATCCCGTAGGGCTTCATCGACCTCCCTCTCTGTACTGACCGTGATCTTGGGGCGGGAATCGCCGCCACACGTGACGCAGGTGGCGCTCACTTCAGCACCGCGACAATCACGATGACGATCATGACGACCACGAACAGCGCGATCGGAATCCAGAACGGCGCGAGGACCCACAGCCACGGCCAGGCGATGACCCCGGTCAGCTTGAGGACAATGAACACGATCCCCAACAGTCCAGCGATTGACGTGCCGCCACTGGTGGCGCTCTTGGTTTCGGTACTACTCATCTGAATCCTCCTCGGTTAGCGCCCACTCGGGCGACCTCAACATCTGGTTGTACTGCCGTTCCATCTCTGCGTTCAGGGCTGCCGTCGCCTTCGCGTCCAGGGCCTCCTGGTGGGCGGTCAGCTTGCGTTGCGTGTACCACTTTGCTGGCGTGCCGTGGTAAATGGGGATGACCCACATACGGGCCTGCTCCATCGTGGCGGTTGACCAGAACAGGCTCATGGCTGCCGACTTGGCGGTAGTCTCCGTCCCGAAGTTTCCGAGACAAACCTTCGTAGATTGCTCCGGGTCGGCCAGGTCCAGCTTCACGCCGTTGTGGCGAACCACCTGACCGACGACCGTAAACTTCGCCTTAGCCTCGTAAACCTCCCAGGCCAGTTCCAGTGCCCGGATAGCCATGTCCTCCACGCACAGGCCATCCTCGTCCGTGTCAAGTAGGGTCACCATCTTGGCGATGTCACGTTTGAGCGGCTTGATGTTCCCCATGTCAGTACCTCCCTGTCATCCCATGTAACCTTCCAGACCCTCGTATCTAGGACGATCACGGAGGTAGTGTTATCGACCTCAAGCACGAGGGTGTACGGGCCGTTGCGATCGTCGTTCACGCCGTAGCCATAGATGACGCTCGTGCCGTCCGTAGCCACTCGACGCCAGCTCACGCTCGTGCCGCATCGAGGGCTTCGCCCGGTAGCCACGGTGAGGAGAGGTAGGTCTCGCCAACGTCTCCGATCTTCAGGTGTACCGGGATCGCTTGACGCAGGTGCTTACAGATAGTTGCCACCAGCTCGCTGCCGGCCTCATCCGGGTCTCCCCAGATGAACACCCTGTCGAAGCCGGCCAGCATTCGTGAGTGATGACGACGCCACTGTGTAGCACCTGGCATTGCGACTGCCGGGTATCCCAGCTTGTTCAGGATCACCGCATCGAGCTCGCCCTCTGCAATGTGAATCTCGTTCCCCGCCTCGAACAGCGCCGGGATGTTGAACATGCGTGCCGTGTCCCCCTTCATCGTCAGGTACTTACTGTGACCGTTGTCCTTACACTTACCGACGTGGCCTTTCACGCAGCGGAACCGAATCGACCATGTTGGATACGTGCCGTCCGGCTCGCGCTGGCCCCGGTAAGGAATGGCGAGCATTCCCCGGTAAGCCTCATGCCCCGGAACCGGATCGGCGACGTAGCCGAGGTGGAACATACTTGCGGTCACCGTGTCGATCCCCCTTGCTTCGAGCCAAGGCTGAATTGTGGCCGAAGCCTCCATGTACTGCGTCGTCGCCGTTGTCAGATGTCTCACTTCCGAGGCTATTAGCGGCTGCAAACTCTCCCGCTCCATCAAGGTCAACTCCTTCGATCTTGGCTATCAACTGCAAGGCCGTACCCGACTCGCCACATGCGTGACAGAAGAACAGTCCGTCCTCCAGGTTCACGCTCATGCTTGGCGTCGTGTCGCCGTGCAACAGGCAGCGCACCATCTGCTGGTTGGAGGAGCGGCGCAGTATTCCGTAGTGCGTGAGCACTAGTGCCATATCCGCCCTCATTCCAAACCCTCCCATCGCTCAAACTTGCACATTCACTGGAGCGGGCGACCCTTGACGCGCGGGGGCCAGTCCACCTCGATGGTGCAGGTAGCCGTGTCGATCAGGTCAATGATTTGATCGATCGCTCCCACGGGCCACGTGTCGCCCGTCTCGAATGCCCCAATCTCCTGATTCTCGACGGTCTCGTAGAACTCGAAGTTTCGGATGAATCGCTGCACCGCCAGTTCGATGATCGCCGCCGCCCACTGTTCCGCCCTGTCCTTCTCCATTACATTCCTTCTTCCTGTTGTTTCCGGTCGTAGGCCCGGTGGCACGAATGACACCGAGCTACATAGTGATCGAGATGGAGGCAGTAGACCCCCCGCCCCAAGTCGGCAATCTCTTCGGGGCAGGCGTGAACGTATGACCACTGTGCGGCCGGCCCTCCGCAGTCAGCGCAGGCGTGCGTTGCCGCCCTCCCCCTGGCCGCCCTAACGCGCCTGTGGGCACCCTTGTACCCGGGGCGGTCTAGCCAGTGAGGATTGGCCGGACCCTGGCCCCGACCCGTGGGCGACGCCAGCCGACGTGACGGGAGATGCCGCTCAAGGATGGTCTGGACCTTGAATCCCCTTGGTGTTGCGGCCCTCACCTGAGCCACTGAAGCCCCTCCGACGTACATGTCACAGACGAAATCGATCATCTCTTGCGGGTAGACACGCGGCGGTCTACTCATAACGCGTCCCAGGGTTGCGGTCCGAACCGCGTGAGCTCGGGGAATGCGCGGAGTGAGACGTAGTTCATCGCAGTAGGGTCGCTGCGACCCGACCTTTGCTTAACACAGGCGACATGGAAGTCGTATACCGTCTTCCCCGCCCTATCCAGCCCCGGTGCGAGCGCCACGCTCAGTATGAGCTGAGGCTTCTCGCTCAAGCCGTTCTTGATTTCGCGACGTGCAGCGGGAAGGCCCGGATGGTTCTCGGCCTCCCGTGACTTGTCGGTTGCATGATGGGTGACGATGACCGTCGATCCCGTATCACGCGCAAGGCCGGCCAGGTCCTGCATTGCCGCCTGTTGTGCTATGTATTCCGACTCGCAGCCTTCAATGTCCATGAGGTTGTCCACCACGATGACTTCCGGGTAGGCGTTGTGAGTTTCCACATAAGCGTCGAGTTCAGCTTCGATCCCGCTGAAGCGAATCGGCTGACCGAAGCTGAATTGCACGTTCACGTCGTCCAGTGAACGCAGGTAGCGCTCCCTGTCCCCGCCCTGCATCTTCTCCTCGATCACATCGGAAGACTCTCCGGTCTGAAGCGACACGAGCCTGCTTGTGGCCTCGAAGGGGCTCATGTCTCCGCTGCAATACAGCGTTGGCAGTCCCATCTTGGCAACCCAGAACAGCGCAAAGCCTGACTTCTGCGAACCGGAACGTCCGGCCACCATGATGACCTGCCCCTTGCGGGGGATGATCCCCCATTTGTACAAAGGGCGCAGGTCGGGGACCTGAGGCAAGGGCGGGGAGGACTCCAAGTTCAAGGAGAACGCTCTTCGTGCCGTTAGCACGCAACCACCTCCACCATGTCCAAGTGCTTACGGCACAGACCCAGGGTCCGAGTGGGGCGGTAGTACGTGATCCAGAACACGGCAAGGCTGCCGCAGAAAACGCACGTGTGCTTCATGCGGCCATCTCCAGTTCATTGGCAACCGGAATGCAGGTGAGCATGTCAGCCAATGCGGCGTACGCCTGTGCCGGCACCACGCCGTTCCCGAGCGCCTTCAGGGACTCGGTGCGCGTGATCCCAGGAACGTCGGTTACCCAACCTTCAGGTAAGCCCATCATCCACTCCACGAACGCTGGAGACAGCCGCGTACCGCCCTTGGGTGAATCCTCCACAGGGCTAGGCGCAGGCCGTCCTAGGGCATCCTCGGCCCTCTCAATGGCATCCTTGTACTTGCCCCACTCGGGAGACTTCGCGAGTCCCTTGAGGAGCGGTTCATTGCTACGCTTCCCACCACGCCGCTCATGCCCCCCGGTGGCGTCCGCGACGGATGGCGTCGGCAGAAGACGCATCGTTTCCGTTGCCGACCCACCCCGTGTCGCCCGTGGCGTCGGGAGAAGTGAGGCTACCGCCCGCAACTGCGGGCTTTTGCGCTTCGCGTCCGCGGGGCAGGTGATCTGCGTGTCCGTGACCATCGGCGTCGGGAGAAGTGTCAGGCGAGCTGGTGAACTACCGTTCGGAGGTCCGGACCGCCCGACCCGTGCAGTCCCGGGCCGTTCGTGTCTGACACCCTGGGCGTAGGCAAGAACGAAGACACGTTCCCTCCGATGACAGGCTCCAACGTCGGACGCTCGTAGGCTACGCCATTCTGCATCGTACCCGAGCGAGGCCAGGTCGCCGAGAACACGGCCCAGTGCCCGCAGAGTTCGACTTCCTGGCGAGTCTTCTCCCACACATCCCGAACATGGTTCCATGTCGCTATGGGCTTTAGTTGACTTGGCTGCATTGACGTTCTCCCAGATAACGTAGCTCGGCTTGAGGACGGCGATTGCCTCCCTCATCTCCACCCAAAGATTCGAGCGGGTTCCTTCGGTCATCCCCACTTGCTTTCCTGCGGTGGAGATGTCCTGGCACGGCGAGCCGCCCGTGATGATGTCAACCGGGAAGACCATTGACCAGTCCACCTTCGTGATGTCACCGATGTTCACGGCATTGGGGGCGCGGTGCGCGAGAATCTTGCACGCGCCCTTGTCGATGTCCGATACCCACACGGTCACGGCGTTGAACAGCCTCTCCACCGCCATCCCGATTCCCTCGTAGCCGGAGAACAGGCTACCGATTGTCAACGTCATGCAGCCTTCTCCCCCTTGGTGACGCGATTGCCGAAGCCCATCATCCTGAGCGCGAAAGTACGATCGCAGAGGCGCGTCCATACGGGATTGCCGTAATGGTGATCGGTCGTGACGGCCCACCAGCTCCGGGGATGATGACGCCGGCGCTGGACTACGAGAGTGCCGAACTCTGCCTTCGCGTTGACCCGCTCGACTTCCGTCTCCACGAGCCAGGCGATGATCTGGTTGTCACTGGCGGTCATCGCCGCCTCTCCAGCTTTCACTTCCCAGACGAGCCCGGGGGTCCCGGTGATGTCCCCGAGGTCGGTACTCCCGTGCAGGGCGCGACGCTCCGCGTACGGGAAGCCTGACTCGATGAGAAACTTCACCGTCAGCGACTCGCCCCGAGTTCCTATGTCCTTTGAGCGAGCCACGGCTCAGGCGATTCTGAGGTTAGTGAAGTCGGCGAACGGCTTGACCTGGGGGAACTCGAAGTACCGCTTGGGGTCGTACGGCCCGTCCTTGTCGTCGTAGTCCTCTTCATCGTCGTACCCGTCGTCGTCCACCAAGTGGGCGGCGATATCGGCGACGAAGCCGGCGGTCGCGTCAGTGGCCTTGCCGATGTTGACGATGGCCTTGCGGAGCTCGTTGATCGCGAGGGTGACCGACGCGAGGGCGACGGTCAGGGCCTGCGTGTCATTGAGGTCGCCATTCTTCTCGCCCACCGCCTCAAGGTCGCTCAGAAGGTCCAGGGCCAACTTCTTGGAATCGCTCATCGTGATCCCCTTTCAGTTCTTCAGGAAGTCGGGGAGGTCTTCGAGTGCGGCCTTGATTTCAGCCTCACGCTTCTCGGCGTACTCGATCACGCCATGCGCCACATCGTCGCTGACTGTGGTCCAGCAGAAGAACGGCTTATAGCCGGGCTGCGACGGGGGCTTCAGGATCAGGCGATACACCGTCTGGACGCGATCCTTCGGTTTCTTGAAGTCCGAGGTGAGGCCGGGGTTCGTGATGAGCATGTCGCTCAGCACCTCGGGCTCCACGTTGCCGTCGATCGACTCCTGGTTGCGGAAGATCGTCAGGTCGGCGGTCATCTCGTCGCGGGTGGCGTCCGGACCCTTGAGCCTGTTGGGTCGGTCCTCCAGAAACATCTTCGGCTCGATCATGATTGCCTTCACGTCGGCGTACTCGGCGGGCTTGAAGTACGTGCCGCCACCTGTTGTGTTAGTCCTCATACGTTGAATCCTCTCCTTGGTTCCGGGTTACTTCTGGGCCAAACTTGCACTACGGGCCTTCATGACATCCATGAGGGCGGGGTCCTTGAGGGCCTTCTGGTTCTTCGCCCAGATGTCACCGAGCTCGGCCTTGGTGGTGGCCGCGTTGATGGCCGTGATGACCGGGTCCTCGACGGGGGCCTCCTCGATGTCCCCGGCGTCACTGTCGCCGGAGTACGCGCCCCCGGCTGGGTAAGTGGTGGTATCGGGCGCAGCCTCGGTGGCCTTGGTCGTCTTTGCCTTGGCTCGGGTGTCCTTCATCGTCTTGGCTCCGACGCCGCCCGTGGCGGTGGACTTGCCGATGAGCAGGAACGCGCCCTGCATACGCTGGCTCACTTCCGCGATCAGCTCGGGGAGGGTTCCCTCTATGATCCGCTCGGCCTCAACCTCCACCTCGCGATACGTTCCTTCGAGTGTGGCCCACGGCGCGTCGTACCCTGCGCCGAACTTGATCGTGTACTTGTGCTGAACTTCCGTCATGCGTTCCTCCTAGTGGTTGTTCTTGGGGTCAACTTACACTACCTGTGCAGGAGATGCAAACTGCATCACCTGCGTGTCTACTGGAAAATCTTTCGACTTCTTGCCAGCTACGGCCCAGCAGTAGTCCCTCACACCGCAGCCGACGCACATGTTCGAGACCTTCGGCAAGAACACTCCAGCCTCGATGCCACGCTTGGCCTGGGCGTACATGGCGTCCACCCGATCGAGGTTCCAGTCGCCGATGCTGACGATGGGGGAGAGGCCGCCGATGTCGCTGACCTTGCCGTCCACCTTCTTGCCTGGTGACCAGAAGACGCCCCAGTCTGCCGTGATCCCGTACTCGCGTCGCAGCCCGAGGGCGTACGTCATGATCTGCAACGAGCCCGTTGGAATCTCGCCCGTCTTCAAGTCGAACACGGTGACGCTTCCCTCCTCGGTCACGTACAGGCGGTCGATCTTTCCTTGGATCGGGTAGCCGCCCATCTCCACCTCGAACGCCAGCTCGATGCCCGGACTGCCGTCAGGCATGGTGGCGAGAGTCCATCCCATCGTCGCCTTCCACGCCCGCCAGCGCTCGATCCAGATGGGACCCCAGTGCAGGTACCACTCGCGGTCCTTCTTGTTCGGGCCACCAGTCTCGGTGAACGACTTGAGGAGCTTGCCGCTGGCCTTGACCTCTCGGCCGGCTGCGGCCTGGTCGGCAATCTCGCCATCGAACACCTCCTGGAATGACGGGACGCCGTCCATCTGGTTCTCGGGGACGATGCCGTTCCAGTCGGCCAGGTCAATCTGCTCGGTGATCCAGTGGATCGCGGAGCCGGCGCAGGTGGCGAACCACGTGGCGGACGGAACCTTGAACCCTCTCTCCAGTCGCCACCGCTCACCACACTCGGCGTAGGTGCTGATTGCCGAGTGGGACAGGTGCCCCGGTAGCGTGATCGTGTTATCCATTTGTCTCCTTCGCCTTGGGCCAGGTGCTGATGTGATTGCAGAACTTGCGCATCCCCGCGTAGGCCGCACCGATCGGCCGCGTGACCTCGAAGAAGAGCCGTTCTAGTCCACGGATGGCCCGTATGTCTACGAAGCACACTAAGAGCGTGTAAAAAGCGAACAGGATCACTATTAGCCATGCCAAGGTCATCATCGGTACACCTCGATCGTCTCGGTCTGTGCGTTACGTTCGTGTTCCTTCCGCGTTGCGCGCTCCTGGCGGCAGAGTCGCCTACGCGCCGCCTGTTCAGCGCAAGCATGTGAACAGCGCCAACCGTCAGCGCGGTCGTAGTAGCGGTCGCGCTCGGAGGCGTACGGGGACGGCCCGACCCAACGTTCGATCGTCCACCACCATCCCACCCGGCCCTTATCGAGCCTGATCCTCGGCGGGTGCTCATCGCCCGTCTTCTGCTCCCACGTGTTGTCCATTTGCCTCCTTCAAGTTGCACTACCCGATGATCGGATAGTAGGTTTCCCCGTCCTCGTCACTGACGATCGGCCCCTCGCTCCAGCCGATGACGGCCGGGGCGATATGCGCCTCAACCTCAGCCAGCGCCTCAAGGCTCACGAGCATCCCGGGGACCAGCTTCAGGACTAGCCCGACCCCCGCTACGTGAACCAGATGAAGGCCGGCCGCCATCAATATCGTTGTGGTAATCACTGACACACCCATCCCGTACACCCAGCGCCCTGGCCTACGCGGGGGGTGTCCCCGAGGCCGTCTGGATCACATGGGTGGAACCTAACACTTTTTGCGCAAGAGTGCAAGTTGAGGCGAGTGAGTGTTCGCTCATCCGGCTTTACTCGCGCCGGCCCCGTGTGGTAGTGGGCCTCTCCGGCTCGTGGATCAGGCCGTGGTCGATGTCAGGACGACGCGGCACGTACCACCAGCCCTGCTCGGTGTCAGGGTCGTAGTGGACGACAACGCCGTCCTCGTTCATGCCCAGCTTCCAGCTCTCCAGGCGCTCGCCGTCCCCGGGGCGCACCTCGAAGCCACCGCGACGGCGAGCCTCGATCCGCAGCATGGCGAGCGGGTAGGCCCAGCGGTGCGGCAGGTTGATCTCCCAGGGGATCAGGTCGGGCTCCCTTGCGATGCGACGGGCCAGTCCCTTGCGGACGCGGAAGTTGCTGAAGGCGCTCGGGCTCAGCCGCATGTTGTACTTGCGGTCATGCTCCTCGACCATCCACCCGTACGTCCGGCCCTCCGTGAACCAGCGTACGACTTCAGCCTCATCTTGAATCCTAGCCTTGCCCATTGCCTCCCAGCTTCTTCTTGCGTGAATGTTTGACAAGCGGAGGATATACCCTGTAGTCTGTGATTGTCAACAACTAGTAATCGAAGGAGGAAGTGCAAATGGCAACCATTACCCTGACAGTCTGTGACACCTGCGGTGCGCAGGAGGGCATCACCACCTACACGGTAGAGGCCAGTGGGAGGATCGGCGTCGCCGACCTCTGCCCCGAGCACGCCGCCGCGCTGATCGAGTTCCTTGACGGCCACGCGGTCGCCCCGCAGGCCCCGACGACGCGCGGCTCGTACCGTCACGCCGGACGCTACCGCAACACCATCTCCACGCTGGAGGAGATTGAGGCAGCCAAACGCAAGGAGAAGGCAGCCGCCGGCGCAAACTGATCCACCAACACGAAACGGCCCCCCCCCC
>Ga0209123_1003342_pt1 | contig 12129 bp, 15 predicted proteins | sample BarGraIncu00431A_FD_184500 | JGI IMG/M metagenome (GOLD analysis project Ga0209123, IMG submission 184500) | Arctic peat soil microbial communities from Barrow, Alaska, USA - Barrow Graham LP Incubations 004-31A (SPAdes) (version 2) | ecosystem: Environmental > Terrestrial > Soil > Wetlands >...
GTCAATGTCGTCAATGTCGTCAATGTCGTCAATGTCGTCAATGTCGTCAATGTCGTCAATGTCGTCAATGTCGTCAATGTCGTCAATGTCGTCAATGTCGTCAATGTTGTCAATACCAGCAATGTCAGTACGCACACAGGAGGCAACAGTCATCAGCCCTCGGTGTCCTCGTCGAGTGATTCCGGGTAACACTCATCACACAGCCATTCCGCTTCGCAATACGGTTCCTCGTACAAAGCGACTCCCTTTGGGTATGATAAGAATTTACCGCACCGTCTACATGAATCTCCGCAAGCCAGCAGCCGCGCATCCTGGAATGCCCTGTTCACCATCATTTGCGCCCCCCTATTCTGGGTCCTTGATATTCTTCTGCCGGGCAAGCTCATTTTGTAGCTCGGCAATTTTCCCCGCTTGGCCCTCAAGTTTTTCGTGTAATGCCTTTGTTTCCGCCCGTTCCAGCTCTGCGGCCTGGCGCTCTTTGCCGGCTTCAGCTACCCAATTGCCCTCCCTCGCCTTCAGCCCTTCTACCTGCTCCAAGGCCGCCTCCAGTTGAGCCTGCAATACTGCTGTCGTTTTTTCCGCGGCGACACGAGCCAGACCCTCTGCTGTACTGGCCGCCACCAACCGTTCCAGGTCAGCGGCTTTCTCGTTGAGCTTTTCTCCCAGGGACTCGAGCCGGGATTGCAACACTGCGCAGTTTTTTTCAGCAGCAGTCCTCGCCTGGGCTTCAGTGGAACAGGAAGAGGTTATCCGCTCCAAGTCGGCGGCATGGGTAGCTGTCAGACGATCGATCGCGGCGGCCTTTTCTGCGAGGGTCTCTGCCAGAGACTCGACTCTATTCCGAGACTGAGCTATTTCGATCCGCCCCTGTTCCGACGTTAGCCGCTCTCTCTCCAACTCAGAAGCAAGCCGCGAAATTTCATTGGCCTGTTCTTGGCTTTTCCCAGTCAGGGTGTTGCAGCTGACTTTCAGATCGTCCACTTGTTCAAGAAGGGAATCTCTCTCGGACTCCAAAACTTCACCTGCGGTTGCGAGTTCAACAGCCTCACCTTGCACTTGGACCAACCTAGTTTCTACCTCGGATTTCGCTTCCGCTGCCGCCCGGGTGATCTCCGCAGCAAAGGCGGCTGCAAGGTTGGCCGGCAGTACCGGAGCCTCGGTCACCGTTTTGGGTTGGGCATCCCTCCAAGCTGTAAGATGCTTGTGGACGGTGTTTGGGGATCCCCCAGTGACGTCCCTAATGCCACGTATCGTTGGCTCCAAGCCCTTTCCCAGCATTGCGTCAGCAGCAGCAGCTACCTGCCCGTAAGTAATTCCATCCCGCGGTCCCTTGTTTGCCATAATTTCCTCCGTTTAGTTTTACTGTATCACATATCTGTATCATATCATGTATTATACATGATACATGATACATGATATGTTTGCTAGCAAAAAGAACAACCACCTGATCACCGATACCCCGCTACCGCAGGTAATGTTCTGTTATGTCGGCTCTATTGTGCCCCATTTCATTCGACACCTGGATTAAAGCCTCTTCCCTTGTCAGACCTTTGTCTTGGAGCTCACCAAACCTCTCTTGGGCGTAATTCCAGCGAAGGCCATGGCTACCGTTGTAATCCTGATTCGTTTTCACTGCCGCATCTTTCAGGCCGTCTCTGACCCTATCTGCTGGCACCGTGAACCGCCCTTCCCCTTGGTCAATGGCTCTCTCCAAGTCTTTGTATGTCTGCACCGAAACATAAACGGCCCGTACCTTGCCGCCTTTGCCAACAACCTCGATTTTACCGACTGTCTGACCTGTATAACGGTCTGTCTTTAAGCCATGCAGCTGCGCCCTGTCGATATGCGACGCCTCTTTAACCCTTGCGCCTCCTTCATGCTGAATCGACGCTACCAACCTTGCATCAGGATCCCTCATTGCTGCAACCGCCGCCTGCGGGTCCTGATATGCCCTAGTCCCTTCAAAGGCCTTCAGTTCTGTTTTGGCATCGCTCCGAAGCTCTTTCAAGTCGAACTTGTATTCCCTGTCTATGCCGTTCTTCTCTGCATATCGGTTTAGTGCTGTCGCAAGCTTTTCCACGGCTGAGGCGTATCCTTTGAAAGTGCCATACGACACACCCTGGTCGATTTTCCCTTGCAGGTATGCCTCTATGTGCTGCTGTTCCAGCTTGGTCATATCCCTAACACCATCTTCGGCTTTAGCCTGCTCGCCGACCGCTTGCCATACATCCCTGTATGTGTCCGCCGTCGAGTACGAGAATACGCCTATGGCCTTGCCGACGTCCGCCCAGGTCTCCGCACCGTTAGCGCGAGCCGCCTCTTTTGCGTCGTTCTTGGATTCCCCTATATTGTCTACGGTCTTAAAGAGCTCGTGTGATTGCCAGTCCATCGATCCTCGCATAGTGTTTCCTCCATCTTGCTGTTTTGGCGTGGTATTTGTCTTACCCCCCTCGCTACGGGACAAACCGACGGATAACCGTTCTTGAACACCTAGCTCTTTTAGACTGGGTAGCTTCCAGCTTTTTTAACCGGGTACGCTGACGTTTTGAGGGTGCCGGTTATCATCCCTGTTCTGCTTTTTCCTCTCATTTAAAGGACTTATCCATTACTTGGGTGTCCTTCACGGGTTTGAGATTTTGTCTCTGATCTATCAAGACTATCTCGATGTCCTACTTGGTTGAGAGGTGCCTGGCTAAACTTGGCTGCTATATAAAGTCCCATTGGGATATAAAAACTATATAAGGCTATAAGAGTTTTGTACCGTGATATCTAATACTACCTGTGCGAGCCAGCAACATTTTTTTACGCTTGCGCGAGCGGCTACGCCGCTTTAGGTTGGCACCTAAAGCGGCTAACAACGTTGATTTTACTACATTTTATTTTTTTATTTAGTGTAATTCTTTACACGTTTTTAGTACAAGGTTGCTGGCCTGTACATATTATTATGAAGACCACCACTACACCCACAAAAGGGGAAACCACATGAGCACTCAAAACATTAAAACTGAAACTGGCACGTACGAAGTAGACAAAACACTACTGGACAAGCTGACACATATGACCGCAATCGAGCGGCATGCGCTGATTAACTGGTACGGCCGACAAGGGGAAGCCGCCCAGGTCGAGGCCACCAGGCTGCAAACGGGGCGGTTGAATGCCTTTATTCAGGCTGAACGATCAAAGCCAAATGCTGACCGGATTAACAACAACCGCTACGCGGAGGTGCGCTTCGCACACCTGGTACTAGCAATCAACGCCATGCGATACCAGGAAGCCGCCCTGCAACGGAAAGGGACGCCAGAAGCAGCTGCCGAGATCATCGAGCACCGCGTAGCCCGGATTAATTCCAGAAACCGCACCAGGCGGGCTCCTGAACGTGAAAAATTCCGGATTGGGTACTTTCATCTCGTCAAGCAGCTCCGTGGCAAAGGCATGAGCTGGCGCGACATCGAAGAGTACCTGCGCAAAAACCATCGCGCGAAATGGAAATTTTCTTGGTTGAGGGATACATACGAGAGACTTGCGATTGAACTGGCACTGGCGGGAATTGATACGAAAAACCCTGAATAGAACCTTCCAAACCTTTGGAAACCGACTACATGTCCAAAGCCCCTAGAATGACTTCTAAAGGGGTTAAAGGCAAAAAACAACAATGGATTAACCCTTAACCGCCACTCTACCGAGCTGGCATTAAAAGGCCCCAGAGTGCTGCCACCAGGGCCGAAGGAAACTAAAATGGCTATTATTCCAAAATTCACGGACCACGACAACAAGCCGAAGCCTAAAGGCAAGGTCAAACCCGCCAAAGTAACACTCACCGTATTACCACCGGACGATCCGAAGCCATGTCAATGGGTCACCAAGTTTTGCCGTAATTCCTTCATCAAGCCCATGTCGACCAAAGAATTAGCGTTGCCGCGGCAGATACTAGATGATCACGTAGTCTCTCAAAATTCGTGGGGTAGCGTTGTCTATTCTGGTCCCCAGTTAAGCCAGGTTGAACAGGCCATGCTCCTTGCTTTAATCAACTTCTTACAGAACGACAGACGGCACGTACAGTATATAGGTACGAAGCCGACCTGGTTCTATGACGGCCCGCTTCTCCCGATTTTGAAGCTGTTGGGCAGGGAAAACAGAAACCCCAGCGCCAATGATTATAAACGGGCCATAGACTGTATTGCTATGTTGTCAAAGGCGAACGTTTCCATAACTACGGGCAAAGGGACGGATTGCGAAGAGAGGAATTTTGGCAATATAATTTCTGACGGTAAATGGAACAGCAAGACGAAAAGGGTTCAGATTATCTTCTCTACTTTTTTTTACGAAAGCTATAAGGCCAGCGGCCACACGGCGATCAACCTTGCCGAGTGGTCCCGACTGGCATCACCTATAGCGAAAGCGCTTTATTGCTTTCTCGAAAGTCAAGAAAGACCGCACTGGAGCGGGCGCTATGACGTTATGGCCGGCATTTTGAATATCGACATGGGACAGCCGCCAAATAAAATAAAAAAGCTTATCCAAGGAGCCATTGATGAGCTCTTGGCCAAGGGATATTTTAAGGCAGAAGGGACCCATCGGAAAGGTGACGTCTTCAACATGTGCAGATCACCAAAAAAAGCGAAATCAAAGACAACTATATTAAAAAATTATAATGATTTGCAGCGAGATAGAGACATGCGAATTGCCATGATCGAAGCAGAGGCAGCTTTTTAATTTTTTTCTTCTAGGGGAAGGTTTTAACTTACGATTGTGCCTGGCTGGAAAGGTTTCCCACAGGCATTTCCGTTACCAACGTGTTTTTCTTTAAATCCTTTAGATCCTTTCAAACCTTCAACTTTGCAAGTACCTAATCTATAAGTTAAAAAACGGCCTAAAACGCCTGCAAATACGAAGATTGCGCCTGCAAACACGAAGATTGCGCCTGCAAATACGAAGATTGCGCCTGCAAACACGAAAAAACCGCCTGCAAAGCTGACTGTGCGCAATGTAGGGAGAAGGGCGGAATTCAGGATCGAGGTTTTATCTAGCAAAATACGCAGGGTTGGGATTTGTCCACAGGAGGGGTTCTGATCTACTACTGGAGTTTTATCTACAGGTAACATACAGGATATAAATACAGCGCCACCTTTAATGCGTGGAAGCGCCACCTTTAATGCGTAAAATCTGCGTAAAAGCGCCACCTTTAATGCGTGGATAACTTTTCGGATGAACAGGGTTATTCACCTGGCTATGTGTGTCGGCGACGGCTTAAGCGTCAGGCCCAAGGGCGCAGCCGAAACTTTCGCTTCCGGATATACCACCAGGACTTTTTGCAGTGCCTCGCCGAAAGCTTCCCTAAAAGCTCGTTCTCGGCTATAGCCAGATCCGAACTGCGCAGCCAACAACGGCCACGGGATCACCGTGTTATTTTTAAGGTAACTCATCCGATAAGTAAGCCAGCAGTAGATATCTAAGGCCATCGGTGAACTTTTAAGGGCTTTCAGCGCCCTCATGTCAATAGGGACAGGGTAACCTATCACTTCGTTGTAGAAACGCTCGCCAAGCTCGATTGTGGACTGCCATAGCCCTGCCTGGTCCGGCTGCTGTGGTGTCCACCAGAGGTGTGCCCTGTCGACTAGGCGGTACCCTCCCAGATCCGTTTCGTCTTTGCCATCAAAGTCCCATGAAACATTACAGGAGAATAGACGTCTCATCTGCTCCCGCAGCCGCGTGATGGTCCCCCATCGTCCACCGGTCGGGACCATGTCCAGCTGCCGCATAAATTCTGATAAACCATCGCCCAGGACCAGAGAACGACTTTTTGTCCTTACGGCCTCGGTGCTCATCCAGGCTAACAACAGACGGGGTATCACCCCAAAAGGGAGTCCTACTTTCGATGGGGCGAGCAGGGTAAGGGTGTAGTTCCCATTCCGGCGCTCAAATTCGTTAGTTTTGGGGTCACGATGCGGAAGGGTCGCCTGTACCATGGCCCTGGCCATGAACCCGAGAGCCCCCGCTTCTTTGGCGGCTTCTTCCTCGATTGCAACGGCTTCGGCTAGGAGTTTCTCTGTCTGCCGGGTAATCACTTCCCACCTCCGAAAACCCGCGACCAAAACCCCCGCGAGCGCTCCGGTTCCCCACTTTTGTCTAGTGTGGCAGGGATCTTGTGCTCGATCACCCTCATCGCGTGGCGAAGGTCCTCATTGTTCCGTCGCTCCGCTGCGAGCAACTCTTTTAAATGGTCAATTTCCAACTTTAACAGTGCTGTGTCAGGCGTCCCTTCATGTGTCACTTTAACTGTTTCATCCTGCCCCGGTGACTGTGCCACAGGGAACACCCGGAACAGCTCTGACGTGTCAACACCCGGAGACCCATCTGGCATTGTTGTCGTGCTTAAAGTCCCTTTCTTGGCGTGTCTATAGAGTGTTGATCGACCGACCTTGGCCAACTCTGCCGCCTGTGTCATGTTCACTACTGGCACGTCTCACCCCCTGTATCAGCTTGTCCCATGCAGGTGTATCACACTGTGTCATGCACTTCAAAATAAAAAAAATGATATATCCACCGCAAACTTCCGCTACTGGCACGTGGACTGCACTGTATTGGGGAAGAATCCAAAAGGAGACATGCCATGGCCCATCTTTCTGAGCGATATGCAACCCTGTCAAAGCGGCATTACATCCGGAAGGCGAGTGCGTGGAATTACTGGTTTGATTTCGCCTCGAGCAAGGTCGAATGGTATCGCCGGCGTTACGGAGACAACTGGTGCCTTGTGATCAACGGGTCAGACACCAGGGACCAGGCGTATGTGCTGCCATTCAAAATGCTGGGCGCATATTTTATCGAGGGTAATTTAGAATCAGATGGCCGGCGGTGGGTGGGTACTATCATCGGCGGTCAACTGAAGCTTGGCCCGGCGGCTGCGTCAGTTCCAGTAGGCCAATACTATAACCGGTTTGATCTGCTCGAACCGGCCACTCCTACTGGCACCCTGAAGCCAGGTTACGCATCAGTCCAGGAAGGCTGTAACCTGCGACCATAAAGCCTCCTGGTCGCGTAACCCACATTCCCAGATGGTCAGTACCCGCCACCCGGCCGCCTCGAGGGAAGCAGTGGCAGCGGTGTCCCGTTCCCGGTTGCGGATAATTTTAGCCGACCAATAGGCGGTGTTCGTCTTCGGCGTACGCTGGCCACGTCGGCAATCATGCCCGTGCCAGAAACAACCATGAATGAAGATGATCTTTCCCCTACCAGGGAAAACAAGGTCAGGCGAACCTGGGAGGTCTTTTCGGTGGAGACGGAAGCGGTAGCCATGGGCATGGAGCCAGCGGCGGATTTGCAACTCGGGGCCGGTATCCTTGCTCCGCACCGCTTGCATGGTACGACGTCTGGTCTCGGCTGACTCCACTTCTAAGAGCGGCGGATGGCAGTTGCGTTCGAGGACTGCACCACGGCACCTTCTCGCTTAACACAGGTTGTCCGCACAACGTCGGCACCGTGGTAATGCACCTCAAAATCGACGTAATTCAATTCTTCGTCATAGCCCCCGAAACACATGTGGAACGCATTCAGCAGCTCCACATCTTTGATGCTCTGGGGCATCGGGTGTGGATTGTTTCGCGGGCTCGGCACGGTATCCGGCAGCAGGTAGATGCACGGTGGGGGTAGCAAAAAAGGGCCTAGTGCTGTTGTGCGGCCCGATTCGCCATCTAACTTGGGACAAGGACGGTACTGCAACTTCGGGCAAGGACGACCAATTGTGCCGCACACCATGTCCCAAACTATGACGCCGTCAATTTGCTGCTGGCGTGTGATGATTTCAGCACTAAGGCGGGTGTGGATTCCAGACCAAACATTATGACGGGGATCGGCCCCGGGGTTAGTGCATACGCTCCAGATCACGAACTCCTGTGCATGCGCAGGCCGCTCAAAAATGTTGGTGTTGTTCCCGTCAAGGCAACCTTTGAGTTCAATAATGGCGATGCGGTCGGAATTGAGCTTTACAGAATAATCGTGGCGGTTGTTTTCCCCTGCCGACTCCCATTCCTGGATGTACCCTTGATCCTGCATGAAGTTCAGGACTCGTTTAACGAAATCACGCTTTTCGCGCATTGTCGCGGAGAACTGGCCGCGGATCCTCTCGATGGCCCCGCGGAACAACCCACTATTGTAGAACTCGTTCTCATCAAGACCATGGGTCCCGAGCTTATGGGCGTCAACCTTGAGTGTTTCGACGTATTCTTCAATCTTCTTGCGTAGTTCTTCATTTTGTTCGCAAGGTATGATGCTCAAGCCGCCTCCCTTGTTCTGCTCTTTTGATGCCCCAGGACCTGCTCAAAAATATTTTCGGCCAGGTAGCGCACAACTGGGACCACAACACCGTCGCCAGTAAGGTGGTAAGCCTCGTTGTAGCTTTCGGGAAGCGAGTAATCCTCAGGGAGCCCCATCAGGCGAGCAGTTTCACGACTAGAAATTAGACGGGATTTTACAGCCGGACCGTCCACCACGAGAATAATTTGGCGGCTTGAACCACCCGCAGGGGTCCGGAGGCAGCCTGAAATATCGTCAAAACGGATTTCAGCGCGTTGCACCTTACATCCCACCTCATCTTGCCGGGTTCGTTTATAGATGCATCCCACTACGCGGCGGCCCAAGCGTTGTGCCGCTTCGACCTTGGCACGGTTTAGGTCGCTCATCATACCGAGGAGCTGGTGTGTTTCCCCAGGCGTATGCCAACGGACACTCGACGGGTTGTCTTCGACGATGTTGGCGAACGAAGTTTTGCGTACTGGTGGTGTTGGCAACGCCCACCAAAGCCAATCTTCTTTGAGTGCTGCGGGTAGCTTTTCATGGGCACGGCGGAGAGCCGAAGAGTGCCACAGCGCAGATGGCCCAGGGCCGAGTAATTCGGCCGGGACTGCGACGTCGGCATGAATGGCTACTACGAACAAGCGCGGCCGAGAGTGCGGCACGAAAAGCGTGGCATCGATTACCATGGCACCAAACCGGTAGCCCTCTTGCTGCAAAGCACCACAGATCGCAGCGAAATCCTTGCCGCCATGAGAAGTCAAAGTTCCGCATACGTTTTCCAGGGCGATGATGCTCGGGGCCCGCCCTTCTGCTATCAGGGCTTGCATGAGCCTCCAAAATGGCCAGAACGTGCCGGAACGGTCACCTTTGAGACCGGCACCAGCGCCGGCAAGGGACAAGTCCTGACACGGGAACGAGCCCCACACGAGGTCAGCCTGGCCGGGGAGGTCTTCAACCAGGAGCGTACCGACATCGGCGGTTTTCAGCTCATCAGGGCCCCAATAATCTTGATAGGTCCGGCCTTTTTTGTGGTCAAAGTCATTGGCGAACAGGCAGTCCCAGCCTGCACCAAGGCCGGCGCGCGCCATACCTCCACCCGCAAAGAACTCATAAAAACTAGGCATTGTATCTCCTGTCCCGGTTGCTTGGCACCGGGGTGAACATGCAGTTTGGGGTTACCTTTCCTTTGGTCCAGAGCCTAATGCGGCTCCCTCCGCCTGCTTTTAGAAAGGTAACTGGCGCCCGCCACCCATGTCCTCGACTAATTTGTCAACAGCCTCGCGTATCATCCAAGCAGCGCTGACCTTTTTCTTCCCCGCCAAATCGACCAAAGCCTCGTACTGTTCGGACGAAAGCGTGGCGGTTATTCTGACTGTGTTTTTGCCGGCAGATTTTCGTTCTGGGCTGACCATGTTTGCATCACTCCGCATCATTATGCATCACTTTTACACCACATTAACGGTTATTACTTGTTTTGTCAACGACTTAAAGGCCTTTACCCCGCTGCCCTGGTGGCAGCGCATAGATGCCCCTCCTCCGAGCTTTTTTAGCCAAATTCTCCTTTATTTTCAGATTAGTATATAACTGTTTCGCCATTAATAGCATTCATCACTTAATGATTTCAGTAATTTAATCAATGTTATGTTTCCTTGTTTCCATGTTTCTTGTTTCCTACTTTCCTGTTTCCTAAAGATTTGACATGACTCCTAATCGCTGACATATTGATATACACGGCAAAAAGAATTGACAAAAAACGGATTGGGCAGTAAAAAAGAAATATGGCCCTTTATCTTCGGCTAACCGACACTCCAGCCCGGGGGAAGCATGGCGATTTCAAAAGGCGGAAAGGTAGCAAAAGCGAAAAGGACTAAACTCCGGGAGGAATTTTGGCCTGACGCAATAACCTGGGAAGGTCCGGATGAAACGGGATTCTTCTGTGCGCCGCGAAGCCTTCCACTTATCTTGTGCGTTTTGCGGCAAGAGAAGATAAGCGGAAAGCTGGACCCGTCTTCAGTCTACTTGGAGCTCTACTCGAGGCACATGGGAGAAGGCATCATTGAGATGTTGCATGACGAGGACCACGCGAATGCTGCGGGGTATTTCGAAGCCAGAGCGATAAGGTCTTGGCGAGACCGGATGAAGATATTGGAAGACGCCGGGTTCATAAAATCCAAGCAAAAAGGCAGCAGAAGATACGGCTATGTAATATTGGTGCACCCTTCAATCGCCATGGCCGATTTACACAGCAGGGACCTAATTCCAGAATTCTTGTGGACAGCATATAAAAGCAGGCAACTGGAATATGGGGAGTATACGAAAGAAGAGCTGGAAAAGGACATGGATCAATCGGGGTAGTAAAAACGAGTCCTCGGAGAATGGAGGACAAAGGAGGTGATCGATATGGCACCGCCGCCAGAACTACTAGCGCCGGGCGGGCTTTGCTGCGGCTGGGAGCGGCGCGACGATAAAAATGAAAAGGGAGTATAAGCGTTAGGACTTTGCCGAGACCCTGCTTATACTCCCTCTCCCTTTCTTTACTCATGCCCGTGTGGCGGAATCGGTACACGCGTTAGGTTTGGAACCTAACTGTCGGGGGACATTGTGGGTTCGAATCCCACCACGGGCACTTTTATTTTACATTTACCCACTTTAGGGGACGAAGTCAATTTTTTCCCGCTGTGTTACGGTGTTTTCCCCGCATTAGGGACCGAAGCGGGGATCCAACGATATAGCGTCGGGACAGAGACCCCCAGATCGCGCGCTACATCCTTCGGTGCCGATCCACTGGCCAGGAGCTGCTTTGCCGACGAGATTTTGGTGTCCGTCATCAACCGCTTCCGGCCGCCGGTCCGCCCCATCTTCTTTGCCACTGCGAGCCCCGCCCTGGTGCGCTCGACGATAAGCTCTCTTTCCATCTCCGACAGACTCGCCATGATGTTGAAGAAAAACCGCCCGGCGGTTGTGCTGGTATCGATGCCGTCAGTGATGCTCCTAAATTGGACGCCACGGGCCTTTAAATCACTGACCAGGTTGACCAGACCCATAACAGTGCGTCCAAGGCGATCCAATTTCCATACGACCAGCGTATCCCCCTCTCGCAACACCTCCAAGGCTCTTCCCAATCCCGGGCGATCCGTCCTGGTCCCACTCATTTTATCGTCGAAAATTTTCTGGCAGCCGGCCACCTTCAGCGCCTCGATCTGCATATCTAAATTCTGGTCATGGGTGGATACGCGACAGTAACCCAAAAGCATCTCATCCTCCTGCTGGTGGCCCTCCCGGGCCAGGTTATTTATAGTTATCCATAGATATTCTTATAACCGGGTATGACTTTGTATAAGTCGAGCTCTAGGAAAAATCACCGTTGCCCCCTATTCTCAAAACTCGTCAAACAGCAATAAACCAAGAATTATATTTCAAGAAGCGTTTTTGAGAGCCACAGACGGCTGTTTTACGTTGGGCCAGGGCCCCCTTCCGAGTCTTCTCAGAAACGACCATTTATGAGAGCAATGCTCAAGGTATGACACACATGACATTACTGCCATGCATGTCGTCAATGTCGTCAATGTCGTCAATGTCGTCAATGTAGTCAATGTAGTCAATGTAGTCAATGTAGTCAATGTAGTCAATGTAGTCAAATGTCGTCAATGTAGTCAAATGTCGTCAATGTAGTCAATGTAGTCAATGTAGTCAATGTCGTCAATGTCGTCAATGTCGTCAAATGTCGTCAAATGTCGTCAATGTCGTCAATGTCGTCAATGTCGTCAATGTCGTCAATGTCGTCAATGTCGTCAATGTCGTCAATGTCGTCAATGTCGTCAATGTCGTCAATGTCGTCAA
>Ga0209123_1003343_pt1 | contig 12128 bp, 8 predicted proteins | sample BarGraIncu00431A_FD_184500 | JGI IMG/M metagenome (GOLD analysis project Ga0209123, IMG submission 184500) | Arctic peat soil microbial communities from Barrow, Alaska, USA - Barrow Graham LP Incubations 004-31A (SPAdes) (version 2) | ecosystem: Environmental > Terrestrial > Soil > Wetlands >...
TGCTCATCTTTGCTCTGCGCTGCCGCGAGACGCCCCTGCGTAGGGGTGACGCCGTGCATGGCACAAAACTCGTCAAACGACGCCTGCGCCATGAGCAACTCGACGAATAGTCCGGGTTCGCCGACTGCAAACTCAAACTCGACCAGGCCGTTGGCGTGCTGCTCAATGATTCGCACGAACTTGAGGTTGGGGTTGAAGTTGGGTGTATTGCTCATGGTTTTGCGTGTGTAACGAGCAGGACTTTGCAAGGAGCTTGCCAAAACCGCTGCCAACGCCTTAATTCTCGAGATTTAAAGGGAAAACCCCTAGAAGTTTGAGATCAATTGCGGGTCATTTGAGCTTTCTGGCTGCCCATTCTCTTGCCCTATGTCAACCGTTGTGCACTGCAACATGGCTTTAATGAACCATTTGGATGAGTAATCCCTGGCTGATTTCACCAAATGATCAAATCTGGTGGACTGGAGATCGTCTGACACCTGATGCTGGCCCGATTCCAAAAATATCGAGAAAATCAGGATTGACCGGATTTTCTGGGCGACAGACTGATGGCGTGCAATGCTGGCGAAAACCCAGCACTCGCTACAAAATATATAGCTGCTCACGCATATTCTGCGAGGGCTACAGGCATTTTTTCCATATATGCAAGCCCTGCGTGCTGCGCGGTGCCCTGGCGTCTCAACTGGCGCAGGCAGCAGCCCCGACGCCACAGTCGATTGAAAAGCTAATGGCCTTGACCCAAGCCGAAAAGGTCATCGATGCCATCAAGCCGCAGATCAACGCATCCATGAAAGCGAGCATCAACCAGACTTTGAAGGGTCACACGCCCAGCGCCGAAGAACAAATAGTTATCGACGGCCTGATCGCTTTCTACCAAAGCCCGGCAGGCAAGTCGATGCTCACCAAAATGCCGAAACTCATGCAAGGCCTGATGGCCGCCATGCCAGCCCTGATGGCGCCGATGATGGAGCAAATGCAGGCAGCCACAAAGCAAATGGCCGACGATCTGGAAGCCTTGAAAAAGTAAGTGGCTGAGGTGGGGAATTGGGTTTATGCAACGTGGCCGATGAATAATCGGCTGCTTCCACCTATTGAATCCAAGTCCGACAGCTGTCATTCAAATCATCTGATTTCGAGCTTCAACGTTTATATTGAAGGGCTCGCAGCTTTTGGTGTGCCCTGCTCGAATGAATAGTTGAACAACGAGCGAAGTTCAAGCTTGGGATTACCAAACATACTGGGTTTCGCCTCTCTATCTACGAAGCCAAGTTCGCGCCAGAACCACTCTGAAGCGTGTGGAGAACATTCAACTTTAATGAGTGGCGATCCCTGAGTGAACAGCAGATTGATTAAGTAACTGGCGAACTTTTTCCCATACCCCTTATTCCGGTAGCCCGAACGAATTTCAAAAATGTCTATTGCCGAATTTTGTATGTTCAAACTAATGATCGCAAAGCCAACCACTACTCGCCCAATGACGATGCACTTCATTTCAGACTTGCGGAACGAACTTCGAATGATAGAGCGATTGCAGTAAAACCCGCCCTTCTCTTCAAGCGCCTCTTTCCTTAACCATCGGATAACTGTCTCCAGTTGCGCCTTTGTTGCATCAACGATTAGCGGTTCAGTCATATGCCCAACGTATGAAGAATAGTTTGCTTCATTAAAAATATCGTCAAACCCGACACTTCATAGGAAATTGGTTATCTGACCACTCAACCATTCTCACATCATTGCCATGCTCTTAATATGACCCTTTTGAAGCTATCTGCTATCTGCTATCTGCTATCTGCTATCTGATGTCGTTACCAGTTAAACCACATACCCTACCGAAAAGCGCGAACTATGGAGCTTCACATTTCCGCATCGGTCGAGGCTGAATCCTTCTTCTTGCTCTTGACCCAGAAAATGATGCCCGCCAGTGCAATGCAGGCAGAAATCCATGGAAACGCTCCGAATAAAAAAAACGCAAACACAATACACACCATCGCAGCCGTATCGTATTTTTTCTTCGAGGCTTTCCCCGTATTGTCTTTGGCAGGTTTGATAAATGAGCCCACTGACGATCCGATGGCAAAGAACATCATGATGGGTATGACCACCATGAGCGACACGCCAAATATATGCGCCCAATTCTCACTTCCTGCGCTGCCAGCAATCACAAGACCGCCCATCAGCACCCCTAGAACAATCAGACCCGCCTGACCCGAATCCGACTTCTTCTCATCTTTCGGCTCCTCGTCCTCAATCTGTTTTTTGCCAAAGAAGCCATAGGCAACGCCCACGATGAGCAGGCCGGGGATTATGTAGTTGCTGATATCCATGTGGTTAGACGTTTGAATCACAGACGCAGCGCGGCTTTATCGAGCAGCATCGTCTGATGCAATGATGAGTTGAACCTCTAGTTGCCACTTACTTGCCTAACCATTACGGGTATTGGTTTGCTGCTGGTCAGGGTAATAATCATGTGACCGTTTCTATCGGGCTCCGATTTACCGGAATATCGACAGAATGCTTGTGCAATATTTTGGATGCAGGAGATGTCTGCATTCGCGATCCAACTTGTCGGGAAATATTTTTCTATTTCGTCAGACGTGCTATTTCTATATTGGCAACCAACATCGCAACTGATATTTTTCCAGCCCTGCCCTGGAATAAACCCTTCAGCGAGCCACTTGCCATCGTTAGCGCGACCTAATTTGTATAGCACTCCCGTAGGCTCCCCTTTCGGGCTCAACCACTCATAAGTACCTGTATATGCATCTGATATTTCATCGGCAATTGAATCCGAGGAAAACGAAAGCATTAGTGCTAATAAAACAAATACAAATTTCATTCCTGTTTCCTTGTCTATGAAAATGAACGCTACCAGTGACCCAACTTCCGAGGTCACAGGAACACAACACGGGCCTCAAGGCTGAAACCTGCTGTTGTTTGTCCGTGTGCCGGACTAATTTGGTTCTGCTTTTAACTTTGCACTCATTTGATGCCCAGCAACTGTGCAAAGCCATCACGATTTGCAGCACTACAAATCTCAACTGTCGGCTGCCTCTTTACAGTCGCCTTTGCCAGCGAAAGCAAGGTGCCCGAGAAGGTAACCTGATTCAATCCCGGATATGTTTGCCATGCGGCACGGAGAACTCGCAACTCGAATGCATCTGTCTTTAGTTCACATTCTTCGGCCTTCGCAGAAAGCACGCCAGCGGTGACAAGCGAGTATGCAAGGCGTTCGGGAATGGGGATGCCCTTGCGTTCGTTTTCCGTAGCAGGTTCCGCGACCTCCCCATTTGGGAGTTTCATCTTGCCCCAAAAATTTTGGCGGAGATGTTCAGTAACCGCGCGTGCAAATTTATCTGGCACGCGGGACTCACCATCCCAAAGAGACTGAGCATGGGATAAAGGCATCGCCAGTGCCATGACAAAAACGAAATGGCGTAAATAATGAACCTGATTCAATTTATTACCTAACCTAATTCACACCACAAAATACCGCGACGTAACGCAGCAACGTCAACCATATAGACCTGCACTTATATCCATTCCCTTTGAGTTATTTGCACCGTTATAGATATCGACAAACCCGGCAATTCATCAGAAGTGGCTTATCTGACCACTCAACCATTCTCACATCATTGCCATGCACTTGGTATCCCCCGTTTGGGGGAGAACGCTCCACTCCCGCCGCAATCCAGCAGCCCAGAATGTGCGGCTCTACGGCAATTTGAAATCTACACTTTCGACTTGATAGCCCAGCTTTTTCATGAGGGCGGGCAGGCCATTGGCACCTACCATGTGCAGGCTGCCCACGGCGGCAAAGACCCGTTGGCCGCTGCGGTGCAGGGCGTCAATCCGCAGGGACAGTGCCGGGTTGCGATCATCGAGGAGGCGCTTCATGTATTGGCGTTCAATCTCGCTGCCCATGCATTCGCACCAGTCATAGAAATGCCACATGGCGGCCAACACGATACCTGCAAGCACTGCGCAGACGCAGTCTTTGCCAGACCCTGCTTCACTCGCTATTAAATATGTAGCTAGTCACGCACATTCGACGGGGGATACAGGCATTTTTCTTATAAATTTAGAGCGCCATCATCCAAGCTGCTGATCTTTACCGCCCCAGGCTATGTGACTGGCCGCGTTCCTGCGTGCAGGTCGCCCGAATGATCAAGCGGGTCACCGTAAATCGGCATCCTGGGGCAATTCAGTAGTGGCGCTAACCGTGCTGATGGTGTTAGCCACTTGCACGACACAAACCAACACTCCGCGCAGATTTACTGGCGAAGCTAAAAAGTTAGGGCTGGACGGCCGGCTTTAGCCCCTGCAGTTCCACTTGCACGCGCCGGTTGGGCAGCAGGCATTCTTCCAGTTCGGCGATTTTTCTGAACTGGGCCTGGCACGCGGCCACCTGTTCCTGGTCACCACGGGCGTCAATCGACACCTTTGAGACAGTCAGGTTTTGGGCGGCGAGCAAGTCACGCACGGTGTTCACGCGGTTTTGCGACAAGCGTTGGTTGTAGTCAGGCTTGCCGGTACTGTTGAGTCGGTCAGCGTGACCCACCAGGGCGATGGATTGCACGGTCAAGCCCTCGGCCTTGACGCGAAACACCAGTTGCGCGAGTTCGTCGCGACTGGACGGGCGAATGTGGTCGGGGCTGAACTTGTCAAAGTCAAACAAGACCCGGGCCTGCAAAGTAACGGGCTGCGGTGTGGGCAAGATCACGGGGGCGGGTGTCGGCACGGCACGCGCCACCACCTCGGGCGGGTTGCAGGACTCGGCTAGTTGCTGGGCATCCATTACCAGTTCCTCAGCTATTTGCACATAGGGCTTGGCGTGACGCCACGCCTGCTGCATGTGCTCATTGCCAGCGTGCACCAACTCGACCTCGGCACAGGCCACCTCGCGTGCCGCGCAGCGCAAGCCTGCGTGCTGTTTCAAGGTATCGGTGCGCGCCCACAAATCAGGGCGCAGGCGAGCCGCATCATTCACCAGCGGCGTGTCCAGCGGCAAGGGCGTGGTTTTATTCTCCAGTGCGACGATGAGTTTTTCAGCCTCTGTCATGGACGCCTGCGGGAAGGCGCTGCGGTCATTGCGGGTGTACTCGTGCAGCGACACATCCAGCCAGCACTGGGCTTTGCTCAGGTGGTAGTTCCTAACCGGCAAACCTTGTTCGTTGAGCTGATGGATGCGCGTTTGCAGCTGCTCATAAGCTGCGTAATCGGCATGAATGGCCTGGTCTGAAATGCGCTCGGGGGCCGGGCTTAACTGGGCCGATTGGGCCAAGACAGCAGAGCCTGCAAGCAACAAACCCAGAGGCAGAAAGGTAGAAATTTTGTTCATGATTCAGGTTCCGTCAGGGCTCAACGATCGAGCGTGCGGTTAATGGATTTGTTGTCACCCGCGAACAGGTTTTGGTCAAACTTGAAGCGCAATCTCAAGTACACGCCCTGCTGTGTGTATTCATAGCCGGCCAGATCGCGGTCGGCCGAAAAGCCCGTGCTGTTGAAGCCCGCCGACAACCAGAGATTATTCTTCAGCAGGTAGCCCGCCTCCACACCCAGTGCATATTGTTGGGCACCGTACTGGCCATACTGCACCGAGGCCATCAGCCCCAGATCCCAGTTTTCAGTAACGTCATAAATCACCCGGCCTGACAGCAATTGCGCGGTAAACGAGTCGCTCACGCCGCCCTCAAACTGGTCGGTCTGCCATTTGCCAGCGACCCGGCCCGTCATCCACACCGGTCGCGAGGGGTGCCAATCGGCATGCAACGAAACGATGTGCGCTTTACTGTTAAGAGGGCCGATAGCCAGACTGTCATCGCGCTCGACCTTGTACTCGTACTTGGCAAGCGCGTTCACGCGGTTGGTGTCGGTGTCACGGTAAGCCATGCCCAACTGGACGCGGTCCTGGTAGACATCACCGCGCGCATCGTATCGGGTTTGTAGCAGATAGTTGCGCGCCAAAAAGGTCCAGTCGCGGTTGATTTTGCGCGCCGCCATGATCTGCCACAGCGTGGTGTTGAACGCCTCGTTGTCCGTCGTGCCCGAAATGTCGCCACTGGTGCGGTACTCCAGTTTGGTCGAGCCCTTCCAGAGCGGGTGCGCGGTGTAGTCCACGCCCACCGACACGGCTTGCGTGGTTGGGGCCTGGCCCGACACCACCTGCGTGTACTCGTAGGCCGTGCTCAGGCGCAGGCCGGGCGCGAAGTCCCAGCCGTTGCGGATGCCCGAGGCCATCTGGTTGTCGCGCCCGCTCAGTGCGTCTCGCAAGCGGTACTCGCTGAAGACCTGGGTGTCGCGCCAGTAGGAGGTGTCGACGCCGAAGATCAGGGCCTGGCTGTTGCTGCTGTCGGTGCTGACGGCGCTTGGGCTGCTCAGGCCGGTTTGTGTTTCTGCGCGAGCGTACAGGCGGGTGCGCTCGGCGACCAGGTAATCAGCCCCCAGCGCATAGCGCTGGCGCGGGTCGCCGTTGATATCATGCTCAATCTCGCCGCCCAGCGTGAACCGGTCCGTGACCTTGAAGCCCAGGCCGACGCGCAAGGAGTCGCTATGCAAACCATCGGCGTTGGTGGCGGTGGTGCCCGTGGGTGTAGTACTTGTAGTGATCAAGGGGAGGCCCGTCGCGGGGTCAAGCGCCTGGTTTCCAAAACCCACGGCGCCGCCGCCAGAACCGGTAGCCATGCTGCTGGTCAAGCCCGCCGTAGAGGCAAAGGGCGAAGCCAGGGTACCGGTCGCACTGCCCGCCGACTCACGCAAGGAGCGCAAGCCCACGTCCAGTGTTAGTCGCTGGCTCACCCGAAGGATGATACCGACTTGCGCGGCATCGCTTTCAGCCGCTCCCGGGTTGCGGTCTGCGCTGCGTTGCATCTGGGCATACACCTTGGTGGCGTCATTGACCTTGTAGGCACCGCGTGCAAAGGCCTCGGTCCTGCCACCCGTCAGCGGTGCGGCCAGGTTGCTGAAGGTAGGGTCCGACTGGCCGAGGAAAACGCGCCCTTCTGTGCGTTCATCTTCATGCGCCAGCTCGACCCGCCAAGCCTTGCCTGACACATCGCCTACCTGGCCCTGCAAGCCGGTCTGGGTGGCGATATTAAAAGCGTTCGTATTGACCTCGGTGGTGGTTTGGGCCACCTCGGCCACCACAATGGTTTGCTGCGCAATGCGCCAACTTAGGTTCAAGCTGGCCAGTCGCGAGGCGGCCAGCGGGTTCTGGTCTTCGACCAGCGAGCCACCGAGCTCGAACTTTTCATTCACACGGAATTGACCATCGACTCCCATCACCCAGAAAGCATCACCGCCCTGGTCCACCTCGTAGGACACACGCAAGGTCATGGGGTTCAGGTTGGCATCAAAGGCGCCCAGGAACTGGTTCAAGATGATGCGCCCACTAAAGGGCTCAAAGCTGTAGTCCACCAACCGGGCCAGCGGCTTGACGCTGAGAATGCGGGACGGCGCGTTGCGGTCGCGCACCAGCACCTCAACCTTTTCGCTGTCCTGCAAAGCGGCGTTGTTGTGCAAACCATAGGGGCCGCTGCCCTGGCTGGAAAACTCTTCAACCACCTGACGCAGGGTGTCACGAAACGCAAACACATTGCCCATCGCCCCGTCTTTTTCAGCATGCCAGCGCACGCCGGTGGCACTGCGGTTGTAGGCACCCAGACTGCGCTGCTGGACCGAGGCCACTGCCCCATTGCCACCACGCTGGCTGAAGCCATCACCGGTTGAAAAATCGCCATACAAAAGGTAGCTCTTGCCCTGGTCAACCCGCACATACAACGGGCTGTCGGATTTGGTTTCGTCGCCCTTGAGGGAGGCGTCACCATAAACCGGATAGAACTCATCGGGCTTGATGTCCGAGAGCAAACGCGAGCGCACTTCCTTGTCCGAGTCATAGGACGCCGTCAGCAGGTACTCGCCCTTGACCACGCCTTTCAGGAAGAACGCCGCACGCGCCGCCACGCTGCTTTTGCCGTCATTGAAGACGTTGCTGAAATGGCTGATTTCACGCTCAAAAGTGTCGTTGGTGCGCACTGGCTCCACCAGGTTGCCCCGGCCACTGAGGTTGATGACACCCTCCACCAAACCAGCTGCCACCATGTCGCGCATGTCGGGCACGAAGCTGATGAGGCCGGAGGCCTCCTGTGCGCCCACCGTCACGCGAAGCTGCACCTCTTGCGGCGCCACCGGGGCCAGCAAGTTGAAGCGTGCCACACCCTGTCGAACCTCCAGTTGAACACCTGGCGTGGTGCGGTCAGCATCTCGACCTCGCGGGCCGGCCTCATCAGTGGCCGCTCCAGGCAACAAAATACGCCCACCAGTGCTCTCGATCGTGGCGAACACCGTGCCTGCCAAGGGCTTGCCATCGGCGCCCATCACCCGCAACGTCACCGGCACAGCGGTTTGTCCATCGGCGGGAATGCCATTGCGCGCCACCTCCACCACCAGGTGCGAGGCGCTGGTGTTAACGCTGTAATCCACAGCACCAACTGCGCCGTTCAGCACGCTGGAGGCTTGGCCTGGCAGCGCAGATTCCGGTTTAGACAAGGGGTACAGCGGCTGCGCACCGGGTGCCCAGGGGCTGGTTTGGGTTTGAGTCAGCGGGGTGTAGCCGCCGGCTACCGCCTGCGACCAGGATCCCTGCGGGAAGGCAGCCAGCAGCGCCAGCGCGAACGTGGAGTAACGGGCACGCTGCCCAGAAAAATGTCGCATGGTGATTCGTTGATTAGCGAGCATCGCTGGCTCCCTGGCGTGGCTGTACCAGCGGTTGATTGGCACTGTCGGTCCCCTGCTGCGGGGTGCTCAGCGGCTTGCTCTGAAAGCGCAGGGCCGGGCCCGGTGTTTTTTCCGTTTCGACGGATCGCACCTCACCCTGGCTGCGACGGGCCTTGACCTGTTCCAGCACTTGGTTTGAGCAGCTGCCTTCGGCAAAATCACCGCGGTGTAGCTCACCGTTTTTCAGATCGATGAACAGGCTGTTGGCATCGCCCAAATTACGGTTGCTGGTGGTGGTCAACACAGCCCCCCGTGGCAACGTGGTCGGGTCCGGTGTCAGCACATGGCTGCGCGGCGTGAGGCCACAACGGCTGTACTTGCCTTCGCTGTCAGTAACCATGAACTTGCCGTCCTCCAGATAGAGGCGTACTCCCGGGATTCCCAACTCTTCGGCGTCCTGAATATGGTTGTTGTTGCAATCCACGAATACCTTGCCGAGCAAGCAGGCATCATCGGTAAAGACACCGCCGGTGACTTCGACTTTATGGCGGCCTTCGTTGGACTCAATGCCGTGTGGCAAAGCTTGCAGACTGACTGGATCCAGACAACCTGAGGCAAAACCGCAGCCATAAGCGCGAGCGGTATTAATGCCTGTGCCCTGTTGGCTGCCAACGCCGATTCGAGCCCGGTAGGTCAGCGTGTAGGTCTGGCCGGTTGGCAAGCTGCCGATATTAAAGCCTAGTACGGGACCCAATCCCCCCAGCGGATCAGCAAGTGCCGTCCGGCTGCTGCCCACCATGACGGCCGCTGTGCCTCGTATGAACGTGAAACCTGCTGGCAAACGATCCTTGACCGTGACCTGGGGCAACGTTGCGCCGGATCCATTACGCACAGCGATGGTGTAGAGCACCGAGTCACCGACCTCGGCCTGGTTTCGGTTACCCGTCTTGGTCAGCACCAATTGGGTGGGGGTCACGGGATCCAGTGGAATGTGATTGTTCAGGATGGAAGCAGACACGCCATTGATGATGGAGAACGACAAATAATATTGCGTGGTCGGTGCGCCCCCTGCCACCAAGCCGACACAAGGCGTTGCCGTCGCAGGCGCATGCTGTGGCACGGTCAATGCCGGCGCATTATTGCTTTGCTGTATCAAGCCCGGATTGGGCGTGGCTCCCACGTTCAAGGGAGCTGCCACGCAGGCCGGCAGAATTACTGACGTCCCCTGGTAATAGCCTGCTGGTGGCGTGACGGCGAGGGTGTAGGTGCCATTTGGAAACGCGTTTTGCAACCAGAAACTGTAGCGCCCATCCAGACCGGTAGTTTGGGTCTGCGCGGCTGCACCGCCTACCAGATCGGTGGCTGGATTGAAACCTGCGGGTCCCGAAATCACCACTGTTGCGCCAGGTACCGGCTGACGCGATAGGACGTCATACACCACCCCCGCCGGATCGAGCGGCAGGTTTTGCTCACTAATCTCGTCGTTGGCAACCAACGTGATGCCGCTGATCGTTCCCGCAGAAGTTTGCCCCGCGCTACCACCAGAGGTTGTGACGTTGGGCAAGTTGTTGCCGCTGTTGCTGAACCGGATCGAAAATCCTGTGCCGGTCGGCAAGCCGCTGGCGGCATAAGTCGGGCAGTGCAAATTGTCAAACTGGTAGAAGCCGTTGGCATCAGATGTCACGGTGCAAAGGAGCGCGCCATTCTGCGATAGCGTGACGGTCCAGTTAGCCTGCCCTTCCAGACTGACATCGACCGGACGAATGCGCGAGTGCTGGCGATCCATGTAGATGTAGCCGCTGACGATCGGTGGTTTCAGGCCGAGCGTAGCGCGGGGCACTTCTCCAAAAAGGTAGCCGCTCACATTGCCTGCCGACGCGGCCAACACGGCCGGCGTAATGACAATGTTCTTGATGGTATTTTGGTAGGCCTGACTGCCAAACGTGGTGTTGTCCACCACACCACTGGCCACGCCAGCGGTTTCCTTGCCGTCACCGTACTTGCTGCCATCCACATCGGCCTGGGTCTCTACCAGCTGATAGGTGCCCGGTGGCACGCCAGTGAAACTGAAAGCGCCCGATGCTGAAGTTGTCGCCACACAGGCAACGCTGAGGCTGCAAATGTTCAAACCTGACACGGTCGTTCCCGAGAGCGTCACACGCACATTGGCAATACCAATTTCACGCGGATCGGTGGCCGTGTCCTTGATGCCGTTGTTATTGAAATCGGCATAAACAAACCCGCTGAGTGTGCCGCCCCGTTCACCAAAATTATTGCCTACCGACCCCGCAACCGGCAGATTGGTGATGCTGATGGCGTTGATCGTGTTAGCGGTCAGCGTGCCGTTGGTTCCCGGGTTCACGGTGCCCTCTTCGTACCCACCCGGTTGGGTTTCACAGACGGTGTAGTTAACGCCCGCTGACAGGTTAAGGAAGCTGTAAGCCCCGGTGTCGCCGGTGATGGCTGTTCCCGTCGGCGTACCAGAGCAGGTGCTGCCTGGATACAACGTCAAGGTCACGCCTCCAATTCGGCCATCGGTGGGCACGGCATCCATCGTGCCGTTTTCGTTCAGATCCAGATACACGGTGCCAGAAATACTGGTGATGGGCAGTTTGGCAAAGTTATTGCCAGTTCCTTGTGATCCGGCAGCCAATATCACCGTACTGATGGTGTCGACACCCACAGCCCCGGCCTGGCCCTTCGTGCCACCAGCCGACACAGGACCAGCCGTGTTAATGCCGTCGTTAAATGACCCCAGCGCGACCGGAATCACCCCTTTGGAAATAACATATGTCCCTGGGAATAGGTCTGAAAAACTGTAATTGCCCGTGGCATCGGTGTAAGCCGTCAGGCTCACTGCGACCAATGACGGCCCAGCACTGGGAGTGCCAGCCAAGGTGATAGGAACCCCCTGGTTGGCCGTGGCGCTGCCGATGCCGGGTTCACCGGGTTCTTGAGTACCGTTATTGTTGTTGATGACCGTGGTAGAACCATAGTCGGCAAAAACGGTTCCACTCAAACTCCCCAGGACTTCGGGGAAGTTGTTTCCGGTCGATCCTGTGGCTGCCAGTATTCCAATGTTAATGCTGGTACCAGCACCCACTGGGCCATCGGCATAGCCGCTGGGCTGGCTTTCACAGATGGTATATGTGACGCCGTAAGGTACCTGCGAAAAGCGGTAGGCACCGGTGGTAGCCGCCGTAGTCACCGGGTTGGTTAGCCCACTGTAGCTGAAGGCTGCGGCGGCACAACTGCTACCCGCCACCAGTTTCAAGTTCACACCCGCGATGCCTGGCTCTGTGCCGTCTTGTGTCCCACTACGATTGCGGTCGTTAAAAACGACACCGCTGATGCTCGTAGTGACTGTCACGCTGGCTTTGGCGCAGAGTTTGTCAGTGGACTGGCTGTTGGCGCCGGCT
>Ga0209123_1003344_pt1 | contig 12118 bp, 12 predicted proteins | sample BarGraIncu00431A_FD_184500 | JGI IMG/M metagenome (GOLD analysis project Ga0209123, IMG submission 184500) | Arctic peat soil microbial communities from Barrow, Alaska, USA - Barrow Graham LP Incubations 004-31A (SPAdes) (version 2) | ecosystem: Environmental > Terrestrial > Soil > Wetlands >...
CTACTGTAATTGAGAAATCAAAAGCCAGGAGACCTGCCTAGATGATGTTAACAAGCTTTCGGAGGGAAAGAACTTTTTAATATAATTAATTTAATTATAAATTAATTAAAAAGTAGTCGCTATCTTAGGTGAACTGCTTTTTTGTTTTTTGACAAAATATTATTACTAACGATTTTTAAAATTATAAAAAATATTTATTAAGGTGGAAAAAAAATGAAAAAGGCAATTTTAGTTGTGAGTTTTGGAACAACATATGGGGATACAAGAAAAGTCACTATTGATAAAATAGAAGAAAAAATAAAAAATACATTTGTGGGCTATGAGATAAGAAGAGCATTTACATCGCATGTTATTCTTAAAGTTCTTAAAAAGAGAGACAATATTTATATAGATACACCAGAGGAAGCTTTGGAAAAGTTGAAAAATGAAGGGTATGATGAGGTAATTGTCCAGCCTTTGCATGTTATTCCTGGAGTCGAATTTGATTATATTGATAATGTAGTTAATACGTACAAACAATCTAAAGCATTCCAAAATATTGTTATAGGAAGACCACTTATATGTTTTAAGGGTGAAGAAGATGGTGTTCCAGATGATTATTCTATAATGCTGGATGCTCTTTCAAAGCAATTGCCACCAAGCGATACAGTGATTTTGATGGGACATGGTACAAATCATATTGCAAATGCAGTATATTGCTGCTTTGAAAGCGTTTTAAGAGATAAAGGCTTTGGAAATGTTCATGTAGCAACGGTGGAAGGGTATCCAACTTTGGATAGAGTAATGCCGGATATTATGGCGCGAGCAAGTAGGGAGGTTATTTTAATGCCACTGCTGCTGGTAGCGGGAGAGCATGCAAGAAATGACATGGCGGGAGAGTCAGAAAATTCTTGGAAGAGTATTTTAGAGGCAAAAGGTTTTAAAGTTAAAATATATTTACATGGACTCGGAGAAAATAGTGATATTCAAGACATTTATATACAACATATTAATGATGTAATCAATGAAAGGTTTATGAATGTAGGTAAAACTCGTAAGGGTATCTAAATTTTTGCGAGGATACTTGAAAATGAAATTACAAAAGAAGTGGGGCTTGCACAGTAGAAGGGAGGCATTCAATGATACATGGTGGAGATGTTTATACTAATGGATTACTTAAGGGCAAAGAATTAATAGATTATAGCTCTAATATAAACCCATTAGGGGTTCCTAAAAGTTTCACTGATAATATTAATGAAGCAGTAATAGCATTAACAAGGTACCCAGATATTCAATATAGGGATGTGTTAAAAGCCTTAAAAGAATATACAAGTTGCCCAGAAGAATATTTTGTTTTAGGAAATGGAGCCGCAGAAATAATTGACTTAGTTATATCTTGCCATAAAAGTTTATTAATTGTGGTGCCTTCATTTGTAGAGTATGAAATTGATGCTGAAAAGTGGAATTGTAGAATAGAGTATTCTTACTTAAAAGAGAAGAAGGATGAAAGCGGCTTATTAATGCATGAATATGATCAGCTTTCATATGATTATGAAGATATTCTAAATAAACTACAAAATGTAGAAGGCTTAGTTTTAGGTAATCCTAATAATCCTAATGGGAACATTATAGATAAAAGTGAGTTTCATAAAATTCTTAAATATTGTGAGAGTAATAACAAAGTGATAATAATAGATGAGGCTTTTATTGAATTTACGGGAAATGAGCAGCATAGTTTTTCAGGTGAAGTTAAAAATTACAAATGTTTATTTATAATAAGAGCATTAACTAAATTTTTTGCTATGCCAGGTATAAGATTTGGTTACGGAATAAGTAGTAACATCCCTTTAATAAAAAGGATTAAGGCCAAACAAAATCCTTGGAACATAAATTGTTTTGCAGAGATGGCTGCATGTCATGTGCTAAAGGATGAATTATATATTGAAAAGAGCAAAGAGTGGATAAGGTCGGAAAGGCCTAAATTCCTGAAAGTATTATACAATATTTCCTTTATTGATAAAGTATTTTTAACATTTGGAAATTACGTGTTATGCAAATTAGATGGACTAGCATTTGGAAAAGGACTAACTTCAGAGAAGCTTTATAAACTATGTCTAGCGCAAGGGTTTGTTATAAGAAAAGTGGACAATTTTAGAGGGTTAGACGATCAATATATAAGGCTCGCAATTAAGGATAATGAAAGAAATAAAAAATTAATTACGGTGTTTGAAAATATTGGACTAGGTAGTAAAGATATGGGTGTAGAGTAGGGACAAACAGTAGGCAAACACGTGGGACAAAATAATAGGGACGGTTAATAGCTTATTAACTTTAGGATCAAATTAAAATTTAGTTATATATATAGTTAGGGACAGTTAACAACTAAGAGACTATAAGTGACTAAAAGAATTTATGGGGCTAGTCCATAGAAGGATGTGAATATAAATGAAAAGCATAGTTATAGCTTCAAATTCAAGTGGTGGGGGTAAAACCACGGTAACACTGGGAATTATGAAGGTTCTCCAAAATAGGGGCTTTGATGTACAAGGGTATAAGGTAGGCCCCGATTATATAGATACAGCTTTTCATACAAAGATAACTGGTAAGAATTCAAGAAATTTGGATTTATATCTTATGAGTGAAGATGGAGTTAAAGCGAGCTATTCCAGAGGCTATGGAGATCTGGCAGTCGTGGAAGGGGTTATGGGCTTATATGATGGGAAAGGCACAGACACATCTTATTCTACTTATCACGTGTCAAAAATATTAGATATTCCTATCATACTTGTATTATCTCCCAAAGCTCAAGTAGCAACACTCTGTGCAGAAATCAATGGGATTATGAATTTTAGAGAGGCCAATATAAAGGGAATAATATTAAACAATATAACAGAAAGTTATTATAATCTACTTAAAACGGCCATTAATGAAAATTGCAATATAAAGGTTTTAGGATACCTCCCAAAAGATGAGAGATTAGCTTTGAAAAGCAGACATTTGGGTCTAATTCAAAGTAGTGAAATAGACGATTTAGAAGAAAAAATTGAAGATTGTGCCAAGCTATTAGAAAAACATTTGGATATGGATTTATTATTAGAACAATTTAAAGAAAGTAAAAAGTATATAGATAATTTTCACGTGGTCAATAAGGGGAAAAGAACAGCTGTTGCATATGATAGAGCCTTTAGTTTTTATTACAAAGAAAATCTGGAGCTTTTAGAAGAAATGGGCGAAGTCATATACTTTAGTCCACTTGTTGATAAGGAGCTACCTAGTAATATTGATTTTCTTTATATAGGTGGAGGTTATCCTGAGGTATTTATAAGGGAATTATCTAAAAATACATCTATGCTTGATAGTATAAGAAATGCTCTTGATAATGGACTACGTTGTTATGCTGAATGTGGAGGATTAATGTATCTTACTTTAGGAGAAAAACATCCAGAAGAAAAACATTTAGTAGAAAAACTTTCAGATGAAAGCCAAATGTCACATAATATCGTAGGTTTTTTTAATGGGTATTTTACTTTAACGAAAAAACTTCAGAATTTTGGATATGCACAGATTAACGTAGGGGTAGAAAACACTATTTTGCCCGAAAGTACGAGCTCTATTAACTGCCATGAATTTCATAAATCATTTGTTGATTTAAGTGAAGGACAAGTCCTTAATCTTTCTAAAGAGATGTATGATGGTAATAATAAAAACTGGCAATGTGGATATGTTAAGAAAAATACATTAGCTGTCTATGGACATGTGCATTTTTTTGGTAATATGCAATGGTTTAGGGAGATTTTTAAATAGGTGAAACTAGGGGGTTAATAGTAGTTTATCATCATAATTAATGTGCAAGACCTCGATGGGTTATTATTAACTGTCCCCGACTATTGTTTAATTAATTATTTGTTAACCGTCCCTTTTAAAACCTTTGCTAAAACATTTGCTAAAACATTTGCTAAAACATTAGTTAATTCCTTAAATAATTCGATAAAAGGAGATTGAAACATGGATTATATAAAAATTCCTATGGATATAGAAAAGAAAAGCTTTGAAATTATTGGAGAAGAAATGGGAGAACATAACTTTTCAGGTAGAGAGCTTTCAATAATTAAAAGAGTGATACATACTACAGCAGATTTCGATTATAAAAATATAGTATATATTCGTGGGGGGGCCATTGATGAGGCGGTAGCGTTACTTAAAAAGGGAACTAGAATATATACCGACACGAAAATGGCGCTAGCAGGTATAAATAAAAAAGCTCTTAAAGATTTAAATTGCGAGGCGATATGTTATGTAAGTGATGAAAAGGTGGCAGAAATAGCTAAAGCACGTCATATAACACGGTCTATGGCTGCAGTTGAGAAGGCGGTGGAGGATGGGGTTGAGTTCTTCATTTTCGGGAATGCACCCACAGCTCTATTTAGGTTAAAGGAGTTAATCGAGGAAGGAAAATGCAATGCTAAATTTATATTGGCAGCACCTATAGGGTTTGTTGGAGCAGCGGAATCTAAAAAAGAAATTGAAAAACTAGATATTCCAATGATCGTAGTGCGAGGAAGAAAAGGTGGAAGTACAGTTGCAACATCTATTTTAAACGCATTAATGTATATGATAGTAGATAGAAGTTAGTACGCAAATGAGGTTTCATAGTTATTAAGCAATTTTAGATAAATAAGAAACTTATCAGGAGGTACATAATAATGCTGGATTTGTATGTGAATTTTAATGGTAAAAAACTTAGATGTGGTTATACTACTGGGTCATGCGCTGCGGGTGCTGCAAAAGCGGCTACGCAAATTTTATTTTATGATAATGAAATAGACGAAATAAGGATAGATACTCCCAAGGGAATAGAATTGTTATTGCCAATAGATAAGGTGGTTAAGGGAGAAAATTTTGTTGAGTGTTGCATTATAAAGGATGGGGGAGATGACCCTGATGCAACTAATGGCATGAAAATTTGGGCAAGGGCTGAGAAATCAGAATCGGGATATGAATTAAAAGGTGGAATAGGCGTTGGAATAGTTAAAGGTGAAGGGTTGTACGTTCCGAAGGGGGACTGGGCAATAAACCCGGTTCCTAGAAGGATGATAGAAAAAGAAGTGAAAGAGGTGTTACCAAAGGACTCTGGAATCATCATAACTGTGTTTGTACCCAAGGGGGAAGAAGTTGCTAAGAAAACATTTAATCCTAGACTTGGCATTGAAGGTGGTATATCAATACTTGGAACCACAGGAATTGTCACACCAATGTCACAGGAAGCACTCACGGAATCTATTAATATAGAAATATGTCAAAAGGTAGCTGCTGGGCATAAAGATCTTACACTTGTTTTTGGTAATATGGGTGAGGATGTGGCGGGAAAGGTAGGCTTTAAAGCCGATAATATAGTTATGGTCTCAAACTATATAGGGTTTGCTTTAAATAGTTGTATGGAAAAACATATAGAAAAGATTGTGCTAGTTGGACATATAGGCAAAGCATGCAAAATAGCAGCAGGATGTTTTCAGACTCACAGCAGAGTATGTGATGTGAGGCTTGAGGTAATAGCCCTAGAATTAGCTTTAATAGGAGCACCTACTGATATTGTTACTAATATATATAAAGAAAAAACTACTGAAGGAGCAATAAAGCTACTCGGTGAAGATTACACTCAAATATATGAAAACATTGCTTGCAAGGTAAAGAAAAGATTATTCAAGTATACCTATGAAACAATTCCAGCAGAGGTTATTATGTTTTCTATGAATAAAGGCATTCTCTGGGACACGAGGGCGAATAGGTAGGGACAGTTAACAACTAATTGACTAACCAATAAGCCAGAATAAGCCGGGACGGTTAAGAACTAACAGATGCCTGGACAAGCAGAGCAATAGACGGTGATAGTCAATAACCAACTAATCAGTGGACAAGCAAGCGGAAAAGGTGGGGACAGTTAGTAATTATGAATGGACTAATTATAATAAAAGTCAAATAGTGAAAGGTTGCATAATATATGGTTTATATAGTAGGCATAGGGCCCGGTAGCCCTAAATATATTATTCCTCTAGCAGTAGAGACTATGGAAAATGTTGATGTTATTATAGGATTTGAAAGAGCGATAATGAGTATACCTAAAGTAAAGTCTAAAAAGATAATAGTTAAAACATTAAACGAAATTATAGATTATATTAATGAAAATGTAGAAAAGGATATCGCAATAATAGCATCAGGTGATCCATGTTTTTATGGTATAACTAATTATATAAAGGTGAATTATAAAAATCAGATAGAAATAATACCTGGCATAAGTTCTTTTCAATATTTGATGTGTAAACTTCAAAAACCATGGCAGAACGCCTATTTAGGTAGTATGCATGGAAGGCGAGAAGAGTTTATAGAAATCGTTCGCGTGCATGAGACATCCGTGTGGTTTACGGATAAAAGTAATTCTCCACAAGCTTTATGCACAGAACTATTTGATAATAATATTAAAGCCACGGTGTATGTAGGCGAAGAATTATCATATGAGGATGAAAGAATAATAAAAGGGTTAGCGCAAGATATTAAGGACAAAACGTTTAATGATTTAAGTGTTGTTGTTATAGAAACATAAATTGGGGAGACACATTAAAATTGGATAGCCTAGCGTACTGGATTGTTATTTGTTTTAGTATGAATCAAAAGATATGGAGGATGAAACATGGCGAAATTATATGGTGTAGGAGTAGGACCTGGAGATAAGGAATTACTTACGATAAAAGCAATAAAAACTATTGGCAAATGTGATGTAATAGTGGTGCCAAGTGCTATGAATGGTGGCAAAAGCATAGCTCATGAAATAGCAGAGGAATATATAAATAAGGATTCAGAGGTATTAGTTAAACATTTTCCTATGGGCGGAGCAGAGCAGGAATCTAAAATATATGAAGCATTTAAGTCTATTGAAGAAAAATTAAAAGCTGGGAAAGATGTAGCGTTTTTGACTATAGGAGATCCATTTGTATATAGCACATACATATATCTTTTAAATTACATAAAAGAAAGTGGATATGAAGTTGAAACAGTTCCAGGAATAACATCGTTTTGTGCTTGTGCAAGCATTGCAAATGAGTATTTAGTAATAGGAAATGAACCGCTTTTAATACTACCAGCGTCTAGGCTTGATACTATTAAGGATGAAAAATTCTTAGTAATTATGAAGGTTTATAAAATAGAAGAAGAGGTTTTAAATTGTCTTGAAGAAAAGGGTTATAAATATGTATATGTTAAAAAAGCAGGCAGGGAAGGACAAGAGGTCCTAAGGAAGCGCGAAGATATTTTAAAAAATAAAGAATACATGAGTTTAATAATTGCCAGGAAAGAATAAAGAGAAGTTGTAGTTTAGTTGTAGTTGGGAACAGTTAACAATAATTAGCAAATGAAAAAGGTAAAACAGGCAGGGACAGTTAACAACTAATTGAAAATATAGTTCGAAATAATTAATTTAATAATAAAGGATAGGTGGATTTTATGGTTTATTTTATAGGAGCAGGCCCAGGTGATGTGGATTTGATAACGGTTAAGGGAAGAAATATATTGGAAAGTGCAGATGTGGTTATATATGCAGGATCACTTGTAAGCGCTGAGCATATCAGTTTTTGCAAAGAAGATGTAGTAGTGTATAACTCTGCTTCCATGACTTTAGAAGATGTTATAGAGGTTATGAGAAAGGCACATAGTGAAAATAAGGATGTAGTAAGGTTACATACTGGAGATCCGGCTATATATGGAGCTATAAAGGAACAAATGGATGAGCTTGAAAAATTAAATATAAATTATGCAATAGTGCCAGGGGTAAGTTCTTTCTCAGCCGCAGCGGCTGCTATAAAAAAAGAATTTACGCTTCCAAGCGTGACTCAAACTCTAATACTTACAAGGGTTGAGGGCAGAACACCAGTACCTGAAACTGAGGATCTAGAAAAGCTTGCATCAGTTGGAGCATCTATGGCTATTTTCTTATCTATAAGTATGATAGATAAGGTAGTTGCAAAACTTAAAGTGGGTTACAAAAGGAATGTACCAATTGCTGTTATCGAAAGAGCTACATGGCCAGATGAAAGAACTATTATCGGAACTTTAGATGATATTGCGCAGAAGGTAAAGGCTGCTAATATAACGAAGTGTGCTCAAATTCTTGTAGGTGATTTTATAGATTGTGAATATGATAAAAGTCTTTTGTATGATAAAACATTTACACATATGTTTCGAGAAGGAAAAAAATAGATAGGGAGGGGATGATGAGTTGGGTAAATTATATGTAATAGGCATAGGTCCAGGTGGACTTGACCATATGACGATAAGGGCTATGGAAGCCATAAAAGAGAGTGATATAGTTGTAGGGTATAACAAATATATAGATATGATAAAACCATTATTAAGTGGAAAGGAAATATTTTCTACAGGAATGAAGGGTGAAGAAGAACGATGCAAAAAGGCATTAGAACTTAGCTGCGATAAGGTGGTTAGTGTAGTTAGTACTGGTGATTCGGGAATTTATGGAATGGCAGGCTTAATTCTTCAACTTAGGGTAGATGAGGAAGTTGAAGTTATCCCAGGAGTTACAGCGTCATCTGCTGCAGCTTCTGTACTTGGAGCTCCATTAATGCATGATAACTGTAACATAAGTTTAAGTGATTTGATGACCCCATATGAATTAATTAAAAAAAGAGTAGAATATGCGGCTAAAGGTGATTTCGTAATTTCATTATACAATCCGAAAAGCAAGGGTAGACCTTTTTATTTAAGAGAAAGTATAGATACAATAAGAAAACAAAGGGCGGGAAGCACTCCAATAGCTGTAGTTAAAAATGCACTTAGAGATGGACAAGAAGTCAGTATATCTACATTAGACACTTTTGACGAGGAGATAGTTGACATGCTCTCAATTGTTATAATTGGCAACAGCCAAAGCTACGTAAAAGACGGTAAGTTTATAACACCAAGGGGTTATAAGGTTTAAAAAAAGAGGAAAATAAAGGGACAGTTAATAGCTTTTAAATTTTTACTGATAAATAAATAATTGTGGGACAAGCAATAAGTTAAATAAGTTGTTAACTGTCCCCAACTTATGAACTTATGCAACTTATGAACTTATGTATGGACATTAGAAATAGCACAAAGTTGTTAACCGTCCCCTAATATTTTAGGATGTGAGTAAAGATGATAGGGTTAATTGTAGGAACTTCAGAAGGCAAAAACATTCTCTCAGGTTTAAATGAGTTTACAGAGAATATTTTCATATCGACAGCTACAACTTATGGGGCTGAGCTTTTAAAAGATTACAAGTATAAAATTTTTAATGAGGTGCCGCTGGATTTACTTGGGCTTATGCAGGTTATAAGACGTAATGATATAAAGATATTAATTGATGCATCACACCCGTATGCCTTAGAAATTACTAAAAATGCAATGGAAGCATGTAAAATCTACGGAGTGCAATATGTTAGATACGAGAGGCCATCTGTACTTAAAAAGTTTATTGATAATGAAAATGTTATTGTGGTGGAAGACTATGATAGTCTGTTCAAACAACTTAAAGAGGTAGAAGGAAATATATTAAATACTACAGGTAGTAGAAATATAGATAAATTTATGAGACTTAATTTAAGTAACAGAATAATACATAGAGTTTTACCTTCGGTAAAGGTTCTAGAAGAAATTTTAGGTAAGGGAGTAAAAGTTGAAGATATAGTGGCAATGAAGGGTCCTGTAGGATATGAACTAAATTGTGGTTTTATTAAAGAGTATAATGCTAAGGCAATAATCATGAAGGATAGTGGAATTCAAGGCGGGACCCAGGACAAAATAAAAGCAGCTATAGATAATAATATACAAGCATTTGTAATAGGAAGAAAACCTATGGAGTATTCAGAGGTGTTTTATAGCGAGGATGAACTAGTTAAATTTATCTCAGGTTTAATAAAAAGTTAAATAGGGAATATACATGAAGTTTGAATAGATCCTCCATAATAGTCATTCTACCTGTAAATAATATAATATGCCTTATAGAGTAGAGCTAAAAAGACTACTATATAGGGTCATTTTATTTATAGGCATTAACTGTCCCCAGGCATTCCAGCAGGCATTCTAGCACATCTAAATTAGAAAAGGTACTAACTGTCCCTGAGCATTCTATCGAATTCCAGCGCATTAAAATCTAAATTAGTTTTTAATTGTCCCTAAACTTTTCTCTGGACTTTCCTTTGTCCTTAAACTTTCCCCTAAAAATTTCAGCACAACTTAAATCTAAATTGTTTCTAACTGTCCCCAACTAGGAACAACTATGCTAACACATATTTTTGCATAAATGAATACATTCTAATTCTTTGGATAAATTAGTATATATGATTGTTTATGTATCACTATTGATACATATAAATCATTATGATATAATGGTGATATTATTTAATGTAGGAGGGGTTAATTTGGATAAAATAGCGCTTATAACGGACACTACAAGTGATTTAAGAATTGAAGCAATAGAAAAATATAACATAAATGTATTGTCTTTTAGGATTATCTATTCTGATAGAGAATATTCGGATAATATAGATATTACGCCACAAGAAGTTTATGATAATATGAAAATAGAAGTGCCTACATCATCTTTGCCATCAATGAAGGATATGGAGGAACTATTTTTAAAATTAGAAGAAGAGGGATATACTCATGCTATAGCAATAACTTTATCTACTGGGTTATCTGGTATATTTAATGCTATGAAACTTACTAGTGAAAATCATCCAGGTATCATTACTCATGTATGTGATTCACAATCTATTGCTCTTGGCGAAGGATTAATAGTAACAGAATGCGGGAAATTGATACAAGAAGGAAAGAGTTTTGAGGAAGTTGTTGAAGCTATTCCATCTATTAAAAAGAGAATCCATCTGTATTTTGTAGTAGGTACGCTCGAGTATTTAAAAAAAGGTGGAAGAATAGGAAAAGTTGCAGGAACAATAGCTGAGCTTTTAAATATTAAACCTATAATTTCATTTGATGCTGACGGTAAGTATTGCACCGTCGAAAAGGTAAGGGGTAGAAAGCAATCTCTTAATAAACTTCTAGAACTTACAAATGACATTTTAGATAAAAAGAAGTGCAGGGTTTATATATTGCACGGTGATGCTTACGACGAGAGTAAAAAAGTAATGGAAAAAATAAGCGACCATCCAAACGTTATTTCGATAGAATTTGGAGGATGTATAAGTCCTGTATCAGGAGTTCATAGTGGACCAGGGTTAGTAGGAATGGTTTGTATAGAGGAACCTTAAGTAAAGATGGCTGATATAGTAACTAAAGAAAATGAGATAGACATTAGGACGCAGGAGAAGAGATTGTACGTTGAATACAAGAAAAAGCTTTTAGAGCTTCGAAAAGTACAGAAAGAAAAAGAAGCAGTTGGTCAAGTATTCACAAAAGGACTACTACCTTTGTACGTACTATATATTCTAAGTTTAGGCGAAACTAATGGAAACGATATATCTCATAAGATTGGTGATAGAACAAATGGTTTTTGGGTTCCTAGTACAGGAGGAATATATCCTCTTTTAAAAAAATTAGAAAAAGAAAAATTGGTTGTTGGAGAGTGGAATGATTCTAAAAAAGCACAGAAAATATATAAGATAACCAATGAAGGTTCAAGAGAATTAGAAAATAAAAAATACCTAATGCGTGGTAAAATTGAAGAAGCTTTAGAAGTATTTAAAATAATTTATAGTGATTTATATAATTAAATATTACACAAAAAGAAGCTACAGGCGAAAACGCCTGTAGCTTCTTTTGCTATAACATTAGCCTAAAGTTTTAGCTTTAAGTCTCCTTCTCTTATCCAACCTTTTTTTCTCATAATTTCTGAAAAAAGTAAGGTCAAAGCAGCAGGAGCTATAAAATGGAGCAGTAATATTTTTAAAACTATCACTGACGTAGGCGCGCTTCCCTGCATAGCTGCGAGGGTTCCAAATTGACCTACAAAGCCACTAGTTCCCATACCCGCACCTAAAGAATTATTTTTCATTGAGAAAATTGTGGTAGACAGAGGTCCCAGTATTGCGCCAGCAAGGGTTGGAGGTATCCAAACCTGAGGTCGTCTTATTATGTTAGGTAATTGTAGTTT
>Ga0209123_1003345_pt1 | contig 12116 bp, 8 predicted proteins | sample BarGraIncu00431A_FD_184500 | JGI IMG/M metagenome (GOLD analysis project Ga0209123, IMG submission 184500) | Arctic peat soil microbial communities from Barrow, Alaska, USA - Barrow Graham LP Incubations 004-31A (SPAdes) (version 2) | ecosystem: Environmental > Terrestrial > Soil > Wetlands >...
ACAAATCCTTCAAAACTTTTCCGTAGCCGTTGTGCTTCTGGTCACAAAGCAATGTGGTTGGAAAAATGGGGTGGATTACCTTCAGAAGATTTCTTGACTACACTTGATCCTCTGTTAGCCGGATACCGCGAACGTTTGTATACCGACACATATCCAAGTAATCAAAAAACTGGAAACCTTACCGAAGAATGGGCAGGTCGTTTAGGTTTAACAACCAATGTAGCTGTTGCTGTAGGCGCATTCGATTGCCATACAGGAGCAGTTGGTGCTGAAGTTACTCCGGGTGCATTGGTACGCGTTATTGGAACTTCTACCTGCGACATTATGGTAGCTAGCTACGAAGAAATGGGACATAAACTGATTCCGGGCATTTGCGGACAAGTTGACGGTTCGGTTATTCCGGGCATGGTTGGATTGGAAGCAGGTCAATCAGCTTTTGGTGATGTTTATGCTTGGTTCAAACAAGTATTGGCTTGGCCTATTGAAAATTTACTGGCAAAAAGCACCTTGATTGATGCTGAAACTAAACGAAAACTAATCGAAGAATCATTGGATCAAATCATTCCTGCGCTTTCTATTGAGGCAGCAAAAGTTCCAGTATCAGAATCAACTATTTTGGCAACCGACTGGATGAACGGTCGTCGTACTCCGGATGCAAACCAAAAAGTAAAAGGAACCATCACCGGATTAAATTTGGGAAGCTCTGCTCCTCTTATCTTCCGTGCATTGGTAGAGGCTACTGCTTATGGTTCAAAAGCCATCGTTGATCGCTTTATCGAAAACGGTGTTGTTATCAACGAAATCATCGGTATCGGTGGTATCGCTTTGAAATCGCCTTTCGTTATGCAAACATTGGCCGATGTATTGAATATGCCTATCAAAGTGGCTAAAGCAGAACAAGCTTGTGCTTTCGGAACATCGATGTTTGCTGCCGTTGTAGCAGGTGTATACGAAAAAGTAGAAGATGCTCAGGCAGCAATGGGTATGGGCTTTGCTCAAGAATTCTATCCAAATCCTGCCAATGCAGCTTTGTACGCCGAATTGTACAAAGACTATATCAAATTGGGACAATTTACTGAAAAAGAATTGTTTTCATAAATAACACCTCACCCCTACCCCTCTCCTTAAGGAGAGGGGATAAGATGTAAAAAAACAAATATTTATTTTCTTAAATTAATCTAATAATATCACAAAATGAATTGGAGTTCACATGAATTTATTTGGCTCGACTGGCTGATTCTTGCAGTTGGGATTTTGGGTGTATCATGGGCTGTATGGCGCGCGGTACAAAAAGATAAGAAATTGCAGCAAGGTGCCAATAGTGAAGACTACCTGTTCGGCAAAGGCGAACCATGGTACATCATTGGTGCGGCTATTTTTGCTGCAAACATTGGCTCAGAACACCTTGTTGGTCTTGCCGGAACTGGTGCAAAATCGGGTGTAGGTATGGCACACTGGGAAATGCAGGGTTGGATGATTCTTATCCTGGGTTGGTTATTTGTACCATTTTACCAACACATGAACATGAAGTTAGGTAAAATTATTACCATGCCCGACTTCCTTAAAAATCGTTACACACCTCGCACAGGTTCGTGGTTGTCTATCATTACATTGATAGCCTATGTACTTACCAAAGTGAGTGTAACAGCATTTACCGGTGGTATCTTTATGGAAAGTCTTCTTGGCTTACCTTTCTGGTACGGAGCTATCGGTCTGATTGTATTAACGGGTGTATTTACCGTATTCGGTGGTATGAAGGGTGTTATGACGCTTTCTGCCATCCAAACCCCTATTCTTATCATTGGTTCATTTCTCGTACTTTTCTTAGGATTATCAGCATTGGGTGATGGTAATGTTGCTCACGGTTGGACGGCTATGATGGATCATGCCAGAGCCATGAGTATCGGAACAGATGGAAAAGCATATGGTACAAACCACATGTTCCACTTAGAAACTGGCGACCCATTGTACGATGATTATCCAGGTTTCTGGGTATTTATCGGAGCATCCATTATCGGCTTCTGGTATTGGGCTACTGACCAACACATTGTTCAACGTGTATTGGGACAAACAAAAGGTGAAGCGAATGATGTGGTAATGAAACGTGCACGTAGAGGTACTATCGCTGCCGGTTATTTCAAAATTTTACCAGTATTTATGTTCCTTATTCCGGGTATGATTGCAGCTGCTTTAGCAGCACGTCCGGGCAGTGGTTTTTCGTTAACTAACCCTGATACCGCTTTTGGTTCAATGGTTAAGTTTGTATTACCAGCCGGCGTGAAAGGTATTGTTACTATCGGTTTCGTATCGGCATTGGTTGCTTCATTGGCAGCATTCTTCAATTCGTGCGCTACACTGTTTACTGAAGACTTTTATAAGCCAATGTTCAAAGATAAGAGCGAGGCCAGATATGTTTTTGTAGGTCGTGCTGCAACAGTTGTAGTAGTAATACTTGGTATTATTTGGATTCCGGTAATGATGAGTTTGGGTAGCCTTTACTCCTATCTGCAAGGTATTCAATCGTTGCTCGCTCCAGCCATGGTAGCCGTATTCGTAATGGGTATTTTCTCTAAAAGAATTACACCAAAAGCAGGTGAAGCCGGTTTGATAGTAGGCTTCCTTATTGGTATGGCACGCTTATTAACTAACGTATTTACAAATACAGGTAAAGATGTTATGACAGGTTGGGGCTGGGAATCAACTCATTGGTTCTGGCATACTAACTGGTTAATCTTTGAAATCTGGTTGTTGGTATTCATCATGTTAATGATGGTGGTAGTATCTTTCTTCACTCCGAAACCAACTGCTCAACAGATAGATGCAATCACTTTCAATGGTGACTACAAAACACTTATCAAAAATAGCTGGAGCAAGTGGGATATTATTGCCTCACTTGGCGTAGTAGTTATTTGTGCTGCATTCTACTGGTATTTCTGGTAAAATTATTATTTCTATAAAAACAGCGAGGCTGACTATTCATTTAGTCAGCCTCGTTTCTTTTATCGTATAGCAATACCAATGGTTGAAACTCCAGTGGACAAATCAAGAAAAGCCCCGATGTGGTTCGACAAATGATATTCTGTTCCTAAATGGAAATCGAGATACAAAGGGCTGGATGCAGTATAATAGGTTCTGTCGCCATAATAATTGGCATTCCAAGTTGTATTTACAAATGCAAAACCCAATGAACCGGCCGTATAGAAATCCCACCGCGGACCAGCATGTAACAATTGGTCAAGGTAAAGTGAGCCCTTCACTCCAATTGGAGTAACCGTAGATCTATAATTGCCATCGGTGTATGAATACAAGGTTAAGAACGGTGCCAAAGTGAAATTTTGAGCGACATCAAATTCGTAGTTAATATTCAGGACAGGCAATGTATGCCCAATATACCCGTAATATCCGGAGTATCCACCAATTCCTAATCCGAGGTTTAATGTTTCTCCATGTTTCTCAGCCGACTTAAACCGACCCTGAGCTGACAATCCAGTCACTAAGCTTAATAAAGCCAATGCAATAATAAAAGTTACTTTTTTCATTTTGTGTAATTGTTTCCTTTTGTTTGTTGATTTTAAATTCAATTTACTTTGTTGTGTTTTAAAAATACAATAGTTAGACCTAAACGATAATACGTTTACAATAAATACTTTGACATTATTAGTATCTGAGGAAAAATGTGGAAATATGTGGAGACATTCGTGGAATAATGATAAATATATTTTATCTATTGCCACACAGTTCTTCAATTCAGCTGAAGTGAGAATGCCAAATATCCACTTGGTCGATGCAATTGTTTTGGCAAATTATCCCTAACTTTGTTGCATGAATATTGAGAGTAAGATACGTTTCAAAGCGGTAGGATTGTACGTTGTCGTAGGCATTGTTGCTGCGATGATGTTGATTTATCTTTATCAATTACGTAGCAATATCCAAAGCCAGAAACAGGCAATTGAAAAACAACACCATTCACTTGCCTTGACAAACGAACTGATTTTTGCAGTAGGCGAGGCTCAATCTTCTGTGAGTCTCTTTGTTTCCACCAACGATACAGCGTACATCAAACAGTTTAGCCGAAAAGTCGCTTCGGTTGATTCTCTGATAACTGTTCTTTCGGCAACCGAATCGGTAGGAAAAGAAAAATTGAAACAGATAAGTAGATTGCTTGCACGACAGGTTTCCAATATATCGGAACTGAATCGACAGCTAAATAGCAGCAATCCATTGTCAGCCATTAGCGAGCGGATCCAAAAATACAAACCGATTCAGCATGAAAGCTTACGAATTGCCACCGTTAAGAAAGATACGATATATAATATTGCAGGGCACAAAAATATCTTTAGGAGGTTTAAGGAGGTTTTTGTTCCTGATAAAGACAAGGAGATTGTTGTTAGCAGTCAGCACATCGACACCTTACAATTGGGAAACAGTGAATCATATAGCGTTCTAACGGAAGTTGGCAAAATAGCCCTTTCTGCCGATAAACGTTATAAGGAAAATATGCAGTCAATAGGTCAGCAAGTTGGTGTATTAATAGTTTCGGATCGAGAAATTTCCACACAAATCTCCGGATTGCTATTGCAATTACACCGTCAGACATTTGATTCTGTGCTTGGAGCTATCACCCAAAGCGAGCAATCCATCAATCGTAATTATACAATTTCGATTATTGGAAGTATTTTTGCAATGGCATTGATTCTAGTTTTCATTGTGTTGATTATCTATGATGTAAACAAAGGCAAGGAAGCCCGCGAGAAGCTTCGGCAAGTAATGGAGAGCAGGCATCAGCTCTTGTTGTCGGTGTCGCATGATATAAAGAGCCCATTAGGATCCATTCTCGGTTATCTGGAACTGCACCAGCAAGAACTTGACGTGAAGTCGATGCAAAGTTCCGCTCGTCATATTTTATCATTGCTCGAAAATTTGCTGGAGTTTTCAAGTCTCGAACAAGGTTCATTAACAATTAGCAATACCGATTTTTCAGTTCAAGAGTTGTGTAATGAAATTGGACAAATGTTCCTCCCACTGGCTGAGGCGAAGAAACTTTCCTTCAGCTTTTATTCAGACAATGTGCGTATTCATTCCGACTATATGAAAATCAAGCAAATGATTATCAATCTGGTGTCGAATGCAATAAAATACACACGAGAAGGAGAAGTACATCTAAAAATGACTTATTCCGAAGGGAAATTTTGTATTGAGGTTACTGATACAGGCGCAGGAATTCCTGAAAATAAGCTGTCGGAGATCTATAAACCGTTCACACGAGTGGAGAGCAATAATGCGTTGGCACATGGCAGCGGGTTGGGAATGTATGTTGTCAAAGGATTGGTAGAATTGTTGTGCGGAACGATACGTCTAGCGTCCAAAGTAAATGAAGGTACAAAGATTCAGGTGGATATTCCAACTCATAAAGCTGAAACAAATATCAAAAAGGGTGCAAAAAGAATTGCGCTCTATGAAGATGATTTTGCGGTAGCAGAAATGGTGCGTGCCATGCTTTTGAGATTGGGACATGAAGTGGTGGAGCATGATTATGATATGATACTTACCGATATGGAAATGGGAGAAATATCCGGGCTTGATATTTTAGCCTCGGCAGGCAATGTTCCGGTGGTTGTAATGACAGGACACAACGACTATACAACCCAAAAAGCCAGGAAACTTGGTTTCGATGGCTTTTTGGCAAAGCCTTTCACCATAGATGCATTGCGTGAAATATTCGGAGAGGGAGAAAAGGTTGGCGATGATTTTTTCGGTGGTGATTATGAGGAAATTATGGAAATATTCCGCAGCTCAACTGCCGATAATTTTTTATTATTAAGTCTGGCACTCAACTCATCCGATTATAAGAAAGCGCAAGCCATTTGCCATAAAATGCTGCCTATGTTTGCCCAGTTGGGGTACCCAATTGATGAACTGCGCCGGTTGGATGCAAATCGAGCTGAAGTATATGACGGTTGGCAGGCTGATGTAGAAACTATTTTGACGATTAAAGTTTAATACCGTATAGATGTATCTTATTATAAAGTGTCTTGCGGTCAATTTTTAGTAGCTGAGCTGCTAATGTCTTATTTCCTCTTGCTTTGCGAAGCACATTTTCAATTTGTTCTCGTTCATTCTCCGGCATAAGAGCCATGTCTTCAACTACAGTTGCTGCCGCAAAAGCGGGAAAATCGCCGGGCGTTATCATTTCTCCCGAAACAAATAACACTACCCTCCGTATCATATTGCGCAACTCACGTAAGTTACCACTCCAGCGGTGCTTTTCAATTATTGCCAATGCCTCTGGTGTGAATCCCTGAATATTCTTCTCCAATTCTTCATTGGCCTGACGAAGAAACTCATTGGCAAAGATTTCAATGTCTCCTTTTCGATCTCTGAGGGGCGGAACAAATACCGAGAATTCATTGAGCCGGTGAAACAAATCTTCACGGAAGCGTCCTTCGGCAATTGCAGTTTCCAGATTCTCGTTTGTTGCTGCCACTATACGCACATCCACTTTTATATCCTTAGCCGATCCTACCGGACGTACTTTTTGTTCTTGCAAAGCACGCAATAACTGCACCTGTACATCATACGAAAGATTCCCCACTTCGTCGAGGAAAACCGTACCCTGATTAGCTTGTGCAAATACGCCTGTTTTGTCGTCAACAGCCGATGTAAAGGATCCCCTGAGATGCCCGAACAATTCACTTGGGGCAAGCTCTCGCGACAAACTGCCACAATCAACCGCCACAAACGGTTTGTCACGACGTGAACTATTATCGTGAATCATTCGCGCAGCATATTCTTTGCCCGTTCCACTTTCGCCAAGTATCAGCACCGTCATGCGTGTTGGAGCAACCCGTAGAATATGGTCGTGCATCTGTCTTGCCTCTGCACTTTTTCCCATTATCATGTTGCTGCTGGCAATTGGTTTAGCTGGTTTCGATGATTTGGTGGATGACGGTTTTGCAGATAAAGCTTGTACTATTTTATCTTTCAGGATGGTGGGATTGATTGGTTTTTGAAGATAATCTTCCGCACCAAGTTTCATGGCTGATACTGCACTTTGAATTTCTCCGTAGCTGGTCATTACAATAACGGGCATATTCATCTTGTGTTCACGAATCCATTGTAGGAGTATAATTCCGTCGCCATCGGGAAGGCGAAGGTCTGTTAGCACAAGATGAACTTTTTTATTGATCAGTTCTGCCTGTGCCGTGGCTACATTTGAGCATAAAGTAGCCTCAAATTCGTTACGAAGACACCACCTTTGCAACATAGTTCCAAAGGCGGTGTCATCTTCAATGATTAAAATCGTTTGTTTCATATTGGGAACAAAAATAATCAATTTAATGGTTTCTTTGTTCCCAAACAGTACGGATAACGAATCGCATCTATTTTTTTATTGAAAAAAACTATATTTGTACAACTAAGTATTTTGAAACACTCCAGAATTTTAAAGGATTAGTTATTTCAATGCTGATTGTTTCGCTGTCTCCAGTAATAAGGCGATAGCTATTGATTGGGTGTGACGAAAGTATTTTAATCTTTTTACTTCCGGTGGGGATAGACGAAATAGATCTTAAATCGGTCTGAGTAAAGACACTTTGATTAAACTCCTTATCCATCACCTTTTTTGTCTGAAACAGTCCTGTTCCCGAAAGGATATTTGCTTCTTTGAGCTTCTTAGTTGAAGCAACACAATACCATACTGTATTGAGTTCCGTATCCTGCACCTTTATTGTTGACTTTTGCTGTTCCAACGAATTTTGTTGTTCTGCAATATTTTTGCTTTGGCCGGTCACAGTAGTGGTAAGTTCCTCAATTTTAATATTTTTCTGGTTGAGTTCATCTTGCAGAGATTGTATCAGAGTGGTTTTTTCAGTCAGTTCATTTTGCAAGCGTTCAATCGTTTTAGCCAACGTCTTGTTTTGTTTTCCTTTTTTGCTCGATAAATGTTGAAGTTCGGCAATTTTCGTTTTGTTTTGCTCAATCATCTCCTTGATTGAATTCATTTGAGCCGCAATTTGTTCCCGTTTGGAAGTTGAATTTCCTTCTACACCTTTCAGATTAACCCTCATCTGATTTCCATTCTCGTTAATTACTGCAAATCCAGAATCAACTTCATTCATAATGGAAAGCGTTTGATTGTACTCAGATGTTAGCATTTGGCTTTTAACCTGTAGAGAGTCCCGTTCTGCCTGTAGTGTTTTGAATTTCTGTGAATTTTCGACACATGATACGGTGGTCAACGCAATAGCAGCAATTGCCACATAGAATTTTAATGATTTCATTTCTTGATAAATTTAAAAGTTTGACATATGTATAATAAATTGATGATTTGTAATTAGTTAAAAGCATTAATCTCTTCGTTCTTTATCTTTTCCATGACCTCTGCCATTTTCTCTATAGCCATCTTCATGTGAATGCCTTTCATCTCGACCATGCTCCTCATAATTTCTTCTTTCGGGTCTGATAGCATCGTATCTTTTTGTGTGATAATTACAATAAGAATAAGGGCTGTTGCCACGGTAGTTTTGTACCACAACTTTACGTCCACGATACAAATCGTAGTTACGGAATTCAGTTGGGAGATGGTGTCTGTGTGTCCATCTACCATCATTGACATATATAAACATAGACGTGTTAATGTCGTAATATGCATTCACATCGGGTAGATAGTAATACCTCACATTCGATTCTACATCTGGTCCCCATACCGGAGGCGTACCAACATTTATATGCAAAGAAATCTGCGCTTGCATTGTGCTTGCAAAAACAATTGCCAATCCGGCTACTATCAATTTTAATGGCTTCATATTCATTTTTATTTTATATGTTTGTTGTATCTAAAAAAACAATAGTTATGCCCAAACAGTAACATTCTAATAATTAGTACATTGGCATTTTTATTGACTGTGGAAAGTTGTGGAGAATAGTGGAATCAGAGCAAGAATAATTGTGGAAAACAGGGTGTTATAATAAAACCTTGCAATATTATCTCTGCCAATTAATGTAGAAACTAATATCGTTATATTAAGAGTATACTCCAAAAAGTCATTTTTGAACGCAAATTTAGCTACACTGACCGTTGGTTCGCAAATAGCGCAAATTTACGCAAAAAACAAATTTACATAACATTGATATTCAGACACTTATATATTTACATCCCGATAGCTATCGGGATTGTGATTTTCAGCGTTATTTCTTGACAAACCAAGCGGCAGAACCAAGTGGGGTTCTAAACATTTTCGGAGTGGACTCAACAAACTATTAACTATATTTACACATTCTAAATCAGTGCACATTTAAACTAATTCACCCTGATTAAATATTTACCAAAGAACGAACGACTCTATGCAATCAATTGAACTTACATTGCCCGAACGGGTATTTCTGAATAGCTCTGTTATTTTATAAAAATTCATGTAATATTAATAAACGATTAATTATATTTGTACATTCTAAAACAGTTCTCATTTAAACTAATTGAAATACCACATTATGAAGAAGTTAGTTCTGGCACTTACTCTTATAATAACTGTAAGTGTCGCATTTTCACAATCACAACAGAGAAAATCGAAACAAAAAACCACTGTTTCGCAAAAGAAGGAGAAAGACAAACAAGCCCAATCCGACAAAGAACAAATAGAAGAATCTGTAAGAAAGGCTAAGTTTGAAAAAACAGACGAATTTAGATTGAATAAAACAGTAAAAGAAACCTTTGAGACTTGGGTAAAAAAAGGAGAATTTGAAAAAACGGATGATTACAAGTTGCGCATCAAAGAAAACATAAAAGGGCAGTTTGAACAGATTGCTGTGAATGCAATTTGCAATCAGTTAAATGAAAAACGCGAACTGACAAACTCCGAAGGGCGAAAGTATCTGCTCTGTAGTTTAGAATCGTATAATGCCGACCGCGAAGTATATCCTGTAAAAGTGGAATCGAATGGAATAATAGGGATTGACAGCTTGAAAATATCTCCAAAAGATGCATCTGAATTTAAAGAAAAATTCACCAACTATAAAGTTTCTATTTTAAACATTGATTGGGTAATGTGTGAGAGCTACTGGGTTCCAAAGCATATTTCATTAGTGAATGACATCGATGGTAAGCTATTGGAAGTCAATCCATTCAAAAATAAAACATTCACTGATTATGCAACCAATTTAATTTACCTTGGAGTTGACACAACCGGATTTGGTAACTTACACTTTAGTTGGCTGGAATATGTTGGCAAAACCAGCGAGGCCGAAAAAGAAAAAATGCAAGCAGAACAGTTGGAAAAGCAGAAATTGGAAAGAGAGAAAATTGAAAAAGAAAAAGCGGAAAAACAAAGAATCGAGACTGAAAGAATTGAAAAAGAGAAAGCAGAAAAACAGCGAATAGAAGCAGAAAAAGAAAAGGTCGAAAAAGAAAAAATAGAGAAAGAAAAAGCCGAAAAATTCAAATTGGAGCAAGAACAACTGGAAGCACAATACGAAGATTTGAAAGCTTCGCACAAAGTAAATTACAAAAAAATATACGACAGATTCAGTATGAGTGATATAGGTGGCAAAAAAGGGTTAATGCTCCTAGACAAATACATTAAACTATGCTCTATTTACGCCGACGATAATAGTTCCATAACACTAAACGATAAGGTTCAACACCTATCAGAACTAAAAAAAGTGGATGTATTATTGGTAGATATCAAAACTAAAGAAATCAGAACATTAGTCAATAAGTTAGATACTACCGACAATGCGGATGAGATTTTAAAAATCATCCTTAGCAAACCCTGATAACGGACTAATCTATGCAATCAATTGAACTTACATTGCCTGAATGGGTATTTCTGGACGGGACATCACATTTAGGAAACCTGCTTCCCGGACGGGATGTTCTGCAACATATTCCCAGCTTTACCCTGATTGAAGTTTTTACTCTGGATGATACAAAACTTCTCTTTAAAGAAGGGATTAAAACTAAACCTTTCACCTATGTCAATAGGTTTGAGGAGGTTGAGGAACACATCTTGGCTGTTCATTTCAGTCTGGCCACAGACATTGATCTGGACGAAATCTTATACAAAGCTATCAGCTACTATTGCGATTATCTGGATTGGCAGGACCAGGCAATTATTGAAGAAGATACTTCTAAATTAAATTAAACAAACGAGGCCGGTTAGATAAACCGGCCTCGTTCAATTTAAATTTTGTTCTTTTTATAACTTCACATTAAACCCACCATTGAAGTTAATTCCCGGCATTGGATAGCCGTAATTAATTTGATAAGTCTTATTCAACAAATTATTTGCGGCAACAAATAGTTCCAGTTTTTTCATTGGACGACATGACAAACGTGCGTTCAACAATAGGTAATCCGGCTGAACAACTGGAGCAACAGTCGGAATTGGCGAGATGTAAGTGTACAATTTTTCTATATATTGAGTTGAAACATTCAGGTTCCAGATTTTATACCCATAGTTTATACTCACATTCAACTGCTGACGTGGAGCACCAATAACAGGTTTACTCAAATCGAGATAACTATAATTGGCATGCAGAAACAGATGCTTTGCCACTGCATATTTTGCTGAAAACTCAATTCCCTGATTTGAAAACGAACCGGTATTTTGACGTTGCAAAGCAGGAGGCATACCATTCACTTCAATCATATTATCACCCACAACTTTATAAGCTGTCAATTCCAGATTCAATTTATTATCCAATAACGATTGTAAACAGCTCACTTCGTAATTCATCATTTCCTCAGGTTTCAATAATGGGTTGGGAATAAATAAATACATTTCCATAATCGTAGGACTTCGATAGCCTTTCGAAACAGAAGCTTTCAAAGTAGTATTCAATGTCGGACTATAGGTTAGTCCTGCCATTGGAGTCACTTCAGTTCCAAAAATAGAATTATTCTCGAAGCGGGCACCGGCACTCAACGTCAGTTTATTGAAAAAGGTTTGTTGCGAGTAAATATAGACTGCAAATTCGTTGACAGTCAACAAAGAATCATGTCGGAAGCCCTGATTAGACATACCACCGTACTGCTTAAAATCTGTTCCAAAAGTAGTTCTGTTACCCTCACAAAAGTGAAAAGTTTGGTAAAGCATCAAACCACTGTTTCTATCTGTTGA
>Ga0209123_1003346_pt1 | contig 12114 bp, 5 predicted proteins | sample BarGraIncu00431A_FD_184500 | JGI IMG/M metagenome (GOLD analysis project Ga0209123, IMG submission 184500) | Arctic peat soil microbial communities from Barrow, Alaska, USA - Barrow Graham LP Incubations 004-31A (SPAdes) (version 2) | ecosystem: Environmental > Terrestrial > Soil > Wetlands >...
CTCATCTGTATCTTTGGCTTTGAGCAAATCATCACAAACAGCCTTGTTGACAAATATAAATTTCTTATCAAGGTCTTTTGCCCAAAGCATATCGGACATATTATCAGACATCAGGCGAAAAATATGGTACATGTTCCGGTAACGCTCCTCGCCTGCCAGGATTTCATTGTGTATGGCTATCTGTTCTGAAATATCCCGAATGATAATCAGATTACTGCCTTTATTTTTTTTAATTTCTTTTTTGATAATGCGAAAGGTCTTTAATCCATTTTCATCACTAACCTCTGACTGATCCATAAAATTGGAAGAAATGATAGCATTCAGTATCCGGTTGGAAGAAATTCCGCAAGAGTCAATAGACGTACCCAAAATATCCTTATCAGATGATAAACCCAAATACGAATATGCCACCTTATTAATGTCCTGTATCCTGTTTTTCGCATCCAATGCAAGCAGACCATCTTGTATGGTTTCCATCAATACTTCTCTCGCTATTGGCGCCAAATCAAGAAAGATCGTATTCAATATAACAAAAATTAAAAAAATGCCACTGATACCGGTTGCAACCGGAGCTAAATCAAAACCAGGAATCGGATTGACATTTGTTACATAGACTAAACCCGCTATCCATGGACAGATTCCTGCAATTAACAGACTCAAGCCTAGTTTTCGAAAAACAGTCTTATGATGTAAGATAAAATTAAAAAGAGAAATAGTTGCAAAAAAAAGCAGGATGTAATCGTAAGCCATATACCCCAAAAAGAACCATTCACCATGATAATACTTCATCAGATTGGTTTCTGAAGAGATGGGTGAAAAACCGGTCCAAATGAGATGATGGAATTCGTTGGTTAAAGTAAGAATTAAAGTTATAAAAGGAAGAAGGAACAATAAGAGGGTGTATTTTCTGGAGGTCACATTTTTATGACCCGTATAAAGCATGATAAAAATAAAATAAAAAACAGGAACAGTGACTGCACCCAGGTAAGCAATTTTTGACCAAAAAACTTTATCGGCCAACGTCGTTGAAGCTACTTCAAAAGCAATGAAAAAAGAATAAAATCCTGTAGAAAGCATAATCCGGCTAAGTTCAATCGCTGCAAATTCCTTTCTACGACTCCATGCCAGATAGGAAACGAAAAATGAGACAACTGCCGTTGAGATATAGATAAAGAAAAATATAGTAAAATACATAACCCGTTTTTTCCTTTTTTGAAAGTCGTACAAACTTTATAAAAGCATCTAATATCCGCAAATATATTTAAATAAAACCAATTAATAGAACTATAAAAGCCCCAAAACAGAAGGATTTTGAGGCTTTTTATAAATGAGATTGTATCTTTATTCGAAAAATAAAATTTTACCGTTTTATTATTTTAAATTTAAAGTTACCAACTGTTACAAGATATAAACCACGTTTTAAGGAACTGGTTGAAATATTTTCATGATCGGAAGAACAGGTCATCCTATAAAGAACTTTTCCCGTCAGATCTGTTAATGTTATCAACAATCCGGATGCATTTTGCACTGTAAAGGATTCAGAAACCAACGTTGGGTAAAGATCAACAGACACTCCCGGCAATTCTAACGCAACAGCAACAACGTCATTGTTTGTACGGTTGAATGTCGGGGCCTGAATCAGCCAATCGGTCCCGCCATCGGGTATGCGCGAATAACTCATATCCTCACCCAGTGCGGGATACCTGACAGAATCAATTGTTACAATCTTATCCTGTTCATTTTTTCTGGAAAGTAAGATAGTCTCACCATCCTTTGCTAGTTTAAAGCCAAGATGAAGTACACCTTGGTCCGGTTCATTGTCAGCCCACAAAATAAGTCTGTGTTGCGCAGGGATAAAAGTTTTAAGTGAATCCGTTGCCGGAATTTGAGCCAAAATGCGGTTTACCGGAGTATCGGTTAGATACCAACCAGCAATATTCACATCCTTTTCTCCAGTATTTAACAATTCAATATAATCGTCTTTTTCGCCAAAATCATCATTAATTGAACCATTGTTTGCTACCAATTCATTCATTACAACAGCATCTTCCTCTTTGATTTCAGGTGTAGTCTTTTCAAATAGTGCTTTCAGGTTCAAATTTGAAGCTAGCTTGACCGAATAAACCGGATCAGTGACAACGCTGGAGACACTGGACAAGTCACAGGTCATTTGTAAGTTAAAAATCAAATCAGAACTCGTTGGTGCGGCTTGATGAACTTCAACTGCCAAGAGGTTTGCACCCTCTTTCAACAGAGTCTTTGGTACGCTGAAAGTCACCAGGACACCATTATTTGAGGACGTTGTATAGGTATTAAAAGTAATCGTTCCTGCAGGCAACAGATACCGGCCAATCTCCTGTCCGTTCATATAAACCACAGCTCCGTCATCCACAAACAACGTGATGGAAAAGTTCGTTTTATTTTCAAGTTCATCAATCATGAGAGTCTTCCGGAAATAGGCAGTCGGATATTTGGCACTGGCGTTGCCACCGTAACCGATGACAGTCGTTTCACCCTTTCCTCCATACCCAAGTTGTGACAAGCCTGATGCCCAGGAAGCATCACTGTATGCGCCGGTATTCCAATTCGTGGCAGGAATGGCATCGCCATCGAAATAGTTCCAGCTGTCACCCATTTTTACCAGATCAAAATTTGCAACACTGATCTCCTCCCATTGTTTAAATTGATAACCGAAAATAGAACTGGCTTGAAGGGCCATTTGCCTGTCCTTAAAATATTTCAGAGTCACGTCGGAATCCAGGACCCCTTCGCTATTCATTCTATAGGAGCATCCGGCGACATTTGAAGAAAGATGAACAGTCTGAACGTTTGCCGAATTTGCAAAACGGTTACTTAGATAGGTCATCATGATATCCGGCCTTTGGGCCGAAAAGTTTTTCATATTCAATACATCATCAACCAATGTTCTGGCAGAACCACCCCATTTTGCCTTGTGATAGATAATTTCTTCCGCTATTTTACCGGACAGGCTATCCAATATCGCATTTACCCTCTTTGTCTCAAAAGTGCTTGATAGTTGTACGCTAAAACGATCGAGAAGCTTCGTTTTAAAAGTTTCATTCAAGATAAGCCTTCGCAACAGCAAGGTGGACCAAGCTTCCGGTATTTGATCGGTCTTCTCACCCAAAGCGTACAGCAATGTGTTGTGATTGAATAGATTTGTATCAAACAGGCTAAAACCAAAATCGGTGTCGTACATCAACCATCGCCATTTTCCACCGACATTCTTTTTCCATATCTTGACGTTGTTGTGAGGCCAGTCTGTATTTCCATAATAGATTTCCGAAATCATGTAATTCAAAAATTCGTCCACATCCATCATTTTACAAACCTGATTGTAAACTTCAGTTTTGGTGATATCGTTGTTTGAAATATAGTTACTGAGTTTTAAATAGCTGGTATCATTGGGAATGTCCCAGGTTTCAACCAATCGTACATCTTCATCGTTCAGACCATAATTGGAATACAAGAAATCGCTGCTGCTCGCTTCACGCAAGTTTTGGATACCATAATAGATTCCATTCATATACAAGACCGCCGGTTCATAAGCCGAAAGATCCAAGTCCATTCGTTTCATGACAAGGGTTTGCATAAAAGCATCCCGCATCATGGAGTAGTTAAAATCATTGCCGGAATTACGCATCTGAATGTCCTTGTATTTCAGATTTGGTTTGATTGCTTTAAAAACTTCATAGCGGAGATTTGCATCACCAAATTTTTTACGAGGCTCAATTTTTAATGATTTCTGAGGATTTATAGAGCGAGACCATGCACCACTGATGGCTATATCCAGCTCTTGATTCAACGCGACAACTTTGGAGGTATCAAAGAGTTCAAAATTTACAGGTCTGTCCCAGGGTTGATTGAAATTAACCGGTGAATTGGATCCATTTCCTGTTATACCATTTGTACCAACAACGTAAATACCGATGGTGTTATCCGTCAGATTTGCATTATCCGTAACAATGGAAACCACCGGTAAATGAGGTTCACGAATATTAATAAAAAACGTTGCTGTCGCTACATCACTGGAAAGCTTTTCCCTGGAAAAAGTCTTGGCACGAACAACCCTGGTTGACGGTATAGAGGGTGTTGTTCCTGGAATAAAACGAGTGGATTTGCGCGTAGGTTCTGAACCATTGATGGAATAATAGATGGTATCGCCCTCCGTCGGATTTTTAAAATCTAATTTTTGTGCTATTTTATAAAAACCGGCCGGTAAATTAAAAACGGGCTTATCACAGCGTTCTGAGAAGAATAATTTGGCATTATTGGTGGCACCGGGACTATATTGTTCAAAGAAAACCCACTCTGAAGCATTGTCTGTAACCCTTCCATAGGAAATATTCCTGTATTGGCGGGGATATGCAACGCTGTCTACGACCTTCAGGGATAAATTCAACATATAAAGTTTACCACCTTCGGGATCCAATTTGAAGGTACAATGACCACTTTTTTCTTCCCGCTCAAACCAAAGAACATTAAAGGCTCCTGGAAGAAGTGATTTTGAAACAGGTTTCCATTTTTTCGGAGTACGTAAATCGTCTGTTAAGTAATAACTGGCTTGATTGTATGTGACTGTCGTTGATGGATTATAGAGTTCCACCCACATGCTGTAATTATAGGCATCATCCATCACAGCTGATACATTGTTGCTCATTAGTTCATTAAACTTCAGCTGAGCATTTAAACAAACCGGTAACATTAAAACCCAAAAAAAGAAAAGCTTTCTCATGAAAAAATATTAAGGCATTATAATAAAAGTCCGCGATGATCTGTCAAATATAAGAAAATGGTTTAAAAAACGAAATTTCAATAAGATGCATAGAAAAAAAAGCCCTGAAACTTTGGGAGTCACAGGGCTTGAATCGTAAAAAAATACATTTAAGATAGTCTATCTGGCTGGTTCATAAAATTCAACTTCAATGATTCGAAGTTGATCTTTGGCAGCTTCATTCTTTTCCAGAATATCGAGATTCATCGTGGAATCATTTTCCGGAACGATTGTGACACTATCCGTTTCTTTTCCGGCTCCCGGAAGTTCAATACGTATGGCTTTCGAAAGAACGCCTTTTTTAAGGGGTAAAGTCACATAACCATAACTGGTCTCTGTGGTTCCCTCCCACAAAACAATCCCATTATCATTTAAAACACGAAGGGTATAGGTCGTATTTTTCCAACCGGAAAGCTTCAGACAAATTTCGGACAATTCAGCCTCACGCGTCAAAACGTAATTGATCCATGCATTGGAGCGTGCACCACAACTTCGCCATTCAGAGCGCTCGTTATCATCAAAACTGAAAAAAGCATTCTTTTCATTCGAACCTGCTGAAACATCCATCAAGGAAACAGGAATTCTTGAAACCGTATAGGAACTGATGGATTGGGTTTCGCCTCTGGTAAGGGATGAAGGTTGAGTTAATCCTGGAATATAAGTGGATAAACCTTTGATTACAGAAACTTTATTTGAATGAAAACTCAGAGTATCCATACCCAGATTCTCCGATTTGGCGATGATCGTTACAGGACCAGCCTCACGCGTTGAACGCAAAAGAAATCTATTAATACCAGCCTCAACGGACAAATGTATTATTTTTTCATCCTGACCCGTTCCACCTAAAAATTCTACCGGTCCTTTCACCTCTAAATCAATCTTATTATTGGCTAATGGACAACGTTGTCCTTTAGCGTCTAAAACTTCCACTTCGACCAAAACCATATCTGCACCATCGGCATGTAAACTATCCGATCCCTGAATCAGATTTAACTTAAGGGATTTTGAACTGCCTGCAGTTACACATTTTGATTCACTAATTATTCTTTTAGCATTGTCATAACTGACTGCACGTAATACTCCGGGCATGAAAGTTACATTTTTGAACGTAAACCAAAAACGGTTTGTTTGCTCTCCAAAGCCCAGACTCTTGTTGTTCAGAAACAACTCAACCCGATCTCCGGAAGAAACAACATACACGTTTTTCTTTGTTCCATTTTCATAATTCCAAGGACCAACAATGTGTGTATGAAAACTTTCAAGATCGACCCAACCGTCCCACATGACGTAATTTGCCCACCAAGCTTCGTTTTTGATACGCATCGCATCTACTTTGCCAGTACTTCCATCCGAGAAAAGGTAACTGGCAGCACCTGAATTTACACGTCTGCCTGTACCCGGACGTTCCCGCCAGAAATCAAACCAACGGGCTACGTTTTCCCTGGCAAACATATCCTGATTTTGATTGTTGATTGCTGTATCCCGGCCATAGGCCATTGTCCAGACAGGTTCACTTGCACTTTTATTGACGTAAATCATTTCTCCGCCATATTCAGCAATCTTACTGTCAAGCATAGCACTACAACCGATGGCTCTTCCCCCGTTGGGGTCAAATTCCTTTTTCAGGGCCAACATTTCAGCCATATGATCTTCACTGATTCCTTTGTTGCCACATTCGTAGAAAATAATACTCGGATTGTTCCGGTTGTAGATAATGGCGTCACGCATGACTTCCTTGCGTTTTTCCCACATAGAAACCTCAGAATATTTTTCACGGTCACTTGCCGGCATAGATTCAATCAGACCAATTCTGTCACAGGATTCAACATCTTGCTTCCAGGGTGTGTTATGCATCCAGCGGACTAGATTGGCATTGCTTTCAAGCATCAGATTGTTGCTGTAATCACTCAACCAAACCGGAACAGAAGACCCGACTCCCGGCCATTCATTGGCGGAAGGTTGTGCATAGCCTTTCAATTGCAAAGTTCTGTCGTTCAATTTAAACAAGCCGTTTTCAAAATCCGTTTTCCGAAAACCTGTTTTCGTTCGAACCAAATCAACGATTTTATTGCCAACAACAACCGATGTGTTTACCTCGTACAAATAACCGTACCCCCAACTCCAGAACTTTATATTCTTCATGCTGGCAGTAGCGGTTACAACCTTGGTTTCACCGGGTTGAAGGGTCACTTCTTCCGTCTGGAATTCACGTATAAGGGCCCTTTCATTGTCACGAACAATCACATTAAGCTTCATGGTTTTAGGTTTGTCATAGTCATTTCTGACTTCAGACTCAATGTGCAAGACAGCCCGTTGGCCTTTTACATCGAAATTATTGGCATAAATATAGATGCCCTTCGTTTTTAAATTGCTGTATAAAGGAAGCGTTTGATAGAGTTTATCGGTGATGTGCAGGAATACATTTCTGTTTAATCCCCCATTATTGGTGCTCAAAGCTTTGACTACCCGCACGGCAATCAGGTTTTCCTTGCCATTTCCAAATTTGATCAGATTTGTCAGATCAAATCCAAAGGCCATCACTCCATCCTTATGCAAACCAACCTTTTGACCGTTCACCCAAATTTCAGCGGCTTGTCCGACACCTTCAAATTCAATAAAGACCTTTTGGCCCTTATATTCAAAAGGTACGCTGAAATTTTTCCGATACCAGACCACGGTATCTGTCAACTGATTGAATGCAGCCGGTAAATTCACCGGTTTCCATTTGGAATCATCGTATTCCAACTTAGTTGCATTCGACTCATCGCCAATAAAAAGTTTCCAGTCCGGATTGAAATTATACTTTTCCCGGATAGAGGCTCCGGCAGTACTTAACAAGCTAAGGAATAAAAGAACGGATAAAAGGATGTTTTTTTTCATTGGTGATTTTATAAATAATTCAAATCGACGTGTTTTTGCCCTCTTTCAGGCATCTTGTACAAAAATATAAAAAATATCACACCCCATTCTTAATAATACACTAAAAGGATAGATTTAATCGATGTAAGAAATGGAAGGATCTGTATTTTGAAGCAAATAATGTTGCTATTTAAGCGGATTGCATGTACCTTTGTCACTCAAAATTAACAGATACAACCATGCTTACCCTTAAGTACATCGCAGAGAATAAGGAGACTGTTCTTGCCGGACTCGCAAAAAAAGGTTTTAAACGTACCGAACTCATCGATGAAGTTTTAGAACTGGATGCCCAACGTCGTACTTCACAGGTGAAACTCGATGCCGCTTTGGCAGAATTAAACCAATTGTCCAAATCGATTGGTCAATTGATGAAAGAAGGCAAAAAGGAGGAAGCCAATACCGCCCGACAACGCACTGTTGAAATTAAAGAAAGCAACATCGCGATTGAAGCTGCCATGACAAACGCTGAAAATTGCCTGCAGGATATTTTGGTACAAATTCCCAACTTGCCACACGAAAGCGTACCTCAAGGAATGCATGCAGAAGACAATGTAGTGGAACGCACAGGTGGCGTAATGCCTGAAATGACTGAAGAAGCCCTTCCCCACTGGGATTTGGCTAAAAAATACGATTTGATTGATTTTGAACTGGGTGTTAAAATTACCGGTGCAGGTTTTCCTGTTTACAAAGGCAAAGGAGCACGCCTGCAACGCGCACTCATCAACTTTTTTCTGGACAGCGCACGCGAAGCCGGCTATCTTGAAATTCAGCCCCCTTATATGGTCAATGCCGCTTCAGCTTACGGAACCGGACAATTGCCGGATAAGGAAGACCAGATGTATCATGCCACTTTGGACGATTTTTACCTGATTCCAACAGCAGAAGTACCGGTCACCAATATTTACAGGGATGTTATTCTGAATGAAAAAGACCTTCCCATCAAGAACTGTGCGTATTCCGCCTGTTTCCGCCGGGAAGCCGGATCTTATGGAAAAGACGTTCGTGGTTTGAATCGTTTGCACCAATTCGACAAAGTGGAAATTGTCCGCATCGACCGCCCTGAACATTCCTATGAATCGCTTAAGGAAATGGTTGACTACGTTCAGTCGTTGGTTGAAAAACTGGAATTACCCTTCCGGATCTTACGTCTCTGCGGTGGTGATATGGGTTTTACTTCAGCCATCACCTTTGATTTTGAAGTCTATTCAGCTGCACAGAAACGCTGGTTGGAAGTCAGCTCCGTTTCAAACTTTGAAAGCTACCAGGCAAACCGTCTGAAATGCCGCTTTAAAAACGATACGAACAAGCCACAACTTTGTCATACCTTGAATGGTAGCGCATTGGCATTGCCCCGCATTGTTGCCGCTTTACTGGAAAACAACCAGACACCCGAAGGAATCCGTATTCCGAAGGCCTTGATTCCATATACAGGTTTCGACATCATTGACTAAGTTTCGCTACACACAGCGAGGCTTTGTCCATTTGTGATGCATTTTCAAAATTATTTTTGTATGAAGCATCCTATTCTAACTATTTTAATACTGTTTATCAGTGGTTTTATCCAGGCTCAGACATTGAGTCAGGCTAAAATTTTATATGCTAAAGGAGCGTACAAAGAGGCGCTTCCTGCTTTCAAAGAAGCACTCAAAACAAGGCCAAGTGACCCCAGTCTCAATTTATGGTACGGAGCCTGCCTTCTGGAAACCGGAAATATGGAGGCCTCCCTGCCCTATCTGAAAGTCGCCGGCAACAAACGCCTTCCTGAAGCGGACAGATATCTGGCCAACTATTATTTAAAATCCTTAGCACCGGATTCAGCACTTATTTTTATTGACAAATATCTGGAGAATCCCAAAATCACCGAGGAAAAGAAAAAATCCGGCCTTTTGCTGAAAGCATCCATCGAATCAGACATGGAGCAACTTCAACGTGTGGAAGACATTTGTTTCATTGACAGCGTCGTTCTATTAAAGACAGACCTATTTTCTTCCATCAAACTTTCCGTTGAAGCCGGAAACATCATGCCTGCCCGAAAAGCTTTTGCAGATGCAGCATTATCATCCGGTAGTGCCTATTTTCCGGAACGAAACGACAGAGCCTTTTATGCCACCAAATTTCCGGACAAAGGTCTGGACATCGTTGCCAGACACCGTGTTATCAATGACTGGGGCGAGGTAGAGCCTTTGCCTGAAATCATCAATTCAAAAGCAGACGAATGCAATCCGTATTTTTTATCCGACGGTGTTACCCTCTATTTTGCATCCAACGGTCACGGTTCGATTGGTGGATACGACCTTTTTGTGACCAGACTGAACCGAACCACCAACGAATATTTGTTGCCCGATCGTTTAAACATGCCCTTCAACTCTGCCGCCAACGACTATTTCCTGATCATTGACGAATTTACCAAACGGGGTTATCTGGCAACAGACCGCAACCAGCCAAAGGGTTACGTAGCCGTTTACACCTTCCTGCCCAATCCGGTCAAAACCATGTTGCAGGGAAAAAGTTTCAAAGAGTTGCAGGACTTTGCACAGATTCGTTCCATCAAAGCCACCCAGAAGGGAAAAAATCTGGACTCCCTGCTTCAGCAGTCCAATGTTCCTTTATTTACCGCAAAAGAAGAGGAATCGAATGTCATTTTCACCATCAACGATTCGATTTCTTACAGCAAAGAATCGGATTTTCATTCAGACGATGCCAGAAAACAATACATCGAATACCGATCACTTTATCAGAAATATACCAAGGGAAAAAAGGCGCTGGAAGAAAACAGAATCAAGTACCAACAGGCCACTCCAGAGCTTCAGAATCAACTAAGCGCAGAGATTCTAAAACTGGAATCGGAAGTCCTGAAGAACCAGCGTGAACTGCCGGTCATGGAAAAAAGGGTACGCAATCTGGAAATTTCGAAACTTTCACACTAAAAAATATGAAAATCTTTCCGGCATCCGAACTCATCTTAAATGAAGATGGAACTATTTTCCACCTGCATTTAAAATCTGAACAACTAGCCGACACCATTCTTTTGGTTGGTGACCCAGGCCGTGTTGACACCATTGCAACCTATCTGCAGAATGTTGAGTGCAGGGTCTCAAACCGTGAATTTGTTACGGTAACGGGTTGGTACAACGACAAGCGCATTTCAGTTGTCGGAACAGGAATAGGAACCGACAACATAGATATTGTCCTGAACGAACTGGATGCACTTGCAAACATCGACCTGAATACCCGGACAGAATTAGCAGTGAAAAAATCACTGACTTTCATCCGCATAGGAACTTGCGGCGGCATGCAGCCTGATCTTCCGGTTGGAAGTTTCCTGATTTCAGAAAAATCCATTGGTTTTGACGGAGTCCTCAATTTTTATGCAGGTCGAGATGAGGTTTGTGACCTGGATTTCGAAAAGGCTTTTTGCCAACACCTCCAATGGCCAGCCCAATTGGCTGCTCCTTACGTTATTTCCTCCGATCCTGAATTGGTGGAACGCATCGGTCAGAACGACATGCACCGGGGTGTCACCGTTTCAGCCAACGGCTTTTACGGTCCTCAAGGCCGTGAACTACGCATTCCATTGGCAAAACCCGATATGAATGCTCTACTTGAAAGTTTCAGTTACGGTAAATACCGCATTACCAATTACGAAATGGAAAGCTCAGCTGTGGCCGGGTTATCTGCCTTATTGGGACACAAGGCCATGACCGTTTGCGTGGTTATAGCGAACCGACTGGCCAAAGAAGCCAAAACAGATTATCAAACTGCTATGCGTGAATTGATTGAAACAGTCCTTGATCGCTTATAAAAAATGAACGAAGAAACCATTTGTGCCATTTCTACTGCGCCCGGCATGGGTGCCATCGCGGTGATCCGTGTTTCAGGCCCTGAGGCATTCTCCATCACAGATAAAATTTTTAAACCTGCCGCAGCCGATAAGAGTATATCCAACGCCGAAAGCCATACAGCCCTGTATGGCAATCTCCATCGGGATGAACGGATCATTGACGAAGTGGTTGTCACCATTTTTCGTGGAACGCATTCTTTTACGGGCGAAGACACGGTGGAGATTTCTTGCCACGGTTCCGTCTATATTCAACAAACCATCGTCAAGATTTTGTTGAAACTTGGTTGCCGCCTGGCAGAACCCGGTGAATTCTCCAGACGCGCCTTTATGAATGGAAAAATGGACCTTTCACAGGCCGAAGCCATTGCCGATTTGATTGCCTCCACCTCCTCAGCCAATCACAAACTGGCTCTGCAACAAATGCGTGGCGGATTTTCCCGGGAACTAAACAAACTCCGCAGCGATTTGCTGCATTTCGTCACCATGATTGAACTGGAACTCGATTTCAGCGAAGAAGAGGTGGAATTTGCCAACCGCAAAGACCTCAAGGACCTGTCCG
>Ga0209123_1003347_pt1 | contig 12109 bp, 8 predicted proteins | sample BarGraIncu00431A_FD_184500 | JGI IMG/M metagenome (GOLD analysis project Ga0209123, IMG submission 184500) | Arctic peat soil microbial communities from Barrow, Alaska, USA - Barrow Graham LP Incubations 004-31A (SPAdes) (version 2) | ecosystem: Environmental > Terrestrial > Soil > Wetlands >...
GAACCTGGGAATGCCGGAATCAAAATCCGGTGCCTTACCGCTTGGCGATGCCCCATTATTACTTTTTTTACGGCTAAACTTAAATAGTTCTGACTGCTACTGAGAACCAACCGCGACTCTTTGCTATCTCGTCTGCTGCCCGCCGCGCGCCACTCTCATCGGCGAAAAGCCCGAAGACTGTCGAGCCGCTCCCTGACATGAGTGAGCCCCGTGCGCCTGATGTTATCATCTGTTCTTTCAACTCGCGCACTGCCGGAAATCGTCCAAAGGTTACTGGCTCGAGATCGTTGGAAAGCACGGCGCAGACTTCGTCCAGGCTGCTGTAGGAACGCGAAACTATAGCGACATCTTCTTTCGTTGTCAATTGTAAATTTTGGTAGACCCAGGCTGTCGATACATGGATGCCCGGGTTAACCAGTACGATCCAGAGCTCGGGAACTTTGTCGAGGGCGCTCAACTGGTCCCCGATCCCCTCGGCCAGTGCCGCCTTCTTGAAGATGAAAAAAGGGACGTCGGCCCCGAGCTTGACGCCGATTTCCATCAGTCGCTCTTCGGACAGGCCGAGCTCCAAAAGCTCGTTTACTCCCATGAGGACGGTCGCGGCGTCGCTGCTCCCCCCTCCCAGTCCGGCCGCAACGGGGATCTTCTTGGTTATCGATATGTCGATCCCGACTTCACGCCCGGAGAGCTTCACCAGGGCGTCGGCGGCACGCCAGGCGATGTTTCCGGGGCCGTCGGGCACGCCCGCGCGCCCGCAGGACACGCGTATGCCGGGACGCTCGCTGAGCGCGATTTCGATGTCGTCGCAGAGATCCACTCTCTGCATGATCATCCTCAGTTCGTGGTAGCCGTCTGCTCTCTTGCCGAGGACGTCGAGTCGGTAATTCACCTTGGCTGGCGCCTTGAGTTGCAGCTTTTTCACTGGTTAGCTCCATTTACACTTTTAGATAAGATTAAACGCGTTGATCCGTGCAAACATCACCCCCCCATCCCCGCCCCGACCTTTACCCCGACCCTCCCCTTCAACGGGGGAAGAAAATTCTTTGGCTGAGGCTAACTGTTCTGGAGGTAGATGCTTTGTTTCTTTGCCTGCCTAAACTACCACCCGCGGGTTGCGCTCTTTTCCGAAAAAGATGTTGCGAACTGTCCGCTGCAGCTGACGCACTGCCTCAAGAGCTCCTTTGAGCTTTTCCCGCTCGCCTTCGGATAGGACTGCCGGGTCGACATACGGGGGCTCCAGGGCGATCTCTCTGCGCACTTTCATCCCGGCAAGCAGATGATAGGCCGCCACCAACTGCTCTTGCTGCGCTCCCTCGAACACGCCCACGCTACCGAGACCGGCGAGCCGGTCCAGGGTCGATCCGGGCTCCAGCCGGTACTGCGCCGACAGCAACCGGACGGCGCTTATCAACGGGTCGAGCCCTCCCGTTTCCGGGTTGCAGTGTCCGACGTGATCGCCGGCCTTCTCCACCCGGAGGCCGCCCATCAGCCCGAGCGCTACCGGAGCCTCGATGACCTGCCGCGCCAGGTCCTGGTATTCGGCTTGCGCGCGGCCGCGTTCCACTTCTGCACGCGCCTGACCGACCGCATCGTGACCGAGGGCCTCGTCTCCGGAGAGGTGACGCAGATCGGTTAAAATCTCGAGGCGGGCCGGCTGTTCCGAGGCCCGCGTCTCCCCTGCCAGATATTCGGCCCAGTCGGCCTGGCTCCCCCGCCAAAGTGCTTTGCTGAGGGCGCTGGGACCATCCTTCCCGATCAGACCGTAATGATCGAGGATCGCCATGACGCGGTAGGCGAACGGCTCGAAGTAGGCGCTGTCCGCTCCCCCCCAGACCAGAAAGTAACGCTCGGTCTCCTCCAGGGTCTGCTCCCGCCTCCCCGTGCTCCCGGACGCCAAAAGCGCGTAGGGGCCGGGCGCGTGCCCCTGGTCGTTCAGTTCCGGCCCCTCCTCGGCAAAGAGCAGGATGCGCCGCAGAACCCCGTCCCTCCAGGCGCTGCAGAATCCATGAAAGGAGGGGACGGAACCGCGCCGCACGAAATAGGCGGAGACCAGACGTTCGAACCGGTTCAAAAGCGGGGGGAGCTGATCCAGGTATTCCGCGTGCCAGAGCTCGGACAGGACCCTCCCGAAGGAGGCGGAGGCACCCTCTTCAAAGGCAAGCTCCTGTGCGATCCATCCTTTCAGATCCAGGATCGTGGCAAGTGTGGCCTCGGGAGACAGCAGGCGGCTCCGGTCGTAGAGCCTCTTTTTGGCCCCGATCAATAGCTCCGTGTCGCTGATATGGTCATCCGGAAAGGCCGCCACTTGGGTCACCTGCTGATAAAGGCTGGAAAATCTGTAAATGTAACGCGAAGCTACCTGATTTGCGAACCCCTGTGCTGCTTTGCCGGCCGGGTCGTCGCGTTGGTGAGGCGTAACGCGACCAGCGATTACTGCGTTCTTGGCAGGTCTGGGTGCTGCGAACGGACAGCGCTCCCCCTCCCTACCCCCACCGGGAACACCGCAATCATAGTTAAGGACTGGTCCCCTGCCCGGGTAGAGACGCATTGCATGCGTCTCGCTGACCTGATCACGCTCAGACAAACCAGAAAGCGGCAGCGCTAAGACGCATGCAATGCGTCTCTACACTACGAATTAGCACTCCCATTATAGTTGGGGGCACAGCCCCGAAAGCGGGCACCCGCAAGGGGTGCCCCTACGAAAACGCGCAGTTGTAGGGATACCCCTTGCGGGTATCCTTGCGATGCCTCTTTGCGGGAGGGGTAGAGCCCCCGGCTTATTCGGTCTTCATTATCTCGCCCAGAACGCAGGTGGCGTAGGAGCCGCGTGGCAGGGAGAAACTGACGACCAGGTCTCCGGCGTCCTCAATGACTCCTGCTCCGCTCAGCTGCACGCGCAGGGGACGACGCTCTCCTTCCATCCGGAGCGCTCCGGGGAGGTTGAAGCTGGCGGGGGTCAACCCTTCAGCCGCCAGCACGCCATGCTCCAGTTCGTACTGGGCGCCTTCGGGCTCCATCATGGTGCATCCAAACATGGGTCCGGTGGCGGAGATCTCGAAGGCCTGCGCCCGAATCGCTTCTGCTGCCGCGTCCTTCACCAGGAAACAGGCGCCGTTTTCATGCTTGAAGGCAATGTCGCCTTCGGTCACCTCTTCCAGCCGGTCGAGTCGCGCTTCCAGCACCTGGTCAAAGAGCGAAGACTGGAAAGCGGATAGGTATAATCTCTTCATGCGCGGCTGCACGGTGTTGAAGGCCCGGTCAAAGGCCTCCGGGCGCTGCACCAGCTTGCCCAAAATCTCGCGCTCGACTCTGAAGTGCCCGGGAAAAAGGGCGAGACTCTCGGCGATCTCTCCGCGCCGGTACGCTTCGATCGCCTGGCGCCAGCGCTCGTCGCTGACCGCGGCCGGATCGCCTATCAGGATGTCCACTGCCTCGTGGAAATCGCCCCGTAAAACTGCCGCTCCGATACGGTGCGTGTTTCCCTGCATCCCGTAGCGCTGGGAGCCGAAACGGTTCGGTACTCCCCTTTTTTCCAGGATCGCCAGGGCTGCTGCGGCCCGCTCCAGCGCTCCCGCGCAGACGCCACGCACACGAATCTGGAACCGGTTTCCTTTCAGGTGCCCTAGCCTCAGCTTGTTGCCATGCATGACGGCGGAAAGGACGGTGATGCCGGGAATCTGCAGGGAAAGGACCTTTTCGGGGGCGACTCGCGGAATCGATATGGCCTGCCTGGTCACTCCGACTGAATCCTTCATGCCGGCGTATCCGATATCCCGTTCCTGGACGCCGAGCGCCTTAGCGATCCGGCGCAGCGCCTCCAGTGTGGCGATGCCGCGCTTCTCGATCTGGGCATAGCAGTGCTCGCCCTGCCCGCTCGGCTGATAGGCCGCTATTTCCTCGACGAGGAAGTCTTCGGGACTCCCCTTGATGATGCCGCCGGTACCCGGGATCTCCGCGGTCAGATATCTTTGCAATGCGCCTCCATGGCCTACTGTCTTCAACGGGGGCATCATACCTGCTGTGAGACACTCTTTCAACAGTTTACTGACTGGTTGTTTGTTTGATGGCGGTTGATGTTGGCTGAGGCTGGTTGGCTGGCGGCAGTTGGTCAGCAACTGCACTGGCAAACGCACTGGCTACTGAGCCTGCTGCCGCCAGGATTCACCCGATATAATGGCTTAGAGGACTGCCAGGACTCAAAAGGATTGTCGCTGGAGTTGATAAGTTGCTAGAGTGTCGTACCGTGGTCATCCTGGCGGTGCCCATCAAACAAGACAACTCAATTGCCGGGTAGCGGGCGCGTTGCAGATAGCACCATTGTTGGGCGAATGATGATTCGCCCCTACACTCCTAACAACCCGTAGGGGCGAATCATCATTCGCCCTGACACTCTTGCGCCTATGCGGCATATCAAGCTGTACTGGGTATTAGCTGGAGTTGCAGAAACTGCCAGAGCCGGCTGTGAGTGAGTCGAGCTAGGCGACTACTGACTTAAACTGTTTGCCCGGAATAAACTTTTTTCAGCTTTTACTAAATATGACTGAGAAAATGCCGAGACCATTGATATACTATCGCGCAAGGACGACCTAACTCGACTGAAAAAAGGGGTGTTTAACATGGGCAGCACGGCGGCAAATTCCAGAAGGGTCTCGGACCAGATTGCGGAAAACCGGAAATGGCTCAAGGAACAGGTTAACCCGTACTTCTTCACTGCCATGCAGGATGAACCTGAAGCCCTGACTATCCTGGAGCGGGAACTCGGAACGCTGCACACGAACCGCCGACTCATCTTAACCGACCGGGGCAAAACGCTCATCCTCGCCCGCGTCAATGCCCCGGGCTCGCTCTACGACACCATGCGCTCCTTCCAGGACCGGGAAATCTCCTACGCGATGATCACTCACTCGGAGGAGTCCATCCCGGGCATGGAGCGCTCGCTGGAAATCCAGCGCTTCGAGTTCGACCGGAAAAGTAACGCGGATGTCCTCGCCTGGAGGGAGGTCGAAATCCCCCAAAAGCTCGCCCGCGTCATCGCCAGCGAACTGAAGCAGAGCTACCCCGAATTCGACATGAGGGAGTTCGACCGCCTGCTGCGCATCCTCTGGCTCAATAACGAAAGCTATGTCAGGGTCTCTTCTCCTCTCAGGGTCGCCCAGGTGCTCCAGCTGCAACAAAAGGCAGGAAGGAGCGGCGGGCTTTACCTGTACGTGGAGAAGACCGCCAACCCCAAGGAGTCCCGGGTCCACTTCGCGGTCAGCAATCCGCCCCAGAAGGAGTTCCTGCTGCAGCTGATGGAGGTCTTCAACCGCCTCGACCTGGGGGTGAACCGGGCCTACTGCCTCACCATCACCAACGGCGTCCACCCCTATTTTCTGGGGACCTTTTATGTCAGGAGGCGCTCGGGGGAGACCCTGGAGACGGAGTCGGAACTTTTCACCCGGCTGCAGCAGGAGCTCTACAACACCCAGATCATCGCCACCAAGGGTTACGCCTACCGGGAGTTCGTCACGACGGGTGTCATGACGGGAGAGGAGGCCTCGCTCACCAACGCCTTCATCGCTTTTTGCCACACCAATCTCGCCCATAATCAGCCGGACCGCTTCGGCCTGGACGACGTGCAGGGCGCCTTCCATCTGCACCCGGAGATGGCGCTGCAGTTCATAAAGCTGTTCCGGGCGCGCTTCGACCCGCTTCTCACCGCGCGCCACCAGGTCTACGAGGCGGCGCTCCAGGAGACCAGCGCCGCCGTCGCGGGTTACAACACGGGGCACCGCTACCTGGACGAGGCGCGCCGCGCCATCTACCGCTGCTGCCTCATATTCATCACCTACACCCTGAAGACCAATTTCTTCGTGCTGGAGAAGCAGGCCTTCGCCTTCCGGCTCGACCCCGGGTACCTGAAGGAACTCGGCGCGGAGTTCACCTCGGACCTCCCCCCGGCCTCCCCCTTCCGGGTCACCTTTTTCTTCACCCGCTTCGGTTTCGGCTACCACATCGGCTTCTCCGACATCGCCCGCGGCGGCTGGCGCACCGTCATCGCCCGCAACACGGACGATTTCATCACCAACGCCAATACGATTTTCCGGGAGAATTTCGTCCTCGCCCACACCCAGCACCTGAAGAACAAGGACATCTACGAGGGGGGCTCCAAGCTGGTGCTGATCCTGGACGCGGCCGACATGCAGAGAAGCGGCGAGCGCGAGATGGAGAACTGGCGACTTTACAAGCTGCAGCACGGCGTCACCAACGCCTTTCTGGACATCTTCGTCACGACGGGCGGGGTCGCGAGGCTGCCCGGCGTGGTCGACTACTACCGGGAGGACGAGCCGATCGAGCTTGGCCCCGACGAGAACATGCACGACTCGATGATCGAGAACATCGCCCGCATCTCCAAGCGGCGCGGCTACATCCTCGGTATCGGCATCATGAGCTCCAAGGAGGTGGGGATCAACCACAAGGAGTACGGGGTCACCTCCGCCGGTGTGGTGAAATTCGCCGAGATCACCATGGAGGAGCTCGGGATAGACATCTACCGCGACCCCTTCAGCGTGAAGTTCACTGGCGGCACCAACGGCGATGTGGCGGGAAACGCCATGCGCATCCTTTTGGAGCGCTCCCCGAACGTCGCCATCCGCCTGATACTGGACGGCACGGCCGCCCTCTACGACCCCCAGGGGGCCGATACCGAAGAGCTTTCCCGGATCGTGCTGAAGCTGGACCTGGACAGCTTCAATCCGATGGAGCTCAACCCCGGCGGCTTCATGATCTTTCGCAGCGGCAGCCGCCGCGAGGGGCTGCGCGAACTGTACCGCAAGGTGAGCCGCAGGCCCGAGGGGCTGGTCGAAGAGTGGATCTCCACGGACGAATTCTCCCGGGAGTACGCGAGTCTCCCCTTTACGGTGCAGGCGGACCTCTTCATACCGGCAGGGGGGCGGCCCGAGACGATCGACAAGGATAATTGGTCAAATTACCTGCTCCCCGACGGCACCCCGTCCGCGCCGGCGATCGTCGAGGGGGCCAACTCCTTCATCACGCCCGAGGCGCGGCTCCAGCTGCAAAAACGCGGGGTCATCATCATGCGCGACGCCTCCGCCAACAAGTGCGGCGTCATCTCCTCCTCCTACGAGATCATCGCCAATCTCCTTTTGACCGAGGGGGAGTTCCTGTCCCAAAAGGAGCGCTATGTAAAGGACGTGCTGGAGATCCTGGAACAGCGGGCGGCGGACGAGGCTCGGCTCATCCTGAAGCGGCGCCGCGAGAATCCCGACCTTATCTGCACCGAGATCTCCGACGCGCTAAGCGGCGAGATCAACGACCACTACGCAACCATCTTCGGCTTCTTCCAGAACCGGCCGCAGCTCTGCCTGCAGCCGATCTACCGCCGGGCGATTCTCTCCCACCTCCCCCGGATGCTCCGGGAGGAGCCGAAGTACGCGCGCCGGATCAAGAACCTGCCGCAAAAGTACCTCTTCGCGATTCTCGCGGCAGAGATCGGCTCCTCGCTGGTTTACCGGGGCGACCGCGAGGCGGACTTCGAGTCGACCATCAAGGGGCATTTGCTGCGCAATTTCCCGGCAAGGTGAGGGAGGGACTCGGCGGCAAGGTGGCCGTTTACCTATGGGGAAGCGCCCCCTCCCGGCCTTCGGCCACCCTCCCCCTCCGGGAGAGGGCTTGCTAATGGACTCTTCCGGGAGGGGAAAAGGAACTCTCGCTTGTCATCCCCTTCAGGGTAGGGTAGAGACGCATTACATGCGTCTTCTTAATCCATTCACACTTGAATCAACAGGTGAGCGACAGCGCTGAGACTCATGCAATGCGTCTCTACCTGATATCGTTCGTAATTGACATTACCAATAGAAATAACCCGGCGCGACGGTGCCGTTGTCTCCCACTATGAACCGAGCCTTGGGAACAGACAAACCTGGAGTTAGAGAAAGGCGTTTTTTCGCGTTTCGCAGGCTCTACTCGACCTGTTTGAGGCCACTTGATGGGTCTCTACCGTTGACTTTGACGGCACGACCCTGATACGTAGAAGAAAGAACCACAACGCAGTTCAAAGGCATCTCCATGCATGATCTACCGTTGGTTATGAAGTGCGGCTTTTGCGACGGGGAAGCAAGGCTTGTCGACCGCAGGAAAAACGGCCTCAAGATGATCCTTGCCAGTTTTGCCATCGGGGGATTGACCGGCTGGTATTTCGGATGGGCGGTGGGCGTAATGGACTGGCTGATTCTCTTTGCCCTGGGGCTTTACTGGGCTTTGAGGTCGGAGAGATATGTCTACAGCTGCAGGGAATGCACCAATGTCATGGCGCCGAAGTAACCAGAAATGCGGAAAAGCACCCCCTCCCGGCCTTCGGCCACCCTCCCCCTCCGGGAGAGGGATTGTATGCAGTAAAAAATAAAAAAGGGGACCGCAACTAAGCGGCCCCCTTTTTGTCATCCTGCTCTTACGCTGATCCAACTCGTTTTCAGACAGCGGCAACGGCTACTGTGTCGCACGGTGCAGCGGTAACGGCTGACGTGGTGCACGGAGCAGTAGCCAGCTCAGCACCGACCACGCCCGCCTTCACCCGGTAGTGCATGAAATAGATCCGCTTCCCCTCGGCCATGAACTTCCGCATGTACTTGGAGAGATGGTAGCCGGGAAACTCGTGCCGGTACTTGTCGGCTCCGAACTGGTTTTCCAGGGCCGCTACCTCGGGAAGGAACTCGGCAACGTCCAGGCCGTAATCATCGAAGTCGGTGGCGAAGTAGAAGTCGGCCCCGGGTGCCATGTAGTCCATCAGGAACTCGACAAACTCCCGGCTTACCAGTCGTCTCTTGCGGTGGCGCTTCTTGGGCCAGGGATCCGGACAGTTTATGTAGACCGCGGCAAGGCTCCCTTTGGCGATGCGGTCGGTGACGAAAAGCCGCGCCTCGTCGCGCAGCACCCGCACGTTGGTGACGCCATGGCGGTCCAGGCGCCGGCAGCTCTTCCAGCACCCCTTGTTGTAGAAGTCAATGGCGATGAAGTTGGTCTCCGGATGGTCCAGCGCGGTCTTCAGCATGAAGTCGCCCACGCCGCAGCCGATCTCGAGCGCGACCGGACGATCGTTGCCAAACACTCCCCCCCAGTCGGGCGGGCTCGGCAGGTTTTCCAGCCTCAGGTAGTTCGGTGATTCGATGTGAATGAATGATTGCGTCATCTTTCCCTCGTTCTTAAATTTGATCGCCGTGAAGATACCACAGCTTGGGCTTTCCGGTGAAGGGAAGATTGCGGCGGGTGCCGTTTTTCGATCAAGACGGGACGCAGGAGCGTCCCTGGCTGCATTCCCACGCTGGAGCGTGGGAACGATGGGTGCCGAGAAAAAACCTGAGCGGATCGCGGGGCTAATTAGGATGGACGCTTTACGTTGCGATCACCAGCATATTATGTTAATAATAAAGGATTGAAATAACGACCAATGAGGAAACCTAACACCATGAAATTCACAGATTTGCAGATTCCGGCCGAGGTCCTGAGGGGCATCGAAGAGACCGGTTTCACCGACTGCACCCCGATACAGGAAAAAGCGCTGCCGCTGGCCCTCGCCGGCAAGGACGTCGCAGGCCAGGCCCAGACCGGCACCGGCAAGACCGCAGCGTTCCTGGTCTCGCTCTTCACGCGCCTCATGAACCAGAAGAAAACCGGCGGCGAGCACAACCCGAGGGCGCTGATCCTGGCCCCCACCCGGGAGCTCGTGGTCCAGATCGAGAAGGACGCCCAGATGCTCGGCAAGTACGCCGGCTTCAACATCCAGGCGATCTACGGCGGCGTCGACTACATGAAGCAGCGCGACGCGCTGAAGGCCGGGGCGGACATCATCATCGGCACCCCGGGACGCCTCATCGACTACCTGAAGCAGAAGGTCTATTCCCTGAAGGATGTCGAGTCCCTCGTCATCGACGAGGCGGACCGCATGTTCGACATGGGGTTCATCGCCGACCTGCGCTTCATCCTGAGAAAACTCCCCAATTACGACAAGCGCCAGAACATGCTGTTCTCCGCGACACTGAACCCCCGGGTCATGGAACTTGCCTATGAGTTCATGAACATGCCGGAGAAGGTCTCGGTGACGCCGAAACAGATGACCGCCGAGAAGGTGGAGCAGGTGCTCTACCACGCCTCGCGCAAGGAGAAGTTCCCGCTCCTTTTGGGGCTTTTGAAGAAGGTCGGCATGGACCGCACCATGATCTTCGTGAACACCAAGCGTGAGGCCGAGTTCCTTCAGGACCGCCTCTGCGCCAATGAGTTCCCCTGCAAGGTCATCTCCGGAGACGTGGAGCAGAGAAAGCGGATGAAGATCCTCGCCGACTTCAAGGACGGCACGCTCCCGATCATGATCGCTACGGACGTCGCCTCGCGCGGCATCCATATCGACGGGGTCACCCACGTCATCAACTACGACCTGCCGCAGGACTGCGAGGACTACGTGCACCGCATCGGCAGGACCGCGCGCGCCGGCGCCGAGGGGATGGCGATCTCCTTCGCCGACGAGGACGGGGCCTTCTACCTGGAAGCGATCGAGGAGTTCATCAAGCAGAAGATCCCGACCCAGTGGGCCGAGGACGACCTGTTCGTCAACGACTACAAGAGGACCAAGCGTCCGCCGCGCCCCGAGGTGAAGACCTTCGGCAGGGGTGGCGCCAAGCCGGGCGACCACGGGAAACCGGGCGGAGCTGGCCGCGCCGGCGACAAGAGGCCGGCACGGGCTCCCAGGCCGAAAAAACCCTGATGCTGACGGGTCGCCCCGGCAAGAAGTATTCCCAGGCAGGGAGGGTGCATGACGTCATCCGCCTGATCGAAGCGCGCCACGGCATCACCGTGGACGAGCTTGCCGAGGAAACCGGAGTGACCCGGCGCACCATTTTCCGCGACCTGGAGGCCATCAACGAGGCCGGCTACCCCCTCACTTCAGATTGGCACGAGGGGCAAAAGCAGTACCTCTTCCTCACCCGCTTCAAGGATGTCCCCCCGATAAGTTTCACCCTGCAGGAGCTGATGACGCTGTCGCTGCTGCGCTCCCAACTCGACCTTTTGAACGGAACCCCCTTCCTGGAGGACATGCAGAGCGTCTTCCGGAAGGTGAACTCCGTCCTGCCGCCCCGCCTTGCCGCGCACATGGAGCGTATCGCCGAGGTCGCCCATCCGCTTTTGCAGGGAAAGCGCGACTACAGCAAATCGGCCCAGGCGCTCGGGGTCATCCGCCACGCCCTGCTGCACCAGCAAAGCATCTCCATCTCCTACCGCTCCACCGGGCGCGGCGCGCCGTCCAGCTACCGGATCGACCCCTACACGCTTCTTTTCCAGAAAGGGGGGATTTACCTCCTCGGCTTCGCCCACAACCGCCAGGCACTGCGCACCTTCGCGGTGGAGCGGATTCTCGCCGTGGAACCGGGCCGCGAGCGCTTCGAGATACCGGAGGGGTTCCACGCCGGCCAGGCGCTGGAAGGGGCCTTCGGGATCGTGGCGGAGCCCCCCATGGAGGTGAAGATCCGTTTTTCCCCCGGCATCGCGCACGCCATCCGGGACCGGGTCTGGCACGCCTCGCAGAGTGTAGCCGAGGAGGCCGACGGCGGCGTGCTCTTGAGTTTTCGGGCCGGCGGCAAGATGGAGATCCTTTCCTGGCTCCTTTCCTACGGCGCCCACGCCGAACTGCTGGCGCCTGCCGAACTGCGCGGGGAGCTTGCGCGCCTGGTGCAGGAGGCGGCGGGGCTTTACCAGGAGGGGTGAGGCGTTTTTGCTGCGACCGATTTCATCATTGTTCCGGTGTCCTCCGTCCGAACCCGCCAGCCTTTCCAGCAACTTCCAGGCACTTCTAGCAACTCTCCTCCTCCCGGAGGGGGGACTCTGAAGGATAGCATTTGGAGTTAAGTGAATGTGCTTTGCCGTGTCCCCCCTGCAAGGCAGGGGGGAAGGCTCGCGCCAGCGAGACAGGGGGGTGCTCTTCCCGGCAAAAACACCCCCCTGCCTCTCTTCGTTCGGCTTCCCCCCTATTCCATAGGGGGGATAAATCAAAACCTACCTCGATCTATCCTTCCCTCCCGATGACTCCCCCCCCGCCGCGCCCCCTGTTCCGTTGACAAAA
>Ga0209123_1003352_pt1 | contig 12092 bp, 9 predicted proteins | sample BarGraIncu00431A_FD_184500 | JGI IMG/M metagenome (GOLD analysis project Ga0209123, IMG submission 184500) | Arctic peat soil microbial communities from Barrow, Alaska, USA - Barrow Graham LP Incubations 004-31A (SPAdes) (version 2) | ecosystem: Environmental > Terrestrial > Soil > Wetlands >...
ACATGAATGTTGAATTAATCACTCAAGTAGCAATGGATGAGGGATTAAGATTTGCAATCAGAGAAGGTGGAAGAACAGTAGGTTCTGGAGTTGTTACTTCAATAGTTAAATAATATAAACAAAAAATCTGCACTGAACGTAAAATATGTATGCTGAATTAGGGGTAAGGGTAATGTTTAATAAAAAAACACCTTTAACTAATTCATTGACATATGTATTAAGTTGTGATAGATTATTTAAGTAAAACAAAAAAATGCTAAAGATGGTTTAGCGCTTAATAAGCATGAGCTTTCTTAAATAGATGAAAAACCGGGAGGTGTAGATTGTGAGAGTAAAAGTAACTTTAGCTTGTACTGATTGCAAACAGAGAAATTACAATACTATGAAAAACAAAAAGAATAACCCAGACAGAATAGAAATGAAAAAATACTGTAAGTTCTGCCACAAACATACACTTCATAAAGAAACAAAATAATACAGCATAAAGCACAAAACGGTGAGGGATGTGAATAAAATGGCTGTTACTGGGAATGTTAAATTAAAAGAAAAACCAAACCGAAAAGGTATAGTGAAGTTTTTCAAGGAACTTAAGGCAGAAGTGAAAAGAATTACTTGGCCTTCAAAACAAGATGTTAAAAAGGCAACTATTGCAGTGGCAAGTTTTTCTTTCCTTTTTGTAATCTTTGTAGGTTTGCTTGATTATGGTTTTAATAACCTCTATAAACTAATCTTTAAATAAGGTAAAGGAAGGAGGTAGGGGACGGAAAAATCCACCCCTTGAGCTATGGCAGATAAAGCTAAATGGTATGTTGTTCATACATATTCTGGTTATGAGAATAAAGTTAAAGTCAACCTAGAAAAAGCAATCGAAAACAGAAATCTTGAAGAATTTGTACATGATATTCAAGTTCCTATGGAAGAGGTTGTTGAAGTAAAGGATGGTAAAAAGAAAATAACTTTAAAAAAAGTGTTTCCAGGTTATGTAATGGTTAAAATGCTTATGACAGATGAATCTTGGTATATAGTTAGAAATACCAGAGGCGTAACTGGATTCGTAGGACCAGGTTCTAAACCGGTGGCTCTTACTGAAGAAGAAGTTAGAACTATGGGTATAGCTGAAAAAACTATAGTTGTCGACTATGAAATAGGTGAGAACATTCAGGTAACATTTGGACCGTTAGAAGGATTTGTTGCTTTAATACAAGAAATTCATCCAGAAAAACAAAAGATTAAAGCACTTATAAATATGTTTGGCAGGGAAACACCTGTTGAACTAGAATTCAATCAAATACAAAAATTAGACTAAGTAAGTAATAAACAAATGTTTTGTAAGTGGGAGGATTTTAAATCCGATTACCACAATTTAGGAGGTATATAATCATGGCTAAGAAAATAACAGGAATGATAAAACTTCAACTTCCTGCAGGAAAAGCTACTCCGGCTCCACCAGTTGGACCAGCGCTTGGACAACACGGAGTTAATATCATGGGATTTTGTAAAGAATTCAATGCGAAAACTTCTGATCAAGTAGGTATGATAATACCAGTAGTTATAACAGTATATCAAGATAGATCTTTTAGTTTTATACTTAAAACTCCACCAGCAGCTATACTATTAAAGAAAGCAGTTGGTTTAGAAAGCGGTTCTGGTGTTCCAAACAAAACTAAGATCGCTACTGTATCTAAAGCTAAAGTAAGAGAAATAGCTGAACTTAAAATGCCAGACTTAAATGCAGCATCAATTGAAGCTGCAATGAGTATGATAGCTGGAACAGCAAGAAGCATGGGAATAGTAGTAGAAGAATAATTTTGAATTAATTACGTGGGAGGCAAACACCGTTATTACCACGAAGGAGGATACTAATATGGGAAAAAATTACATAGAAAGCGCTAAGCTAATAGACAAAAACGCTCTTTATACACCTGCAGAAGCTATGGAACTTGTGGTGAAAACATCTAAGGCTAAATTCGACGAAACTATAGAACTTGCTGTAAGTCTAGGTGTTGATCCAAGACATGCAGACCAACAAGTAAGAGGTGCAGTAGTGCTTCCTCATGGAACAGGTAAAACAGTAAGAGTTTTAGTTTTTGCTAAAGGCGATAAAGCTAAGGAAGCAGAACTTGCAGGAGCAGACTTCGTTGGAAATGATGAATTAGTTGAAAAAATTCAAAAAGAAAACTGGTTCGGATTTGATATAGTTGTTGCTACACCAGATATGATGGGTGTTGTTGGTAAATTAGGTAGAGTACTTGGACCTAAGGGCTTAATGCCAAATCCAAAATCAGGAACTGTTACATTTGATGTTACTAGAGCAATAAATGAAATCAAAGCTGGTAAAGTTGAGTATAGAGTTGATAAAACTTCTATAATTCATGTACCACTTGGTAAAAAATCTTTTGGTGCTGAGAAATTGATTGCTAACTTCCATGCTTTAATGGAAGCAGTAGTTAAAGCTAAACCAGCAGCGGCTAAAGGACAATACTTAAAATCAGTATCAGTTTCTAGTACTATGGGACCTGGAATAAAAGTAAATCAGGCTAAAGTTCTAGACTAGTATTGACAAAAAAAAATATGCATGGTACGATACTTAAAGTAAAAAAAATAATGTTCCGTAGATAGTAGGTGCGAAAGCGTAAAAGACAACATGCCTACCGAGGATTCCTATAAAAGTACTTGTGTACGATATTAGGTCTCTTCGCGTCTGCGGAGAGATTTTAATTTTTTATAAAACAGTTAATAACTGTTAGGAGGTGGATACACAGTGTTAAGCAAAAGTAGACAAATAAAAGAAATTAAAGTAGCAGAGATTAAAGGAAAATTAGAAAAAGCTCAAGGTGTAGTACTTAGTCAATATCAAGGTTTAAATGTTGAAGAAGATACCGAGCTAAGAAAAAACCTTAGAGAAGCTGGAGTAGAATATAAGGTTTATAAAAACACTCTAGTTATTCTAGCAGCAAAGGAATTAGGAATTGAAGGTATAGTTCCACACCTACAAGGATCTATTTCATTGGCTTTTGGATATGAAGATGCTACTGTTGGAGCTAGAATTTTAAATGAATTTGCAAAAACTCATAAGAAATTAGAACTTAAAGCAGGTATAATTCAAGGCAAAATATTCGACGGCGCAGAGGTTAACGCTCTTGCATCAATACCACCAAGAGATGTTCTTATTGCAAAATTGCTTGGAAGCTTCAAAGCTCCATTATCAAATCTTGCATACTTATTGAATTCAATTAAAGAGCAAAAGGAATCAGTAGAGTAATATTATTATACTGAGGTACATAGCAATTAAATTTAATTGATTCAAATCATAGTTTTAATAAAAAGAATTATGCCTTTCATAAAGGCAAATACAAAATTTTATAAGAAAAAAATTCGGAGGTGCATTTATAATGACAAGAGAAGAAATTATTCAAGCTATAAAAGATATGAGTGTTTTAGAATTAAATGAATTAGTAAAAACTTGCGAAGAGGAATTTGGCGTAAGTGCTTCAGCACCAGTTGCTGCTGCAGGAGCTGCTGCAGTTGCTGTTGAAGAAAAAACTGAATTCGACGTAATTTTAACTAGTGCAGGAGCTAGTAAAATTAAAGTTATTAAAGTTGTTAGAGAAATAACTGGATTAGGACTTAAAGAAGCTAAAGATATAGTTGATGGTGCTCCAAAAACTATTAAAGAAGCTATAAGCAAAGAAGATGCAGAAGCATTAAAAGCTAAAATAGAAGAAGTTGGCGGCGGAGCAGAAGTAAAATAATTCTATTTTATGACAGGGGGTACTTTTATATAAGAGTGCCCTTTTTTAAAACGTTATGTTGACATAGAATTATAATTATGCTAATATAGCAGAATGCATTGAAAATTAGTAGTTTGACATTAAAAATAATGTAATTACTGGTTAAAGTGAATTAAATTAACAAAAATGGTTATAATAACATGATGAATGTGTGAATCCAGAAGCATAAGGTCCTAGGGGAAAGTGTGTTTTTGGTTATTTTAGTTTATACAAGGGGTGAAAGCTGATGGTACATCCTGTCCAATTAGGAAAAAGAACAAGAATGAGTTTTTCAAAAATAAGCGAAGTAACTGATATGCCAAATTTAATTGAGATACAGTTAGACTCTTATGATTGGTTTTTGAAAGAAGGACTTCAAGAGGTTTTTGACGATATAAATCCTATCCAAGATTATACGGGAAATCTCGTTCTAGAGTTCGTAGGATATAAACTTGATATAGATAATATTAAGTATTCTGAAGAGCAATGTAAAGAGAGAGATACAACTTACGCAGCGCCACTTAAAGTTAAGGTTAGATTGCGTAATAATGAAACTGGTGAAATCAAAGAACAAGAAGTCTTTATGGGAGATTTTCCACTGATGACACCACAAGGAACATTTGTTATTAATGGAGCAGAGAGAGTTATAGTAAGTCAATTGGTTAGATCACCAGGAGTTTACTACAACTATTCCGTTGATAAAACAGGAAAAAAACTTTACTCTGCAACAGTAATTCCAAACAGAGGAGCATGGCTTGAGTACGAAACAGATTCTAATGATATTGTTTATATTAGAATTGATAAGACAAGAAAATTGCCTATAAGTATTTTGGCAAGAGCTATGATGGATAATGGTAGTGATTTAGATTTACATGAGTTGTTAGGTGAAGAAGAAAGATTAAAAGCTACAATAGAAAAAGATAATACGAAAACAAGAGAAGAAGCTTTAATAGAAATATATAAGAGATTAAGACCAGGTGAACCACCTACAGTGGATAGTGCTGTGTCTCTTATTGATTCATTATTCTTTGATGCAAAGAGGTATGATTTATCTAGAGTTGGTAGATATAAGTTTAATAAGAAGTTATCAATCAATCATAGAATTGCAAACCAAATTGCAGCTGAGAATATTGTTAACCCTACAACGGGTGAAGTTATTGTTGAAAAAGATCAAAAAATAGACAGGGAAACTGCTCTAGATATTCAAAATCTAGGAATAAATGTAGTAGATCTTCAAGTAGAGGATAAAGTACTAAGAGTCATTGGAAATCACTTTGTTAACCTTAATAAAGTAGTTAACTTTGATATCTCTGACCTTAATATTAGGGAAATGGTTCATTATCCAACATTAAAAGAAATATTAGATAATTTTACTGATGAAGAATCAATTAAAGAGCAAATAAAAATTAATAAAACAAGATTAATACCAAAACATATAATTAAAGATGATATGTATGCTACTGTGAGCTACGAGTTAGGACTAACTTACGATATCGGTTATATTGATGATATTGATCATTTAGGAAACAGAAGAATAAGGTCTGTAGGAGAACTTCTGCAGAACCAATTTAGAATAGGCTTATCAAGAATGGAAAGAGTTGTAAAAGAAAGAATGACAATTCAAGACCAAGAAGGAATAACGCCTCAAGCACTAATAAACATAAGGCCAGTAGCTGCAGCTATAAAAGAATTTTTTGGAAGTTCGCAATTATCTCAGTTCATGGATCAAACAAATCCATTATCAGAACTTACAAATAAAAGAAGATTATCTGCACTAGGACCTGGTGGACTTTCAAGAGAAAGAGCCGGATTTGAGGTTAGAGATGTTCATTACTCTCATTACGGTAGAATGTGTCCTATAGAAACACCAGAAGGACCCAATATAGGACTTATTAATTCTCTTGCAAGTTACGCTAAAGTGAATGAATATGGGTTTATTGAAACACCATATAGGGTTGTAGATAAGAAAACATCAGTAGTTACTGGTGAAATTATATATATGACTGCAGATGAAGAAGATGCATATTTAGTGGCACAGGCAAGTGAGCCAATTAGTGATGATGGTACTTTTGTTGATAAAAAAGTAACAGTAAGAGCTAAACACGAAATAATGGTCGTTCCAAAAGAAGAAGTAGATCTTATGGATATATCACCAAGGCAGATAGTTTCTGTAGCAACTGCTATGATTCCATTCCTTGAAAATGATGATGCAAGTCGTGCACTTATGGGTTCAAACATGCAACGTCAAGCGGTACCACTACTCAAATCTCAAGCGCCAATTGTTGGAACAGGTATAGAATACAGGGCTGCTGTAGATTCTGGAGTGCTTCCAAAAGCTAGAAATGCAGGAACAGTTGAGTATGTAAGTGCTAATGAAATTAAGGTAAGAAGAGAAACAGACAATGAATTAGACGTTTATAAAATTCTTAAGTTTAAAAGATCCAATCAAGGTACTTGTATAAATCAGAGACCTATAGTTAATAAAGGCGAAAAAGTTGAGGTAGGTACTGTTCTTGCAGATGGACCTTCAACAGACCTTGGAGAAATAGCTTTAGGTAAAAACATCCGTATTGGATTTGTAACTTGGGAAGGTTATAACTATGAGGATGCAATGCTAATATCTGAAGAACTTGTTCGCGATGATATATTTACTTCAGTTCACATTGAGGAATATGAATCAGAAGCAAGAGATACTAAACTTGGACCTGAAGAAATAACTAGAGACATCCCTAATGTTGGAGAGGATGCACTTAAAGACATAGATGAGGGTGGAATAATAAGAATAGGTGCTGAGATAAGATCTGGAGATATCCTAGTGGGGAAAGTAACCCCTAAGGGAGAAACGGAACTTACCGCAGAGGAAAGATTATTAAGAGCAATATTTGGTGAAAAAGCAAGAGAAGTTAGAGATACATCACTTAGAGTACCACATGGTGAGGCCGGAATAATAGTTGACGTTAAAGTGTTTACTAGAGAAAATGGCGATGAACTTCCACCAGGTGTAAATGAACTAGTTAGATGTTATATAGCTCAAAAGAGAAAGATATCTGTAGGCGATAAAATGGCAGGAAGACATGGTAACAAAGGAGTTATATCCAGAGTATTACCAGTAGAAGATATGCCGTTTTTACCTGATGGAAGAGCACTTCAAATATGCTTAAATCCACTAGGAGTTCCTTCTCGTATGAATATAGGTCAGGTACTTGAAGTACATTTAGGATGGGCAGCTAGTGAACTCGGTTGGCACATTGCAACACCAGTATTTGATGGTGCGCTTGAGGAAGAAATTGAGGCGTGCTTAATAAAAGCCGGATATGATGCAGATGGAAAAACTGATTTATATGATGGAAGAACAGGAGAAGCATTAGACAGCAGAGTTACTGTTGGATATATGTATATCTTAAAACTACATCATCTAGTAGATGATAAAATACATGCTAGATCAACAGGACCATATTCTCTAGTAACTCAACAACCATTAGGTGGTAAAGCACAGTTTGGTGGCCAAAGATTCGGAGAGATGGAAGTTTGGGCGTTAGAAGCGTATGGATCAGCCCACACATTACAAGAAATTTTAACAGTTAAATCTGATGACGTTGTTGGTAGAGTTAAAACATATGAGGCAATAGTAAAAGGTGAGAATATTCCTGAACCAGGTGTCCCTGAATCATTCAAGGTTCTTATTAAGGAATTACAAGCGTTGTGCCTTAATGTTAAAGTTCTTACTGATGAATTAGAAGAGATTAAACTGAAAGAATCAGTTGACGATGAAATGGAAGAGTTAAATTTAAATGTTAACATTGAAGGTTCAGAAGATGTAGTTCCTGAATCTCCAACAGAAGAGTATATTGAACTTATTGATGAAGATGAAGAAGTAGACGTTGATATAAATTACGATGAAGTACCGTTAGAAGATTTTGGTGAAGACCTAGAATTAAATGATTTTAATGATGAACATTAATATGAAGGGAGGCTGGACCCTTGTTTGAATTTAATAATTTTGATGCTATTCAAATAGGATTAGCATCACCGGAACAAATCAGAGAATGGTCAAAAGGTGAAGTAAAAAAACCTGAGACTATAAATTATAGAACTTTAAAACCTGAAAGAGATGGACTTTTTTGCGAGCGAATATTTGGACCAATAAAAGATTGGGAATGTCACTGTGGAAAATACAAGAGAGTAAGATATAAGGGAATAGTTTGTGATAGATGTGGTGTTGAAGTTACAAAATCTAAAGTAAGACGTGAAAGAATGGGGCATATTGAACTTGCTGCCCCAGTATCTCACATCTGGTATTTCAAAGGAATACCATCTCGTATGGGACTTATTTTAGACATGTCACCTAGATCACTCGAAAAGATTTTATATTTTGCTTCTTATGTAGTATTAGACCCAAAAGAAACATCACTATTAACAAAACAAATTCTTAGTGAAAAAGAATATAGAGAAGCTATAGATAAATTTGGAGCTGATAGTTTTGTAGCTGGTATGGGTGCAGAATCTGTAAAGGTACTACTACAAAACATAAACTTAGAAGAATTATCTAAGGAATTGAAGGAAGATCTAAAAACAAGTACAGGACAAAAGAGAATTAGAAGTATAAGAAGGCTAGATGTTTCAGAGTCTTTTAGAAAATCAAAAAACAAGCCTGAGTGGATTATAATTGATGTAATTCCAGTAATACCACCTGATTTAAGACCGATGGTACAATTAGATGGAGGAAGGTTTGCGACTTCTGATTTAAATGATTTATATAGAAGAGTAATAAACAGAAACAATAGATTAAAAAAACTACTAGACTTAGGAGCTCCAGATATAATTGTTAGAAATGAAAAAAGGATGCTTCAAGAAGCTGTAGATGCATTAATTGATAATGGAAGACGTGGAAGACCTGTTACAGGACCAGGTAATAGACCTTTAAAATCTTTATCTGACATGTTAAAAGGTAAACAAGGAAGATTCAGACAAAACTTACTTGGAAAACGTGTTGATTATTCAGGACGTTCAGTTATTGTTGTTGGGCCAGAACTACAAATGTATCAATGTGGTCTTCCAAAAGAAATGGCTTTAGAATTATTTAAGCCTTTTGTTATGAAAAAGCTAGTTGGAAGCGGAGTAGCTCATAATATTAAGAGTGCTAAGCGAATGGTAGAGAGGGTTATGCCTCAAGTATGGGATGTTCTTGAAGAAGTTATAGCTGATCATCCAGTATTACTAAACCGTGCACCTACACTCCATAGATTAGGAATTCAAGCTTTCCAGCCTATACTTGTAGAAGGTAGGGCTATTAAACTACATCCACTTGTATGTACGGCTTATAACGCTGACTTTGATGGAGATCAAATGGCAGTACATGTACCTTTATCTGTTGAAGCTCAAGCTGAAGCAAGGTTCTTAATGCTTGCGGCTCATAATATTATGAAACCATCAGATGGTAAACCAGTTTGCGTGCCTACTCAAGATATGGTTTTAGGTGCTTACTATTTAACTATTGATAAAGATGGAGCAAAGGGTGAGGGAAGAGCATTCTCATCTCCTGATGAAGTAATAATGGCCTATGGAGTAAAGGATATTGATATTCATGCTAAAATTAAAGTTAAGGTTTTTGGAGTGGTTAATGGTATTAGTGTAACTTCAATTATTGAAACTACACCAGGAAAATTAATATTTAATGAGACTATCCCACAGGATTTAGGATTCATTGATAGAAGTATTCCAGGAAATGAATTGAAACTTGAGATAGACTTCCTAGTAAGTAAAAAAAATCTTGGTAGTATTATAGATAAATGTTACTTAAAATATGGTCCTTCAGAAACTTCTAAAATGCTAGATAAAATAAAGGCTAAGGGATATCATTACTCAACAATTGGAGCAATTACGGTTGCGACATCTGATATGGTAGTTCCAGAGGCTAAAAAAGCATTGCTAAAAGATGCAGATGAAACTGTTGATAAAATTGAGAAGATGTATCGAAGAGGATTTATATCAGAGGAAGAAAGATATCAAAGAGTAATAGAAAAATGGACTAAGACTACTGAAGATGTAGCAAATGCATTAATGGATAGTTTGGATAAATTTAATCCAATATTCATGATGGCAGATTCAGGGGCCAGAGGGTCTAAGAGTCAAATTAAACAGTTGGCAGGTATGAGAGGACTTATGGCTAATCCATCTGGTAAAATAATTGAGTTACCTATTAGAGCATCTTTTAGAGATGGACTAAATGTATTAGAGTACTTTATTTCAACACATGGAGCTAGAAAAGGTAACGCAGATACGGCGCTTAAAACAGCCGATTCAGGTTATTTAACAAGAAGACTTGTTGATGTATGTCAAGATGTTATAGTTAGACATGAAGATTGTGGAACAAATGAAGGCTTTGAAGTTTCAGAGATTTGTGATGGAAGCGAAGTAATTGAACAGTTAGTTGAGAGACTTACTGGAAGATATTCTGCGGAAGACATTATTCATCCAAAAACAGGCAAGATAATAGTACCAAAGGATGAATATATGGATATTAAATTAGCTGAAGAAGTTCAAGCAGCTGGTGTTAAAAAAGTTATGATTAGATCAGTATTTACATGTAAAGCTAAAATCGGAGTTTGTGCTAAATGTTATGGAATGAATATGGCAACATCTCAAAAGATAAATATTGGAGAAGCCGTAGGTATAATTGCAGCTCAATCTATTGGTGAACCAGGAACACAACTTACAATGAGAACATTCCATACAGGTGGAGTAGCAGGATCAGATATAACTCAAGGTCTTCCAAGAGTTGAGGAATTATTTGAGGCTAGAAAGCCAAAGGGACTTGCAATAGTAAGTGATGTATGTGGCAGCGTTAAAATGGAAGATACCAAGAAAAAGAGAATAGTAATTGTAATTGGTGATGCAGGAGAAGAACTTAGTTATGATATACCATTTGGTTCAAGATTAAAAGTTGCAAATGGAGATAGAATTGAAGCTGGAGATGAAATAATTGAAGGTTCAGTTAATCCTCATGATATCTTAAGAATCAAAGGTGTTCAGGGAGTTAAGAATTACTTATCCTCAGAAGTACAGAAAGTTTATAGACTTCAAGGTGTTGATATTAATGATAAGCACTTAGAGGTTGTTGTAAGACAGATGACAAGAAAAGTGAAGGTCGAGGAATCTGGAGATACTGAACTACTTCCGGGAAATTTAGTAGATATATTTGCTTTTGAAGATGCTAATTCAAAAATTGAATCTGAAGGTGGCGTACCTGCCGTAGGTAAAATTTCTCTATTAGGTATAACAAAGGCAGCACTTGCAACAGAATCATTCTTATCAGCAGCATCATTCCAAGAGACAACAAGAGTACTTACTGATGCAGCTATTAAAGGTAAAATTGATCCATTGCTTGGATTAAAAGAAAATGTAATAATTGGTAAACTTATACCTGCAGGTACAGGTATGACAAGATATAGAACTATAAAAATTAATACTGAAGATGATGAAAAGGTAGAAATTGAAAATGATTTGGAAGTATAAGTTGTAACTAGTTGACAGGGTGTTGCTAAAATGATAAAATACACCTTGTGTGTGATTTTAATCGAGTAGATGCATCTTATATTAGATAAATCTTATGATTTTAATTATGAAAGGGGTTAAAAATGGTGGATAAAATTGTAGGCCAGAAGGTCGTTGGAGTTAAACAAACCCTAAAAGCATTAAAAAATAGTCAAGGTAAGGTTTTGTATATAGCCAAAGATGCTGATAGTAATATTACTGAGCCTATTCTAAAACTAGCCAAAGTTAATTCACTGCAAATAGTATTTGTAGACACAATGAAAGAACTAGGAAATCTTTGTGATATAGATGTTGCATCAGCAACAGCATTGAGTCTTGAAGGTTAAATTAATGCTAGCAACTAAATAATATAGATATATCCTTGCAGTAACATAGCCATTTAGTTATGTTACGTTGCATTGATATAAATTATAATTAGCTTATAAAAATAAGGAGGTGAAACCATGCCAACTATTAACCAATTAGTAAGAAAAGGCAGAAAGACATTAGCAACAAAATCAGCTGCACCAGCATTAAAAAGCTGCCCACAAAAAAGAGGTGTTTGTACAGTAGTTAAAACAACAACTCCTAAGAAGCCCAACTCAGCATTAAGAAAAGTAGCAAGAGTTAGACTTACAAACGGATTTGAAGTTACTGCTTACATTCCAGGTGTAGGCCACAATTTACAAGAACATAGTGTTGTTCTTATAAGAGGTGGAAAAGTTAAGGATTTACCAGGAGTTAGATACCACATCATCAGAGGAACATTAGATTCAGCTGGAGTTGCAG
>Ga0209123_1003354_pt1 | contig 12086 bp, 10 predicted proteins | sample BarGraIncu00431A_FD_184500 | JGI IMG/M metagenome (GOLD analysis project Ga0209123, IMG submission 184500) | Arctic peat soil microbial communities from Barrow, Alaska, USA - Barrow Graham LP Incubations 004-31A (SPAdes) (version 2) | ecosystem: Environmental > Terrestrial > Soil > Wetlands >...
TCGGAACGATAGATTTGTTTTTCGATTACACTGCTAAAATACTAAAAATTAATTACTTATACAAGAATAATCTACTAAATATCAATGATTTATATACTTTTTTTTAATCTGTTAAAGTAGAACTAATTTGAATTTTTTGAACCGGAGATATTCCGGCATATGGGCAAAAGCTGGTCAAGTGCAGCCAAATTAGTTTAACTCCGCAGTTTGGACCTTCTGTTTCTCTTTGCCCATGGAGGGTGCATGCCCCTTTTTAGCTGATAGTTGTGCTATGTGAACGTAACTCTCCCATACACTCCCGTGTTGATATCCATATTTCCCTCCTTTCTTTTTTATGCCGCTTCGATGAGCTTATCAAGCTCTTCCCAGGCGGCTTTATAAAAATGGTGTTCATACATTTTAAGTTCTGTTTGATGCCCGCTGCTGGTTATTTTAGCAGGGACTGCAATAAACCTAATAATTGATATATGTGTCAATGTCAGTTTATAATGTATGAATAATTCCTCGATTCATTTTGTTTAATTAAAAAATTTAAGGCGGAATTTTGGATAAATTCAACATTGAAAGATCTTGCAAAACTGTTTTGTAGTTGCAAGTAATCGTCTGGTCAACTAATCTTTTATCCAGGAAGAGGTAAAACTGTATGTTCCAGAACCAACATCTAACACAACATAATTGTTGTCGGACGGATATACTCCGTCAAGACCATAGTAGCTTACTCCCTTTACATTTCCTACAACCGAACCGTTATTCCACAAAGCTGTTCCGCCTTCACTTATGGATACTCCGGATGAACCGAAAGTCGGTATAAATACTCTAGCTGTACTATTTACAGGTATGGTCACTATCAACGAATATTTAGTGCTGCTTTTAGTCCAGTTTGAAATTACATTTCCTCTCACAGTTTCCAATGAATAAGAAACCATAACTGGCACATAAGATGTCGCTGAAGTAGGCCTGATGCTGATTTCTTCGAAGCCAGGCTTTATGGGTGTAATGCCAGCCAAATTTCCGCAAATCCATTCGGGAAAAGCATCGTTCATATGATGCTGCTGCGAACCGCCGCCATCCCATTGTTCCGGAGTATTCGTTTTTCCCTGGGCCACCCAGTGACCAAAGCTTGGCCCGGTGGTGTTGGTATGGATCCTGCCTACAAGGTCGTCTCTGCCATATTTGGATAATACCTGAAGCATGTAACCATGTGCATTCTGACCGCAATTGATATGGTAACCACTGCTTACGATACTATTAATCAAGGCATTTAGGACGTTGGTTTCTTCTCCCTCCGGCTGCATTCCATGATGTAGCGGTACAGCATTGGCAGTCTGCTGGGTACCATAATTATGTTTTGAATAATCAAAATATTTTGCGTTGAATGCGTTTTTGATGTTATCTGCCAATGTGCTGTAATAATTTGCATCCACCGTTTTGCTAAGAACAGTAGCCCATTTCTGCATTGAAGTTACAAAATCAAAATACACGCAGGTTTCAATAAATTCAGTGCTCACCGTATCAGGATCCAACCAGTCGCCAAGTCCATAGCCTACCAGATATTCGGAAGAACGAGACGTTAAGTATGCAAGTGAATTTTTGGCAACGTTATACTGTCTTTGAAGTATTTCAGTATCTCCATATTGTTGGTACATTATCCAGGGAAATCTCATTGAAGAAATATCATAAAAAGGACTACAAGAGAAAGCACTTTTAGTATTTAATGGTTCTCGATAAAAAGGTGACATACCAGGTATCCACCCGGCTTCTTGTTGAGATTCAGTTATATCCCTGCTAATTTTTCCAAAAAGCGTTTGAACATCGAACAAAGATGGGAATGAAGGACTTGTAAAATTAATATCGTTCATCCAGGCAGCCTTCTCACGGTGAGGACAATCGGTTATGCATGAATACATATTAGACATAATACCCTGTTTGTTGATAACAAAAATACTATTGTACATTGAATCTGAACTTTTGAAAGTTCCCACTGTTTTGGCCGAACTACTTAACACATACCCTCTGGCATTGACTAAGAATGGCAAACTGCCTCCACTTGCTAGTGTAGCACCACTGACTGTAATTTTACGTTGTCCGAAATAGAAAAATTTTGGTCTGAATACTTCTGCCCCACCACCTTTTAATGTATATCGGCAATATGTATTGTATTTGCCAGTATCATCATCCATAGTTACTATTACTGATTGTCCTGCTGCCCCACTTATCGTTATATCAAAAATACCGGCATAAGTTTTCCCAAAAACGACATCGACATTATCCCCAAATTGAGTCATGGTTATTGGGTACAATGTCTCAACTACTTTTATAGGAGGTTGTGACTGTGCATATAATGTTCCTCCAGGTGATGTTGTTGTTATTGCATTTGCCCAACTTGAGTCAATGTATCCAGCTGTGTCCCATCCGGTCTTCTCATCTCTTGAATCATAGTCCTCACCTCCAAATACTGTTGAGAATGTAACCGGACCTATAGACGTTTTCCATGTTGAATCACTTTTTATCTTTTCCGAAGTTCCATCAGTATAATGGATTTTAAGCTCCATAATCATGCGTTTTACTCCATCAGAATGGTTGGAATAACCCTGATATCTTTCACCTTGTTTATTTATGTCCATGAATCCGTCTGCCAACCATACACCTATCGCATTATTCCCGTTTTGTAATAGGTTTGTAACATCAAACGTAACATACTGCTGCGATTTGGAATACTCAGTCCAACCGGGGTCCAATTCGTGGTCTCCAACTTTTAAACCGTTTAAATGCAACTCAAATTGTCCAATACCACAGATGTTGGCCGTGGCATAACTAATAGGCTTTCTGATACTAAATTGCTTTCGCAGCATATATGGTTCGGATGTAGTATTGCTACTTGCCCTAATCCAGCTTGATGTCCAGTCGGACGGATGCAAAAATCCTGTAATAAATGCTTTACTTGCGCTCCAGACTGACTGTTTGTTGTCTTTATCAAATGTATAAACCTTCCACCAGTATTTTGTGTTGCTTACTAAAGCAGTTCCTGCATATTTTATGCCATATTGATTTGCAGACTTAACTTTTCCGCTATCCCACTTGTCACTGGTGTTTGTGTCAATATTAAGTCGACTTGAAGCTACAATAATCCTATATGCCGTCTGTCTATCTCCCCTGTCGCTGTCATTGACGTACCAGGCAAAGCTTGGATTGACCACATCGATACCTAGCTGATCTGTATTGTCCTGAACTCTTAGATTTGTTGGTGCCCCGGGGTTTGTTGCCTGCACAGGTACTGTTGTTATTTTAGTCTTATCTTGCGCATAACAATTTGTGATGAATGCAAATGCCAACAAAAAATTGAAGAAGCTAATTATTAAAATTGATAATAGAACTCTGTTTGTCTTTTTCATGCATTTATTTCTTAATTATTTATGACTATTGGTAATCTTCTGTAAAAACCAGTGATATGCTACTCCCAATTGTTCGGACAATAAATGCAGCGAGTTAAGATATTTTCATGCTGCAATTTGTGTCGGATAAAACGGAAAATAACTTTTTGGCTTCAAACGCCATAAAAAAGTTATTCTCGTTTTAGGCCGCTAATACATACTTCTGATTTGGAGTATGATAATCCAGAGATTGGTGCAGTCTTTCCATATTGTAAAACTGGAAATACTGTTCCAGGCCTTTCCATAAAGATAGACCATTTTCGTACACATTCAAATATATGTTTTCATATTTGACAGACCTCCATAATCGTTCGATAAATATATTATCAAGGGCTCTTCCTTTTCCATCCATTGAGATTTTTATACCCTTGTCAATTAATGTATTAATGAATATTTCACTGGTAAACTGGCTACCCTGGTCGGTATTGAAAATTTCTGGAACACCATGGTTCTTGATTGCTTCCTTGAGTACTTCGGTACACCATTCGGCACTCATGGTATTGGATAACGACCATTGAACGACATATCTGCTGTGCAAATCGATAATAGCTGTCAGATACATAAAACCAGTTTTCATCGGAATGTAGGAAATATCCATTGCCCAGACGTGGTTGCATCGCTCTATTTTCAACCCCCTGAGTAAATACGGATATTTGTAGTGCATTTTATCACTGATTGTTGTGTGTGGTTCTCTGTAAATTGTTTGCCAATTCATTAGCTTCATCAAACGACGAACTCGTTTCTTGTTTACCTTGAACCCAGCCAATATGAGCAACTCAGTAAGCCATAACACACCATAAAAAGGAGTGGAGAAATACTGTTCATCCAATCGACGCATGATAGCCAAATTCTCTTCTGACTCTCCCGATGGAATATAGTAAAAACTACTCCTGGTAAGTGTAAGCAACTGGAATTGAGTTGAAATACTCAATGAAGGACAGCAAGGTTCAATCATACCTTTTCGTTGTTCAGAACAGATCATTGTAGCTTTTTTTTTAACCAATCGTTCTCAACTTTTAACTGACCAATTTGAGCATACAGAATCTGAGTTTCTATTCCTTTATCTTTACCATCAGATGGATAAACCCTCGCCTTTTGTACAACTTTTGTTGTCGAAAAAGTTCTTCTGAAATAGAGAACCCGTCCTGTCCAACTTGCCGGGTAACCAATCCAATCAGCCTTCCAGTCTTCCTGATTTAATAACCCCATTTCAAAAAATGCAGATTCGCTCCAATCACTTATTGTATTATTCGAATCCCAGATTCTTACTTTCCAATAATATCGTTTCCGACTTTTAAGTTCAGATCCACTATAACTAATTCCCGTTGATTTTGAAGAAGCAATAGTACCGCTATCCCAAATATTGGCAATATTTTTTGTAAGGCTTTCAGGAGAATCTGCTACTATTATCTGATATGCAGATTGAACTATTCCCCTCTTTTCTGATTCAATCTTCCAACTTAGCTGAGGAGACAAAATGTCCATTCTAATTGGATTAGTAGAATACTCACATTTAAGATCCGAAAATTTTAAAGTATTATTCTCCGAATCTTTCTTGCTTGACGCAAATGATGTGTTTAATAAAAAAATTGACAGATACATTGCACATCTCAGGAGCGATTGTTGAAAATGTTTCTGATTTTTCATGACTTTAATTAAAAATGGCTTTTGTTAATTTTTCTTTCGTTTGTGCCTAATAAATACATACCAGGATATAAATAAATGTCAACCTATTATTGCGATAATGGAATTTTGTAACCCAATGTTATCAGCTACTAACCCCTCAATTAGTGGGATTAAGTCTGTTTCAAGGATTGCCATTAAAGTAATAAATCCCTGACTGGGATAGTTTTCAAGCTCCCTTATAGCAAGGGTGAAAATATTGAGCCACATGATAGAAGCAAAGAAACCAATCCCAAATTAATTTTGCTATTTAAATAGTTTCCGCAAAAACCTTGACGTTTCCAAAGCATCATTGAGTCTTACCAAATTCTCTATTTCATTATAATACTCATCTACAATCGTTTCAAATTTCTTAACCCAAAGGATGCTTTCGGATATGGCATCTACGGCATCTTCACGATAAGGGTACTGATCCATAGAAAACCAGCCTGTATAACCGGTTTTCTTCAGCCAATAAAGCAATTCTATATAGACAACACTATGTACACTACCCACAATCATGTCGTCATCCCAACTTCCATGATTGTCATTAAAATGCATGTGAAGCAGCATATTACCAGCCCTTTTAGCCAGTACTACTGCCTCGGAAACGTTTTCCCCGGCAATAAAAGAATGGCCAGTGTCTATGGTTATACCAACATTGCTGCACTGAGTCTCTTTTGCTGCCAGAATGGTATCTGCCATGCGGGCATGATAAGAAAAATTACGCGGTTCTTTGGGTTTGTATTCCAAAGCAAACTTTAGACTTGGAAATTCGACAGCCAACTTTACTGTGGCTTCCAGTAACCATTCACGTTCTTGGTCATAATCTGAGGTAAGCAGATAATCATATCCATCCTGACCCAGCCAGAGGTTCAAAAGCCCGCAATCAATTTCAAGTGCGACCTCGCTCATCTGACGTAGATAATCAATAGCTTTCTGTCGAATTGCAGAAATGATATTAGTGATGCTCCCTTTGGCAAAGTCCGGGTCGGTAAAAGTATCCGGGATAATTGAGGAACAAGCCACACCATAATCAGTGAGCCTTTTCTTCATGTCTTTTGCGTTGTCAGGACAAATGTCCCACGTCCCCACTAACTCAATTCCCTCGACAAAAGGAATTTTCTTAACCGCCATTTCGAGCATTTCTACTGTTGTAGGATTATTCTTATAACCCTTACAGAACCTGTCGCAAGTATTGCCTAGGTTCCCTAAAATTATTGAATATTTATTTTTCATATTACTTCTACTTTAACACATTTAAATTTTTATATACGAATTATTTATGTCTCATTGTCTGATAAGGTGCCGATCATACATTCTATCAAAGAATTGTTCTTCTGTCATTTCCTTATATAGCTTAAATACAAACCATTCCTTTATATCTCTGGCGGAAAGCAGCGGCAAATCATCAAAACATCGTAGTTTTTCTTTCAAGATAAACGAAGACACTAAAAAGTTCAGAGCCACCTGATGCTGCCATGCTAACCACTTACGGGTCTGGAACTGATCTATGCCCAGTATTTGCTTTGATTCTTTGATGCAATGCTCGACAAAGAACCGTTGGGCCTGCATGCACGCCAATGCCTGATGAATGTATTGTTCCAAATTGGCATTCGTGAAAGAATATTTTATTTCAACGGTATTTTTGGCTGACATTGTTTTGCGAATGACCAGCATTCGTGGTTCGACCTGGTTTATGCTTTTATTCCAGATAAATACCCGTACAAAGTGATATTCTCCGCTGAGTTTTCCTTTGGCTCTATTTCGAACCTGAATCTTTTCCCAATCACCGGGCAGAAGGCTCTCCATATAATCGGATACAGTCATATCCGGAGTTGATGCTTTGAGTCTTTTGGGGGCTGGTCCTTTGTTTGATTTACGTTCGGGAAGGAACATCTCGGCCCGATTGAGAAATATCTTCTGGTCTGAATGAATGTCCAGCATGTAAATGTAGCCCATCTGGTCAATGGTCTTGGTAAGGTTGGCATCGTTACCATAATAGACATCTCCTCCAATGTAATCAAAAGAAAACCCATTATTGACTTGTTGATGGATAATGTCAATTGCCAATTCTAATTTTGTTTTGAATATTCTTTCTCCATCAGGAATGCCAGCTTCCAGGCAACGATCGGGATCATTGCTCCAGTCCTCTGATAAGTATAACCTGACATCTACTATAGATGCAAAGTCGCCATTACTAAGGCAAGCAAAAACGGCGACCTGTGAGTTGGATATTTTGCCTATGTCGCAACAATATTGCCACCCGACACCAACACTTTTGTCAACCTTTTTGACCCAGCCGCTTTCATCAATGATCAGTCCGGTTAGCTTTCTCTTTGGTGGAATTGAACTTACTTCCCGGGAGACCTGATCAATAACGGAACGTCCATCCCAGTTGGATTCAGTAATGAAGTGTTGCATTTGAGGGTAATTGGCATCAAGATCCTCACTTATACGTTCTATATTACGCAATTGGCTTTGCACTATTCCTCTGGTATAAAGTTATGCTTTATCAAAATAATTCTTGGTGCGGCTGCAAAATACATACTTATATTCAACAAGTTGATCACTTAGCCTCTGGGTCACAGAGGCCAGTGTTTTTCCATATCGATTGTCTTTTTTACGTTGTATTAAACATTGCTTGGAACGATAAATTTGTTCTTCTATTACACTTCTAAAATACAAATAATAAAACACTTAAATAAATATAAGTTAAAGTAAATCAATGATTTGAATACTTTTTTAATCTGTTAAAGTAGAATTAATATATACACTCAACTCTTTTCGCTCCTTGTCAGTCCAAGGTTTGTCCAAAACTGTAAAATCAACATTTTTGGGTTCTCTGATTATTCCCATTGTTATTGTTTAAAGTATTGATTAATTAATCTTTTTGCTGCCACATTCACCTTTCAAATATACAAAATAGTTATCGAATAAACCTATTTATAAACCCAAACAAACAGAACCTAAGATCTCAGGGCTTTCCTATAAATTTCAATCGCTCTGTTCCTTGCAAATACATGGTCAACAATTGGTTGTGGATAGGATGGAGTTCCGTATTCAGGTACCCATTGCATGATATATTGTGAGGTAGGATCAAACTTTTTGGCTTGAAATGTTGGATTGAAAACCCTGAAATAAGGAGCTGCATCACAACCTGAACCACTCGCCCACTGCCAACCTCCTATATTGGATGCCAATTCATAATCGAGTAATTGATCGGCAAAATAGGCTTCACCCCATCGCCAGTCAATCAGTAGATGTTTGGTCAAAAAGCTGGCCACTACCATCCTAACCCGGTTGTGCATATAGCCCGTCCATTTCAATTGCCGCATACCTGCATCTACCAGTGGATAACCTGTTTGCCCATTGCACCAACGATCAAACTCCGATTCATTGTTACGCCATGGAATAAAATCATAAGCCGGTTTAAATGACCGGTTAGCAGAATGAGGAAAATGCCACAAAATATCCATGTAGAAATTACGCCAGATCAGCTCATTTAAATAGACCTCAGAATATTGTTGAGCAAACAGCGTGAGCTTCCGAATAGAAATAGTACCAAAACGAAGGTGAATGCCCAGTAGGCTTGTGCCATTCTCTGCAGGATAATCACGTGTGTGAGCATAATTTGTAATTAAGATAGCATCGAAATCCTTCCTAGGAAACTCAATGTCCTGTGGTTGATAACCTATTTCTGTCAATTCATAAATGTAGCCTTTTGATAAGGGTTTTAACCGATTTAATAGCTTCTCACTTTCACAAACCTGCAATGACTCCTTCGCCAGATTAGCTTTCCATTTCTTACTGTATGGGGTAAATACCGTGTAAGGCGATCCATCGGTTTTCACCACTTCATCGTGATGAAAAACAACCTGATCTTTACAAGCCTTAAATCCAATTCCAATCAATTCCAGCTGCTTTTCTACCTGGGCATCTCGTTCTATAGCCGTTGGTTCGTAATCAGTATTTGTATAAACGCATTGAATGGAATATTTGGCCGCCAGTTGCCTGAAAACTATGGCAGGGGATGAAAAGTAAACAAGTAAACTACTTCCATGCTTTTCAAATTCACTATTCAATTGTGTCAATGTGCGATGTATAAAAGTCAGCCGTGCATCATTTGGATTGGGAAACTGTTTAAGAATTTCAGGATCAATTATAAATATAGCAACCACAGGCAGACCGGCATTCAAGGCCTGAAACAGACCATGATTGTCATCTACTCGCAAGTCGCGCCGAAACCAAAATATATTTACTTTTTCCATTGAAAACCTCCAGTTTGTTTTTACCTTTTAATGCTATTTTATCTTAATGCAGCAAACCTCGCATTTCTCATATGGATAGCTAGCTTAACAGCTCGTGAAACCTGCGTTTCAGGAAATTTATTCAGGTTAAAGTCTGCTTCTTTTTGTTTGGCCTTGTCTGGGAAAATGCGCTCAAATAAGTTGTTTTGGGCTACCATCTGTGCCAAAATAATGGATTCGTCACTGGCAGCCGTTCTACCAAGAATTGTCATCTCCACCTCTTTACGGATGCTTTCAACCAATTCGCGATCCATCAGACAAACTTTATGATAAGGAATAAATAAGAACCATTTTTCTTCGACCCTGAGGACACTCTTCCTTACTAAACTTTGAATGAACAGCTTTTTAATTTTACTTCCCCGGAAATAAAACCATGAGATCCATATCCTGATCCTTAAGTCTTTTTTCCAAAGCCGAATCGGGTTCAGAATATATTCATGAATTTCATCATACTGATGAGTTGGATTTACGAGGTGAACCGCTTCATTTTCAATTGTAATAATCTCTTTATTTACTAGCTCGACAAACATTAAACCCACCAAAGTCATATATAATGTGGATGAAGAATTAAAGAATATACCTCCGCTTTTTGGGTCCACTGACAGACAAAATAGCTTTTCACTTGGTTTAAGGTCCTGATTCATTTTGTTAAGGTTGAAATTTTGATTTATTTTATGCCGTCAAAAATTATCAGTTAAAATTAATCATTTTATATTATGAAACGAGGTTTTGCAAGCGACAATAATTCAGGAATTCACCCTGAGATTTTAAAGGCCCTATTTACTGAAAATGAAGGACATGCAATTGGATACGGTGGTGACGAGACTACTGAATCGGCGATCAACTGTTTCAAGAAAGAGTTTGGACAGGAAATAGACGTCTATTTTGTATTCAACGGAACGGGCGCCAATGTGCTGTCACTATCCACATTGTCCCATTCTTTTCATTCAGTCATCTGTTCTGAAACTGCTCACATTCAGACTGACGAATGTGGAGCTCCTGAAAAATTGACAGGGTCTAAACTGCTTCCTGTAGCTTCCACCAATGGCAAGATCACTCCTGAGGGTATTATCAGGTATTTGCATGGATTTGAATTCGAGCATCATTCCCAAGCCAAACTCATATCCATTTCGCAGGTTACTGAACTGGGAACCGTTTATTCGGTTGAAGAAATCAAAGCCATTACCACCCTGGCACACGAATATGGACTATTTGTGCACATGGACGGAGCCCGTCTTGCCAATGCAGCTGTGGCCCTCGACCTTCCTTTCCGTGCCTTCACTGTTGATGCGGGTATTGATGTACTGTCATTTGGCGGCACCAAAAACGGCATGATGATGGGTGAAGCTGTTGTGTTTTTCTCCCGAGTACTCGGGACCGAATTGTCGAAAAATACTAAATATATCCGCAAACAGAACATGCAATTGTATTCAAAAATGCGTTTTGTGAGTGCGCAGTTCGTAGCTTATTTCAACAACGACTTATGGAAAAAGATGGCCACCCATTCCAACCAAATGGCCAAACTGCTTGAACAGGCTGTCAGACAAATACCTGCCATTCAAATTACCCAGGCCGTTGATGCCAATGGGGTATTTGCCATTGTGCCTCCTGAAATTATCCCTCTGCTTCAAGAGAAATACTTCTTTTACATGTGGGATGAACATCGTTCAGAAGTGCGATGGATGACGTCATTTGATACTCAGGAAGAGGACATCACCGATTTTGCTGCATTGATTAAATCACTGGTTTAAGTGATTAGAAAGATAGTTTGTCGCATTAACTCTATTGCAATATGCTGATTATATGAGATATGCCCTGAGTACTCGGGGTAAATAGTAAATTATTTAATAGTAAATACTTAGATGCCTCTATTCGATTATTACCCGCGTAAACAGGAGCCACTTGACAAGGACACGGAAAAGAAGATTTTCAAATACAGTCTTCTTTTCCCAGTAGTGATCGTTGGCCTATTTTGGGTAGTAAAACTGACGGAAAACATTCTGGACCTCAACCTGACCAAATATGGAATTTTACCCCTGCAAATCGACGGATTGCGGGGTATCCTGTTTTCGCCTTTCATACATGCCAGTTATGATCATTTGTTGTCCAATTCACTTCCATTCCTGGTACTGGCCTTTGCTTTATTTTACTTTTATCGCAACCTGGCTTACCGCATTCTGTTTCTGATTTACATCTTATCAGGGTTCTGCGTATGGCTTGGAGGCCGCGATTCCTATCATATCGGTGCCAGTGGCATTGTTTACGGACTGGCTTCCTTCCTGTTTTTCAGCGGAGTATTTCGTAAAGATGCTACCCTGCTGACCATCGGCATCATTGTCATTTTTCTTTACGGAAGTATGTTTTGGGGTATATTTCCCTTGAAACCTGAAATCTCATGGGAAAGCCATCTATGGGGCGCTGCCAGTGGATTGCTACTTGCCATTTATTATCGCCACCAGGGTCCCGTGCGTCCTCAATCCACCTGGGAGAACGAACCTGAGGAGGAAGACTCCCTCGAAGCCGAATGGAACCAACCTGAGGAAGAGCATAAAGAGGTGTAGTGTCGTGTCTCAACTTCTCTGACGCTCTTGGTGCAGAGCACCTTTAATATTTGTAGAAATGAAGATTGAAATAGCAAAGGCAGGTGAAGCGCACCGGAATATTTCCAAATAATAACCATATT
>Ga0209123_1003355_pt1 | contig 12083 bp, 6 predicted proteins | sample BarGraIncu00431A_FD_184500 | JGI IMG/M metagenome (GOLD analysis project Ga0209123, IMG submission 184500) | Arctic peat soil microbial communities from Barrow, Alaska, USA - Barrow Graham LP Incubations 004-31A (SPAdes) (version 2) | ecosystem: Environmental > Terrestrial > Soil > Wetlands >...
ACTCTCTGCAGTGAGATCAAATCCCTTTGTGAGGGCATTGTACCTTCGATTGAAAGAAAAATCGAAGAACGGGATGGTCATCGCGTGCGCCTGTATGAAAAAGCTTGTACATATCATGTTTGGGGTCCTCAAGAACGGTAAACCGTTTGACCCCACTTACGCCTAATTTCTTGACTTCTACAACGGTATCTCCCCCGCCAGGGGGGGAGGGGACTTTTGGGTCTCGAAAAACTATTATGCCACTGTTTTCCCTTGCTCTATCCCTTCCTTTGTACCTGAAAAGAAAGTGGTTAACTTACTCAGAAACGTCAATTCCCTGCCGGAGCAGCTCTCCCTCCCCTTCAAGGGGAGGGAAGGGGAGGGGATGGGGGAAGGCAACCCCCTCCGCTACCAGTTCGTCCCTTGCCAACTCCCGCTTCAGCTCGAAGTTCCATTTCCAGACCTCGTAGATCGCCGGATAAACCATAAGCTCCATGAGGAACGAGGTGAAAATCCCGCCCACCATGGGCGCGGCGATATGCTTCATCACGTCGGAACCGGTGCCGCTTCCCAGCATGATGGGAACCAGGCCGAGAAACATGGTGGCGACGGTCATGACTTTGGGCCGCAGCCTCTTGACTGCCCCTTCCATGATCGCCTGGCGCAACTCGTCACGGCTGCGCAGGCGCACCTCTCTTTTCGCCTGGAGGTAGGCAAGATCGAGATAGAGCAACATGAAGACGCCGGTCTCGGCATCAACCCCGAGCAGGGCGATCAGCCCCACCCAGACTCCGATACTCATGTTGTATCCGAGCAGATAGAGAAACCAGACGGCTCCCACCGCGGAAAAGGGGACGGCCAGCATGACGATGAGGGTCTTCACCAGGGACCGGGTGTTGAGATAGAGTAGCGCCAGGATGAAGAAGATGGTCAGGGGGATGATCAGCTCCAGGCGCTCGTGCACCCGTTGCATCGCCTCGTACTGCCCGCTCCAGGAGGCCGCGTATCCCGGCGGGAGTTCGATCTTTTCCTTGATGAGCGGACCGGCTTCGGCGATGAAGCTTTGCGGATCCCTGCCGTCGAGATCCACGTAGACGTATCCGGTCAAAAGTCCATCCTCGTCGCGGATCATGGAGGGGCCGGCGCTGACGCTGATCTCCGCCAACTGCGAGAGGGGAAGTTGTTTCTTCCCGCCGGAAACCGGAACCAGCACCCGTCCCAGGGCGCCCAGGTCGCTTCGGAAGTCGCGCTTGTAGCGCACGTTCACCGGATAGCGCTCGCGCCCTTGTATGGTGGTGGTGACGTTCTCACCGCCGATGGCGCTTTGCACCACGGCCTGCGCCTCGTCGATCCCGAGGCCATAGCGGGCGAGCTTCTCGCGGTTCCAGTTCACGTCCAGGAAGTACCCGCCGCCGGTCCGCTCGGCAAATACGGAGCGGGCCCCCTTCACGGTCCGCAGCAGCGCCTCGATGCGGGTCCCGATCTCCTCCATCGCCACCAGGTCACTTCCGGAAATCTTCAGGCCGATCGGGGTGCGGATGCCGGTGGTGAGCATGTCGATGCGCCCCTTGACCGGCATGGTCCAGGCGTTGGAGACCCCGGGAAGCTTCAGGGCGTCGTTCATCAGGCCGACCAGTTCCTCGCGGGAGATGCGGTCCGGGGTGAAATGGCGCAGCGGCGCCTTAGCCCACTCCGGAAAGGCCCGGTACCAGGTCTCCTTTTTGCGCCACTGGTCGTTTGGTTTGAGGACCACAACCGTCTCCAGCATGGAGAGGGGCGCCGGGTCGGTGGAGGTCTCAGCCCGGCCCGCCTTTCCCAGCACCCGATCCACCTCGGGAAAGCTCTTGATGATCCGGTCGGTTACCTGCAGTAGTTTTCCGGCCTCACCGACGGAAATCCCCGGCATGGTGGTCGGCATGTAGAGGAGCGAACCCTCGTCCAGGGTCGGCATGAACTCGTTGCCGAGCCTCAGGAACACCGGCACGGTGGCGGCAATGAGGACCAGCGCGCTGCCGATGACCAGCCATTTGCGGCGCAGGGTCCAGGCCGCCACCGGCTCGTAAAGCCTGATCAGCACCCGGCTGATGGGGTGCTGCCGCTCGGAGCGGATCTTTCCCACCAGGACGGCGTTCGCCGTCCGGCAGAGCCAGCGCGGGCGGAAGGTGAAGTTCTTCACGTGGGTAAGAGAGAGCCTGAGCGCCGGGTCGAGGGTGATGGTGAGAAAGGCGGCCAGCACCATGGCGAGGGTCTTCGTGTAGGCGAGCGGCTTGAACAGGCGCCCTTCCTGCGCCTCCAGGGTCAGCACGGGGAGAAAGGAGACCGCGATCACCAATAGGGCGAAGAAACTGGGGCCGGCTACCTCCTTGATCGCCTCGATCACCACGGCGCGGTGGCTCCCGGGGCGCCCCTCTCTTTCCCAGAGTTCCAGCTTCTTATGGGTCTGCTCCACGACGACGATCGCCGCGTCCACCAGCGCGCCGATGGCGATGGCGATCCCCCCCAGGCTCATGATGTTGGCGTTGATCCCGAGGAGCTTGAAGGGAATGAAGGAGATCAATACGGCCAGCGGGATGGTGATGATCGGAATCAGCGCGCTCGGGATGTGCCAGAGAAAGAGCAGCACCACGAAGACCACGATGAGAATCACCTCGACGATGGTTGATTTCAGATTGCCGATGGCCCGGTTGATCAGTTCGCTTCGGTCGTAGATGGGGTCGATCTTCACCCCTTTGGGGAGGCCGGGCTCGATTTCCTTCAGTTTCGCCTTCACCCGCCCGATGACGTCCAGGGCGTTTTGCCCCTGGCGCATGACGACGATGCCGGAGACCGCCTCGCCCTTGCCGTCCAGGTCGGCGCAGCCGCGCCTGAGATCCGGCCCCAGTACGACGGTGCCGACGTTTCTCACCCTAACCGGCGCACCGTCCTCGCTGGTGGAGAGGACAATGTCCTCCAGTTCGCCGGTAGTCCGGGCGTAGCCGCGGCCGCGCACCATGTACTCGGTGCCGCCGAACTCGATCAGGCGTCCCGCCGAGTCGGAGTTGCCGCCGCGCACCGCCTCCACCACGCGGTTGATGGAGAGCCCGTAGGACTGAAGCCGGTTCGGGTCGAGGTTGATCTGGTACTGGCGCCCGTAGCCGCCCAAGGGGGCTACTTCCGCGACTCCCGGCACCGACTTCAGGTGGTAGCGCAGGTACCAGTCCTGCACGGAGCGCAGTTCCGCCAGGCTGTGCGTCCCCGTGGTGTCGGTCAGCGCGTACTGGTAGATCCAGCCCACCCCGGTGGCGTCGGGACCCAGCTCGGTCCTCACCCCGGCGGGGAGGCGCTGCTGCACACCGGAGAGGTACTCCTGGGTGCGCGAGCGGGCCCAGTAGATGTCGGTTCCCTCCTCGAAGATCACGTACACGAAGGAGTAGCCGAAATCCGAGAAGCCGCGCACGCTCTTCACCTTGGGGGAGCCGAGCATCGCCGTCACGATCGGGTAGGTGACCTGGTCCTCGACGATGTCGGGGCTGCGGTCCCAGCGCGAATAGATGATCACCTGGGTGTCGGAGAGATCGGGAATGGCGTCCAGGGGGAGGTTGTGCATCGAATACCAGCCGGCCAACGCGGCCAGGATGACGATCACGAAGATTACCGCCCGGTTGTTGGCGGAAAAGTCGATGACGCGGTTAATCATGGCGACCGCCGGGAATGATGATCTGCTTCACCTTGGCCTGGTGCTTCATGCCTCCCTGCTGCGGCATTTCATCTGACTTCATTTCGCCCTGATTCATCTCACTGTGCTTCATCTCGCCTTGAGGCATCCTGCCCGGCTTCATATCGCCTTGCGGCTTCAGCTCACCCTGCATCTCGCTTTGGTGCCTCGGGTTTGCCAGGTATTTGGCCGGCGACTTGTCGAACTCCGATTTGCATTTGCCGGAACAAAAGTAATAGCTCTTTCCACCGTACTCGCTGGCAAAACCTGCAGCCCTGGCCTTTCCCTGGTCCACCAGCATGCCGCAGCTGGGGTCAGTGCTCTCGAGTCCCGAGGCGGCGGACTTGGTGCTTTTCATCCGGCTCTCGGAGTCGAGCAGGAAGTTGCCCGAGACGACGACCCGCTCGCCCGCCTGGAGCCCTTTAACGATCTCGACCCGGTCGCCGGTGGCGCGGCCCGTTTCCACGGCGCGCGGCTCGTAGCGGCCGGGGGAAAGCTCCACGAAGACACTTTTGCGCAGTCCCGAATCGAGCACCGCCTCGCTTGGCACGGTAAGAGCCGCCGGCATGCTCACCTTGAACTCGACGTCAACAAACATGTCGGGGCGCAACCGGTAGCCGGGGTTGTCGGCAGCAAGACGCAGTTTGAGGGTCCGGGTGACAGGGTCAAAGCGGGGAGGGGTGTCGGTCAGACTCGCAAGACACGGCTTTCTCAGATAGGGCGAGGTGACCTCCATCCGCATGCCGGGCTTGGTCAAAAGCGCCGCGTCGTCGTAGACGTCGACCAGGATCCAGACCCGGGAAAGGTCGGCGATCCGGTAGAGGTCGGCCCCTTTGGCGAAGCGCTGCCCGATGGAGACGTTCCGGTTCAAAATGAGGCCCGACGCCGGAGACCTGATCTCGACGTTGTCGGTCCCCTGCATGGATTTCTGGATGGCGTTTAGTTGCGGTTCGGTCATCCCGAGGTTTCTGAGCGAGGTTTTGTAGCTTTCCAGGTTGGCATTGTTGGTGTCGATCTGGGTGGCGGCCTCGTCGTCGCTGGCCACGGTCCGTTTCATGGACCTCAGGGCGTAGAGGTAGGCTTTCAGGCCGGAGAAGAATTCCGGAGCGTAAAAGGTGGCCAGCACCTCGTCCTTGCTGACCATGCTGTCGCTGGTCGGAGGGAGCACCTTTTTCACCCAACCGTCGGTGGCCGCGGTGATCCGGAAGACCCGGTTTTCGTCAGGAACGATGGTCCCCGGCATTCTGATAGTCTGGTTCCAGGGAGCCTTCTCCACCGCCTCCACCTTGACGCCGATCAGCTGCTCCATGCCGGGCTGCACTTGGATCTGGCCCGGCGCAAGCGAACCTTTTTGTGCTGCCGCACCGTCGGCGTAGACCGGTTCCAGTGGCATGCCGCAGGGGGCGATCCCCGGCTTCTCGGACCGGAATGCCGGGTTCATGGGGTCGGCGTAGTAAAGGATCTTGCGCGCCGCTGGCGCAGCAGTACCCGTGGAGCGCTGACTGTATCCTGCCAGGAAGAAACCTGCTGCGACAATCAGCATAAGCAGTGCGACTGTTCGATTTCTCATAGTAAGAACCTCATAGGCCAGCAGGGAAGTCATCCGCCGTTGCCGGAATATAACAAAAAAAAGAAATCGATACAATGAAAGCTAACGAAAACTGATCAATATAATGAAAGTAAGCCCCGCGGAGAACCGCGGGGCTCAAAAGATTCAGGTGCGCCATGGATAAAGACAGCATGGACACCGAAGAAATTTGTCCCATCCCTCCTGTTACATGACTACCAGTCTGGTAACCGAACAGCTTGTCCGGTTACCAGACAATCATTCCAGTTTATTTCACGACCAGTGAATGCATCATGTCGTGCTCCTCGTGCTCGAGGATGTGGCAGTGCCAGACGTACTCCATGCCGCCGGTGCGCGGGCTCGGAGGAGTAACGACGACCTTGCCTGCGGCGGTCGTGATATTCGTATTGGTAAGGTCGAATTTCATCATGCATCTGGTGACGGTCCCCGGGTACATGGGCACCGTCTCCTTCCATCCCTGCTCGTTCTTCTCGGGCGCGACCGGAGCACCCAGGAAGTTGCTGAAGTTCAGGTTGGCTACGTCAAAGAGCTGCCGGTTGATGAGCTGGACGTTTACCAGGTGGAAGTGCATGGGATGCACGTCGCCGGTGTTGTTGAAGATCTCCCAGACCTCGATGTCGCCGTTCTTAACGGTTTCTTCGGTGGCCCCGACGGATTGCGGCAGGCCGGTCGGCGCGTAATTGAGGTAGTTGGCTGAGCCGTCCAGCGGGGAGCCATAGGGAGCGTCGGCGTTGCCCAGCACTTGGATCAGGCGGCCGTAGGCGTCGAAGTACTCGTTAAGGGAGAGGAACCGCTTCTTCACACCCGCCGGAACGACGCTGGAGCCGGCTGCTACGAAGAGCGGATCGTTGCCTGCGGTAAGGCTGGTGCTGGTAGTAATCTGCAGCGGCAGGTCGGCGCTCGTGGCAGCGGCGACTTTGAAGCGCATCAGGACGCGGGTGTTGGGGCCGAAGCCGTTCTTGGTGGTGCCGTTTACCGGGTTGCCGACGCCGAAGAGGCCGGTGCCCACGTTCCACCCCGGGAAGTAGTCATTGCGGTCGTCGCCACTTGGGTAAGGCGCCGGTGCGTCGTTGTAGAGGATAAGGCTTTTGCCGGCGTAGTTGGCGAAGTCGACGATCAGGTCGGGACGCTCGGCGCAAGCGACGACGAGTGACTTTTTAACCTGCCACGGGGCGACCTGGCCGGTGTTCGGGTCGGGCGGCGTGGTGAAAACGAACGGCTGGTTGGAGGCAACCTTTACCGGCTTGGCCAGGAAGCCGCCTTCGGTACCGATCTGCAGGAAGGCGGGGCTCTGGGTCGCGGCGTTGATGAACGCTGCGTTGGTCGGGGTGCCGTTGGCGCCCAGAGTTATGCCGTTGAGGGTGCCGTCGTCCACGTAAAGCTGCAGGTTGAGGAAACGGGCGTTGCAGGCGTTCAGCATGCGCAGGCGATAGCGGCGCGCCTCGACTGCCGCTTCGGGGAAGACCGTGCCGTTCACCAGCATGGTGTCGCCGAAGAATTCGGGAATCGAGGAGGCGTCGGGAAGCGGAAGTCCGCCGGCCCCGAGGTCCCAGCGCCCGGCGCCTGTCGTCGGGTTGTTGGCCTCGTAGGTGTGGGCGTACCAGAGGCTGCCCGGCCTGGTTGCGCACGGCTGCACCAGGGAGGCCCAGAGCGGGTCCTTGGTCTTGATGTCGGGGCCGACGAAGATCTTGTCCTGGAACACCAGGGGGATCTCGTTGCCGCCGGCCTCGATGTAGTTGGGGAGCCCTTTGGGGATCAGGCCGGCCTCGTAGCTGTCGCGGATGATGAGGGCCGAGGCGAGACCCGCGTAGGCGTTCAGGCGGGTGATGCCGTAGGCGTGGTCGTGATACCAGAGAAAGCGCGCGCTCTGCTTCAGGGGGTAATAGTACTCGGCGACGGTCGGCAGGGGCCTGGGATTCAGCACCTGGTTATTCAGGAAACTGAGTCCGTGGTCGCCGCAGGGGGTCCACCAGTCAAACGGTCCGCCATCGCTGATCCAGGGTACCAGTCCGCCGTGCAGATGGATCGCGGTGCGGTTCACGGCCTGGTTGGCGCCCGGAAGAGTCGTGTCGACGGGGATGATGTGCTTGTTGACGAAGAGCAGGTTATAAAAGCTGATCTGAATCGGCACATTCTTCTGCCCGATGATGATGCCGCCGAGGTGGGTCGGCGTGATGTAGTTGCCCAGACCGATGGTCGGGTTGTAGCCCCAGAGCGTCGTCGGTCCGAGGGTTGGGCAGACGCCGGGATCCTGGAACTGGTCGATGAGTATATCGTAGTGCGTGACCCCGGTGACCGGAGCCGGAAATGGTGAAGGCAGCGCTACCGGGATGCCGCCGGGGCCGACGCCACGCAATTTGGTGCCGAACAGGGGGATGCCGGGGCTTTGGGCAAAGGCCTGCGCCTCGCCGGAGCCGAGCCAACGCAGGGGCATCGGGAGTAGCGATGCTCCACCGGCCAGAGCACTGATCTTCAAGAACTTCCGTCTGTTGATCTTCATAGTTATCCTCCTTGGGTTGGTGCCACATAGCAGAAAAGTTCTTTGCGACGGAGTTTTAAATATCCCCCCTTTCTTTGAATTGGCATGGAAACGCTATGAACTGTCAGTACCCGTCTCACCGGAAGAAACCGATACCTAATAGCTTGCCAGTGGGATGACACAACGGAAAGGGTGTCTTCCCTCGGTGCTCCTTTAGCGAACACCCTGATAGCTTGAGGGGGGATTTAACCTTTGCCTGAGTAATTATTAGGCATCAATGTGGTTATCCAAATAATTAACAGCACTTACTGTGCCGATGCCTTTAAGTAGCTGTAGTTGAAAGCTTTGGTAAGTGAGATTAGTTGGGGGTAATTTAGTGTTGTAAAAAATATCGACAAGGCGGGGAAGGCTTGAACCGGAGAGGTGCTGTCGGACAGGGGGCTTGATGAATCTTTGATCTAAGAATATTCAAGAGTTATGACCTTACCAGTACCTTCTCTGCACGAGGATTGCGTCCGGCTTGCTGTAAGACAAAACCCGACACCTATGTCGGGATTCCTTACAAATCTTTACACGATTGCCGAAAAACGGGTGCAGTTCGCGTTTGTTGCGAAAAAAAATTTTCGCAGGCAGTGCTGGCGACGGTTCAGTGCTTCAGGATGGCAGCCAAAATTGAGCGGCTAATTAAAATAGCCGGGAAATTTCGCGGTTTATGCCCCGAGTAAATCTTTTCCACCGCCCCTGTGGATAACCTGGGTCCGACTGTGGATATGTCACAAGATTGTTACGCATACTTCAATACTTTAGCGTCTTGCATAACGATTGTGCAGAGTTTTTAACTGCCTGTAATCACATGTCAATACTTATTGTGTGGCGTCCGGCAATTACGCGCTGCCGCGCAGTCGGCCGCCAGGAACTGTAACACATGCAAAAAAGTGGATAACCCGGTCGAAATATTACGGAATAGGGATGTCGGGCGAGCTGACACTTTTTGAGGGAGAGCTTAATTTCTAATGTGGTCTCGGGGCGGGAACCTGGCCACGCTGACCCGATAATGGCGCGATATGCCGTGAATTCGCATCCTGGAAGACGCTTACGAGGGGTGTGGGTGTTTACGGCGCAGGGACCCTCGAGTCTCGTCGGGGGGGCTTTGGGCTGAAGCTCTGATAGGGAAATTCTCGTCGGCTATGTCGGTCCCGGAATGCGGCCGGGTGCAAAGTTGATAAAATGTAAGCGTTGTCTTTAGGCGGGTTGTCAATCGAATCATTTGGGTGGTCTCTGATGGGAATAGACGCGTCATTTCATACTCTGGGGAATAAAGGATTATTGAAGCTTCATAAGGTTGCCTTCCTCTGCTCGCGCAGTTGTCCCGTCTCCTTGGTCCCCAAAATCCGCCAGTGGGCTGTCGAGCAGCGTAGCCGCGGCATCTGCGTCATCTCGGGCTTTCATTCGCGCATTGAAAAAAAGGTGCTCAGTCTGCTTTTGGAGGGGAGCCAGCCAGTCATCCTGGCCCTTGCCTCTGGAATTAAAAAGGAGATCGAAGCGGAGTTGCAGCCCGCGCTGGCTGAGGGTCGCTTGCTGACCATTACGCGTTATGCTCCGAGCGTCACTCATCCCTGCGAGGAAAAGTGTTATCAGCGTAACCGCTTGATGCTGGAGCTGGCCGACGAGATCGTGGTGGCTTATGCCTCACCGGGAGGAAATCTTGAGAGGCTTTGCGCGGAGTACCGGGGAGGGAAGCAGATACAAGGATTGGATCGTGACGGATGATTGACACCAATCACATTTTGCTTTGGTGGGTTTTGCGGAGCATTTCAGAGAGCTGCAGCGCATTTCGCGGTGCTGCACCGCCGGCATCGTTATTGAAGTAGATAAAAACGTCTCGCTTTTTCGCGAGATAGTTTCTGATTCTTGCGGCATCCCGTTCTAGTTGGTCGGTGGTGTATTCCCCCAGGTAGTTTCCCTCGGCGCCGTGCCGGCGCAGGTAGACGAAATCCGAGGTAAGTGGCGGCGCATCGATGAAGGAAGGCCGGTCCGCCATGCAGAGCGAAATGTTGCGGGCCTTGCAGAGTGCTACCACCTCGTCACAAAGCCAGCTCTGGTTTCTGAACTCCAGAGTGTGGCGTACCTGAAAGTTCCCAAGGAGCGCCAGGAAGCTGTCCAACCGGTCCAGTTCGCACTTGAAGTCCGGCGGGAATTGCCAGAGGACCACCTGCAGTTTTTCTTTCAGATGCCGGGCGGGCGCGAAAAACCTGTCCAACGGCCCCTCGATATCCAGCAGCCTCTTTAGATGGGTTATGTACCGGCTCCCCTTCAGGGCGAAGCTGAAATCCGGCCGGCTTTCATCGTACCACTTGGTGAAAGTTTCCGCACTCGGGGTGCGGTAGAAGGTGACATTGAGTTCCACTGTTGGGAAAACGCCCTCGTAATGTGCAAACCATTCCTTTTGCGCCAGACCTTGCGGATAAAACTGCCCACGCCAATGTCGATAACTAAACCCACTGCAACCAATAAAGAGCTCTGCCATTTTCTATCCCCTCACCCCGTATGTTTGCTACCAGGAGCGTTCCCAACGAAGCCCCAGGAAATGAGGCCCGATGACCGGAGCCAGGTGCGTGGCATTTTCCGGCGTGACAAACAGTTTTGCCACCCCGTAGCTGAGCACGCTTGAGGCGACCACGTCGCGCCAGTGGTGGTCCCCATTGTCCACACGGACCCAGGCGACATATCCGACCAGCATCCAGGCCGGCACGCCGTACTCCCAACCGTAGCGCTCCTCCAAAAAGGAGGCGCCCGAGCCGGCAAAGGCGACGTGCCCAGAGGGGAAACCGTACCCATTGCCGTCGGGGCGTTCGCCCCAGCTGGTCTGGTTGAATCCGAGCCTGGCGACCGAGGTCAGCAACTGGTTGGCGAGGATATTACGCAGCCACTGCTTCTCCCCCTCGGTATCGTCCTTGAAATAGGCGATGGCGAGCGCGGTCACGGGGAGGGCCGACATGACCACGTGTCCCGAAATGGCATTGGCTCCTCTGGCGGGGCCGGGCGCAGCGAGCAGGGCGAACAGCAATGCGGCAATGATGGGCAAACGTCGCAGTATTGACATGGAGGGGCCTCCTTTGGTGCTAGCGGCAAGGTGCCAGAGTCACTGCAGCCGGCGGGGTTTAATAAAAAGAAGCGGTCATTATCTGACATTGGAGTAAGTCAATTTGTAGAGAGTATACCCGCGGCCGGTTAGCGGGGCCAGCAGGAGACGGTTCTTTTTTGGGATAGAGCCCCGCCAGGGCGGCGTGGGAGGTTTCAGGGCAAGTTCAGACCAGTTCCCGGGTCCCCTCTCCCGGAGGGGGAGGTTAGGGAGGGGGAAAGCCGCCTGCTTCACGATTTACCTTCTCCCCGGGCGGGGTGGGGTGCTCATCAGTCTGTACTGTTGACCGTTTGGGCCAGGGAGAGGGGAGATCAGGCGGGAAATGCTGGAAATGCTGGAAATGCTGTTAGGCGGGCACGGATTCAAACTGCGGCCGAGCGTTTAAAACCGCGGCGCACGGAATCAAACTGCGGCCGAGCGTTTAAAACCGCGGCGCACGGCTTCAAACTGCGGCCGAGCGTTTAAAACCGCGGCGCACGGATGCAAACTGCGGCCGAGCGTTTAGAACCGCGGCGGTTAGGTGGAAAAATGCGGGCACAAAAAAAGGCGGGCCCTTGCGGACCCGCCTTTTGTATTACTTTTCCACTGTTACATCTTGTGGCATTTGTCGCAGTCGCCGGCGGTCGAGAAGGCGTCCTTCCCGTTGTGGCAGGTGCCGCACGATTTACCCTTATCCATGTCACCCATGGTGTAATGCTTAGCACCGGCCTTGAAGGCGAAAATCTTGGTGTGGCAATCGGCGCACTTGTAGGCATCGAGGTGGAAGGCGTGGCTGAACTTCGCTTCGCCGCCTTCCGTCTTGAAGGTGATGAAGCCGGGTTTGAACCCCTTGTGGCACTTGTTGCAATCCCCGGCGACGGAGAATGCTTCCTTACCGTTATGGCAGGTGCCGCAGGATTTGCCCTTCTCCATTTCGCCCATGGTGTAATGCTTGGCGCCGGCTTTGAACTGGAACACCTTGGTGTGGCACTCTTTGCAGCTGAAGGCGGCAGTGTGGAGCTCGTGGCTGAAAGTTACTGCGGTGATCCCCTTCGGCTTGAATGCGATGTCGTGGGGCTTCATCCCTTTGTGGCAGTTGCCGCAGTTGCCCTGTACGGTGAAGGCCTTCTTGCCGTTGTGGCAGGCGCCGCAGGTCTTGCCCTTTTCCATCTGCGCCATGGTGACGCGCCCGTCCTTGCCGGTGATGACTTTGCCGTTGTGG
>Ga0209123_1003356_pt1 | contig 12080 bp, 9 predicted proteins | sample BarGraIncu00431A_FD_184500 | JGI IMG/M metagenome (GOLD analysis project Ga0209123, IMG submission 184500) | Arctic peat soil microbial communities from Barrow, Alaska, USA - Barrow Graham LP Incubations 004-31A (SPAdes) (version 2) | ecosystem: Environmental > Terrestrial > Soil > Wetlands >...
TCCATTAAGCTCTCAACTTCCCATTTGTAAATCAGTAAGTAATCCGACTTAAATACTTCAGGTATAGAATCGCCATCTTGGCGTAGTCCGTCAAGATGAAATTCGATACCTTGTGCAACTTCTTTTTTTAATTCTTCAAAAGTGTCAGCAGTACACACAAACCCGTCTAATCCTTCAACATAAGCTGCATAGTTGTTTTCAGTCCTACCTATTCGTATAATTATTTCTGTTGCCATAATTTTTCTGTTTTTTGCTAAAATGCTAATCCTGACTGTTGTTCAATACTCTTTAAAAGACTTCCACTAATTTCTGCAGAAGGTTTACCATTTACAGTTGTTTTTCCTATTTTTGTTGGATGTTTGAACTGGCGGTGACTTGAACCATTGTGGCGATACAAATACCAGCCGTCCTGATTTAACCGTTTTATAATCTCACTAACCTTTACAACTTTCATAAGAGGTTTTAATAGTTTGATGTCTCAAAAGTAATAAAAATACATTTACGAAATAAATTATTAATAGGAAATTTCCTATTATTTTTCTTAGGGGAATAAAAAATATCGTAATTATTTAGATACCCTAACTTATTCAATATTTGATAATTATAGCAGCAAGTGTTTCCAGAATTAATAGCGCTGAGCTTCACAAAGTATTTAATATCAGGATTATAAATTTCACGTTACGGAAAGGGGCAAGTTGACAAATAGACAAATAGACAAATCAGTCAATTGTCTATTTGTCTACTTGTCTACTTGCCCCTTTCCTTTAGATGAGTTATAAAAAACTGATGCTCTGTAACCAATAGTATGTAACCATATGATATATAATTGTATATCAATAAATTAACAACCTAAATAGTTACTTTTTTCTTTTTTAAAGCCCTGATCACCAAAAATAGTACAAACCCAACGCCGATAAGAATAAAGCCCCAGGTTATTTCACGAAAATATACTTCCCATTTATCAACCAACACATAACTTATGACAGCCAATACAGTATTCCACATGGCACTTCCCAGAGCGGTATATAAAAGAAACTTTTTCAAATTCATTTTTGATAATCCAGCCGGAATAGAAATCAAATGGCGAATACCTGGAAGTAATCGTCCTAAAAAAGTTGATGTATTGCCATTTTCCAGAAAATATTGTTCTGCATGTTCTACCTTTTGACGGTTAATAAAAAAGATACGCGCCCAACGACTTTCGGCAAGTGCATAAATTATCTTTCTACCCAAATAGTATGATAAAAGGTAGTTAAAAAGTGCTCCTATTACGCAACCTAGGGTAGAAAAGAAGATAATTAAGCCAAGATTCAGCTTGCCTGCAACTGCCAAATAGGCGGCTGGAGGAATGACCAACTCGCTTGGGAGTGGTACAAACGAGCTTTCAATGGCCATCAATACTGTAATTGTAAAGTAATTGATATTCGATAAATACCAGTCAATAAAGGGTTGAAATGTTTCTGCCAGCATAATGTTCAGTTTTTTTGATGTGTAAAACTACAAAGAAGATCCGGAATGGAAAGAATTTGAGAAAATTTAACTGTTCTTTTAGTAAGACACTTAACGGGTTCTATACAAAAAGCCAAATTCTAAGTGAATCAACTTTTATCTATTGAGATAGTTAGAAGCAAAAAAAACAGGCTCCCCAGAAGAGAACCTGTTTTGATTTATGGCTTGTATAATAGTCCTATTTGATCATTTCGAAACTACGTTTTACGAACTTATCAAGTTCTTCACCTCTTAGCATTCCGTTTGCAAGTAAAGCAAGATCAACTAATTGCTTGGCCAATTTATTCTCTTTGCCAAACTGTGAAAGCTTCACTTTGCGTTCATCCATCAGGGCAGAGATTGCATTTTCGAGTTCTTCAGATTTCTCTTTTACTTCGGTAGGAATCTCTTCGTCTTTTTTATCTTTCTTGGTTTCTTCAAGTTTTACCTTTTCCGATTCCTTGACAGCTAATTCTGTATTAAACCTTTTAAGTTCATCTCCTAAAATGGCATCGCGTTCCTCAAAAATCTGCTTAACCAATGGATGTGAAGTATTAACTACCAGATTGAGGTTTTCGGGAAGGTCACCGTAAAAACTCATTCCGCCTTGCATTTGACTCATATCCTTCATTCGACGCATAAATTCGTTGCGGGTAATTACCATCGGGTTGCCTGTTGGGCCTAAATCCTTAAAATCAACTACGAATCCGTAATCTTTATTTTCAGGACAGACGGCCTTGAAGATAGGGCTCAGTTCATTCTTTTCTTCCCAGCTCAACTCACTGGCCGGGTTTTCTTTGGCAATTAAATGTTCAGCAACCTCTGAGTCAACACGTACAAAACGTTTGTTCTCGAATTTCTGTTCAAACTTGTTGATCAATGGAGTTGACAGTACATTATTCATTATCAGGACATCATAGCCTTTATTCTTGGCAGCCTCTACAAAAGAGAATTGGTCCTCTACATTGCTGGTATACAAATAAATAAGGTTCTTTTCCTTGTCAGTTTGTTCTCCCTTGATCAAAGTTTCATACTCCTCCATGGTAAAATACTTACCATCAGTATTTTTGAATAAGAAGAATTTCTCAGCTTTCTCGTAGAATTTATCTTCAGTCAGCATTCCGTATTCGATAAACAGGCGCAGATCATCCCATTTTGCTTCAAAGTCTTCACGTTTATCAACAAACAATTGCGACAAGCGATCGGCAACCTTCTTGGTAATGTGACTGCTGATTTTCTTTACATTCGAATCGCTTTGCAGATATGAACGCGATACATTCAATGGGATATCGGGAGAATCAAGTACGCCATGAAGAAGTGTAAGAAATTCAGGCACAATACCTTCAACTGAATCAGTTACAAAAACCTGATTGCTGTATAACTGAATCTTGTTCTTCTGAACTTCAATGGTATTTTTCAGTTTCGGGAAATATAAAATACCTGTCAGGTTGAACGGATAATCCACATTCAGGTGAATATTGAAAAGAGGATCTTCTGCCATTGGGTACAACTGATGGTAGAATTTATTGTAATCTTCTTCCGTCAAGTCAACCGGTTTTTTTGTCCATGCCGGAGCCACATCGTTGATCTGGTTATCCTCATCGGTATCTACTTCTTTTCCATCTTTCCAGCTAGATTTTTTACCAAAAACTACTGGGATTGGAAGAAACTTACAATACTTGGTCAACATATCTGCAATGCGTGTTTTCTCCAGAAATTCTTCCGAATCAGCATTTATGTGCATGATGATGTCGGTTCCAACTTCGTCTCTTTCAGAGTCTTCCAGCATATATTCAGGGCTTCCATCACATTCCCAACGAATAGCAGTTGCACCTTCACGGTATGATTTGGAGATAATTTCAACCTGACTTGAAACCATGAACGAAGAATAAAATCCCAGTCCAAAGTGACCAATGATTGCATTGGCATCCGTTTTATACTTTTCAAGAAACTCCTCGGCCCCGGAAAATGCAATCTGGTTGATGAATTTTTCTACTTCTTCAGCAGTCATCCCGATACCGTTATCAGAAACAGTAAGGGTTTTTGCATCCTTGTCGATTTTTACACTAACTTTAGCATTGGAAATATCACCCGAATATTCGCCTTTGGCAGCAAGGGTGCGGAGTTTTTGAATTGCGTCAACAGCATTTGACACGATTTCCCTTAGAAATATATCGTGATCAGAATACAAGAACTTTTTAATAATAGGGAATAGATTGTCACTGGTAACGCCTATTTTTCCTTTTTGCATGGTACTTATTTTATGAGTTAATTATTCATATTTGAGAGCATCTTTTTTCAAAGATTATACCATGATCATAAAATGACTTTTTGTCACCGTACTTGGCATGAAGATTGATTTGAAGGTGACATAAAATGATTTTATTCCACAATATCTGACGAAAAGTAACTATTTTTACGCCGTAACTTTGAGCCATTCGATTCCCATGACAAAACTTGAAACCTATTTTAACCAGTTCAGAGAAGAAATTGTAGGCATCGATCAGCATTTCAGATCGCCTTTTGGTGAAAAAAAAATCGTTTATGCCGATTGGATTGCCAGTGGCAGACTTTACACCCCCATTGAGAAACAGATCTCGGAAGTTTTCGGTCCATTTGTTGGAAATACACATTCTGAAACCAGTGAAACCGGAGCCCTGATGACACATGCCTATCATCAGGCACATCAAATTATCAAATCACATGTGAATGCCGGGCCCAATGATATCATCATCACTGCAGGATCAGGGATGACAGATGTGATCAATAAATTTCAACGTATGTTGGGACTCAAATACTGCGGAATTGTTAATCATACTGGCTGTCTGGCCAAACGTGACCGCCCTGTGGTATTTATTACTCACATGGAACACCATTCGAACCATACCAGCTGGTATGAAACAAATGCCGAAGTGGTAATGGTTGACCCGGATATAAACTTACAGGTTGATCCTGAGAACTTAAGAAAGAAATTAGAACAATACAAGGATCGGCCATTCAAAATAGGTTCATTTACAGCCTGTTCCAACGTTACTGGAATTCATACCCCATATTATGAATTGGCACAAATTATGCATGATTACGGTGGCGTGGTATTTGTAGACTTTGCTGCTTCGGCTCCTTACGATCTCATGGATATGCATCCTGCCGATCCAAAACAGAAACTTGATGCCATTATGTTTTCGCCTCATAAGTTCCTGGGTGGACCTGGCTCCTCAGGAGTGTTAATATTTGATCAGTCGATGTACCACAATTCAATACCCGATCAACCAGGTGGCGGAACGGTAGATTGGACCAATCCATGGGGTGAATATAAATACGTGGATGACATTGAAGTACGCGAAGATGGCGGTACTCCCGGCTTTTTGCAATCCATCAGGACAGCACTTTGCATTCGGCTGAAAGAAAAAATGGGCATTGAAAACCTTCATCAACGCGACAATGAATTGTTGAAATTGGCTCTTGAAGGCCTTGACAGTATTCCCGAAGTCATCATCATGGACAGCTTGCATCGCAACAGGTTAGGAATTATTTCCTTTTTTGTAGCCAAGATTCATTATAACCTGATGGTTAAATTACTAAATGATTTATATGGCATCCAGGTGCGTGGAGGTTGTGCTTGTGCCGGAACTTATGGCCATATTTTACTTGAAGTGAGTCATGAATTGTCAGATGAAATTACACGCCATATCAGTCAGGGTGACCTTTCATTAAAACCGGGATGGGTGCGTTGGTCACTTCATCCAACTACCACCACTGCTGAAGTTGAACTCTTTATCGATGCACTACGTGATATTGTTGAGAACCACGATAAATATGCAGCTCAATATACTTATTTCCCGAAGGAAAACATATTTAGGCATACGAATGAAAATAACTATGAAGAGGTCGTAAAAGATTGGTTTACACTATAAGTTCAAAGTTTCAAGTTCAAAGTTGCGTGCCGATCAGATTGCAATTGAATACCTTATACTTTGCAGGGGCTCCTTGATCGGCACGCAACTTTGAACTTTGAACTTTGAACTTCTTTCACTCGTTGACCATCGGGAGAAATCCAAAATCACTACTGTATCTGAGCATTTGGGATGTAAAATCTTCATTGTAGCTGATCAATACATCGTTAGCGGTTCCGCAGGGCCAAACTTTTAGTTCATATACTGGATTTAAGAAACCGGAATAAGGTGCAAGATTGAGCTTTTTAAAACGTGCCAATATTTCTTCATGCAGTTGCCTGTCCACTTTTACACCATAGTTTTCGACCAGTTGTTTGGCGGCTTCAAAATCTCCCTCAGACTTTACGCGTTGTATTTCTTTCAGCAATTGGCCAAATAATTCTCTAAGTGCCTGGTAATTATTTATCCGAATATAAGTTTTCTCTTCGGAACGAACAAATTCAACTACATTTTGAGCTTTCCCCGTTTCATAAACCCAACGTGCAATCAACTGACGGTTACGCATATGCGATTCCTCAATGTCTTTTCCCGGTTCGATTCTTGTAAGTTGAGTCAGCAGTCCGTTGCGTAAATACGTATCATATTCAGCCTTGGCTGCCTCAAACGAAGGAAGCAGCCCAAGTTGAATCATTTGATCGTCAAGCATATAATACAAGGCAAAAAGATCGGCACGGGTCTCTTCGATGGTTGAATAATAGTTCTTCAGGCTATCGGTGCTTACCCCATCACAGACCTTGCCTGAACCATGACCCAAACATTCGTGCAGGTCAGTATGCAGATTTCCAGCCAGATAACCATATTGGCGCACCCTTTCAATTTCTTCAGATGAAGATGCAAATTCTTCCAGCATCCCATTGTTCATTGAATCAAGGAAATAGGACTGTGTAATATTTTCGATGGTAACTGATTTCGATCCATGTATCTCCCTGATCCATTCAGCATTGGGTAAATTTATGCCAATTGGAGTAGCTGGATAACAGTCACCTGCCAATATTGCCACATTGATCACCTTGGCACTCACCCCTTTAACTGTTGACTTTTTAAATTGAGCATCAACAGGCGAATGATCTTCAAACCACTGTGCATTTTGGCTCAATATATCGGCTCGTTTGCTGGCCTCCTGATCTTTGAAATTCACAATCGACTCCCAACTTCCCTTTATGCCCAATGGATCACCATAAACTTCAATAAAGCCATTCACAAAATCAACATCACCCTCCAACTCCTTCACCCAGTCAATGCTGTATTGATCGAACAGGGCCAAGTCGCCTGAAGTGTAATAATCAATCAATGAGCCAATGTATTTTTTCTGAAGATCATTTTCTGCATATTCAGAAGCCTTCTTCAACCAAAAGATGATTTGTTCAATAGCCTTACCATATTTGCCATCCAACTTCCAAACTCTTTCAACCAATTGTCCATCAGCATTTACCAATGTTGAATTCAATCCAAACGATACAGGTTCAGGACCTGCGGAAGCTTTTAATTCAGCATAAAATGTTTCTGCCTCACTTTGAGAAACATTTTGGTAATAATTATTACATGATGAACGGAGCAAATCATTATCAGAATCAAGATTGACCCTTTTTATTTCTCTCGCCGGATTAAAAATAACTTCCTGAATATTGGCAATGAAACTTTCAAATTTTGTACCTTTGGGTAAATTAAATTTACGCCATTTAAAATTGGCAACCAGTTCATTGAAATATGTTTCACTAAAGCCTACAGGCAATTTTTCAGTTGAATAATAGTGATGTATTCCATTTGAAAACCATATACGTTTGAGATATATTTCAAATGACTTAAATGATTCAGATTCACGATTTCCCTTAAAGGTTTTCCATATCGTTTCAAGGACAGCCCGAATGCTTAAATTATAGCGGTTGTTTTGATCCCACAAAATATCGCGGCCGCAAAGGGCAGCCTGAGATAGATGATAGATGTATAGCTTTTTATTCAGCTCGAGCGCTTCGAATCCCGGCACCTCATATCTTAATATTTTCAGGTCGGCAAACGTTTCAGCAAAAACATTCATGGTATTTATTTTTGAAGTTCTACAAATTTATCTTCCAGCAAATCAACACGTTTAAGCGAAACACGAAGCCATTCGAGCATTGCTTTCTGTTTCTCGTCTTCGGTAAGATTCCAATCAATATTTGAATGATTACGGAGTTGATGGGTCAGGTGGTGCAATGTAACTGCAACCGAAACCGAAACATTTAAACTTTCGGTAAAGCCAACCATTGGAATCTTCATAAATTCATCAGCCTCCTTCATAGCCCATTCAGTAAGGCCGGGACGTTCGCAACCAAAAACAATGGCAGCCTTTCCTTTTCTAAGATCAAAATCCTCCAGATCGACATCATGCTCATGGGGAGTCGCAACCACGATCCGATAACCATCCTGTCGCAACTTGCGAAGCGCTTGCGGCGTATTCATTTCAGTTCCGTTGTACCGGTTGACAGTCACCCAGTTAGAAGCTCCTCTAACTACATCGGGATTAAAATTAAAGGGGTGTTTATTTTCAATGACATGGACATTTTGAATTCCAAAACATTCGGCTGTGCGAACAACTGCACTGGCATTGTGGGTCTGGTACATATCTTCGAGCACTACGGTCAGATAATTGGTCCTGAACGAAAGTATTTTATTAAACAACCTAAGTCTTTCAGGAGTCACAAATTCTGAAAGAAACTGAATCAGTTTGGGTTCCATTTCTGTTTTTTAGAACTGCAAAGATAAAAAAAAGGGATGCATATGATTTATGCATCCCTTTGTAAATTTCTTTTCAGGACAAATATTAGATAAATACTAGATCGTATCAGCTAATTCAGCACCTGGTTTAAATTTAACAACCTTCTTTTCAGGAATTTCAATAACTTGTCCTGATTGTGGGTTTCTTCCAGTTCTTGCGCTACGTGAGGCCACTGAGAAAGATCCAAATCCGATAAGAGCCACACGATCGCCATTCTTTAAGGCATCACTGGTAGCTTCTACAAAAGCATCCAGAGATTTTTTTGCATCGGCTTTTGTCAAACCGGCTTTTTCAGCCATTGCATCGATTAATTGTGCTTTGTTCATAATAAAAAATGTTTAGGGTTAAAAAATATGTCAAATATGAAAATCATTTATCCAGTTCAAAGAAAAAATAGTTTAAAAAATGTGAAAACCTTAATAAAATCAATGCTTTCAAAAGATTCACTTTATTAAGATACTAAATTCAGAAATAAGATTCAGAAAAACAACTATTATGAAAAAAATATTTAAAAATATTTACAACTCATTTTCTATTTCTTTTTGCAGATCAAAAAATTGTTCTACTTTTGCAACCGCTCAGGAGAGATGGCAGAGTGGTCGAACGCGGCGGTCTTGAAAACCGTTGACCGTGCGAGCGGTCCAGGGGTTCGAATCCCTTTCTCTCCGCAAACTTAAAGACCTGAATTTCAATGAGATTCAGGTCTTTTCGTTTTTATGAAATATTCTAATGACTCCCCTGCTTCAGGAATCCAATCATTCTTTCATCAAACTGCTTTCTGATGCCTAATCTGCATTTTGAATCCGTTTATTTTAGTAAATTTGAATGTTTAAACCCCACTTTGCTGCAATCAAGAATGCTTTAAACAAAATATTTTCAGTAATCAAACCGCTTTCAATAAAATTATTTAGATTTTGAGCGTCATTTTTTTCCCTTATGTCGACCCGTTTTTAAGATTAAAAGCTTAAAAACCCCAGTAAAGAATTCATTGCAGACCATCTTGCAGGCTTTCATTTTCTACCATAGCAACACTATATATTGCCATTTTTAAGGGCCGTTTTCTATTTATCATTGACGTAATATACTGTAGTTTTACAGCTCATGAATGCAATAATGCCCTATTTATTGAAGATATTGCTGCTCCATTCCATAGACAAATCCAACCTGACATGGACAGATAATCCTTTCACAGAATATCAGCTTATTGCTGTATCTTTTGATTTCGCCCAATTGCAAAATACAAAATAGATCCTATTAGGTTGAAACAGACCACGATAATTACCCAAATCAATTGCATATTTCCATCAAATTTACCACGAACAATATCTACCAATGCAATTACAGGGATTAAAAGCATGAATATTACTGAAATTAAAATAACAATTAGTTCCTGTGGTCCGATAACGCCTAAAAGTGTCATAATTAAAGATTTAAAGGTTAATTTATTAAAGCATAATAGCCCACGAATATAATGAATATTATTGATCTATCAGGTGATTTATTTCCAATATTTAATTGTGCATTATTAAAATTTCAAAAACACCCTGGGTTATAATTACCAACGCATTGTAATAATGTGTGTTAGCTAAAATAGGTTTCCACAGCTTCGATTATTAAATTTAATCAATAATAGATATTTATTATTGTCAACACATATCAAATCATTGTATAAATAGGGTCTGCTGAAAAACTCACCAAGTCAATTTGACCGTAGGGCATCCCGAGCACTCGGGATCAAATATAAAAGAACTATTCAGCCTCTAGTACTCGGGGACGATCTTTAGGAGTATATTTTTGAACCTTCCTTTCTACTTTTCAAAATAAGCAATCGATCCTGGATTTTTCCCTCTATTCCTATGTAATTTGTTGGTGTTTGGGTGCTATCTTCTGATACCTTTCTGATACTTTTCTGATACCTTTCTGTAACTAAAGGTTACAGAAAGGTATCAGAAAAGTATCAGAAAGGTATCAGAAGATAGCATGTTATCCCAAGTATAATTGCATTTGTACATTCCTGTTAGTTATTTTGATCTCCGGGTCCAAATCCGTGGGAACATAGAAACCAGGGGGTCAAACCCCTTCCAGGGTAAAGGCATTTTGGACACTTCCTCTTTTTTTTTCTGTACTTATTACATTTTATATTCCTATAAACAGCTATTATTCAGAACAATTTAAGTTTTTCAGCAGACCCTAATTAGGAGTCAGTTTAATCTATATTCAATCTAATAAAATACTTCAAATTCAGTCAAAAAAAAGAAGCTATGTGTTTGATTACATAGCTTCTTTTTATTAAAAAATTGATTGTAGCGCTCTAGAAAACCGGTTTTAAAGTGTTGATTCCAATTCCAGGCTGATCAATCAAAGTGATCTTTCCTTTTATGACCTCAACGCCTGAATAGGGATCATTGGAAATCAGCAGATTGCCATCCAGATCGGCCCAATCGGCTTTGGGTGACAATTGTGCTGCGGCTGATACGGCACACGAAGTTTCGGTCATGCAGCCAATCATCACTTTCATTCCAAGTGATCTGGCCAGGGTCAGCATCTTATGAGCTTCGCGCATGCCGGTACATTTCATAAGTTTGATATTGATGCCAGAGTAAACATCCTTGACCTTCATCAAATCAGGAAGGCGCTGAAAGGCTTCGTCGGCAATGGTTGGCAGTGGACTGTTAGCAGTGAGCCAGGCCATATCGTCAATGGCTGTTTTGGGCATAGGTTGTTCAACAAAAACTACCCCTTTTTCTTTGAGCCAGTGAATCATTTCAAGGGCCTTGTTTTTGTCGGTCCAACCCTGATTTACATCCACACACAGCGGTTTATCGGTCACTGAACGAATGGTTTCGATCATTTGCTTATCGGTCGACATACCCAGTTTTACTTTCAGGATATTGTAGGGAGCAGCTTCTTTAACCTTTTGTATGACAACCTCTGGGGTATCAATGCCTATGGTAAATGAAGTATTGGGTGAATCAGCCGGATCGAAGCCCCATATTTTATACCACGGCTGCCCCATTATTTTACCAACCAGGTCATGCAATGCGATATCGACAGCAGCTTTTGCAGCACAGTTTCCTTCCATTACCGAATCGACATACCCAAGTATATCATCCATCTGAAACGGATCTTTAAACTGGCTCAAATCAAGCGATGAAAGGAATTTTGTGCACGTCACAATACTTTCACCCAAATAGGGAGGCATGGAAGCTTCACCATAACCACGAAGCCCATCAAACTCAATGCAGGTAAGCACATCAGGCGTACTGGTTCGCGAACTGTTGGCAATGGTAAAGGTATGTTTGAGTTGTAAATTGTAAGGTACAAAGCTCAGCTTCAGTCCTTTCCCCGAAGAGTTGGCAGGTTTATTTTTCATTTGACCAAAAACAGTATCCATTTGGGTAACCCCTGCAATGGCTGTTAATCCTGAGATGCGTAAAAAATTGCGACGAGTCTCCATAAATTACTAATTACACAAATTTAAAACGAATTTCACGAATTGCCTACCACAATAGTGCATCGCAACTCGATTCCTTATTTCTTCTTACTTATTACTTATTTCTCATTTTCTCATCCTCTCAACTTCTCATTTCCTCTCCTTCTCCCCTTCTCTCCTTTTCACTTCCCCTGGTACCAGGGATGCTCTTTGACCGAAACAATTCCTTCAGTATTCATAGAATTCAGAATCCTTGTTGCAACTACCAAACTTTTACGCTCTGTCAGATTGTATAAAGGATCTTTGGGGTCGATGCTGCTGATGCGAACCAATCCTGAGGCATGAATATAGAGCCCCTTTCCAAGATACATTCCCACGTGCGTAATTCGATCAGAAGTTCTTCCGAAGAAGAGCAAATCGCCCTTTTTGAGATTATCCAACTTGCTAAAAT
>Ga0209123_1003357_pt1 | contig 12079 bp, 9 predicted proteins | sample BarGraIncu00431A_FD_184500 | JGI IMG/M metagenome (GOLD analysis project Ga0209123, IMG submission 184500) | Arctic peat soil microbial communities from Barrow, Alaska, USA - Barrow Graham LP Incubations 004-31A (SPAdes) (version 2) | ecosystem: Environmental > Terrestrial > Soil > Wetlands >...
CACGAAATTCGCAGTACCCCAAGCATTGGCGTCACCCTGCTTTGCGGCCACCAGACCTCCATTGAAGAACTGCTCAAGCAGGCCGATCTGGCGATGTACCAAGCCAAGGCGGCCGGCCGCAACACCCTGCGCTTCTTTGATCCAGAGATGCAGGCCACAGTGACCAACCGTGCCGCTCTGGAGGGCGAACTGCGCGAAGCGATAAGGCAACAGCAGTTCATCCTTTACTACCAAGCGCAGGTGGTGGGTGATGGGCGTTTGACGGGGGCTGAGGCACTGGTGCGTTGGCAGCATCCGCTGCGCGGCCTAGTGTTGCCTGGCGAATTCATCCCCCTATCCGAGGAAATTAATCTGATCCTGCCACTGGGGCAATGGGTACTGGAGACGGCCTGCACCCAACTGGCAAAATGGGCCACCCAGTCCAACACGGCCCATCTCTCTGTGGCAGTGAATGTCAGTGCCAACCAATTGCACCAGGCCGACTTTGTGGATCTGGTGCTGTCGGTGCTCGGCCGTACCGGTGCCAATCCGAAGAGGCTCAAGCTGGAACTGACCGAGAGCGTGCTGGTGTCCAATGTGGAAAAATCCATCGCCAAGATGGCGGCACTGAAAGCCCACGGTGTGAGCTTCTCATTGGATGACTTTGGGACAGGCTATTCGTCGCTCTCTTACCTGAAACGACTGCCGCTGCATCAACTGAAAATCGACAAGGGTTTCGTCAGGGACATCCTGATAGATGCCAACGATGCCGCCATTGCAAAGATGATCGTCGCCATGGCCGAGAGTTTGGGGTTGCCGGTCATGGCTGAGGGCGTGGAAATCGAGGCACAGAGGGACTTCCTTGCCCTGATAGGCTGCCATGCCTATCAGGGTTATCTGTTCAGCCGCCCGCTGCCACTGGACGAGTTCGAGGCGTTGTTGCAGCGGGTTTGATTCCTGTGCGAAAGAAGTCCTGAAAGGCTGCTTTTCAGGCACGCCATTGACGGCTTTGGGTGCAGACCTGCCCGTGGCGAAAAACTGGCGAACGACTCGTCCGTGTCTTGACCCGTCCGTCAGGGGAAAAACGCTCACTTTTGGCGCCGCTGGCTCCTCCAGACACATACCTGCCCTTCGCCGAAACCCCAAGAAATCCAACGAATTCTCGTAAGCCGACCTTCGCCTTGGCGGAAAGCCGACATTCGTTTTCAGGACCAGAATTTCGTAAGCAGTCACCCACGGACGAAAATCGATTCTTCAATTTGGCTGTCGGCAGCGCAGCGTAAGCTGACCGCCACGAATACCCGCTTACGGGAAGTCCAGCAATGAAACGACTTTTGGGTGCTGGACTCCCGACGCCCAATCAGATTTCCGTTTGCTCGGCCATCTCCAGGGCGTCGGCCACTTCGATGCCGAGGTAGCGAACCGTGCTCTCCAGTATGGTGTGGCCAAGAAGCAGTTGCACTGCGCGCAAGTTTTTCGTCCGACGATAGATCAAGGATGCCTTGGTTCGCCGGATCGAATGGGTTCCATATTCAGACGGATTTAGTCCAATCTCAGTGCCCCAAGAACCCACAATGCGGGCATATTGTCGAGTTCCAATGTGAGGTGACTCATGGATGCGACTAGGGAATAGGTAGTCGTCCTGCCTGAGTTTGGCTATCCAGTTCAGTTGTTTTTTGGATTTGTTTTTCGGTCATTCGTGATTGCCCTCACATCTTCACTTGTAGCACGATCTTTCCGACATGTTTGCTAGACTCCATCAGCCGATGTGCTTCAGCGGCTTCAGCAAGCGGAAATCTGGCGAACAGATGTGTGTGGATCCTTCCGCTCTCCATCGCTGGCCAAATTTCCTTTTGCAAAGCATCACGCAGCTCCTGCTTTTCGGCAAGTGTTCGCGGCCGCATCGTAGATCCGGTAATCGTCAGGCGTTTGATCATGACTGGCATAAGATCTACCTCGCCAACGCTACCTTCCAAAAATGCCACGATCACCAAGCGGCCATCGCGCTTCAGTACGGAGAGATTGCTTTTTACGTAAGGGGCCCCGACCATGTCGAGGACAACGTCGACGCCTTCGCCGCCAGTAAACTGCATCACCTCCTCGGCAAAATCAGTACGGCGGTAGTTGATCGTATGTTGTGCACCGAAGTTCTTACAGAATTCCGCCTTCTCGTCGCTTCCAACTGTAGCAATGCACTCCGCTCCGATGTGACGAGCCAACTGGATCGCAGTTAACCCGATACCGCTTGAGCCGCCATGAATAAGGATGCGTTCGCCAGCCGCCAAGTGTCCATGTAGTGTCAGATTAGCCCACACGGTGAACCAGTTTTCTGGCAAACACGCAGCAGTCGCGAGATCCATCCCGGCTGGTATCGGAAGGGCATGTGCGGCAGGTGCAGTGCAGTATTCGGCATAGCCACCCCCAGGTGTCAGAGCCGTCACGCTGTCGCCCACTTTCCACTCTGTGACGCCTGCACCCAGCGCTGCCACGCGCCCCGCCACTTCAAGACCAAGAATTGGAGATGCATCCACTGGTGGCTGATACCGACCGGACCGTTGCAGAACATCCGGTCGGTTGACGCCAGCATATGCCACTTCGATGAGGATTTGTCCTGGGCCAGGCGTGGGCGCTGCTCCCTCTGCAATGTGCATGCACTCAGGAGTACCGCCGCTACCGTGTTCGATGTATTTCATGTTGTCCTCTGTTATGTCTAGTTTATTATGGGCTTCATTTCATTGACCCCAAAAATCGCACCGGTCATTCGATGGCGACGATCAGTTTTCGCCGGTGTAGATCGGCACCGCCGCATCGGGCGAGCTTTGGGCCGACGGCAATGGCCTGCCGCCTCATCCGGTTCCCTCTGAAATGAGCGAAACCGCGATCGAGCGACTATCGCTAAACACCTGAATGGAGCAAAGCGAGTCATGGTAGCCGGATTGGACGGCGCTGACCGCTTCGCGGTCAGAACGTGTCAGTGACTTTGCTAGACCTTGCGTCATAAATTTAGTGCGCATAGTTGTCTTAAATCTGGGGTTCACCATACTGGTTAACCCTAGTAAACATTGTCAGACTATCGGATAGACTGAAAATCATGCAAATTTTTCAGACCTTGACGCCAGTTTCCGTCGAATCACGCAGTCATCAAGTTGAACGAGCATTGCTAGACCTATTGGAGAGCGGTAGTTTAGTTACCGGTCAGCGCCTGCCGTCGGAACTAGAGCTGGCCAGCCAATTCGGCGTTAGTCGCGCAACAGTTCGTGAGGCTATCGCCAGGTTGAGGGCCGACGGCCTCGTGTCGACCAAACCTGGTCGCGGTGCGGTGGTCGAGTCAAGGGCGCCACTGGCCTTGAGACTCGAGTCTGTGCCCCATTCGAAGGGTGCCGACACATGGGCTCAACTCTTCGAACTGAGGCAAATGATCGAGATCGAGGCCGCAGGTCTAGCGGCAAAGCGACATACCGAATCCGATCTCATCGCAATTGAAGTTGCTTTCGCCGACATGGAAAAAGCTGCTTCTACGCAAAGTCACGCATCGCAGGCAGATCTAGCTTTCCACTGCGCTATAGCGGCTGCCACGAAGAATCCACATTTACTGGCTTTGGTAGATTTCATCTCTGCTAGGTTGGACCATCTGTTAGTGCAGGCTTGGCATAACTCTGCACGCTACGTCGGTGGTCCCCACCATGCGCAAGCGGAGCATAGGGCTTTGCTAGACGCTATTCGCTTGCGCGACGAAGACGGCGCACGGTGTGCTGCGAAGAAACACCTACAAGCCTCACAAGCACGACTGGCTCTACGCTTGGAGCGAGAGAACGCCGATGGAACACGTTAACTCCATCGTTATCGGTGCGGGCGTGGTCGGACTTGCCGTAGCGAGAGAGTTAGCGCTGAAAGGCCTGTCGCCTGTGATCATAGAGAGGAGCGCATGCATCGGGTCCGGTGTATCGTCGCGCAGCAGCGAAGTTGTTCACGCAGGCATCTACTATGAAAAAGACAGCTTGAAAGCACGACTTTGCATTCGTGGCAAACAGTTGCTGTACGCATATTTCGCGGAACGTGGCATCGAGCATCGCCGCTGCGGCAAACTGATTGTGGCCGGACTACACCAAGACCTGCGCAGCCTGGACAGTATCCTAGAGCGCGGACGCGCCAACGGCGTAGATGACTTGCGCTTGATATCGAGTGCAGAAGCCGGCGCCATGGAGCCAGCATTGGCTTGTGCGGGCGCAATATATTCGCCCTCCAGTGGCATCGTAGACAGCCACGGGTTGATGACAGCCCTACTTGGTGATACAGAGAACGCCGGCGGCATTCTGGCGTTAGCAAGCGGCTTTGTCGCTGCTAAGCGGGATGGCGATCGCTGGGTTTGTCGCATAGGTGGTGATGACGGTTTCGAGATATCCACAACCTGGCTGATCAATTGCGCAGGCCTACATGCTCAGTCGGTGGCGACTACCATGGAAGGCTTTCCGTCTGCAATGATCCCGACATTGCATCTTGCAAAGGGAAGCTACTTTTCTTTGTCAACTCGAACGCCGTTTTCGCATCTCGTCTATCCGATGCCTCAGGACGGTGGTCTAGGCGTACATCTGACACTGGACCTCGGAGGCCAAGCTAAGTTCGGCCCGGACGTGCAATGGCTGTGCGCGCAAGAAGTTGGAGACATCGACTATCGTGTTGATGAGAGCCGGAAGGCGCTTTTTGAGAAGGAGATTCGCAGCTATTGGCCCGGTCTCCCCTTAAATGTCCTGCATGCCGCGTATAGCGGCGTCAGACCCAAGTTGTCGGGTCCAGGAAGGGGATCCGCCGACTACCGCATTGATGGCCCAAGGCATCACGGAGTTGCAGGTATCGTGCAGACGTTTGGCATTGAATCACCCGGCCTCACTTCCTGCTTGGCCATCGCAGAGTACGTTGTGACCATAATTATGGATCAAGGATAAAGCAAGGCCGTTCGCTTACAACGCACTTCTGTCAGATTAAAAAGGAGGATCTATAAAATTTAACACTATATCAAAGCGATAAACTTTTTTAAAAATTTTAGATTCTTGAAGTAATAATTAATTTATAGAGAAAACATGATGAAAAATCGATCAAAATCAGTTGTAACAGGTCTGCTCTTTGCTATTTCGAGCTCGGCTGTAGTGTTTCCCGCCATGGCTCAAGTAAAAGTCGGCGTCATTAATAGTCTTTCCGGAAATTTCGCTTCATTTGGTGAGCGTTACAAAGCCGGTATGCAAGTAGCGCTAAAAGAAATTAATAAAAATGGCGGAATTAATGGCCAGAAGCTCGAAATTATTGAACAAGATGACCGGTCCGATGCTCAGAGCGCGCTGGCAGCCCTCGAATCATTAAACAAAGATAAAGTCGCCTTAATCATTGGTTCCTACGCATCTGGCATTACTGGTCCCTTGTCTAAAGTAGCTACACGTCAACATATTCCGTTATTAGTTTTAGGTAGTGCCGATGACTCTATAACAAAACCAGGTTCACCATGGGTATTTCGCGCAAAACACAATTCTACAATCGTTGCCAACGCGTACTTTGACTACTTTGATGATTTAAAAAAGAAAAATAATAAACTAACCAAAATAGCAATAATGCACGGAAACGGTGCGTGGCCGACATCTGTAGCGAAAGTGGGGGAGGAACAAGCCAAGAAACGTGGTTATGAAGTAATTGGTATTCAAGCATATGATCAAGGAACAACTGATTTTCGGCCTATTCTGAATAAGTTTCGTTCTGCCGAACCAGATATTTTACTTACAAGCTCATATGCGGATGATGGCATTGCAATTGCCCGACAAATCAAGGAGGTTGGCCTAAATCCGAGCGTAGTAGCCATTGATACGGCTTCTTCGGTGTCAAGCTTCATCCAGCAAGTTGGTAAGTCGTCTGAAAATATCGTGTCAGCAGTGAGTTGGAGTCCTGACGTCAAATATGCGGGGGCTCAGGAGTTATACAAAAATTTGAAAGCGGCTATCAATGGCGAGCCCAGCTTTTACGAGGCTGAAGGTTATCTTACTTTGACAATAGCGGCTGATGCGTTACGCCGAGCTAAGTCAGTAAATCGCGACGAAGTCCGCAACGCCCTTCAAAAAACTGATCTGAAGACGCCAGTGACTAATGTTACATTTGAAAATTACGATGGTTTTCAAGGGCAAAATCCAATCAAAAGTTTGATAATTCAAATCCAAGATGGCGAACACGTGACAGTCTATCCAGGAAATCTTGGCTCCAAGCAGCCTCGATTGAGCAAATAAGCGTTTAACGCGTAGCTGTTTAAATTGCATAAAATACCCATGTCGATCTAACGATCGACTGTGTATTTCTATTTTTCGATAATTCTATATCAAGAATATTATGGCCATGAAAATCCTTAAAGCTAAAGTGCGAAAATGATAGACTACATCTCTCTCTTTCAAAACCTATCTAATGGAATTCTAATTGGCGCTGTATATGCATTGATTGGAGTTGGTTTAACGTTAGTTTTTGGAGTCATGCGCACCATTAACTTTGCTCATGGCGACTTCGTTGTAATGGGTATGTATTTGGCAGTAGCTTTAAACAGTGCATTTGGGTGGGATCCTTATGTAGCATTAATTTTTGCCGTTCCACTAGGATTTATGTTAGGCGCGTTTATTCAAAAATATATCTTAGGTAGAATTATTGATGCTCAACCTGAAGCGATGATGCTGGCAACACTAGGGATTTCCCTTGTGGGCGCTAATACCCTGTTTTTAATATTTGGTGGTGAACCCCAATCAGTCAATGTTTCATATGCATCGAGCACAGTCAAGCTAGGTGATATAAATATATCAATCGTTTTGCTGTTAGCTGGCTCAATCACATTTCTGGTGATTGGCGGCCTCTTTTATATTTTGAATAAAACAGAGATCGGTAGAGCTATACGAGCGACCGCCGAAAATCGCATAGGTGCTGAGATTGTCGGTGTGAACACCAAAAAAATTCAGGCTATTGTCTTTGGATTGGGTATGGCGCTTGCGTTTGCTGCTGGCGTTGCACTGATACCAGTGTTGTTCGCTTCTCCTGTAACCACTGGCGCTTCATTCACACTTAAGGCTTTTGTTGTGACGGTATTGGGTGGCCTTGGCAATATTGGCGCCGCAGTGGCAGGCGGTTTGCTGTTAGGTATCGTTGAAATTTTTGGGGCGTCGTACTTGAGTTCCGCGTATCGCGACGCCTACGGCTTGCTCGCGTTTTTGATTGTCTTATTAATTAAGCCCGAAGGACTTTTCGGTAAAACGGTAAAGCGAGTATGAAAAAAAACTATATTTTACTTATAGTCCTATTGTTAGTTGGCTGCATTTATCCAAATCTACCATTTGCATATCTGACTGTCGGCATTACAGTTCTATTATTTTCTGGTTGGGCAACGTCGTGGAACTTGCTAGGGGGATGGGCAGGGCAACTAAGTTTAGGGCATGCAAGTTTTGTTGGATTAGGGGCATATTTTGTTGCTCTCGGAGCATCGCAGTTTAATCTAGCACCTTGGTGGGCAATACTGCTTGCAATGCTGTTCGCTGGAATTCTTGCATTACTTTGGGGCAGATTAACTTTCGGTCTTAGCGGTCCTTACTTTTCGCTTTCAACGATCGCAATCGCAGAAATCTTCAGGCTAGTAGCGATCAATGAAGAATGGCTGACCGGTGGTGCATCTGGCGTATTCATTGATATTTTACCCCAACCTTTTGGATTAGACTTTTTCAGCAAAACAACGCAGTATTATCTCGCATTATTTTATGCTTTTCTAACAATTGGAATAACTATATACATCTCTGGCAGAAAAATTGGCTATCAATTAAGAGCCGTACGTGACAATGAAGAAGCCGCAATGGCAGCAGGCATAAATCCACTAAATGTAAAGTTAAAAGCGTTTGTAATATCAGCAGTTTTGACTTCTATTGGGGGTGGTATCTACGGAATATTCTTGTCATTCATTGAGCCTCACATTATTTTCAATTTGCTACTCTCTATTCAGATTGCATTGACAGTTATTATTGGAGGTAGAGGCACGATATGGGGACCTGCAGTCGGCTCTTTGCTGTTAGTGGTCTCAGGTGAAATATTTAGAACAACATTTGCGCAGGCGAATATGTTAATTTATGGCGTACTCATCCTTGTTGTGATACTTGTCATGCCCAGGGGAATTGTTGGTGAATATTCTCACAAAATGATTAAGAGAAAATATGCAAAACGCGCTTAAAGCAGAAAACATTACCGTTAAGTTTGGTGGGCTGATTGCCGTCAACAATATTTCGCTCTCCCTGTCAGAAGGGAAAATACTAGGTTTGATAGGCCCCAATGGGGCTGGAAAGTCTACGCTCTTTAACGCAATTACTGGTTTCACGCCCATTGCAGCGGGAAAGATTTTATTTTTCGGGAAGGACGTAACTAGTCAGCCGTCTTATGTTAGGACAAGAAGTGGCATGGGTAGAACTTTTCAAACGGAGCGGCCATATGAGGAACTGACCGTCCTTGAAAACGTTTTGGTTGCAGCGTTTCTGAACCATCCAAAAAAGAAGGACGCAGAGGAAGTTGCCATGTTTGCACTTGCTAAGGTTGGATTAGTCGATAGGACGCATCAGTTGTCTTCTGATCTAAATTTGGCAAGACTTAGACGTCTAGAGCTTGCTAAGGCGTTGGCGCTGGAGCCAAAAGTTTTATTTCTCGATGAGATAATGGCTGGTTTAAATCCACCAGCTTTAAAGGAAATGATCGAAATGATTCGAGGCTTGACAGCGGGTGGCATCTCTATAGTGATGGTAGAGCATATTATGGAGGCAATAATTAAACTGGCAGACCATGTAATTGTTCTCGCGAGTGGTAATAAAATAGCAGAGGGCTCTGCAACTGAGGTAATTAACGATCCACAGGTTATTGACGCTTATTTGGGAACAGACTGATGATTTCACAGAAACTGTCCGACATTGTCTTAAAAATTAATGCTCTTGACTTGGGCTATGGTTCACTTCAAGTTGTTTTCGGCGTATCTATAAATGTTGGTAAAGGAGAGTTAATCGGTTTGGTGGGAGGTAATGGCAGCGGTAAATCAACCATTTTGCGAGCTATATCTGGTATGATTAAACCCTGGGCTGGCCAGATTCTTTTCAAGGACGAGGAAGTATCTGGGCTTGCGCCTCATGAAATGGCGATGAGGGGTCTAGCGCACGTGCCGATGGGGCGGCAACTTTTCCCAAATCTAACAGTGAAAGATAATATATTATTGGGATCATATTTGCCCCGATTGCGCCCTAGGAGAAACGAGAATTTAGAAAAAGTCCTCCATTTATTTCCCGATTTGGAAAAATGCTCATCTATGCTTGCTGGATCGCTCTCAGGCGGCCAGCAACAAATGGTGGCCATAGGTCGGGCATTGATGTTGGAGCCGGAGCTTCTGATTTTAGATGAGCCCAGTTTGGGCCTATCGCCTTTGTATGTTAAGCAGGTGATGCATGCTATTCGAAATATCGCTGATTTAGGATTTCCTGTTTTATTAGTCGAGCAAAATATTAAGCAAGTTTTGCAATTTAGTCATCGTGCTTATGTATTAGAAAATGGTCGTTTAGTGTTAGAAGGACCATCTTCTGAGCTGCAAGGTAACCCTATGATTAAGAAAGCGTATTTGGGTTTATAAAAAATATTATTAACATTTTAAAGATGGTAAGGAAAAAATATGCTTGAACTAAATTCTGATCCTATTAGAGATGGTGGTCTCGTAGAGTTTGCTAGGCGTTTTAGAGCTAGGGAATTAACTTCTGAAGCTGCGACGCAAACGTATCTTGAGCGTATAGCTAGCCTTGATCCGAAATTAGAGGCTTTCGAGTATGTATCATCTGAAGACGCGCTCAGTACAGCGCGCGCGATGGATTTGCTGATTCGAGCTGGGACAGATTTAGGGCCACTGATGGGCGTTCCGATAGCGATAAAAGATATTTTTAATATTCAGAAAATGCCGCCGCCTAAGGTAGGCTCTGACCTTCAACTCATGGATATTTTAGGTACAGAGGAAGGCGCGTTTATCCAGGCATTGCGAAAAGCGGGTTGCGTATTTTTAGGACAAACCAAAGCGGTCGAATTTTGCTTGGGAATCACGGGGCAATCTAAAACAAGAGGAACGCCATGGAACCCTACAGACTTGCAGAATCGTCGTGTTCCAGGTGGTTCAAGTTCAGGTTCGAGCGTCGCCACCGCAGCGGGTTTGTGTGCATTTGCAATCGGTTCAGATTCTGGAGGTTCTGTTCGAGTACCTGCAGCTTTCAACGGCATATTTGGCTTGAAAACAACGTTCGGATTATGGCCGACAGGTGGTGCTTTCCCTCTTGACCCACGTGTTGATTCGATCGGCTTGCTGACAAAATCGGCTCAAGATGCGATGATTGCGTTTAAGGCCATTTCTTCTAGTCTTTTTGGATATCGTTACAAACCTAGATCTTCAGGCATTCGGTTAGATAGATTACATATAGGAGTTCCATCTAATCATTTTTTTGATAATCTGAATGTTGATGTTGAGGCCGCGTTTGAAGCGACCAACAGACATCTTCAAAACAAGGGTTGTTCGTTAGAAAATATTTACGTCCCTGAAGCTGCAGAGCGAGCAGATTATTTCCCTGTGTCTATGCCTGCTTCACTTATTTCAGTTTTAGGAAGAGAAAACTTCCTAAAAAATGTTCATTTAATTGATCCAGTTATTGCTAAGCGAATTGAGTCTGGTTTGGAATCAAAGGCCCACTATTTTCTTTCTTTGGAAGATAAAAGAACAAAAAGCAGAGAATCGATCATTGAAAGACTTAAGGGTTTTGATGTGATGGTGACTCCAACAACTACTGATTTTGCACCGTTATTGTCGGAGCTGAGCGATCCAGAGAAAGCTATGCAACTGGCTCTAGGTATGACACAAAATACACAGCCTGCTAATTACTTAGGCTTGTGTTCAGTTTCGATTCCCCTGCCCGTTGAGGGGTTGCCAATTGGATACCAGCTCATGGCAGCTCCTGAATCAGACTTTAGATTGCTAGAAATTGCTGTGGAAATTGAACGGTCTATCAGGTCCCGCGTTTGATGAGCCCGTTCCGGAAATAGGCAAAATCATCTTTGCGCCCAGAATCTTTCTGCCCGCCAAAATGAAGGTTGATTTGCCACATCGCGACAACAAGGCCCATGCGCCGCTTGGCATTTTTGCCAGGACGATCATCTCCGCCCATCTGTTTGGCCGGGACGTAGGTCCGAAGTTGTTGAAAGCAGTCAGTGAGTCAGCCCATTAGCGCAGTGTGTCTAGTGGCCGGTTTAGCTTAAGCATTTCGGAGATCTGGCTGACCGCTTTGTGTCTGTTCTTGACGGTGGCGGCCGTGTCGATCAGCTTTCAAGTTCTATAACGGCAACAGACTGAACCTGTGAACTGGACTGATGGGTTGAATTGGCCGCGCCCGCTGCAAGCTGGAACTGGTTATGCATCAGCGGCCTGCGACGGATGAAGATACTTGCAAAACCGCCACTCATGGACGGGCTGGTCGTCAATGTATACCGGTGCCCACTTTCCCGGCATTGCGACTACCCTATCCTTGAGACGCAATCGGGTCTACGCGACCAGGTTTGACGCAAACGCCGGGCTCAGCCCAGCCGCGCCACCGGCAACAGGCGAAACGCCAGCGTGCCCAGCGCCAGCAGTGACGCCACGCAAACCAACACACCCGAATAAGGGTCCTGCCCCAAGGCCAGCGACCAGGACGCCGCCAAGCCGCTCAGGCTCTGCACGAAGGCCACACCTAGAAACATTGCCATGGTGAAGACCGACATGGCGCGACCGCTTATTTCAGCGTTATAGGAGGCACGCACGTTGGCGTACTGCAGAATGGCGGCTCCGGAGAGCACCGCCACCGCCACCATGCCGCCAACGTCCACCCAGTCCAGAGGTAGAAACGCCATCAGCGCAAAGACCACGGCGATGGCCAGCGCTGCGCGCACAATCCAGGGCCGTCGCCGTGCTGGGCCGGGATCGAAGTGGCCAAACAGCGCGGGCGTGAACAGCGACAGCACCGAAACTACCAGAGCCACGTTGCCGGTCTGTACCAGCGACATA
>Ga0209123_1003358_pt1 | contig 12079 bp, 11 predicted proteins | sample BarGraIncu00431A_FD_184500 | JGI IMG/M metagenome (GOLD analysis project Ga0209123, IMG submission 184500) | Arctic peat soil microbial communities from Barrow, Alaska, USA - Barrow Graham LP Incubations 004-31A (SPAdes) (version 2) | ecosystem: Environmental > Terrestrial > Soil > Wetlands >...
CATCGAAAAACGAATGACATCTTCACCAAAATGGGAGGTAAATTCTGCCAGTTTTATTAATGAGGAATAATCAATATTCCCATGTTCAAAAGGAACGATAACAGATTTCAATAACGCTTGTTTCTGACCAGTTACATAGCGTTGTTTCCATTTTCCGAATTCCGAAGTATTTAATATTTCAGGTTTAAGTAAATTTGAAGACTGTGGAAAATCAAACGATTTGTGCACATACTTCAAATCGGGCTGAAGTTTTACTTCTTTGTAAATTTCATGAAACAAACGGAATACTTCCTCTTTACCCAGTTTGTAAAAGACGAAACGAAGCCTTGCCTTATGCTTATTTTTACGGTTTCCGTAACGCGAAAATAATTTCTTTGCCGCATCGGTAATGTAAAATATATCCTCCTCTGGTGCAAATTCAAACAGTTCATAACCGATCATGGGTTTTGAGCCTAATGAGCCGCCCATGAAAACTTTGAAACCCCGCTTGTTGTCTTTAATCGTTGCTATAAAACCGAGATCATTGAATGCTGCATAACCCGTGTCTTTTTCGGAAGTCGAAAAAGCAATCTTGAATTTCCGGGGTAATGTAAACGAATCTGGTTCTGCAATCAGTTTGCTCGTAAGATTTTCCGCATAGGGTAACACATCAAATACTTCATCCACGGTAATACCTGAATCAACTGATGCCAGGATGTTCCTTACAGTATTGCCTCCGCCACCTTTTGAAGCAAGCCCGATTTCTTTAAGATTCTGAAGAACGAGTAACGTATCCTTGAGTTCCAGATTTTGAATCTGCAGTTCCTGACGCGTGGTAATATGAAGCAATTCTGATTTGTACTTATGTGTAATTTCTGCCACCTTCTTCAACTGATTTGGGTTGATGAAACCCCCGGCACAACGTATTCTTACCATGAAAGTTCCGTCTTTCCGTTGTTCGTAGATACCCATCGGTACGCGGGTTCCTTTAAATTTAACCGGTTCAATCCGGCCTTCGGTGAATTCATCAATTAGCGAACCAAAATATTGAATATCATCAGATAACGTGGTGGGCAATGTGTACATAAGTTGTTTATTTCAATGTTATTAATTCTTCTGCTTCTGATTTACCGTTTTGCATTTTGAATGATCGGATAACAGGATCATTTTCAGCCAATGAGATAATCACATAACTGATTTCCGGATCAAAAGCCAATCGAATGTCTTCTACTGATGGCCTTGATGGTGTTGATGGATGCGAGTGATAATTCGCGATGATGCTTAATCCGAGTTTACGAACCTCCCTGAAAACACTAAACTGTTCGGAAGGATCGAATGAAAAATGCTCAGGGCTCTTATCCGTATTGTTCATTTCGAAGACCTTCACAACGATACCATCCTGCCCGGCAAGATATCCGCATGCTTCATTTGGAAGCTCTTTCATTGCGTGTTCGACGATCTGATCCGATATTTCACGATTGATCTGAATCATTTTTCAATTACGATTTTGTGAATATTTCCCCCTATTTTTTCAATAGAGATTACTTTGTATCCCTGCTCTTCGGAACTTACGGGTACATTATCCAGCGGCTCGCCTTCCGTCAGTAACACTTCCAACCTATCCCCTGGATGAAGTCGTGATAACTCAATTTTTGTCTTCACAAAGGTCATAGGACAATGTTCGCGGGTGATATCAAGATATTTAGTTATCATATTTTGATCGGTTAAATAAACATTCTGTCGCCACCTTCCGAATAATTCAGGAAATTGGCTACTCCGATTACTTCTTTTACTTCAGGAATGAAATCATCTTTCGTCAACCCCAGAATATGCATCGACATCTCGCAGGCATAGAGATTGATATTCAATAATATTGCTGCTTCAACCAATTCATTTAAAGTAGCCACATTTCGTTTGCGCATCATGTGGGTCATTAATTTGGGGCTTGCTCCGAGAAAATTCAATTTACTCAGGGGGACGTTGTTAATACCGCCCATGAGGAACCCTAAGAATCTTGCCAAAAACCCTTTCCCGGTAAATGCCCTCCCTTTTTTCTTTTTGATGGCATTCAATCCCCAGAAGGTAAAGAAAATATTCACGTCGTATCCCACTGCTGCTGAACCTGTAGCCAATGTAAAGGCAGCAACTAATTTATCAAAATCACCGCTAAAGCTGATGATTGATAATTTCTTTTTATTTATTACCGTACTCATGATCTGTCTGTTTTGATTTCACAAGTCGGGAGATCATAGGTCTGAAAATCCTTGATCACCGGGTTTTTACCGCAAATTGGACAATCCTCGTCCTTTTTAAAACGGGCTGTCCGGAATTCCATCGTTAAAGCGTCAAAAATCAACATCCTATTCGTCAACAGTTCCCCTTTTTGAATCAGAAACTTCAACGCCTCTGTCGCCTGTATGGTTCCCAGCATCCCGGCTATAGAGCCCAGTACTCCCGCCTGTGAACAAGTAGGTACAGCCTTAGGGGGTGGGGGCTTGCGAAATAGACATCGGTAACATGCCTCCCCCGGGACATAGGTGAATGTCTGCCCTTCAAACCGGAGAATACCTCCATGCGAAAAAGGTTTTCTTAAAAACACACAAGCGTCATTAATTAAAAACTTGGTGGGAAAATTATCGGTACCATCAACAATGAAATCATACTCACTGAAGATTTCTTTTATATTATCTATTGTAAGTAATTCGTTATAGGTTACTACTTTCACAGCGGGATTTATAAGCTCAATCTTCTCTTTCGCTGACTGAACTTTTGGTTTATTCAGATCGGGTGTAAAGTGGATGACCTGCCTTTGAAGATTGGTTCTGTCAACCACATCGCCGTCAATAAGACCGATTGTTCCCACACCGGCAGCAGCAAGATATAACGCAACAGGCGAACCCAGTCCTCCCGCTCCTACAATCAGCACTTTACCGTTCAATATTTTTTCCTGACCTTCAATTCCAACATCAGCTAAAATAATATGCCTGCTGTACCGTTCTATTTGTTCATCCGTAAATTCCATCATCTTAGTTTAAAGCATTATTGATGTCGCCGATCAAATCATCTATGTCTTCTATTCCTAAAGACAATCGGATAAGTGTATCCGGTACTCCCATATCATGGCGGGCCTCCTTACTAAACTCGCAAAATATGGTCGATGCCGGATGCATGATAAGTGTCTTATTGTCAAATAAATTGGTTGCCCTGCGAATAATTGTCAGCCTATTTAAAAATTCGAAGCATTCTTCCTTTGACGTTAAATTGAATGACAGTATTGCCACCGGGAAGTCACCGAATTGTTTTTTGCTGATATCATAAAACGGTGAATCTTTCAGTCCCGGGAAATTGACACTAACCACACGGCTGTGTTGTTTTAAAAACTCTGCCATCCTGATACAATTCGAAGCTGCTTTTGCATATCGCAGATCAAGTGTTTCCAGTCCGATACTTTGCAGATAGGCATTAAAGGGAGAAAGGCAAGCACCCAGATTGCGAAAGACCTCTTTTCTTAATTTCGCATTAAAAGCAAAAGGTCCGAATTTATGAGCAAGAGATTCAAGTTTGGGAATCGCTTTCCAATCGAAGGTTCCGTAATCAACAATCAACCCACCTATCGAAGTAGCACCTCCTGATATTATCTTTGTACTTGAAATTACTTCGATATTCACGCCAAGATCTTTTGCCTTGAAAATATTAAATGGCGTAATGGTCGAATCTGCAATCAACAATAATTGGTGATTCCTGGCAATCAGCGATAATTGATGAATATCAACGACTTCAAGTTGTGGATTGGTAATGGTTTCAAAAAAAAGAGCTTTGGTGTTGTTGTCGATGTTTCGCTCTATATCATTTATATCTGTCAGATCGCAAAATCGTGGTTCTACGCCGAAAGCCCTAAGTGTGCTGTTAAAAAAGGAGAACGAGTTTCCAAACAAATGTTTTGAAGTGATAATATTATCACCGGCTTCTGCAAAAGTAAAAAACACATTGGAAATGGCTGCCATACCTGAACTTAAAGCTGTTACGCTTAATGCTCCAGTGATTGCATTTATTTTTTGCTCAAAATTTTCTACCGTTGGGTTCGAAATGCGTGAATACATATGGTCTGGCAGTCGTCCCATGAAAGCATTTTCCATTTGTTCTGCATTTCCAAATTCAAATGCAGCATTGCTGTAGATAGGCATATGCAAGGCATGATGAATATCCTCTTTAAGATAGGCTGAATGTATAATTTTGGTAGAGAATCCTTTGGGTTCCATCATTTAAAGTTTATAAAATTTCTGACCACCACCCATAAAAAAGATATAATCGACTTCATCATTATCCTTCACATTAGTCGTGTCAAATTGATCCAGATGAATAAATTTTTCGTTCAACTGGACAGAAACCATCTCAGGTTTTTTGACATTATTTTTTAATAAGACGTCAGAAATGCTTATCACACTTTCAAACCATTCAACTACTTTGCCATTAATAATAATTCTCATATTTAATCTATTAAATCATAAATTTTCCCTTTTTCCCGTCATTTCTTATATTTGTTGGCAGGTGAATTATCAGTACCAATATCCAGCACAAACTAAGGTAGAATTGCTCTCTTGGAAAATACCTTATAACAGGGAGATATGTATACCCAAAATTAGGTATACTTAAGGGAGGTTCTAAAAATTGATTTTTGAATAATTTTAAATTTAGGTACTGGTTTAATTTTACGGAGATCCCAAGTTTGAGGTAACGTTGCAAATTAGAACCCTTTATCTTATGGAATACACCAAGGAAAATTCTTTTCGCGTTACTAATGGCGATATGTACCAATTGTAATGTTTCTTTGGTCACCTGCGCATTTGATTTTTCCATTAAGTGTCCCTCCACATACTTGCAGATGTCGATGTAGCTGGAACTCTTGTCTGTGAAAACGATACTTTTTTCATTAATTGATTCTTGTACAACATTTGTAATGGCTTCACCCGTGTGGTTATCCAGCACCTGCATCTTGAAATAGCGGCAAGACTTGCTTTTTTTGCCTGTTTCCAGGTCTTCGAGTGTAACTGATTAGGCCATTACATTCACATTTTCTAGCCGATGGCTACCTTTGCCTCTCTTGAGTTTAGAGCAAACTCTGCCGGAAGCATCTGTCTCTAAAAAGCCCTCGTCCAATTCCATCATGTCTTTAAGTTGGTACTGGCTATCGCGTTTGCCCATCAGAACTCTTATTCGATGCATAACAGACAAAACGGTATTATATCTGGTATGTCCCATTTGCCGTTTTATCTCACAGTCTGACATTCCTTTTTTTTAGATGTCATAAATAGCATTATTAAAAACCATCTACTTATGGAAAGAATCGAATTCTACATCACTGTTCCACTTCGTAGCGTGGTTCTGAAAGAGCAGGAACTGCACAGAAACTGCCACTTAGCTGCAAGTCAGTAGTATTCCTTACATCCACAATTTTTGCATATTACGCCTTCTTTTAGCCTTACATCTCGCAAGTACGCCTTACAGGTAAGCTCGTCCTTAAATTTCCCCACAAATTCCAATATGTTCATAGCCGAAAATTTTGTAGCGTAAAATTAATCGAGCACTGTGCCAAAACATGTCATACTGGTAAGATAGCGACCATGCAAAAATAGAATATGCAGAATTATATATTAGATACAAAAATAAAAAATATTAATCCATTGACAAACATTCAGTAAACTAACTGTTTAAAGGCACTGTTTTTATTGTTTGAAAATTTTAGAAGTTGGATACATAATTTTTATCCACCTTAAACAAAAGTGGATTTTTTTACTGCAATCTTAAATACTATACTATTTTTTTATCTGTCAAAATTCAATTGTAACTATCGCTATTTTTAGCACCAGAACTTTAACACCTCATAAAGCGCTCTTTTAATTAACATTAGAAGAATAAAAACTACTTAATCATAGTCAATTTCACAAAAACCATCATGTTTTAAATAATATTTTCTTGCATTTTTTTACATTTGTAAATAATTTAATATATTTGTATAAAATTTATTTACACATACAGCAATCTTTCTATTCTTTAATTATTAATAAAACCATTTCAATCAGACCATATAACAAATTTTCTAAAACGATGAATCAAAATCCACCATTATTACATAATATACTAATCTAAATATAAAAACTCCGCCCGTGGCAGGAAGCTATATTTTAAAGAGCTTAAGGAGCTCAACTTTATTTCTTTCACTTAATATGAAGCAAAATTGATATTAGTTTTTTTAGTTGGAATTTTAATGATTTTGGTGCTTTTTTACCTTATTTACCGATTAGAAAAATGGAGCAAAATAAACGATCCATTTATTGAGTCTATTGCTATTGAAGGATATGGATGGGAAAAGGTTACTCTGTACCAGAATAAAATTCAAAAATCCACTAATAAATCACATATCCCGCCCACCCAAAAGCCCTATATTAAAGTTGAAATGGAAGCTGAGTTACAAAATCTCATTTTTAGTCGCGAAGGAGAATTCAGGGATACGAATTGCAACGGTAAAAACAGTAATTATCTATATATCAGCTCAGTTCACTTTTATGGAGATGAAGTATTGTCGTTTCGTGAAAAAGAAGATTGGATTGTGCATTTCAAAATATGCCAGAATTAATTATCAATAAGGTTTTTGTAAAAAAGGTATTTCTGCTCAACAACATTGAGTTCTTCTTTAGCATCTCTACATTGACATAAAAATATTTTTTCATATATTATAAATAAATCAGATTCATAAAAAGTTTACATTTGTTTAATTTCACTCGTTACTGTATAAATATTTATGCGCCTCTTTAAACGTAATTACCCAGCACTTCAAAAAACAGTATTTGTTTTAATTGCATTTCTTGGTGTAACTTATATCTATTATACCTGGAGAAGTACCGAAGAAAATAAATTTGATCAAACGCGGCTAATCGCCAGATCATTTGTTGCATCTTTACCTATTGATGACCTTAAAGTACTTGAAGCTTTACCTGGCGATATTGATAGGCCCCAGTATCAGGTTATAAAAAATGCTTTGAAAGAATTAATCAGCATCAATACTACAGCAAGATTTGCCTATATATTCATCGAACGAAAAGGCAAAAGATATTTTATTGCAGATTCAGAGCCAAAGGAATCAAAGGATTATTCACCTCCCGGACAAGAATACTCTGAATTTGACTTATCTTTTGAGCAACTTTTTAAAGATGGAAAGGAATATATTAAAGTTCATGCGACTGATAGATGGGGTACCTGGACAACTGTGCTTGTTCCTGTAAAAGATAAGGTTACAGGCAAGACAATTGCCGTATTTGGTATTGATTTTAATGCAAAGTGGTGGTTCAATTCCATATTAATTGAGGTGACTGAGTCAAGTGTGTTAATTCTTTTAATGCTTTTGACTTTAGTTCTTCTATACCTAATCAAAACTAAGAATGAGATACTTAATGATAATATCACAAAACTCCTTCAGGCAGCAGATGAATTAAAAAAACAAAAGGAAGAGTTCGAAATGATTTTTAATCTTGTTCCGGCGCAAATTTGGTACAAGGATACTCATAACCGCTTTATTCGTGTAAACCGACAGGTTTGCACTGATCTGGGATTAACTGAAAATGAAATTACTGATCACTCTGCTGAAGAGATATTCCCTTCCTTTGCTCAGAAATATTTTGATGATGACCTCGAGGTGTTTAATTCCGGTATACCAAAATTGGATATAATCCAACAAATTAACACTAGTGCAGGTGAATTGAAATGGGTTCACACCGATAAATTTCCGGTATTTGGCAATGATAATGAATTAATGGGGCTTGTGGCGTTCACCCTGGACATCACTGAGCGCAAGAAATCTGAGGATGCTCTGCAGAAGAGTGAAGCCCAACTGCGTACACTTGTGCAAACAATACCCGACCTGATCTGGCTAAAAGATAATGATGGTGTGTATCTCCAGTGCAACACAATGTTTGAGCATTTTTTTGGTGCCAGGGAAACTGACATAATGGGAAAAACCGATTATGATTTTATAGACAAGGATCTCGCTGACTTTTTCCGTGATCATGATCGTAAGGCAATGGCGGCAGGAAAACCCACCGCTAATGAAGAATGGATCACCTTTGCTGATGATGGTCACAGAGCTTACCTGGATACAATAAAGGCTCCACTGTACGATTCTTTAGGAACACTTATCGGTGTGATGGGTATCGGTCGAGACATCTCTGAGCACAAAAAAGCTGAAGACGCTTTGAAGGCGAGCGAAGAAAAATACCGTACTATTTTTGAAAATGTTCAAGACGTTTTTTACCAAATCACCCTTTCCGGAATTATTAACGAAATTAGTCCATCGATCAAAAATTTTGCTGAACTTTCAAGAGAAGAAATCATCGGTACCTCAGTTTATAACTTTTATAATAAACCCGAAGAAAGGGCGTTTTTTCTTGATGCAATAATGAAAAATGGTGAGATCAGGGATTATGAAATAGAATTTAAAACGAAAACTGGAAAAATAAAGTCTGTTTCTGTTAATGCGAGTTTAATTTTTGATGCTGAAGCGAAACCAAGTCATATAGATGGGGCATTAAGGGATGTCACCAATCACAAACGAGCAGAAGAAGAAATTTCTATGCTTGCTTACTCTTTAAAAAGTATAAGCGAATGTGTTTGTATCACTGATCTGGATGATAAAATTCTATTTGTCAACGAATCATTTTCAAAAACATATGGATATGATATAAATGAATTGATTGGAAACCAAATAAGCATAGTTCATTCAAAAAATAATGTTCAGGAAATAGTTCATAAAATTCTACCAGCCACAATAAATGGAGGATGGAAAGGTCAATTATTCAATAAAAGAAAGGACGGAAGTGAATTCCCAATTCGTCTTTCAACATCAGTTATAAAAGACAAAAATGGTAAATCTATAGGGCTAATTAGTGTTGCAAAAGATATAACCGAGCACAAAAAAGCAGAAAAAGAATTGATCGAAGCGAAAAATAAAGCTGAAGAAAGCGACCGGTTAAAATCAGCTTTTCTGGCCAATATGAGCCATGAAATACGCACACCCATGAACGGCATTCTTGGTTTTGCCGGATTGCTCAAAGAACCAATGCTTTCAGGCGAGGAACAAATGGAGTATATTGATATCATTGAGCAAAGCGGTAACCGTATGCTCAATATCATTAACGATATCGTCAGTATCTCAAAAGTGGAATCCGGCCAAATGGAAGTTTCTATTAAAGAGACAAATATAAACGAGCAGATCGAATATATTTATACTTTTTTTAGACCGGAAGCTGAGAAAAACGGGATAAAGCTAAACGTTAAAAATTCGCTGCCTTCAAAAAAGACCATCATTAAATCAGACAGGGAAAAAATCTATGCTATCCTTACAAATCTCGTTAAAAACGCTTTGAAGTTTACTCAGACCGGTACTATCGAATTTGGGTACAGCCCAAAGACAAAGGGAGAGTCAAGTGAATTGGAATTCTATGTAAAAGATACAGGTATTGGTATTAATCCGGAGCATCAAAATTTTATTTTTGAACGGTTCAGGCAAAGTAATGATTCTCTCAACAGAAATTATGAAGGCGCTGGATTGGGATTAGCCATATCGAAAGCTTATGTGGAGATGCTGGGAGGCAGAATCTGGGTCGAAAGCGTAGAGGGAAAAGGCTCAACCTTTTATTTTACCATTCCAGTTAACACTGAACCTGAAGAAAGAATAGTTGTTGAAAATATTATTAAGGCTGATGTTGAAGAAAGCCAGATGAAAAAGCTGAAAATATTAATTGTTGAAGACGAAGAAGTAAACCTAAAGCTCATTACTGTAACCGTCAAAAAGTTTTGCAATAAAATACTAAAAGCAAAAACAGGCATTGAAGCGGTTGAAGCATGCCGTAATAACCCCGATATCGATTTAATATTTATGGATATTAAAATGCCCGAAATGGATGGTTATGAAGCCACCCGTAAAATCAGGCAATTTAACACCGAAGTGATTATAATAGCTCAAACAGCATTTGCACTTATTGGTGATCGTGAAAAGGCGTTAGCGGCAGGATGTAATGATTATATTTCAAAACCCATCAGGAAAGATAAATTAAAGGAGTTGATTCAGCAGTATTTCAAAAAATAAGTCATGAAAATGATGAACCATCGGGATAAAACAAAAGAAGAACTCATTATTGAGTTTAAGAAATTGCAACAGAGGTATAATTCCTTAAAAGAATCTTACGATACAGATATCACCGAATCCAAACAAAAAGAGGAAGTACTTCAAAAACTGAAAAAAGCAGTTGATAATTCCGGCGAAATTATTTTTCTGACAGACACCGAAGGTATATTCACATTCGTTAATCCCGCATTCACTTCTATTTACGGATACACTGCCGATGAAATTGTTGGTAAAGTTACCCCGCGAATTCTTAAAAGTGGATTAATGGAGATGAACTACTACAAACTGTATTGGGGAACTTTAATAAGCGGAAAAGAAGTAAGATGCGAACTAATTAATAAAAGAAAAGACGGAACATTAATTAATATCGACGGCACTTCCAATCCGATTTTCGATGAAAAGAAAAATATTATCGGTTTTCTCGAAATTCAACGAGACATCACCGAACGCAAGCGCGCAGAGGAGACTTTAAGGTCAAGCGAAGAACACTATCGATTTTCTTTGGAAATTACGGGTCAAATAGGCTGGTCAATACCACCCGATGGATTGGTGGAGGACATGCCTTTATGGAGGCAATACAGCGGGCAAAGCATCGAAGAAGTAAAAGGGTGGAAATGGTTAGATTCCGTACACCCTGACGACCGCGAACACACCAATAAAGTATGGGTCAATGCCATCGCTCAAAAATGCAAATATGAAACGGAATACCGCATACGACGTGTCGATGGAGTGTACAGGTATTTTATGGTACGGGGCATTCCTCTATTCAATACCGATGGTACGGTGCGGGAATGGGCGGGTACCTGCATTGATATTACTGAACGCAAACAAGTGGAGCAAGAATTAGTTGAGGCTAAAGAACACGCTGAAGAAAGTGACCACCTCAAAACATCTTTTCTGAATAATATTTCACACGAAATACGAACCCCATTCAACGGCATACTTGGATTTCTATCTCTTATACAAGAAGAAGACCTTACTGATAGTGAAAGAGACGAATATATCAGCATCATTAACAAAAGCGCTTACCGGCTTATGAAAACCATCAACGATATTGTTGAAATATCACAGATTCAGGCTGGACAAATGAAACTGTCAGTCTCAGAAACAAACATCCGCAAGCTAACCAGCGGAGTTTACAAACACTTTAAAACAGATGCTGAAAGCAAAGGGTTGAAATTCTGCATCAACAATGATTTACCCATTAATATAGAATACATATTCACAGATAGTATCAAACTAAATACCATCCTGACTATTTTGATAGACAATGCTATAAAATTTACAGAAACAGGATCAATTGAATTTGGCATTCGTTTGGGGTATAAGGTTGATGAACAATCTGTTAATAAGCACAGCCGTGCGTCTCTACAATTTTCTGTAAAAGATACCGGTATTGGCATTCCTGAGAACAAACTACTGGCTATATTTGAACGATTCATGCAGGCTGATGGTTCCAATACCAGGCAATTTGAAGGTTCAGGATTGGGCCTCTCCATCGTGAAAGCTTATGTTGAAATGCTGGATGGAATAATTTGGGTCGAAAGCGAAGAAGATAAAGGCTCCGCATTTTATTTTACCATTCCTTTGTAGAATTTCTTTTGATGCCTTAATTTTAAATTTTCAGTTTCAAAATAGTAAACTGTTTAAAGTCAAAAAGAAGTAAGTTATTGTTATCATATTTTTCTAATACAATTTGAATAGTGGTACTTGCCATATACACACCAATGATACCCGGGACAAAACCCATAACACCGATTTCACTTCCTTTCGGCACATCTTCCGGATTGGGTGGCTCGGGGTAAATATCTCTCAGGTTTTTGCTCCCATTATGATTAAATACGGCCAACTGTCCTTCAAAATTTAAAATACTTCCATACACCAGGGGCTTGTTCAATCGCACACAAACATCATTTACAAGGT
>Ga0209123_1003359_pt1 | contig 12075 bp, 14 predicted proteins | sample BarGraIncu00431A_FD_184500 | JGI IMG/M metagenome (GOLD analysis project Ga0209123, IMG submission 184500) | Arctic peat soil microbial communities from Barrow, Alaska, USA - Barrow Graham LP Incubations 004-31A (SPAdes) (version 2) | ecosystem: Environmental > Terrestrial > Soil > Wetlands >...
CACACCGCATTATCATTTCCAGAGGGCAACTCATTAAAAGTGTGTGAACTCAATTCGGGTATAGATTTAATTATTTTAAAATCTTCAGTAGATAGCCCAAGAGTAACATGACCTTTGTATAGCAATTCTTTATTTAAATATTGACCAAGTACAATGCTTATGACACCGCCACCCTTAAGAATATATCCACATACTACAAAATCATCATCTAATAAGTACTTAATTTTAATCCAATCCTTTGTTTTCTTGTCTAAATAATATTTACTATCTTTTCTTTTAGCAACAATTCCTTCAAGATTATTTTGCTTAGCAAGTTGGTAGAACTGAATTCCCTGTTCTTGAATATACCGAGAAATAGCAATTCTCTCATTTTCTTTGATAACTTTCTCAAGTAACTTTTTACGTTCCATCAATGGCAAATCTGTGACCGAATGATCCTTATAATAAAGGATATCAAATGCTGTAAAGGTGGCTGGTAATTTAGACGATGAAAGCTTAATTTTAAAGCTGTTTGACATCAGGGACCGCCTTTGAATCTCATAAAAATTTGGTACACCATCCTTAATAACAATTAACTCACCATCTAAAATGCAACGTTGGTTTACTTGTTTGTGTATATTTGAAAGCTCAGGTACTTTTACAAGCATCTTCATATTTCGTTTGTTTTGTAATTCCGTTTTGTCTTTATCCAAATAAGCAATACATCGTTCACCATCAAGTTTTAACTCATAGATGTAATCAGGGCTATCAAATGCTTCTTGCATTTCACCGATTAACATAGGTTTAATATTTTTACTTTCAAATAAATCCATTATGCGCCTTTTGGTATTTTCTTACGTGGTGTCTTAGGTTTTGGAGCTTCCTCAACTTTATTTTGCTCAATACTTGCTTTAAGTGCATCCATAAGATTAATTACATTACCTGGAGCTTCAGATTTAGCTGCAACAATTTCTTTACCAGCGATTTTTGTTTCAAGCAAATCTCGTAATTTCATTTGATACTCATCTTTATAGTTAGAAGGCTCAAAAGGAGTAATCATTGAGTTAATTAGTGCCTTTGCCATCGTGACCTCAGCATCTACCAACTCCGGCTTGTTGTAGGATTTAGCAAGGTCTTTAATTTCGTCTTCATAATACATTGTAGAGATTAATATTCCATCCTCGCGGGGAATTATAGCAAGTAAGGTTTCTTTTGTTCCCATTACTGTCTTACCTATTGCGATTTTCTGCTCACTCATAAGTGCAGCACGTAGAAGTTCAAATGCTTTGTCTCCACCAGCTAGGGGAGCAGCTTGATATGTTTTATCATAATAAATTGGTGATATTTGATTAAGTTGTGCAAAGTGCATTATCTGTATAGATTTTTCTTTTTCGGTTTTGATCTTTTCTAAATCATCATCTGTTATAACTACATAATGATCTTTATCGTATTCATATCCTTTAATAATATCTTTAGTTATAATTTCCTTACCACAATGACTACAAGTTTTCTTATATTTTATTCTCGAATTATCTTCTTTGTGGAGTTGGTTAAAATGTATGTCGTTATCTTGCGTTGCTGTATACATGGATATTGGTATAGCAACAAGACCAAATGAAATAACTGTTTTATGAGCTACAGCCATTATTAACACCTCGCTTACTTTTTTATTAGTATAACCAAAACACTATTTATTTACTATTTGTTTTGTTCTTTCGAAGTTGATATAAATAAAATACATATATTTCTAAAAAAGGCACAAAAATTAGCTTCTAAAAAGCAAGGAAGTAGTATATAATAGTATTACGAACAGATGTTCTATTATGTAGAAATGAAGTATAAGGGAAGGAAGAGGTTTATGAGTAGATTGATATTTCATATAGATGCTAATAGTGCTTATTTATCATGGGAAGCTGCTTATAGACTTCAGAGAGGTGAGTCATTAGATCTACGACTAGTTCCTTCTGTAATAGGTGGAGATGAAGAAAGCAGGCACGGTATTGTTTTAACAAAATCAATACCTGCTAAAAAATTTGATATTCATACAGGAGAAACTTTATATAGTGCTAGGGCGAAGTGTCCTAGTATTGTAATAGTACCACCAAGATATTGGTTGTATATGAAGTGTAGTGCAGCTATGCATCAAATATTTGAGGAATATACTCCAAAAATTCAAAGATTTAGTATAGATGAAAGTTTTCTCGATTTTTCTAACATGGAAGATTTATATCCAGATTATATGAAGCTTGCTGAAACTATAAAAGAGAGGGTAAGTAAGGAGCTTGGGTTTACAGTAAATATAGGAATATCAAATAATAAACTGTTAGCAAAAGTGGCCTCAGATTTCAAGAAGCCAAATAGAATACACACTTTATTTCCCAGGGAAATTAAAAGTAAAATGTGGCCATTACCAGTTGAAGATCTATTTATGGTGGGTAGAGCAACGGCACCTAAATTACATGGTTTAAACATTAATACTATTGGAGAATTAGCAAATTATAATTTGGAAATCTTAAAGAATAAATTTAAGAGCCATGGCTTAGTTATTTGGAATTATGCTAATGGTAATGAATTTTCTGAGGTTAGAAGGAGTAATTACATTGAAATGAAGGGTATAGGTAATTCTACTACCACTCCTTTTGATGTTTATGATAAAGACACGGCTCATATAGTATTGTTATCATTATGTGAAACAGTATCTATGCGTTTAAGAGATTCTAAGAACTGTTGCACTGTTGTAAGTATAAGTGTCAGAGGAAGTGATATGATCTCTTATTCTCGTCAAAAAAAATTGACGGTAGCAACTGATTCTACTCGAAAAATATATGAAATAGCTTGTTATTTATTTGATAATGTTTGGAAAGGTAATCCTGTAAGGCATTTGGGAGTACATATAACGGATTTTTGTGGTAATGATTTTTATCAGTGCTCTTTACTTGATACTTTTAATTATGAAAAAGATATTAAACTTAATAAAGCAATTGATGAAATTAGGCTAAAATATGGCTCTAAAGCTATTAGTAGATCTTGTTTTCTTCATTCAGGGTTAAATAGTATGTGTGGTGGAATGGCAGAGGGGGAGGAAGAATACCCATTAATGAGCGCGATGCTTTAAAAGGAGGTTAAAATAAATGAAGGTTTTAGCATTACCTATAGAAATGGTTTCTTATACAGATAACAATGGAAACATAAAACCTGTAAGGTTTAGAATGCAAATAGGTGATGAGCCTATGCAAGTTATAAAAATAGATAAAGTTATAGTAAAAGATACTGAAAGGTTTGCAGGTAACATTATGACTGTTTACAAATGTCAAAGTTTAATTGATAATGTTATAAAGTTATTTGAGATTAAATATGAGCTTTCAACTTGTAAATGGATATTGTATAAAATTTAAAGTAGAACGAAGTACAGGGTATGAACAAAGTTACAGGTGCAGGAGGAGATAATACAGATGGTACTGCATCTGAAGTACTTGGTAATTTTACTATAATTATCATTTAAACAATATTGTGATATATTTTTCTTTTTAACTTTCAAGTATAAATAATTTTTCTACCGTAGTGTTTAATAGTTTAGCAAGGTTCATAGCTAAGTCGAGAGTAGGATTATATTTTTCATTTTCAATAGCATTTATGGTTTGCCTTGTAACGCCAAGAGTAGTCGCTATATCTTCCTGTCTATATCCAAGTTGTTTTCTTAATTCTCTTATATTATTTTTCATCTTTTCCAAGTTTCCATTTCAAAAAAGATTGAATTGTCATAAGAATAAGATTTTGCGATGTTAAAAGAATAAATGCTAATCCAAATATTCTTGTCTGAGTGTACTCATAGATAACCCAAATTGCTAAAAATATGGTTGTGTAAGCCAAAGTCCATTTCATCGCTTTTAAAGTAATACTCAGTTCCATTTCATCCATTTTTCTCATAATAATAACCTCCATAATGTAAAAAGTATTTTACAATTCCATTTTAACACTAACCATAACAAAATGTAAAGAGAGTTTTACTTTTTGCTAATTGTGGTATAAAAATAAATTATATATTAAGTGATATGATATCTAAATTTTATATTCTATTTTTGTATTAAAACAATTCGGAAATCTTGTTATAAATACAAGAGAATGTTGTAAGGTTGTCTCTAGTATAATAAATAAATTATGGGGGCATAATTTTAAAGCAGGCAATACACAAAAGGGAGCGATGACCTTATGATGTTCAATAAAGTAGAGGTAAGTGGAGTAAACACTTCAAAGTTACCTAAATTAAAAGAAAAAGAAATGAAAGAGTTACTATATAGAATACAAAATGGTGAACCAGAGTGTAGAGAAGAATTCATTGAAGGAAACTTAAGATTGGTTTTAAGTGTGATAAAACGATTTAATAGCAGAGGAGAAAATGTAGATGATTTATTTCAAGTAGGTTGTATTGGGTTAATGAAGTCCATTGATAATTTTGATTTAAGCTTAAATGTTAGGTTTTCAACCTATGCAGTTCCTATGATAATTGGGGAAATAAGAAGATACTTAAGAGATAATAATTCTATAAGAGTTAGTAGGTCACTAAGGGATATTGCATATAAAGCATTACAAGTTAGGGATAGATGGGTGAAAGAGTACGATAAAGAGCCTTCTGTAACTGAAATAGCAAAAGAATTAGAATTACGAAGAGAAGACGTGGTATTTGCACTGGATGCTATACAATCGCCTGTATCGTTATTTCAACCAATTTATCATGATGGTGGAGATGAAGTTTATGTAATGGATCAAATAAGAGACACTAAAAACTTAGATGATAGTTGGATTGAAAATATATCAATTAAAGAGGGAATGAAAAAATTAAAAGATAGGGAAAAGTTAATTCTGAATATGAGGTTTTTCGATGGAAAAACTCAAATGGAAGTAGCTGATGAAATAGGTATATCCCAAGCACAGGTTTCAAGAGTGGAAAAAAATGCATTAAAGCACATGAAAAAGTATGTATAGGGTCCTCTAGTAGGACCTTTTTTGTTAGCCTATTTTAGAGAAGAATTATCATATTTAGAAATGTTAAGGTGTGGTGATTTACTAATTAAAGGTATATTAGTTGAAGGGAATTTGAAATTAATTTCGCATATAGTGAAAATCATAAATACACTCCATATTATAATATAAAAATCAGGTTCTTATATTATAATATAAAGTTTTAGCTATTAAACAACAGCTCACGTAGAGCTGATCTTGTTAATACATTCGGAAATTTTACCCAATCCCACTTTTTTAGTACAGGGGCTGATTCAAGACTTTTTCTCCAGCTAATTTTATATCTAGTCATATTGATTAAATTCTTAATATTAGTAAGATTTTCTTTTTTGATTTTATGTTCTACTGATATATAAAACACCTACCTTTTCTCAAAATCCTATATGGATATTAGTATTATTAATTGATAAAAATTTATTGATGAAAATTAATTTATAGATACATCTTATATTTAGTATATTACATATTTAGGGTTTTTGCAATCGTTTTCTTTTTTCTGCTTTGGTAAACTAAAAAACATGTACAACAGAAGCTTTTACTAATATGGTTTAGCTTATGAAGTTATAAATTAGCGAGTAGTAGTTTTAATAGAGATGAATTAAATCAGTTAGCAGATAAAAATATAGTTTCTGGATCCATATAAATAATAAAAAAAGTAATGCACTAGGGTAGAGTCCCTAATGCATTATTTGATTTTATAACATAAAATCAATGCCTTGTCTTTATCTTCTACAACAATCATTATTATGATGTTGATTATTACAACATGGATCACACCAAGGATCGGACCAAGGATCGGACCAAGGATCAGACTGATGATCACACTGATGATCACACTGATGATTGCAGCAAGGATCACACCGATGATTGCTGCAATTATTAAAATCATTGTTACAACAATCATTATTTTCAAATAGTAATAATAATAGTATCCACCAACAACCCATATATATTTCACCTCGCTTAAGGAAAATTTTTTGTCTTAAGTCTTTCTTAAGTTTGTCCTAGTAATGTATATATTCATTTGTTAGTCTATAATATTATGCATATTATATAAGTGTTACAATAATAAACATGAAATTTTACAATAAAAATACTGCACAAAGGAAAATCCCTAGGTGCAGTATTCTTTATTTTTACTTTAGTATCATTACTCTCCTTGTTTATAAACAATTGTAGCTTTATCACTTATAAAATCATATGGGAAAACAGCTAGTCCAGCATTTCTGTCTAAATCTATGCCATTGTTAAAGTAACATCTCCATACAAATTGTGAACAATAAAATTTATCCGTTCTAGTTTTATTGAAGAAATCAAAATTAAAGTGTGTGTTCAGTTTAGTATGTCCATATTTAATGGCACCACTAATGGTTTCTTCATTAGTTTTTGGTCGTAGAACAAGGATTTTTTTATATCTAGTTCTCCAATCATTTTCACGATTTTCAACATTATTTTGGTAGACTTCAAGAACTTTTTGGGGATCTGAATCTACCATAGCAGCATGTGTAGTAATTGAGCCCATCATAATTGCATTTATATCAGTATTTTTACCATCAGTTACTGAAATTAATATATCACCAGGTTTTCCAATGGCTTTTCCTTTAGACTTATATAAGTCCATATCCTTTTCTACTTTTAAATCATTCCAAGTTAAATCTATTTTTACTTGGAATCTTAAAGCAGCTTCTATTTCTTTTCTAATTTCATAAGTTGAGTTTAAAGGTCCTACAATATCAGTAGTATAACCATAGTTAACAGAATTGATTGTTAAAGGAGCAGCATCTACATTTAAATAACTTATATTTACAAATATGAATACTACACTAAGTAAAGATATAATTAATTTCTTTTTCATAAAAAAACCCCCTAAAAATAAATGTATTAATACATACACTTTATTTTTTATTTTCAATGTCACAAGCCACTTCTTCATATAAAAAGCTTAAATTAAGTATTTCATCAACGCCCCGTTTGTATCCTCCACCTTCTCTGAGCGATTTTCCAATCTTTTCACTGTTTATTTTAAAATCATTGTTTGAAAGAATATTAATTACTGACTGTTTCAATGTCTCTTGTGTAACTTTATCTTTTTCAATAACAATACCTGCGCCAAGCGTAGCTACTCTATTAGCTACAGAAGGTTGGTCAACGGATTGAGGAATAAGAATCAAGGGAACATCATAATACAAACCTTCATTTGTACTGTTCATTCCACCATGGGTAATAAAAACATCTGCATGTTTTAAAATTTCAAGTTGAGATACATAATTACGAACAATAAAATTTGATGGAATATATTTAAAAGCATTAATATCTGTATTTTTACCTACAGACATAACAATCTTTACATCCATATTATCAAAAGCTTTAAAGCAATTTTCATAAAATTCAATAGAATTATTAAATATAGTACCTAAAGATATATAAATAACTTTTTTCTTTTCATTAGCTTCCAAAGAAAAGTTCATATCTTCTTTTCTTGCTACTATTGATGGGCCAATGAACTTATAGCTTTCATCAAAACTTTCACCACAAAGTTGAAAATATTTAGAGGTATATACAATATTAATGATGCCTCTTGCAGAAACTGCATTAAGTATACTAGGACACTTTATAGCATGTTTTTTTTGTAGATATTCAATAAAATTTTTATACTCTAAACAATTTAGAAGTTCCTGTATATTAGGTGCAAATTTTTTAATTTGTTGGGATAAACAATTTGTTCTTTCGTTTGCTGCAAAAGTTGTAATAGAACAAATTGCAGGTATTTCTAAGACTCTTCCTACTTCATTACCTAGCATAAATGCTGAATCATAAATAATATAATCAAATTTTTCATTTAGATTAAATAAAGTTTCAATTATTTCTTTAAACGTAACAAAGACATTTAGCAGTGGCTTATTATTTTCTGAATTTAAGTCTCCATTAAATAAATTTTGTACATCAAATGAATTTTTATAACCTTCAAACTTAGCGCCTATCTTTTCTATTTTATTTTTAAACTCTTCACCAGCAATATAAGTAACTCGATCTCCTCTACTTATTAATTCTTTAACCAACCCTATAGTAGGGTTAAAGTGTCCTTGACCGCACATATTTATAAATAATGCTTTTTTCATTTTTATCAGTCCTTTTACTTTTGTTTTATATTAGTACATTAATTGCTAATTATATTACTAATCTAATTCTCATAAGATTTCTACTTGTAAACAGTCGGGTTATTAGAATTAATATCATTAACTTCTTGTCTTTCCATCCCATGAAATAACACCTTCAAAAATACAGTGATCCTATTATTCACATCGAAAGATAGATCTTCAATATACAAATCGAACAGCATACTTCTTGCAATACCTAAAATAGTACTAGAAATCTGGTTAACTTCATCTTCAGTATATTGATTAAATTCTTTACTTAAAATTCCGTATCTAATTATTTCTTTAATTAATTCGTGTTCTTCAGTGTCGTAGCTAGTCCTTATTTTGGTTTTCAGCTCAATATCCTCTTTTAGTTCATATCGTACAATATCATATAGAGCAGCACATTTTTTTATTTCAGAACTATATTCAAGTAAATATTTTCTAAGTTTGTCTTCTGCTTTTTTTTCTTTATTTATAACTTCCTTTGAGTTTTTCACTATAACTTGAGCAAGTCTTTCCATTACAATAAGAAAAATTTCTTCTTTATTGGTGTAATAATAGTAGATGGTGCTTTTCCCTTTTCCAACTGATTTAGCTATGTCCTCCATTGATGTTTTTTTCAAACCCCACTTTTGAAAAAGGACAGAGGCTGATTTAATTATTGTTTCTCTTATTATTTGTTCTTTGTCATTTTTCATTTTGGATCAATCAACCTTTCTTAGTTTTAGTCTTTTAGACTAAAATCGTTTTATAGTATATATTATAGAGCACACCTTAAATATTTGTCAATAAAACCTATATAAGTTTAAAAAAACAGAATTATAAATAATTTTCTATTTTAATCGACGAAATTCACTCATTAAAATTATTTAAGGGAATGTTTAATAGTTGATATGTTATAATAGGGTAAAGCATATTGTAGAGAGATAGACGACTTTGAGTTGTATAATAAAAATTAGGAGGACACAATAATGGAAGTAATATCAAGTTTTCAAGTTAATCATATTAAGTTATTAAGAGGTCTTTATACATCTAGGATAGATGGAGATATCATTACTTATGACCTTAGAATGAAAGAACCTAATCGAGAAAAGGTTATGTCAACAGGTTCTTGTCATACTACTGAACATATAGGTGCTACGTATTTAAGAAGTCTAGATATTGCAAAAGATGTTATCTACTTTGGACCTATGGGTTGCAGAACAGGTTTCTACATGATAATGAGGAACATAGATCAGACTAAGGCTATTGAGGTAGTAAAAGATATGATGAAATTTATAATAGGATTTGAAGGAGAGATACCAGGAGCTCAACCTGATCAATGTGGTAATTATTCAGATATGGATCTAATAGGAGCAAAGAAAGATGTACAAGAATATCTTGATACTCTTGTTAATGCAACTTCTTTAAATATAAATTATCCAGAAATAAAAGCTTAAAATAAAATTTAATAGAATATCCAAATAAGCAAGATACACAAATTCTATTGTGTATCTTGCTTATTTTTTGAGACTGATTATCTTTGCTATTGAAATGAAATAAAACATTATACAAAAATACTTGAAACATAATTTCAAAAATGTTAAAATGAGGTTATGAAATAAAACGTTTTCAAAATAAAAATACTGATTAATATAGGAGGAAATATGGATAGTTTAAATTTAAAAAAACTAACAACAGAAAGTAGAAATGAAAATACCATGGACATAGATACGGTTTCAACTTTAGAAATGGTGAAAATGATAAATAATGAAGATAAAAAGGTAGCAGAGGCTGTGGAAAAGGAACTTCCTAAAATAGCTTTGGCCATAGATAGCATAGCCCAAAGAATGAATAAAGGTGGGAGATTAATTTATATAGGCGCAGGAACTTCAGGAAGACTTGGTATTTTAGATGCATCGGAATGTCCACCTACCTTTGGGACACCAGAAGATCTAGTACTAGGGATTATAGCCGGAGGAAAGGAAGCAATCTTTAGGGCAATTGAAGGGTCTGAGGATTCTAAAGAGCTGGCAGAATCAGATTTGAAAAGTAAAGGACTAACTGAGAATGATACCGTAGTAGGACTTGCAGCATCAGGCAGAACTCCCTATGTTATAGGGGGACTGGAGTATGCAAATGAAATAGGAGCATTAACCGTTTCAGTTACTTGTAATGCTAATTCGTCAGTTTCAAAGGTTGCAAAAATATCAATAGCACCAGTAGTTGGAGCAGAAGTTGTAACAGGTTCCACAAGACTCAAATCAGGAACAGCTCAAAAACTTGTGTTAAACATGTTATCAACAGGGGCTATGATAAAGCTGGGTAAAGTATATGGCAACCTTATGGTAGATGTAAAATCAACTAATGAAAAATTAACGCAGAGGGCTAAATTAATAGTATGCACGGCGACAGGAATAGCTATTGAAGAAGCAACAGAAATATTAGGTAAAACAGATTTTGATGTAAAGCTTGCAATATTTATGATATTATCAAAACTTAATAAAGAGGAAGCAAAAATTAGATTAGACCGAAATAGAGGATATATAGCAAATGCTTTAAAAAATAATTAAAAGGGGGAAAATATTATGACAAACAGAGAAATTGCTGAAAATTTAGTTGAGTTAGTTGGGGGAAAAGGTAATATAAAATCTGTTGTAAATTGTATGACACGTTGTAGGCTTCAACTTAAAGATTTTTCAAAGGCAAGAATAGCAGAAATAAAAAAATCAGAAGGAGCTCTTGGGGTAGTTGAGGCTGAAGGAGAGTTACAAGTTATTTATGGACCAGGAAAGGTAAATAAGATAACGGAGGAAGTAAATAAACTACTTGAGAAAAATGTACTTTTAGGGGAAGATGCAGTAGCAGAAACTAAGGGTAGATTAAAACAAAAGAATAATACTAAATTTAAAAATATACTTAAAAGATTGGGAAGTATTTTTATCCCTTTAATACCATTATTCGTAGCATGTGGACTAATTCTTGCGATAAATAACATATCGGGAGTGTATTTTGGAGCTGCATATAAAGCTACAACAGCAGCTAAAATAATAGGACTTATAGGTAATGGAGTATTCTCAATATTATCAATTCTAGTTGGTGTAAATGCAGCTAAGGAATTTGGTTCACAAATGCCAATGATGGGCGGAGTATTAGGTGGTATTCTCTCATCAGCAGACCTTGCAAAGATAACTCTTTTTGGAAAAGCATTAACTCCAGGACGTGGAGGAATTATTTCAGTAATAATAGTAGTAGTTTTAGCTTGTTTTATTGAAAGGACTTGTAGAAAATTTGTACCAGATGTATTAGATTTATTTGTTACTCCACTTCTCACACTTACGATTTCAGTTTTAGCGGCATTATGCATACTTCAGCCAATTGGAGGGTTTATTTCTGATAGTATAGGAATAGTCGTAGCACAAACAATAGCATCAAATAATATGTTTATTTCAGTTATTTCAGGAGGAATATCAGGAGCGTTATTCTTACCACTCGTTATGACAGGAATGCACCAAGCATTAACGCCAATACATGCTGATTTAATAGCTAATGTTGGATTTACAGTATTACTTCCAGTACTCGCAACAGCTGGAATGTCGCAGGTAGGGGCTACTATAGCAGTATTAAGAAAAACAAAAAACGAGAGACTTAAGAAAGTAGCTAAAAATGGATTAATACCAGGCTTTTTAGGAATAGGGGAGCCACTAATATATGGAGTAACATTACCACTTGGAAAGCCATTTCTTGGAGCTTGCCTTGGAGCAGGAGTAGGAGGAGCGGTTATGGCAATGTTTAAGGTTGGAGCAGTTGCAATAGGCGTATCGGGACTACCATTAGCATTATTAATTGCAAATGGAAAAATGGGAGTATTCCTAATAGGTGTATTAGTATCGTATATAGGTGGATATTTCTTTACTAGCATATTAGGTTTTGAAGATCCGGTGGACTAATAATCTAG
>Ga0209123_1003360_pt1 | contig 12073 bp, 11 predicted proteins | sample BarGraIncu00431A_FD_184500 | JGI IMG/M metagenome (GOLD analysis project Ga0209123, IMG submission 184500) | Arctic peat soil microbial communities from Barrow, Alaska, USA - Barrow Graham LP Incubations 004-31A (SPAdes) (version 2) | ecosystem: Environmental > Terrestrial > Soil > Wetlands >...
TAGAAATTTCGGGGCAAAGCATAAATGTAATGACAAAATATGAATTAGCACTTTTTAGACGTCAACATTTAGGATTTGTTTTTCAAGAGTTTAATCTATTAGATAGTCTTACACTAAAAGAAAATGTCATGCTCCCAATGATACTTGACGACAAAAATCCAGAAGACATTCAAAGCAAGACAAATGAAGTTATGTCGATGTTTGATATTGCAGATATTATGGAAAAGTATCCTTATACTGTTTCTGGGGGTCAACAACAGAGGGCAGCGATAAGCAGAGCTATAATAAACAATCCAGATATGATATTTGCTGATGAGCCCACAGGGAACCTAGATTCCAAATCCTCAAAAAATGTAATGAGCTGCTTTGAGAGACTAAATAATATAAATAAAAACACAATATTAATAGTAACACATGATTCTTATGCTGCCAGCTATTGTAACCGTGTAATTTTTATAAAGGATGGTCTTGTTAACATGGAAATTAGGAAAGAAGGCACCAGAAAGAATTTCTTTGAAAAGATTTTAGGTTGCCTTGCAGTAATTGGAGGTGACAAAGATGACCTTTAACCAGATAGCTTTGAAGATTTTCAAAGCTAATTTGCGAAGGTATTTGTTGTTTTTTTTATGCAATAGTTTTTCCATAATGGTTTTCTTTACTTATGCCACAATCTATACAAACAAAAAGTTTATGAATCCTGCTAATATAAATTATGCAATAACAGGAAATATGAGAGCGCCTGGAGTAATGGTTATTCTTTTTTCAATCATCTTTATATTTTATGCTCAGGGCTCTTTTATCAAATTCAGAAAAAGGGAATTCGGACTTTTTATGGTATTGGGTATGACAAATCAGAATATACAGAGGATAATGCTTCTAGAGAATGGTTTAATAGCATTTTTTTCTTTACTTACAGGATTGGTGTCAGGAACAATATTTTCAAAGTTGTTTTATCTATTAATTATTAAGATAATTGATGTGAATGGAATATCATTTTCCATCTCAATTGATAGCTATTTATACACTATAATCTTTTTCACTGCCCTTTATTCTCTTGTAATAATAAAGGGATTTATAGATTCCTTTAGGTATGAAATAATAAGTCTTTTAAAAGCCACTAGAAAAGAAGATAATAACTTTCTAAAAAGCCCATACTGGAGTGTATTGGGAATTATATTCATAGGAGTAGCTTGTTTTGATATGATAGTTAATAACGGTGTAGAAAATTCAGCAGTATCATTAAGAAGCATGGTAATATGCTTCTTAGGGGTCTACCTTTTTATATCAAACATAGTTTTATTATTTTCAAAGGTGACTAATTATTTTCAATATAAAGTTTATAAGAACCTTCTATTCATAGCTAATATGAAATATACCTTGGGTCAGTCAAAGAAAATACTCTTTATAATAACTTTATTTGTTACCATGACAATATTTATGAGTACTATTGCAATTGTAATAATATCAGATTCTCAAAGGACAGCTACTGCCTACAATCCTTATGATATAGCATATGCTGAAATTTTTGGCGAAAATAAAATTACAGCTCCTGCGCTTAATGATATCCTAAAAAACTCTGAGACTCCCCTTACCTCTTTAAAGACATTAGAGTTTATATCAAAATCATACATTACAATTTTAAGCGATAAAAATCTAAATACAAATTTGGGAACAAATTTTAAAGTTGAAAAAGGGAGTTTTATATCACTATTTCAAATAGTAAAAGATGATGGCTATGAACATGACACTACTGTAATTAGTAGTCTAGTCATACCTATAAACGGTATTGATAATACTTATAAGCCTAAAGGAAAAATTATTAAAGTATTATTTAACAATGTTCCAATATTAGCAAATGGACATTATGTTATTCTTAACAATAATGACTATCAAAATATAAGAATAACATCAAAACAGGATGACTTGGGAAATATTAAGCTTATGAATTTTAAAGATTGGCGTAAAACAGAAAATGTTTTAAGGGTGCTTCAAAGCAATTTAGAGACACATAACAGAGAAAACACAAGAAAGTTTTATGATAATATAAATGACGATATTAAAATGTTTAAGCCAACCTCAAAAATAAGAGATTATTTGGATAAAAAACAATCAGGTTCATATGTGTTGTTTTTATGCAGCTTTGTAGGAATACTGTTTTTTATCTCGTCTGCGGTAATATTGCATTTCAAACTTCTAACAGAGTATGAAAATGAAAAGATAAAATATAAAAAATTATATAAAATAGGGATTACCGATAATGAGATATCTACACTCATTTCAAAAGAATTAAAAGTATTATTTTTTGTTCCATACATATTTTCAACTTTTGTAGCTACGTTTTATGGCTACAGCTTCAATGTTATACAAGGGGGGGAGATAGTTACTCTAACGTATTCTCTCATAATTAGTTTTTTATATTTTTTCATCCAAATAGTGTTTTATTTCTTTTATAGAAAGTTATATATAAGAAAATTAATTAACGATTTAGAAAAATAAAAAACATTAGATTTATAAAAAACTAAATGATAAAGCCCTTATTTTTTTACTCAAAACAAGTTAGTTAAAGTACAACTAACTTGTTTTGATAATACTAACTAAAACAGCAATAAAAATAGTGTGATTGTTAAATGTAAAGGTTAAGGAGGTTAGAGAATGCTTAAGATTTTTTTGATTGAAGATGATGAAACAATCGCTTTAGGTATAAAGTCATTTCTATTGAGAAATAGTTATAAGGTTATCCATGCAGAGACTTTAAAAAAAGGGAAAGAGCTTTTTAAAACAGATATTGACATAATATTACTAGATTTAAATTTACCTGATGGTTCAGGTTTTGATTTTTGCCGTTATGTAAAAGAAATTAAAGACATTCCTATTATCTTTCTTACTATCAGGGATGAAGAATGCGATATTATAAAAGGACTAGATATTGGAGGGGATGATTACATCACCAAGCCTTTTAAATTAAGTGTTTTGCATTCGCGTATATCTGCTGTTTTACGGAGAACTGTAAAACAGCAGATAAAAGAAGATGTTTTATGGTGTGGGAATATTAAAATGATTAAATCAGAAACAAAGGTATATAAAAATAATCTCGAAATAGAATTGACAATTGGTGAATACAATCTATTTAGGCAGCTATTAGAAAATAAAAACCGTACTTTAACACGAGAGATTTTATTGGAAAAATTGTGGGACATTGATGGTGAATTTGTAAATGATAATACATTATCAGTGGCTATAAAGCGTCTTCGTCAAAAACTGGAAAATAATACAATTATTAAAACAGTGAGAGGAATAGGGTATAGGTTGGATGAGTAAGTGGGATATGAATAAAAAGAAAATTACTGTATGGTTGGTTATTAGTTTTTTATGTATAACAATTTTTTGTATTAAACTTGGAGGTTTCATTTTTGTACAGACAGAGAAGCTTTTTTATGAAAAAGCCGCACAGCTTATAGCGGTTGGTGTTAAGGCTGCTCCTAATATTGAACAAATATTGATATCATCGCTAAAAACTAATAATACAACTGAAATTAATAAAGGAAAAAATATATTAGAGCAATATGGATATAGTGAAGATTTTTTATATAGTTCTTATAATAAGAGCAAAAGTTTTAATATAGTTACAGTTAGTATGTTGTTCTTAATTACTGTACTCTTTTTTTGTTTTGGAGGATTTCTGGTAGGGCAAAATTATATAAAGCGTAAACGTATCGATAATCTTGCAGAATATCTTTACTCTATCAACGAAGGAAATTATAGAATAAATCTCCAGAAAAAAGAAGACGAATTCTCTATTTTAGAAGACGAACTTTATAAAACAGTTGTGCTGCTTAGAGAAAATCGAGAAAAAGAAAGGAAAGAAAAAGAAAAATTAACAAATAACCTTGCAGATATTTCTCATCAAATGAAAACACCGCTTACGTCAATGTTACTTATGATTGAATTATTAGAAGACAGTCCAATATATGGAGATGACGCTTTGTATATTGAGCGTATTTCAGCTCAGATATACCGTCTTAATCATTTGGTTTCGTCATTGCTAACACTTTCTAAACTAGATGCAGGAACCTTAACATTAGAATATAAATCGATTAATGTTTATGAATTGGTATGTACTGCTGTTGAGCCATTAATCTTAATGATAGAAAAAAAGGAGCAACAACTTTCTATTAAAGAGAATAGTGATGTGGTTTTTATGGGAGATTTTTATTGGAGCAATGAAGCAATCTTAAATGTTGTTAAAAACTGTGTGGAACATACACCAAGTGGTGGAGAAGTTTCCATAGTGTATGAACAAAACCCTATTTGCACACAAATTGTTATTGAAGATAATGGAGAAGGATTTCAAAAGATGGATATCCCGCACTTATTTACTAGATTTTACAAAGGCGAAAATTCAGCCAAAGACAGCGTAGGAATTGGACTTGCTCTTGCTCAATCTATAGTTAAGAAACAAAATGGTGAAATTCGAGCAGAAAATAAAAAAACAGGTGGAGCGCGATTCACAATTAGATTTTATGCAAATTAATTGTAAGCAATGTCACCGAACGGTCACTTAGCAAAGATATACTTGGGGTTAGAAGGTAATAAGGACTAAAATAACTAAAGGTTATGGAAGTAAGCCTTATTAAAGAGGGGGAGAATACTTTGGAAATCTTAAAAACTGAAAATCTTACAAAAACATATGGAATGGGTGATACAAAGGTAACTGCATTGGATAATTTGAATTTGAAAATAAGCAAAGGACAATTTGTTGCAATAGTTGGTTCAAGTGGTTCAGGAAAATCTACACTTCTTCATATGTTAGGGGGAGTGGATAACCCTACAAAAGGAAAAATATATATAGATGGCATTGATATTTCATCAATGAATGAAACTGAATTAGCTTTATTTCGTAGGCGAAAAGTAGGAATAATATATCAGTTTTACAATCTTATCCCTACACTAAATGTAGAAAAAAATATATTATTACCTATGCTTCTCGATGGTAAAAAACCTAAAAAAGAAGAATTTGATAAGATTATAAAAATGCTTGGTTTAAACGAAAGACTTAAGCATCTACCAAATCAGCTTTCAGGAGGTCAGCAACAAAGAGTTGCTATAGCAAGAGCATTAATTTATAGACCGTCTATTATTCTAGCAGATGAACCTACTGGAAATCTTGACAGAGCAAATACAGAGGCTATTCTTGAAATGTTGAGGTTTTCAAATAAAGAGTATAATCAGACTATGATATTGATTACGCATGACGAAAAAATTGCATTGTCAGCAGATAGAGTGATTACAATTGAGGATGGCAGAATTGTGTCGGATGAGGTAATTAAGAGATGAAAATTATGAATGAATACACATATAACCACATGAAAAAGAATAAGCGACATACAATTTCTATACTAGTTGCTATTACAATTGCGTCAGCATTGCTGTGTTCACTATGTATATTTATACATTCTATATGGGAAACAAAATTAACCTTAACAATTGAAAATACAGGTTATTGGCAGGGGGAATTATACGACTATATATCTGGTGATAAATTGAAATATGTCACAGAAAATCCTAAGGTTGAAACCACGATGATTAAAGGACCATGGGTTACAGCTGGACTTTCCAATACAAAACGCCCATATCTATCAATGAGAGATGCAGATACAAATTTTTGGTTGGACATGAATATTAAAAATACTCTTACTGAAGGTAGACTGCCTAAAAAATATGGAGAAATTGTTGTATCAAAATCATTCTTCTCGGATAATTCTTCATATAAAATTGGTGATAAGTTGACTGTTCCCATAGGTAATCGAATGCTTGGTAGTGAACTAATTAACCCTCAAGAGTCCAAACAATCAGGCGAGAAGTTTAAGGCAACAGGAACTAATATATATACCATAGTTGGAGAATTAGATATTTCTGTGAGTTCTGCATACCCTGGATATATCGGCATGGGATACTTGGATACTGCACATATTCAGCCTGAAGATAAACTTACGGTTTATATGCGTTTTGTGAGACCTCGCACAATCTATGAAACATTACCGCAGATTGCGAAATCTACGGGATTAACCAAGGATGAACACGGACAGTATGCAGTTAAGTATAATACACCTTTATTAAATTTATATGGCATTAGCGATAAAAGTAATACAAACACTCAAATCATTATGTTGATAGTAATGGCAATAACACTTACTTTATTAGTTATGGGGTCATTTATTCTTATTATCTATAATGCATTTGCTTTATCTGCTAACAGCAGGATTAAGGAACTAAGTATTCTAAAAAGTTTAGGAGCAACTCCAAGGCAAATTAAGTCTTCTGTTCTCTATGAAGGACTTTTGCTCTGGATTATTCAACTACCAATTGGTATTACGATAGGATATCTATTTAGTAATATTGTGTTTTCTAAAGTTAATAAAATTCTTAGTGTTACAGAAGATTATAGAAATGCAGATGTTTCCTTCTCATGGGTAGTAGTTGTTTTTTCCATCATCATCTCATTGATTACCATTTTAGTTTCAGCATATATTCCCGCAAGAAAAATGATGAAAGTATCAGCTATTGCTGGAATACGTCAGAATAGTATTAAAATAAAATTAAAAAAACAAAAATCACACTTAATAATTAAAAAAATATTTGGTATAGAAGGTGAACTAGCAATATCACAATTTTCAGCTAACAAAAGGGCTTTACGTACGGCTGTCCTATCTCTTTCAATGTGTTTTATCTTAATAGTGGGGTATCTTAACATTATAGCCATCTACAATTTAGCCAATTCTAAGAATGTTAAAATATCTAATAATGATATGAAGATTAACCTAAAGATTATTGATAAACCAAGTGGTGAGATGATAAATGAAATTATCTCTCTGCCTGAAGTTAGAGATAGTGTCATTAGAAGACAGGTACGTACTTCAACCTATGTAATATCAAAACAGGAGTCAGATGTTTTTGCTAAATATGGAGGATTTGCTAAGGTACCCACCAAACATAATGTATTGAGTGAAAAAGGAAAGTATAGAATTATAGTAAGTTTTGTTGGATTAAGCGATAAGTCGTTTAAAAAGTATTGTGAAAAAATTGGTGCTGATGATGAGGAATATTATAACGATGGTGTGAAAACAGGAGTATTGTTAAATAGCACATATTATGTATCAGATAATTCAAAAGTTGTGCAAAAAATACCATTGTTAAATATAAAAAAAGGCGATAAGCTAGTAATAAACGAAAAAATAGAAAATGATATGAATACAAATTATAAATTTAATACTCAAGTGGGTCAAGTTACAGACGTTCCTCCTTCTGACCTAGAAATGGGTGGATACAGCTTAGCATATATAGTTCCTATGAAAACCTATCAGCAAATAGTTAGTAATTTTATGCCAGAGCGTATGCTTGAATCTAGCAGTATGTCAATTGATTTATTCGTGGGCGATAAGGCTAGTCCAGCTGTGAAGAAAGAACTAACTCGAATTTGCAGTTCTTATCTTGGGTCCGAAGATTTTAGTATATGGAGTCTACTGGAAGAAAAAAATAATGACGAACTGGTTCAAAAAGCCGTTTCTATTGGTGTTTTTTCTATAGCTTTAATGTTTGGATTAATTGGCATTATTAATGCTTTTTCTACCATTTCGAATAATCTTAGACTGCGAAAAAGAGAATTTGCTATGCTTCGGGCAGTAGGATTAACACCAAAGGGATTAAATAAAATGTTGATGATAGAAGGTTTGTTCTTTGCGTTAACACCAATTATTGTTAGCATACCAATAGTATTATTTATTTGTTGGTTTATGTTAAGAGTAGCCTTAATCACATGGTCTGAGTTTATATCTGTTTTTCCAGTTGTACCAATTTTAGCGTATGCTATGATTATAATTGTATCTATATTTTTGGCATATGGTATTTCTTCAACAGGCGTTAAAAAAAGTAATGTAATAGAATCAATTAAAGATGAAATAGTATAATACTAGAGTCTGTTGAAAAAACTATACTTTTTAACCAATATAATCATATTAGAGTAAGAACACCTATAAATTAAAATACAAAAACATCTATATTAATTTATAGGTGTTTATTTTTTGTATGTTAATAAAAATATTGTATTAAGCAATGTGAAAGTAACGCAATAGTAATTAAGTTACATTTACATTGTTTCTATTGCTCATTATTTGAAAATGTAACTATACTAAATTTATGGTAATTATGATATTATAAATACATATTTTATGACGAATTTGTATAAAAGTGCGTAATAAATGTTAGTTATATTACTAGAATAAATAATAATTTTATAGACAGAATTTATTATTTTTAAATTTTTTTCGATTTTTTGTAACGAAACATCTTTAATGCAGTCTTATATATGTGAGGAGGTGAGAATGTGGCGGATTTTGAAGACATCTATAATCAATATTTTCAAGATGTTTACTCATTTGTGTTGTCTTTAAGTCGTAATGAAACAGTTGCCGAGGAAGTTACACAAGAAACTTTTTTTAAGGCTTTGAAAAGCATTGGTAATTTCAAAGGTAATTGTAAAGTTAGTGTTTGGCTATGTCAAATTGCAAAAAATACTTACTTTTCGTACATTGACAAACAGAAGAGATTCAAACCCAGTGATATATATGAAAAAATAATCAATAATGGCATTGACGAGACGATATTGAATAAAGAAGACGCTTTCTATATTCATACGGCTTTACATTACTTAAGTGAGCCATATAAAGAGGTGTTTACACTGAGAGTGTTCGGAGAATTATCATTTGCCAATATAAGTCTAATCTTCGGGAAAACCGAAAGTTGGGCAAGGGTTACATTTCACCGAGCTAAACTAAAAATACAAAACTATCTAAAGGAGGTACAAAAATGAGTAAAGTATCCTGTGGAATTATTAAAGACTTACTGCCCTTATATTATGACAGGGTGTGCAGCGATGAAAGCAATAAAGTGATTGAGGAACATCTAGACGAGTGTAGCAGCTGCAAAAGTGAATTGGACAGAATTGGAGTTGATATCAAATTATCGAAAGAAACTATAAAAGAAAATTGTAGTGATGGTAATGTGATAAAAGACATAGCAGATTCCTGGAACCGTTCAAAAATAAAAGCGTTTGCCAGAGGATTAATCGGTGCTACTGTAATATTTACGGTTTTATTTTTGGGGTATGTAGGTTTGTTTAAGTGGAACATTATAAGCGTACCTACTGATGTGGTAAAAATATCTGACGTTTCTCTATTGGCAGATGGTCGAATTGCATATCATATTGAATACACAGACCGTTTTGAGTTACTTTTGGTTAATAACGATATGGACGAGGACGGAAACGTTTATCTAAATCCTGTACGTCCAATAATTAAGACAAAAATAAGTTCATTATATTCGAATGTAAACAATAACGATTTTTTTGATATTAAAACGCAAGAAATGAATAATAATGGTGCGGAAACTAAGACGTTATATTGGGGAAATCCAAAAGATAATATACTGATTTGGAAAAAAGGGATGAATCTACCAAAGGCTAGTGATAAAGTTGAAGCAGAGTTAAATATTAGTCATGGACAAGTGCGTTAATAAATAATTTTATTTTAGTTTTTTTAGCGCTACCATAAACGTATCAAAGTTGACTAACAACAGTGGATTTAGTATAACTGTTGGCACAGAATCATTTATAAACTTGCTACCGACATTATATAGTTTATATGGAGTCAGTAAGTTGGTTATGCAGTTGAGTTTGCATCAAGTACAAGCAAACAGTGTTTACTCTGTTAAAGGTTACGTTAACTACAACAATTAAAATTTCGTCTACAGAATTATCAAAAGCTTATGTTGATATTGTAAAGGCGGATGAACATTATAAAAATAAAACTGTTGAAATAATCGGAACAGTTGATATTGTAGGACAAGAGTTATCGCAAAGATGTATCATACTTTCATCAGAAAAAGGAATACCCAATGTTCAACTTTTCTTTAAAAAAGAGTCGGAAATTAATAAGTTAGGTAAATTGAATACAGGGGATACAATTACTGCACAAGGTGTTGTTGCTGGGAAATTAAATTCAAAAAATGTTACTGTTACTGATTGTATATTAAAACAGTTAAAAAACCTCGGAGGTCTAAGTAATATTTTAAATACTATAAAAACACATTTCGTTGTGACATAGTTGTAGAATAATACATGAGAGGCAAGAAAATACATATGAAAGGGGGATTTGTTGTGAAGAAAAGTAAATTATTAATAATATTTTTAATAATTAGTTTACTGTTCGGGGCTTATAATTTTATTTGTGTAAAATCACAAAAACAAACTGCAAACACATTATTTATAACCAGTTTACAGATGGCAAAGTCTTGTTTTGAAACTGACTATAATACACTAAATAATGCTGATAATAGTATTACTGACATAACAGCAGCATCAAATTTGCATACAGCTATGTCTATATTAAGTTTAACTTCATATAACATTGAAAATCAAAACCAATTGTTTGGGGCACTAAATGAACTTTATTGGTGTATAACAGAAACTAATATTACTGAAAGCATTAATGCTAATAGTAGGTTGAAAGCTTTTACTGAAAAATCGGAAATTATAATTAAATATTTAACCGCTATAAGTAACAATCCAAATGATACAGATAGTTGTGAGGCACTTTCTAGACTTTCGAGTAATTTACGTTTTAATATTAAAGATGTATTAGTTAATTACATAGGCATAAGTCCAAATTGGGCTATAGCTTACAAAATTGATGGTGATGAGAATAAACATGACACTTATTATACCTTTAAATACATAGGTAAAGATGCTGACTTGATAAAATATGTTAACTACTCAATAGATAGTAGTAATGAAGGAGAAGATGGTAAATTTACATTGAATAGTACGAAGGTATATGCTGGTAAATTAAAATTAACGGCAGGACCTCCTAAATTAACAGATAGGGATATTACCTTTAAGATAAAGTGGAATGAAAAAAATGAGACAATAATATTAAAAAAGTCTGAATAAGAATCCTATGAGGGAAGAGTATCTTATGGTAAAGTAATTTTTAACAAAAAAAGGAGGAAATTTATGGACAGTTTTCGTGTGTTAAGTTTTATTAGTCAAATAACCAGTTTAGGTTTGTTTGGAATAGGGATTTATGCGTTTATGTTATTTGTAAAACTTGCTAATAGAGGAATTAACGCACTTGATATTTATATTAATGAAAAGACAAATAATAAATTGTAGGTTCATAATTTTCATTACAGACGACGCAAGTAATGACCCAGTATCAACTAGGATACTGAGTTTTAGTATATCCATTTTATGACTTATATGAGCAGAGAACATCACATATATTTTGTTGATGTAAATACTGGAGAGATTGATGCTCTTCAAAAATATACGGGAGGGTTAAGGAATGAATAGAGATAAAAGCCAGTGTTCTGCCTTTAAAGACTTATATCCTTCCTATATAGATGGAATGGTGGAAGCGGAAACTAAGCTTTGGATTGATACACATATTGAAGAGTGCGATGAGTGTTTTAAGTGGACCCAAAATCACCAAGAAGATATTGACCTAAATGAGTCTAGTTATAGCATCAATTTGGATAATTCAACATTTGAGGAAGATAAAAAAACTATAAAAAAGGCTAAAATAGCTCTAACACTTGGCTTAGTGGCGGTAATAATGCTCGCCTTATGGACATCAATATGGATATTTGTGTGAAGTTTAGGGGCGTAATTTTATGAAGCAGCGAGCAAATACTCTGGAGGATATTTATAAAAAGCGTAGGGCGGATATTTATAAATATTTGTATTACAAAACAACTAATTGCCTGCCATGTTTCAGAAGAACTCTGTCAGGAGGTATTTTTAAAGGCATTTAAAGCACTTAATTCTTATGAGGGTAGGTCCTTCTATAAAAACTTGGCTCTACAGCATAGCGCATAATGTATGTGTCCTGGTATAGAAAAGAGATAAAAAGCGAGAGTGTTCCCATGCAGCAAAGTATAATTAATTCTTTAGTAGCAATAGACGATAATCTTGTATGTGGGAGTTAGATGAATAGGAATTTAACACTATAGTTTTCTTAAA
>Ga0209123_1003361_pt1 | contig 12072 bp, 16 predicted proteins | sample BarGraIncu00431A_FD_184500 | JGI IMG/M metagenome (GOLD analysis project Ga0209123, IMG submission 184500) | Arctic peat soil microbial communities from Barrow, Alaska, USA - Barrow Graham LP Incubations 004-31A (SPAdes) (version 2) | ecosystem: Environmental > Terrestrial > Soil > Wetlands >...
AGAAATTATTTTTGATAAAAATGAGGCTGATTTTTTCGCTAAACAATGTCCAACTTTAACTAATAAAACATTTGGAAAATACACAGTAGAAATAAGTCCAGAGTTGTCAGATATGTAAAATTTTATATTTGGTGACAAAAATTATAAATTAGTTAGAGTTACTATTGATAAATCAAAATAGATTTTAATTATACGTAATAAAACTGAATATACCAAAGTTTGATATATAACCTAAATGGATATGTATCAAGCTTTGGTTGTGTCTAATACTGATATTTTACAAAATTTACCTAAAAGAGTGATTTAAATTGAAATTCAAGTATATTTGTGATATAATATTTGAATTAAATTTTTAATCCTATTTTCTGTTTATATGATCAACTTAGTAAAATAATTATTTTGAGGAGGAATTAAATTGAACGGTCGGTATGTAATGGGAGGCTGCGGAAAATATGGACATTACTTTGCAATTGAAACCGAAGTCAATAGTGAAAAAGAAAGAGCAGATCTTGATAAAATATTAAGAAAAAAATGGCGTTTTAATGATTTCGAAACTCCTGATGAAATGCTCAAACGATTGAAAGAAGTTACAAATCATAGATTTACTCCATTTAAGCCTGATTATGTTATAAGCGCCGTAGGGCAAGTTTATCCACATGGATCAAGCGTCTATGACTGGAGAAAAGATAGTTAATATTGAGTTCAACACTACCTTACTGCACCATTTATATTTGGAATGGTGTAGTATTATATTCAATGTTATTGCTCTACAATAAATTTGTACAGGAGTTGAGTTAAGTGGAAAACAGAAAAGGAAAATTTGGACGTGAAATAGGTAAAATTGAATATATGAGATATAATGTAATATTTGGTACATACTTTATTTTATCTGAGGAGGAAGAGGTTGTATTAGATAAAGTATATAATACTTGCATAAATGAAAGCGAATATCTAAAAAATATAATTGGAAAATCACCCAAAACAAAAGATGGCAATATTGATAGAAGATTTCTCACTTGGCACGAAGTATTAGTTAGAATAAATGACGATAGAATACTTGTAGCATATATCGGATTAATTAGAAACTATCTAATAATTGGAGTTTTAAACAATCCTAAAAACAAAAAGAAACAGAGAGTATAATTAATAAGTTATATTCTCTGTTTTTTATCTTTAAAGAGGTAAAGAAAAATTGTAAAATAAAAATATGTAATAAATTGGTAAAACATATTGTAAAATATATTAATATGTTATATAATTTGAATATTGATTAGAGGTGATATTTATAAAAGGTAATATTATAGAAGGAATTCTTGTTTTAATTGCTATAGTTTTAGCAGGATTTTTGATATGGAATCAAATAAACTACACTAATGAGAAAACTATACTTGAAAATGAATATGACTATAACGCAATTAAATTAACACACAACGAAGATACAATAACTGTAACGTCATTTGTATCAGTGGGTAGTCCAACAAAAACAGTAGAAACTTACTATATTAAAGATGGAAAAGTTTATAAAATTATTGAAGAAATTTATTATAAAAGCATAAATGATGCAAAGAGAATTTATGAAAATGAGATGAGCCAAATTGATAGTTTAGCTTATGAAACTTCTATTAAAAAGAATATTATAACTCATATATTTGATGAAGGAGACATTTCTTCAGATAATCAAGAAATATCAAAATTTTCAACAAATGAAGAGTTTATTAAGTATGCTGAAGAGCATATAGGTGAGAGTTATCCAGAATCAGTAAGGGTATATTAATTATAACAAAGTATTAAATCATTGTAGTGTCAATCTTTAAAAATTGGCACTATTTTTATGTAGAAAAATTCATTTACCAATGGAAAATCAATAACATTTTATGTATTGCTTTTTGTATAGTAATGATATATAATTAATATATGTATATATAAGGAGGAATAAAAATGATTAGTTATGATATGAAATTAGGACAAAAAAATGCTAATGTTTCAAAGACAGAGGGTGATAACTATATAATAACATTTGAAGATGAGAAAAATTTATCTGTAAATGGTCTTTCTGATGAATGGAGATTACATAGAGAAGGATTGAATGGACAATTTTATTATATTAAAGTAACTGGAGAAGGTGAAGACAAAAAGTTTTCATATTCAAACGAAGACAAAGAAGGTAGAATGTCAAATATATCAGAATTATATGAATGTCATCAGTTTATAATTGACGATGTACAAATGATAGAACAGTTAAGAGAAATGATTAAAGAGACAGAGTTATCTCCTCAAACTAAAGAACAAAAATTAGAAAAAAGAATGGTAAATTTGATTACAAGAATGAAAAATATATTAATGATAAGAAAGATAGGAGATCCAATATTAAGGGAAAAATGTAACGATATAACAGAGAGGACATTCAAAACTACGAGAATAAAGAATTGCATAAAAAATTTAAAAGATACATTTGAATACAATGATGGATTTGGTATTGCAGCTCCACAAATTGGAGAACTTCTAAATATAATAATAATAAAGGTAGAAAAAGAAAAATGTAAGTATACGGGGGCTGAAGATTTTCCTACAACGGTAATTATAAATCCTGAAATAGAATATCTGGGAATAGAGAAAAATTGCGAATATGAAGGATGTATGAGTATTCCTGAAATAAGAGGAAAAGTAGATAGATTTATAGCAATTAAAGTTACATATAAAAACGAGAACTTTGAAACTGTAACTAAAACATTTAATAATTTTATTGCAAGACTAATACAACACGAAACTGATCACTTAAACGGGATTGTTTTTATGGATAAATTAACTTCTCCTCAAGATATAGCAACTGTTTTTAATTTAAATAAATTTATAGAAGTAAAAAAACAATAATTATAGCTTTAAGTCAAATTAGTATGTTATTTGTTTGCTAGGGTCTTGACATATATGATATAATAATTGAAATTCGTAAACTTTAAACATCAAATCAATAATTTGAAAGGTGGACTATAATTATGAACTTAGAAAATATCAAAGAAGCAGCTAAATAAATGGAAGTATTAAGACAATTTGAGTCGGCAGCAGAAATTTTAGCAAATTACGATGCAAAGGTATCCGCTAATTTTGTTACTCATCATAATGATAATAAAAAAACTAAGAGGGAGATTAATATTCAATTGCCAGACGAAATCACTAAACTTATAAATGAATATGTAAAGAAAAGAATTTTTGAGACGAAAAAAGTTTTAGAAACTTTATAGAATAACAAACAAAGAGAAATTGAGATTTTCAGTTTTTCTTTGTTTTGTTATATTTACAGTTATTTCCATGCTAATAACAATTATTTTTAAAGTATAATTTGAAATGGAAAGGAAATCGTTAAATATGCGATTTGAAAAGGTGAAAATTATGAAAAAAGAAAAAAAGAATATCACATTTTTCAGTAATTACAATGATTATAATGTTAATAATAACAGGCGCACTGCTAGTTTATATTATAACAACGACTTACAATATTAAAACTTCCGAAAAAATTAATCAACAGAGTACTAATGAGGGCGAAGCAGCATTGTACAATACAATTGATACATCAAATCCAATAACACCTGAAAATATAGCAGAAAATTTAATTACAGACTGGTTAAGTTCATATAAAAGCGATAAAATTAATGACCAAGAAAGATTAATAGAATATAAGATTGATGAACTAACTATAGAATATAATGCAAATGATAAAATAATAGCAGTAGTTAAATATACTGTAAAACCATACGTTATGGAAAATTCTTCATGGAATGCAGGAAATGGTATAACATCAGAAGAGTATATAACAAATAAAGTACAATATAAAGTTATAGAAAAAGTGAATGGAGTATACGTAATAACTAGTTCAGCAACTAGTCCACCAAGTGAAATATTAAATTAAAATTTAAAAAGAGATTATCCTAGAATTAAACATTCTAGGATAATCTTTTGTAAATAATGATGTTATCAAAAAATATTGTAAAATAATTTTATATAAGTGTTGAAATAAAAGAAAGGATGAGGGTTATTATGTTATTAGGTGAAAAATTGTTACAACTTCGTAAAAAAGAAGGTTTATCACAGGAAGAGGTTGCTGAAAAATTAGATGTATCTAGGCAAACAGTAAGTAAATGGGAAACTGACCAAACGGTTCCTGAGTTGATTAAAGCAAAATTACTATGTCAACTGTATAATGTAAGTTATGATTATCTTATTAATGAAAGTTGTATTGTTGGTGATGTTACTAATATAGAGATGATAGTTGATGAAATTGACTGGACTAGTGCATGGAGTAAAAAATATCCAATTTTAGCTTCATATCAAAATATAAAAGGAATAAATACCTACAGTGAAAAGATGTCCAAATTATACGACGATTTTAAAAATGAGTTTGGTTTTGATGTTACGGATACTTGTTTGGTTTTAAAAGATATTCTTTATCAAAAATACAAAGCAGAAAAGAAGAAGTCGAAGTAAAAATGACATATTTTAAACTTCATCTATGGTATGTAGTGGAAACAGTGTAAAACTCTTCTAAAAATATTATTTAATTTAAGTTTGTTATGTGATATAATAATAAAATATAAAAGAAAGATGTGATTTTTAATGAATGAAATAATATTTAAAAATATTATCGATGATATGAAAGATAAAAATTTAAACATGGAAAGTGTGATTATAACTGAAAATAATAAAGAATATAAGTATATATTTCATGAAGAAAAAAGAGGAAATATACGTTCTTTAAGTAAGACTGTAACTTGTTTAGCACTTGGTATTGCAATTGAAAAAGGATTATTCAAAAATGGACTTGAAGAGCATATAATCAAATATTTTAGTGATTTTAAAATTTACAATGCTGCTAACTTGCAATACTTAAATGAAATAAAGTTAAAACATCTAATAACATTAACTGTTGGATATGAAGATAAACTATTATATAGCCAACAATTGTCTGAACTTAAAGGTAAAGATTTATGTGAGTTTGTTTTGAATTATCCTATAAAACATAATCCTGGAGAATATTTTCAATACAGTAATGCACCTATTTATCTACTATCAGTAATACTAGAAAGTGTAACAGGAATGAAACTTTCACAGTTTGTCAGCGAAGAGATACTTAGTAAATTAGAAATTGTTGATTTTAATTGGCAAGAAAGTGAACAGAATCATTCGATGGGTTGCAGTGGTTTAGAATTGACAGGAATTGATTTACACAAAGTAGGAAAGTTAATTTTAAATAAAGGAATATATAATGAAAAACAGGTAGTTTCTAGCAATTGGATTAGTGAAATGACAAAACTGCAAATTAAAACGCCAACAATGTATGACGAAAATAGAGCTCTACCAAAATATGGATATGGCTATAACTTGTGGATTTGTGAAAACGGAATATTTTATCATGATGGCACTGCTGGTCAATACATAATAGTTATTCCTAATAAGAATATAGTTATTACTACCACTGGTAATCAAACCCCTATGAGACCTATAACTGAATGCATGAGAGAATTATTTTTATAAGATTAAATATAACTTAAGTCTGGAGATGTGAAAATGAATATTAATATTAATTTAAAAAATCCATTTGTTATATCAGCACTATATTATTTTTTTATCTCTGTTACAGCCCTTTCTATTTATTCAGGTCGGAGGGATTGGATTTCACGGAATGGTTTTTTATTCATGGGAAGCAGTATTTTTCGAAATACTTATATATACTTCGATAGTCATTTATGGACTATTAATTGTTTCTAGTTTGATTTACACATATAAGGACTATAAACAAGAGAAAAAATATTATTTTTATTTTTCTAATTTTAGGTATTCGTTTTTTATGATACCGATAAATATATATTGTGCTATTATACTTTTAAGCAGCTTGAATTTTGTGTATAATGCAACTGACGGATTATGGAGTGGAGCTGGTGGATTATGGAATGAAACACCACTACAAAACTATATATTTCAAAATTTATTTTCGTCAAAAATTATAGTCATTTTAGTTATAGGTATTGTTTTATTTATAATTGGAAATATATTAGATAAAAAACTAAAAAACAGATGAATGATATTTATTTGAATTCTTTAGTTAAAATGAAGTTTGATATTAGCCATTGATTGGTTAATATCAAACTTTTATCTTTTTTAAGTATATTAATATAATATTTTGTAAAATATAATATTTAGTACAATGTGAATATTATAAAATTATTATATTTGGAAATAATAACAAAAGGTGATAGGATGAGAAAAGGCATATCGTTAATCGTATTAGTAATTAGTATGTTGGTAATAATCATATTATCATTTACTATTATTTTACTAGTTACATCAAATTCTTCTGTTTTAGAGATAGCAGAAGAAGCTAAAGCTCTTTCAAACTTTGTTGCTATAAAAAGTGAAGTTGTTTTGTATGCAAGTACTATGCTAATAGAAAAACCACATTATACTAACCTTTTCGAATTACTACCAATCGAAAGAGATGAAAATGATCAGGTAGTAACATTATATTCATCGGATAATATTTCACTATATAGTGAAATAAAAATATTACAAGGTTTTCCAGAAGAAGTCGATCTAACTAAAGTATACAAACTAAAATTAACAACATCCAATAGTGCATATGCTGTAATAAATGAGAAAACCAAATCATTTGATATAGTATTAGCTGATGGTGTAAATATTGGAAACAACATATTTTATAGTAAAATCATACTAGATGCAATAATTAAAATAAGAACTACAAAAAGTTTACAGGAATACAAACTAATTATTGATAGAGTTACAAGTAATGAAATAATTACAAACTTCTCAGAAAATGGTAGTTTTGAAAGTGGAACTTATGATTGGCAATTTTATGCTAACACAGATATATATAGTAGTATTCAATCTAGTTATCAAATGACGGGAGATAGTTCGTTAAATATAGATTGTGGAGTGCCACAAGATAAAGAATATTCAGTGTATAAAGATTTAACAGGTGCTAACAATGGAGATCTTTTGTATATGGCTGCAAGCATATATATTCCTGAATCTACACAAAACATATATACACTCAGAAAAGCAAATTATGAATCTTGGAATAGTCAAAATAACGTCAGGTATGATAACAAAATAATAGGGAAATGGCAAAGAAGATCTATGACTAGACCCATAAGTAGTAATGAGACAGGAGCAAGATTGTATATTGGAATTGTAGAAAATAAAGAGATTAAGGCGCCAATAAATATATATATTGACGATGTAGTCGTTGTTAATCTAACACAAATATTTGGAACAGATATTCCAACACAAGAACAATGCGATATATTATTTTCAAAATACTATAATGGAGATATGGGTAAACAGTATCTATATTATACTGTAGCAAATAAATAATAAATCATATAAGTTGACATGGTTGACATAATGTGATATAATCATATTAGCAAAATAAGAAAGTTTTAAGCGATTGCTAAAAACGGAAATGAAAGGGGTTTCGTATGGTGAATACTAGAAATCTTATCAAAAGTGGAATTTTCATTGCTATTGGTTTTACAGTATATGGTATGGTCACTGTTTTGCCTGCTATTTTGAGTGAAGGTAAGATTAGTAACCCTCAAGAACTTGTGAATGCTAGACAATTTGCAAATACAATGGCAGTTATTAGCAGTATAGGAGTGTTTGCTGGTATTGCAACAGTAATTACTGGAGTTGCAAGAAAGTACCCAACAGTAAAAAAGATATTGAAAATTATTACAGGTTATTCATTATATGAAGAAATGGTGGATAACGCTGTAAGGTCTAATTTATCAGTTGATAAAACCATGAAAGACAGAACTAATTAATAGTTCTGAAATTATTGGCTATATCATATTCAGATAATCCTAAGTGGGTTTCTGAAAAGTAACTGAAACTAATGGGAAAAAGGTAATCAGAAATGATTATTTAAAGGAGGCACAGGTATATGAGAAATCAATATGTTGATGTACCAGAGGGCATGTGTCCAATTGACAAATTAGTCGAGGTGAAAAATCATTTCGGACCTACGGTTTGGTTAAGCCAGAAGTGTTTTGACTATGTATGGAATAATGCAAGCATTAAACCAGATATAGCTAAAGATGCTATCGAACATGAGCAAATTATAACACTTGAGTGGTTACCAACCGAAAAATACTCTGCTACGAGATTAGATCTTTATGTACAAAAAAGCAAATTTTATGCAACAATGTATAGACTGGAATATGCTGAGGCCGATGATATCCATTATCGGAGAATCAGCACAGATGTATTGTACTGTACGGTATTAAAAATGCCTGATGAAGACCTTACTAAAAAATAAAAAATGGTTGTAAAAGATAGCAAGAAGTTAAAACTCTTGCTATCTTTTATCAACTCTACTTTTATAGCTAAAAATATTTTAAAGACACATATGATATTACAGAAACATTTTACACAAATATATATAAAAGAATCATGATAACAAACAATTAATGGTTATATATCATGATTTTGTCTTGTCTAATATGGTTGGGAGTGACAGGACTTGAATGGGGACATGGTAATCAAAAACATAATGTACTACAGATGGCTAAAATAGCTATTTTTAGCTTTTTTCATTCCACTAAAAAGAGAATTACAGTTACAATACAGTTACCCCCTAGGGACGTGGTGGACATCACGGAAAGTTTTTTAAAGAAATACATTGAAAAAAACAAATATTAATGTTATAATATTAGTAAAATAAAAACAAAATTTTTTCAATAATTTGAGAAAGGAAGATAATTATGTTTTATTAGACCTTATATCTAAGTTAGCAAAAATGATAAATTATTTTGTTGAAAGTAATAATACAAAAGGAGTAAGAAAGTCATAATATTCTAATTCAAAAAATCTATTAACAATTTAGGAGGATTATTATGAATTTGCGTAAATTAAATATCTGGGATAAATCTCCTTTAGAAACTACCTTATTATCAACTCCTGGAGAGTTGGTTAATAATACTAATTTTTCAATTGCATATTCAATGGCAAAAGCATTAGAACAAACATTTTTTGAAAAGTTTTCTAATTATCATGTTTTCGGACTTTCAGCTTGTCAAATAGCTAAAAGTAAAGAAGAGGTGTTACAATTATTTTTTCTTCATGAAAACGGTGAAAAAATGGTTTTTGCAAATCCAAAAATTGTAGAGACTTCAGAAACAAAATTTATTTCAAGAATGTACTGCTGTAGTACTAGTGGGGGAGAAAGGGTTTTACTGTTGGCTCCAGTTTATATTATTTTAGAATTTTTAGACATTTTTTCTGGAAAAATTGTTCAAAGAGTTTTTTGCCATCCAACAACTGCTAGTATAGTACATGAACTTTCTCATTTAGAAGGAAAAAATATTGAAGCAGATATGATTCCTGGAACTAAAGTGTACAAAGGAGATATGATTAAAAATCTTAATGATGATGAAAAGACTAAAGCTTTGTTAGGAGATCATTTTTTAACTCAATTTTATTTAAATGGCGGTAAAATTTTAGTTACATCTTCTAAAGGAACTGATGTTTATCTGCTACAAGATGGCAGTAAAATTTTATTAACATAATTAGGTTATAATAAAAATGCTAAACAAAAAGCTATGATATAGTAAATAAACTATATTATAGCTTTTTGCATTTGTTTTGTAAAATTATTGATACATAAGAGCCTTAGTATTTTTAATACAACTATATAAATATTTGCATAGTTCATGGAAGTCTGATAGTGCTAAATAAAACTAAAGTTAAAACAGAGGCTGTAAAAAACCTCAAAGCGACAGGTTATCATATAATTGCATATGGGTATTATCAACCATTTTGATGATTATTTGGAAAATGAAAGTGAAAAATAAATATAAAAATATATATAATAACTATTGTACAATATTATTAAAAAATGCTATATTATCAACACTATCCTTTAATTAAATGTGTTATTAGAAAACCGTTATTAACCCTAATTTTATAGCTAAAATCCCGTGTTTTTGCTCTTCTTCAACTGTATAAAATTTATGAACACGTGTTAATTTTTCTTCTAAGCTATTAGCTGGTCCACAAAGATTATAATCTATATCTTTAAATAAATCTTCAAAAGAATTATATATTAATAATCCAATTACTTTTACTGAAATAGTATGATCTATATTATTTAAATCATGAAATAGTATAGTATCATTTAGAGATATTTTTTGTCTTTTTTCATCATATAATCTTAATTCAAATTTCTTAATACCATTTGTAATATTAAGAAATGCTTTTTCATTTAATTTCATTTCGTGTATCATATTATTTACCTCCAACCATTTTTAGTTATTATATCATAAGATTACAGAAAAGTAAAAAAATATTTTAGAATAAAATAGAAACTGAGCTTGCTTGCAGGTTCAATATTTCAAAAAACTTTATTTCTGTTATTTTGAATGAAACCACACTAATTTTTAAAGTGTTAATAATGGTGAGTCCGAAACACCATTGGGACGCTGTTTTTTCTACAAAACTAAAAATGTATTTTGGGAAATGTTTGATGAATTAGTAATAAAATCTGAAATTACTAAAAATTTACACAATAAGTTTAAGCTAATTCATTTACTTATTATAATTTTAGTGATATAATATAATCAGTTAGAAATAATGTGCTTATATGAAAAAACTACAAGCAAACGATAGGGAATCGGAATATTGCATCCGGTGTGAATGCTCTTATTTTATAAATATAGAGAATCCTAAAAGATGCAACAAGATACCCACCTTAACAATAAGGTTTTTATCGTTAGAGCCATTATTTCTAACTGTTTTTATTTTAAAGATACATATGATGTTACAGAAACATTGTATACAAATATATATAAAAGAAGCATGATAGCAACCAATTAATGGTTATATATCATGCTTTTATTCTGTCTAATATGGTATAAGTGACAAGCTATTACATCTTCAAATATTAATGTTTGCAATTGTTTTGGTGATGTTATTTTTAAAGTACACAGTAAAATTTACTATATTTGTTTTTTTATAATGTTAATAATTATACATATATCGTAAAAACCATTGTAATATAATTCCAAATAATGTATAATTTCATCATATTTTGAAGTATTTGTAAAATAAGAAATAATTATAATTTATGAAAAATGAAATGGGGAATTGATATGGAAAAAGAAAAAAAATCTAAAAGTCCAAAAAACATATTAAAAGTTTTATTAATACTACTATTACTTCTAATTTTACTTTGGGTAATATATGAAGTGAGTATATATTCTGATGGAAAATTAGATAATAGTAATCCGATGAGTAGAGAAGAAGTAATTAAATTACTAGAAAAAGGAAAAACATATTCAAACTATTATTATTGTTCAGAAAATATTGGGCTATTTAATGATAAAAATAAAAACGAATATTATATTAAAGATAAAATAGTTGCAAGTTATTTTAATTCAAGAATCACGAACTGGACTGATTATAATACAGGAGATGTAATTTCTTTGTTTGGCGAAAATAAAGCTATGTTATCTAGTAATGTAAATGTAGAACAAATAAATATTCCTAATCAATATGGTTTTGATTATTCATTAATAGCAGATAGAGAACATTATAATTTTGACTATAAATATTTAGGCCAAAAAGAAAAGTATGGTAAAACTTTAATAATGGTATCTGTATGGGATGAGGAAGAAAAAGGACAACCAGTAAAGTTTTCAATAGATAAACAAACTGGATTAATATTTGAAAGAATTGATTATATGAAATTAGGATTTTTAACAATAAAATTAACTTGCAATAGAAATGTTAAGTTGGATATTGTGACAGATGAAGATGTAGCAAAACCAGATTTAACAAAATATGAAATATTAGGAACTAATTTAACAAATTACAATCACATATAAAGGAGGAATATAAAAAATGGAAGTTGACAATACAGATGATTTAATTAGAAATAAGATTAATAAAGAGAAAGTACATAAGAAATTTAGCAATCTGTTAAAATACTCCATAGATAAATGTCAAGAAAGAAAAAGAATCAAAATTTATAAATATGTAGCGTCATTTATATTAGTGTTATTAATA
>Ga0209123_1003365_pt1 | contig 12064 bp, 11 predicted proteins | sample BarGraIncu00431A_FD_184500 | JGI IMG/M metagenome (GOLD analysis project Ga0209123, IMG submission 184500) | Arctic peat soil microbial communities from Barrow, Alaska, USA - Barrow Graham LP Incubations 004-31A (SPAdes) (version 2) | ecosystem: Environmental > Terrestrial > Soil > Wetlands >...
TGGAGATGTTTTACGCCAGCAAGATCGACGTGATCATGGGCGGCGGCTCGCCCAACTTCCTGCCCAAGTCCAACCCAGGCTCCAAGCGCAAAGACGATGTGGATTACATCGAACGCTTCAAACAGGCAGACTACAAACTCGCCACCACCAAAACCGAAATGCTGGCTGCCGCCAACGACAACCAGACCACCAAGTTGCTGGGCTTGTACAACACCGGCAATGTGGACGGCGCGCTGGATTTGAAGTTCCTCAAAAAAGGCTCGGTATCCAAGTTCCCGGATCAGCCGGACGTGCCCGAGAGCATGAATGCGGCCCTGAAAATTTTGTCGCGCAACAAAAACGGTTTTGTGCTGATGGTGGAGAGTGCCCGCATCGACAAATACTCACACTCGCTGGATCCCGAGCGCGCCATGTTTGATGCCATCATGCTGGACAACGCTGTCAAGCAGGCCAAACAATGGGCCAAGGCCAATGGCGACAACACCTTGATCCTGGTCACCGCTGACCACAGTCACGCTGTCAGCGTGGTGGGCACGGTGGATGACGAAAAGCCCGGTACCGATATGCGCAACAAAGTGGGCACCTACAACGATGCGGGCTTTCCCAACTACCCCGCCCCTGATGCCGACGGCTACCCCAACAAGGTCGATGTGTCACGTCGCTTGCGTCTGGTGTTTGGCTCCTACCCCGACCACTATGACACCTTTGCACCGCACATGGATGGCGAGTTTGTACCCGCCATTCGCAACGCCGAAGGTGTGATGGTCGCCAATGAAAAGTACAAAGACGAAGCGGGTGCCGTGCTGCGTGTTGGCAACCTGCCCAACAAAGGGCCAGGTGCGGCCAACAGCGGTGTGCATACCGGTGACGATGTGGTGCTGACCGCCATGGGCCCAGGGGCCAGCAAGGTCCACGGCCAGATGGAAAACAGCGACCTCTTCAGGGTCATCGCCGAGGCTTTGGCATGGGCACCACAAGCCAAGGCAACTGCGCCAAAGGCAGCCAACAAGTAATGGATTTGACTTCTCAAAAGTCCGGCGAGCTTCATCGCCGGGCTTTTTTATGTTTGCCTTTGCTCATGGCCGCTCCACAGGCGCAAGCCGCAGATGTCATGAGTCTGGACAATTTGCTGACGTTTGATTCCTTGTACAAATCGGTCGGCGTGCTGGGCATTGTGTATTCCGATCAGGCCAAGGCGCTCAAAGGCCACGAGGTGCGCATGCGCGGCTACATGGCACCGCCGTTGAAGCCAGAAAGCAAATTGTTTGTGCTGACACGCGAGCCTGTGGCGGTGTGCCCCTTTTGTTCCTCAGATGCGCAGTGGCCGGTAGACATCGTGGTGATTTACTTGAGCGACACCCTGGCCCCGGTGAATTTTTCTCGCCGCATTGAAGTCACTGGCACGCTTGAAATGGGTTCCTGGACCGACCCTCAATCGGGTTTTGTCAGCCAGGTGCGCATGGTGGATGCCAAGGTCACAAAATCGTGAAGCGGGGTGCGGCGCTACAGGTGCAAGACCTGCGTTTTTGTTTTGCCGGTCAGCAACAGGACTTGTGGACGATTCCCGGTCTGGCGCTTGAGGCCGGCCAAAGCATCGGGCTGCGCGGCGCGTCCGGGGCTGGTAAAACGACGCTTTTTCATTGCCTGGCGGGCATCAGCACGCCGACGACCGGGCGCATTGTTTGGGGCGACACGGACATTTGCAGCTTGACCCCAAGTGCGCTGGCCGAGTGGCGGCGCAGCCATCTGGGCTTGGTGTTCCAGGACTTTCATTTGATCGATGGACTCTCCGCGCTGGACAACGTGTTGCTGCCTGCCCATTTTGTTGGCTGGCGGATTGCCTCCCAAGTCATGGCCAGAGCGCACGACTTATTGGCCGCAGTGGGTATGAAGGTGCCACATCGTCTGGCCGCCCTGCTGTCGCGAGGGGAACGCCAGCGCGTGGCGTTTGCGCGGGCGCTGTTGCAACACCCCGCCATCGTGATGGCCGATGAGCCGACCGCCAGCCTGGACCCTGATCACAGGACGCAACTGGGCGAGCTGTTGGTGACGCTTGCACGCGAGCAAGGGACAACACTGGTGGTCATTTCGCACGAACACGAGTTGCTGGCGCGCATGGACCGGTGCATGGAACTGCGCTCCGGGCGCTTGCACGAGATTCCCAATGTTTAACCCCTTTCCTATCGTCCGCGCCGATTACCGGCAAAACCTGCTGCTGGTATGGGCTACCGTGCTGCTGGTTGCGCTTTCAGTGGCCACAGGTATTGCAGTGATATCCCAGGAGCGTGCCTTGCGTGAAGGCAGTGCACGGGCCGCAGATGACTTCGACTTGCTGGTCGGTGCGCCAGGCAGTACCACCCAGTTGGTGTTGACCTCGGTCTATCTGCGACCCCAATCTGTCCCTTTGCTCGACAGCGACATCTTCGCCCAAGTCAGCACCAGTGCAGGTGTCAAATACGCGGCACCGATTGCCTTTGGCGACAATTGGCAGGGCTACCCCATCATCGGCACGATTGCCGACTTTGCCAACCGTGGCGCGACCTTGATGCCGACACAAGGCCGCATCTTCGCCCGCCGTGGCGAGGCCGTGGTCGGCTCCGCAGTGAAGCTGGCCGTTGGTGAAACCTTCAGTCCTGAACACGGTTTACACCATGAGGACGGTGATGAAGAGGGGCATGCCGATGCGGCGCACCACGACTTGCGCTACACGGTGGTCGGACGCTTGCCGGCCCGCCACAATGTGTGGGACAGCGCGATTCTGGTGCCGGTAGAAGATGTCTGGCAAGTCCACGGCATGGCGCAAGGGCACGACACTGCGCGTGATCAACATATCGGTCCACCATGGGATGCCAAGTATTTGTCTGGCGTGCCAGCGGTAGCCGTCAAACCCGACTCCGTTGCCGCAGCCTACCTCTTGCGCGGGCAATTTCGCAACGCCCGAAGTGTGGCGCTTTTCCCCGCAGAAGTGCTCAATGACTTGTACCTGACGCTGGGCAACGTGCGCGATCTGATGTCCCTGATGGCCATGGCCACCCAGGTGCTGGTGGTACTGGCCGTGCTGATGGCTTTGTTGGTCGGCTTTTTGGCAAGGCGGCGCCAGTTTGCCGTGTTGCGCGCCATCGGGGCAGGGCGCGCCTATGTTTTTAGTGTGGTCTGGATGGAGGTTGCGCTGCTGATTGCCATTGGCGCGGTGTTCGGAACCGTATTGGGTTGGGTTGCCGCCAAACTGTTGTCGCACTGGGCTCAATTGCAACTCGGATTCGAGATGCCCGTGCGTTTGGGCACGGCCGAGGGGCTTCTGGTGGGCAGCTTGGTCCTGGCTGGCGCGTTGATCGGTTTATTGCCTGCCTGGTTAAGCTTCAGGCGCAGCATTGCTGAAGGCCTGGTGTCTGCGTAACGCGTCGCGTGGTGGCCCAGGCCTTTGATTGAATAGCTATTTATTTGATAGCTGTATGCGCACGTTTTATAAGCGCTACAGGCTGTTTTTATATATATATATATTCAATGCCCAAGCCGGGCGCCATGCCACTCTGTCCAGAGCGCCGCCAGCATCAGCAGCGCCCCCACGCCGCGCCCTATGGCAACTTGCGCCGCCGGATTGCGGCGCAGCCACTGCTGGATGCCGCCTGCTCCCCAGGCAAAGCTGCGTTGATCAGGATTTGCGTGGTGGCGATGATCAGGCCCATCAGCACCGCCTGCACACCCAGCGGGCCATAGTCGGGCCGCACAAACTGCGGGAACACCGCCACCATGAACACATAGGCCTTGGGGTTCATCAGGCAGGACAGGGCCCCGCGCCACACGGTCTGCCGCACCGTCAGCCGCTGCACCGTGCCCACTTCACCCAGCGCCGCCGCTCCACGCCACAGGCTCCAGCCGATCCAGGCGATGTAGAGCGAGCCCGCCAGCAACAGCACGGTGAACGCCAGCGGGTACAGCGTCAGCAGCAGGCCCAGGCCCAGCGTGGCCATGGCCACATGCACCACGCCGCCGCCCACAATACCAGCCACTGCGGCCAGACCCAGCTTGCGCCCGCCCGCCAGCGCGCTGGCCACCACATAGGCCATGTCCTTGCCGGGCACGGCGATGATGCCCAGTACCATCAGGGTGAACAGCCAGAGGTGGCTGGTTTGGGGCAAAAGTAGCGTTTCCATGGTTCAGTCCTTGATGCCGCCAGACGTGGCGGCTTGTCAGGGACTGTAGGCCGGCATGCGGACAAAATCCGCCCTGATTGAACAGGGCGGTGCCGGTGTTCAAGGATTCGCTAACCACAGTTGATTGGCACCGCCCCAGTACTGGTAGGTCTGAATGTTGCTGCCGGGTGTCGTGCCTGCACCATCGACCGCTTGCGCCGGATAGTTGCGCATCACTATGCGACCGGAGGCAGGGTCGACATTGAAGCGCTGGTTGCTGTTACCCGTGCAAGTCCAGATCATGATGTTGGCCCCGTTGGCGTAGTTGCCCGAGTTGTCCAGGCAATAGTGCGGGTCCTGCATGCTGCGGATGAGGCCGCTGTTTGCGTCGTAGCTCCAGAGCTGGTTCGGCCCGCCGTTGCAGGTCCACTGCATGACGTTGGTGCCATTGGCCGTGTTGGCGCGATCAATGTCCATGCACAGGCCCGACTGCTTGTTGATGATGCGCGTGGCCGTCACGGTTGGCGAATCATTGGACACGGCGGGTGCATACACCACGCCGAGTTTGTCGACCTCGTCGACAGAGCGACCATGGAAACCGACGATGGCCCAGCCCGACGGTGCGGCATAGGTCGTGCAGCTCGACGTGTTGGTGCCACCTGACAGAGAGCGGTTCCAGTTGGTGGCGAAGTTGACCGAGAAGATGCGGGTATGACCCTGGTAGCTGCCTGAACACAGGTTGACCGAGGTGAGGTACTCGCCATTGCCGAGCGTCAACGCTTGTTCGTTGCCACCGCTGCCACCATGCCCCAAGGGGTAACCGGTGGAGAGGACAGTCTCAACACGATCCACACGGTTGCCGGTACGGATTTTCAACTGGCGCACGGCGGGGTTCGCTGGCAGCAGGTTCACGTCGTTGAAGTTCGTTCCGTGCGGGCCTCCGAACTGGTCACTCAATTTGAGGCCATTGGCTGTGGACCAGGACCAGGTCGCCGCGATGGGCCGATGGTCGGAGAGTTCGACCCCGTTTGCATCCTTGGCATCGGTTTGGATGTTGTAGGCGCTGGGGTTCAGTGTCACGTGGGCATTGCCACGGTACATGAACTTGTCGACGATTTCGCAGGTGGGGCTGGTCACGGCAGGGTCGCAGGTCAGGGCGGCAGCGCCCACTGCGGGCACGCTGCCATTGCGCACGCGGGTTACCCAGGCATCGCTGAAGCCGCGGTTCAAGAACTCCCACATGTTGTCGCCATCGCGGGTGTAGCGGGTGTTGGTGTCGCCCATCACGATGACGGCGTTGCCTGCGGACTCGCTCTCAATGTAGGCCAGCAGTTGCAGAATGTCTTTGCGCCGTGCGACCAGATCGGCACTTGCCGTCTGGGCCTGCGTGTGCAGGTTGTAGATGTCCACATACACGCCTTCGGCAAGCCGGGTGCGCGCCATCGTGAAGCCCTTGGGGGTGAGGCAATCAACCCCATTGCAGTTCCTCCAACTGACGCGGTCCCAATCGTCATAGAAAAAGCGGCTTAGTGAATTGAGGCCGCTGCCCACGCCTGCACCGCCGCTCGTTGCCGAGCGATAAGGATGATCGTCGCAGCTGTCATACAGATCCGCGTGGTAGTTGAAGTCTTCCTGCACATTGACAAAGTCGAATTTCTTCACATAACAGCTGATCAGCTTGGTCGCAGCCGAGCGGTTGCCCGCCGCACTGGACAAGACCTGTGGTAGACCTGCGACGTTGTATGACAGGGTGGTAAAAGTGCCAGACGCAGCTTGGGCGGCTGCGCCAGCAAGCAGCGGCAGCCCAATGAGCATGGCGCGCAGGAGAAAACGGATTTTCATGAATGGCCTTTCGTTGGAGGGGGCGCGATAGTCTGCAACAATACCTCCGAAGCAATGCGTATTGACCCGCTAAGGATGTGTGGGTGAGGGGATGCTGGTTGAGGCCAGCACGGGCCAGCACGGGCCAGCGCAAGTGCGCTGGCCCGTCGCCGGGACTGCAAAAACTGCGATCAGGCATCCACGCGCAATTGCACGCCGGTGCTGGTGTAGATCGGGGTCACGGTGCGGCCGTTGACGCTCACGCTGGTGAAGCGGCCATGGATGGCGCTGCCCGTGATGATGTTGAGCACGCTGCCCACGGCAGGTGTGTAGCCAGTGGCAAAGCTCACGCTCAATGCGCCGCCCAGGGTGACATCGCGGGCAACAGTCAGTTGGCCCAAGGTGGCGCTGCCCAGCACCAGTTGCAGCGTGCCGCCGGTTTGGGTGTAGCGCGCCGCCAGGTTCAGCGTGTTGGCGAGATTGACGCGCAACACGCCGCCGCTTTGGTACACGTCCCCGCTGCCAAACGCGGTGGCTGAGGTGGCTTCGAGCGTGCCGGCTTCGAGCACGGTGCCGCCGCTGTAGCTGTTGGTGCCACTCAGGCTGAGCCAGCCGCTGCCGCGCTTGGTCAGCAGGCCTGCGCCACTGATGTTGTTTTGCCAAGCGTCTTGCGCGTTGAAGCCACCCAGGCTGGCATCCATCGTGACCAGTACGTCACCCGCAAACTGGCCGTAACCGTCGGCTGCGGCAAACAGGTTCAAGCGGCCCCAGCCTTCGGCATCGTCCAGCACGGGGTAGCCTGAGGGCAGAGCGGTGGTCTTGAGCACCACGCGGCGTTGGTCGGCGCTCAGGTAGGGCAGACGGGTTTCCAGCAGCACCTCGGCCCCTTTGGGCACGGTGGCAGACTTGGTGGTGTCGGCAATCTGGCTGAAGCCGTAAGTTAGACGGCGCAGGTAATTGGCTTTGTTGCTGGCATGGTCGGCAAAGCGGTCGGTTGCGGTTGCTGCCGAGTGCGCGTAGGCATTGAATGCCGCCAGATCGGTGGTGCTGGTTGCCGCCATCAGGGCCGTGTGCGCCTGGTCATAGGCTGCCTTGCGCGCGGCAGCATTTGCCGCCAGGTTGGCCGCAGCGACGGCTTGTGCCTGGATACGACCGCCGATCACATCCAGCGGCGAATGCATGCCCGCGATGATGCGGTTTTCACCAAGTTCGAGCCCGCGCGAAATGATTTCCTGGAAGCGTTCTGGCGCAACGTAAGCCATGGCCAGCGCATCACGCGTCGCTTCGGCCGCATGTCCGCTGAGAAAGCCGCTGTCGGTCTGCGGTGAGGTGCTCTTCACCGGCACCAGTGCGGGCACCACGCTGACGCTGCCAGTCCAGGTGCTTGCAACGCTGGGGCTGTTCACGCTGTCGGTCCAGCGATAGGGACGTGCGTATTTAAAGTAACGCTTGGCAGGTTCGGTAGAGCCGTTGGCACCAATGGTGGTGCTCAACAAGTCCACGACTTTGCCAAAGCTCATGTTGGTGGCGCTGCCCACACCGACGTTATTGCCCGTGTCGTTGTACGCAACGGTGGTGGCATCGGCGGGGATGCCGGAAATGCTGGTGATCTGCTGCGCAGCGGTGCGCCAGGCAGCAGTCAGCGGCCCCATGCCGTCGGTGACGCTGTAACCCTTGCCACGGCGGTCATCCTCGTAAGCCGCGATGGCCTGCGCCGGGGTGCGCGCGTTGGTGGCATCGATGACGTACTGGATGTTGGCCTTGTGCACGGTTGCATTTTTCACCGTGCCATCGCTTGCTGCGCCGGGGATGCCTGTCCAGGTGGAAGCCACCACTGCCGGGAAGGTCGGGTAGCTGGTGTTCGCGGCAGTCACGCCTGCATCGACCACAGGCTCGGTCGAACCAGTGGGGATGGTGGGGGTCCAGATGTCCAGAAAGCCTGCGGCCACACGCACACCGGCGTTGGTGGCCCGGGTGGCGTACCGTACGTCGCCGCGCTGGTTGGTGGCCGCGTTGTCAACAAAGGGCAGCGTGGTAGTTTCGTTGGGGATGGGGGCGGCATCGACGCTGCGCAGGCCGGTGGGCGCGGCGGGAGTGGCCCATGGTGTATCACTGCCTCCGCCGCAGCCTGACAAAAACAGAAAACCGGTTGCAATAGCAAGGTTCAGGGAACGCCGCGTGAAAGTGTTCAGAGTTTGCATGAAGGTAAAAGAGTGGGAGAGTTATGACGACATGTCGGGGTCGGATGTTAGGGAGCGTTTGTGACATGGTTATGACCCGTGCGGGCTGCTGTTGCCATGGCAAGGGGGGCTTGAGCGGATGAGGTTTTAAACTGGCCCCATGCCATCCCCCACTACCCGCGTGCTGGCTCTGCTGGAGCTTTTGCAAAATGCCGACGAACTCAGCGGCACCGAATTGGCGAGTCAGCTTGACATCGACAGCCGCACGCTGCGCCGCTACGTTACCAAGCTGCAGAGCCTGGGGGTGCCGGTGCAGTCGGTGCGCGGGCGTTATGGTGCCTATCGTCTGATGCCGGGTTCCTGGCTGCCACCCTTGATGTTCAACGACCAGGAAGCGGTGGCCGTGTCGGTCGGGCTGCTGTTTGCCCGGCAGTTGGGGCTGGCTGACACGGTGGCCGGTGCCCACAGCGCGCAGGCCAAGCTGGAGCGGGTGATGCCGCCCACGCTGCGCGGCAAACTGCGTGCGGTGTCCAGCGCGGTGCAACTGGATGTGTCGCAACCCGTGGCCACATTGCACAGCGAATCGCTGCTGGAGATGAGCGCCGCCGCCCAGGGGCGCTACCGGGTTCGCCTTCGCTACAGCGCCGCGAATCAGGAGGTGACGCAGCGCGAGTTTGATTGCTACGGTCTGGCCTGGCGCAGTGGGCGCTGGTATGCGGTGGGCCACTGCCACCTGCGCGGGGATTTGCGCTCGTTCCGGCTGGATCGCATCCTGTAAACGCATGCTGATTCTGGGCGGCGGCATCATCGGCCTGGAAATGGGCACCGTTTACAGCACGCTGGGTGCGCGTCTGGACGTGGTCGAAATGCTCGACGGCCTGATGCAGAGCGCCGACAGCGACCTGGTCAAGGTCTGGCAGAAGATGAACGCCCCGCGCTTTGACAACATCATGCTCAAGACCAAGACCGTCTCCGCACGCGCCTTGCCCGAGGGCATCGAAGTGACGTTTGCATCGATGGAAGAGGGCGAGACTGGAGGCAACGCAAGCGTTGCGGCCCCGGCACCGCAGACCTACGACCTGGTGTTGCAGGCTGTCGGCCGCGCGCCCAACGGCAAGAAGATCGCCGCCGACAAGGCAGGTGTCGCCGTCACAGACCGTGGCTTCATCAACGTCGACATCCAGATGCGCACCAACGTGCCCCACATCTTCGCCATCGGCGACATCGTCGGCCAGCCCATGCTGGCGAACAAGGCGGTGCACGAGGCGCATGTGGCGGCGGAAGTGATTGCCGGTGAACTGCAAGGCAACAAGGAGCTGGCCAGCGCCGCCTTCAACGCCCGCGTCATCCCGAGCGTCGCCTATACCGACCCCGAAGTGGCCTGGGTCGGCCTGACCGAAGACCAGGCCAAAGCGCAAGGCATCAAAGTCAAGAAGGGCCTGTTTCCCTGGACCGCTTCCGGCCGCGCCATTGCCAATGGCCGCGACGAAGGTGTCACCAAACTGCTGTTTGACGACTCTCCTGAAGCGCACGGCCACGGCAAGATCCTGGGCGGCGGCATGGTCGGCACTCACGCCGGCGACATGATTGGCGAGATTGCCTTGGCGATTGAAATGGGTGCAGATGCGGTGGACATCGGTAAAACGATTCACCCCCATCCCACGCTGGGCGAAAGCATCGGCATGGCGGCGGAAGTGGCGCATGGCAGCTGCACGGATTTGCCGCCGGCGCGCAAGTAGTCAACCGATCCAAGTCAAAAAAAGCCCGAGTCCTCACCGGTTCGGGCTTTTTGCCGTTCATGGCGCAGCCCATTTGAGATTCATCGGAGCCCCTAATCCATTTGGGTTCGCCTGGGGGGCTGATGGCAATGCGCTCGGCGGTGGTGCCCAGTTGCCACAGTCAGCCCAGCCCGCGCTGCCCAAGCGCTCACCGGCGCACTGCCTGTGGGCGGTTTTGATCGCACGCATCTACGAGGTTTTCCCGCTGCTGTGCCCTGTGTGCGGTGGGCAGATGCGCCTGATTGCGTTCATCACCGAGGGCACACAGATCAGGAAGATTCTGGACCACATCGGTGTCGACTCCCAGCCCCCGCGCATATCCCCCGCACGCGGGCCACCGCTGTGGGATGACAGTGATGCGCAGGTGGACGACGGGGCGCAAATCGAGCCGGACTGGGATCTGACGGCGCAACCGGCAACCGACTACGAGGTTGATCAGCGCGTCAATTGGTGAGGGGGCACAAGCGGCGATTCAGACTGGCTGCAGGGTAGCCCTGCGATTAGCGTACCCGGTGCCAGGGCTTTTTAGGGGTGAACCTGCTGGGTAGGGCTTTGCTGCGGGGAAGGTGAAGGTTTTTACGTTGATCGAGGGCTGACCCAAGGTGCGTACTTTGCTTCATGTGGTTGAAAAGCCTATCCGTTAGACCTCGTCCAAAGTCTGTTTTGTTGCTTGGATATGCAGCAATGGCGCAGTGAGGGCGAGTTGCTCAGTAAGACTCTGTGAATCCGAGTTCAGGAGTGTGAGTTTCAGCCCCGTCTCCCGCGTGTGTCGATCCAAGGCATCAGACTTCATGATCATCCATCATCCAATGGTGTGGACACAATTTGACACCCAACGACCGCTCGCACGCTACCCCAATATCAAAAGTGCACCGCTGAATTTTGGAGTTCGTCCGGAAAATCGACCGAGCTATTTGCTGGTTGAATCAAAGTGGCACTGTTCTTGATCAGAGGAGCCTCCATGGATCAGCGGACCTTCACCTTCATCGTAGGGGTCACAAAGCTGCAACAAACACCACGTAAGCTGAGTTTGGTTATCGCCATTTTCAGCGTTGATTTGACCACCCTCAATAAAAGATACTTTAGTCTCATGAACATCAAAACTGCCATCACCCTCGTTGCCGCTGCTGCCTGCAGCCTCGTCACTGTTGCCCACGCCGAAGAAAGCAAACTCGTCAGCTTCGGCTTGATCACCGACATCCATGTTTGCGATAAACCTGACCAGGCCTCCGTGGCCACCCTGAACGCCACGGCGCGTTACTTCACCGGCGGTGTGGCCAAAATCGGGGCCTTTGCCCAGGCCATGAACAAGACCAAAGTGGCTTTTGTGGCCGAACTGGGTGACTACACCGACAACCCGGTCAACAGCAAACTCAGCTACGAGCAAAAGAGAGCGGCGGCCATCGGTTTTGTGGATGCGGCAGAGGCCCAATTGGCGCAGTTCAGCGGCCCACGCTACCACGTGTTTGGCAACCACGACACCGACCAGATGAGCAAGGCCGATTACCAGGCCCACATCACCAACACGGGCATTCCCGCGGGTGCCACCTATTTCAGCTTCAACCAGGGTGGCGTGCACTTTGTGCTGCTGGATGGGGGCTTCAAAGCTGACGGTAATGCTTATTCTGGCGTGCCTGGCACCCCGGGTTCTGGCTACAAATGGGACGACGCCAATATTCCGGCGGCTGAAGTCAACTGGCTCAAGTCTGACCTGGCGAGCAACCAGCTGCCGGTAATTGTGTTGGGGCACCAGTATCTGAACCCGGCTGAGCAGGTGGATGCGCAGTTTGACCCGGCCCACTCGGTCAAAAACGCCGCTGAAATTCGCCAAATTCTGGAGAAAAGCGGCAAGGTTCTGGCGGTGTTTGCCGGGCATTACCACGATGGTGACTTCCAGCAAATCAACGGCATCAGCTACATCGGCTTACAGTCGAGCGCGGCCTATGGCAACGATGTGAGCTACCACAACCAGTATGCAACGGTGGACGTGCGCGCCGATGGCAAGAAATACCAGGTGGTGGTGGCCGGAAATGGCTTGCAAAAAAATTACGTGGTGAACGCCGTATTGCAGTAAACCGCCTGTGCCTGGCCGTGAGGCCGGGCAGCCGCCACAGAGGCGGAATCGTTTTTCGTCAAGATTGAACCTACTCTT
>Ga0209123_1003367_pt1 | contig 12061 bp, 11 predicted proteins | sample BarGraIncu00431A_FD_184500 | JGI IMG/M metagenome (GOLD analysis project Ga0209123, IMG submission 184500) | Arctic peat soil microbial communities from Barrow, Alaska, USA - Barrow Graham LP Incubations 004-31A (SPAdes) (version 2) | ecosystem: Environmental > Terrestrial > Soil > Wetlands >...
TAAGAGTATCCTGAACAGTAACCCTCATATTTATCCTTGACTGTCAATCCGTTATCCGGGCTAAGCTGCACCATTCCGAAAGGAAGAGTCGCTCCGGGATAAGCATTTCCTTCAAAAATAGTTCCTATAAATGGATTTACATATTTGATTAACTGCGGAGTCCTGGCAATACCGGTTAGTACAAAAAATACCATAACGCAAATTGAAATAATCCTGATCATATCTCAAAAATTAATATTTTAAAATGAATTCCATATCCTGCTGTTCCTTAATCATCATCGAAGTTGTATTATCATTGAAACAACACCATATTCCAGCTCATTAGTAGGGGCGTCATCAAAACTGAATATTGCTTTCAGACACCGCCGTTCATTACTCATTATAGATTAAAACATTTTAAAGGTGTAACCAACTGACGACTCCTTATTCTTTTGAAAAGATTAAGGAATCGCAAGGAACAAAGTACAATTCCCCATCGGTACAACTGACAGTGGCAATTTTTTCATCCCCGTACTCAATTGGTCAATATTCAAAATCAAAACTTCTCCCATTAAAGTGAAACCTATAGTCTTTATGATCTGACCATCTTTGTTTAGGTACCCGGTGAAAGACACTTTCTTCCTGCTAAAGACTTCTTCATTCATTGAATGACAATTAAAAGAAGAATAGTGATAAGCAAATATATGGAAAAATAATTTGAATAGCTTAGTGCCAGACTATCAATAAGTAAATCTCTATAATTGCATAAAGAACAATCCCAATATCCACCGAAGGAGGTTGAAAGTAGATTGCCCGGAACTGAGTTCGTTGTAGAACAAACAGTTTTTATTACCTTTAACGATGAAACTTCCATTACTCAATTATCATGACTAAAACTACAATTTTTAAAACGATCCTACTCATTTTTCTGTTTGCTGTTTTAAATGCAGTTTCGCCCGAAAACGCTGTTCTGGCAATTACAATTGATCGGCCCTTGTTACCTGAAAAGGAGACGATCCAAAAGAAAGGCCAAACGCCTAAGGAAGAATATGTAAGACTTTTTCCCAATGATGGCAACTGTGTTTACCCTGGCAAAGGCCTTCTGCGTAAATGGCCGGAAGGTGGCCCGCATGAACTTTGGAGACTTAAAATCGGAGAGGGAAAGGCTGCCATTATTGAATCAGGCGGAAAAGCCTTCACCGGGTACCAGGCCGATGGAAAGCAGTGGGCTGTCTGTCTTGATCCTGCAACCGGCAACGTAATCTGGAAGAAGATGCTGATTGCCATCGAAAACCATCATGTCGTAAATGGCACGGTTTCGACTCCGATAGTAGATGGTGACCGGGTTTACTTCTTTCCATACGACAGCGACAAAGGCGACTATTGGTATCCGCAATGCCCGATCTTCTGCCTGCAGGTAAGCGACGGTGCAACAATCTGGGAGGAACACGAGCAATTCAATGCAACGGAGGGTGGGTTGCCGCTTATCCTCGGGAATGTATTGTATATTGGTTCCAGTGGCAAGGAAAAGGTTCTCGAAGCGGTTGACAAGCTGACTGGAAAGATGATATGGAAGATTGGTGACGACACAGGGGAAAATTATTGCTTCCAAACCGGAAGTTCCCTGAGCTATGCTGAGTTCTGTGGAGTGCCTCAAATAATATGTTCCATTTACAAGAATGATTATATCGGAGTTAATGCCACGACGGGAGAGATTCTCTGGCATTGGAGTTTTCCGACTGGTCCGGCTTCTGGTCCGGTACCTACGCCGGTTGTGCTGGGTAACCGGATGTTTGTCTCAACCTTTCAGGGGAGCGCCTCATGGGGAGCTTTACTTGAGTTTAGCATGAAGAATGGGAAATTCTCGGCAGATACTGTTTACATCAGTGACAGGTTGATGTGCAACGGTTTTCATACACCATCGGTTACGGAAGGAGCTGTATACGGCTTCGGAAGAGGGAATAGTAATGATGCACTTCAATGCTTAGATCTCCTGAGTGGAAAACTTTTATGGCAACAGGAAAATCAGGAATGGAGTCGCAATGGGAACATGATTGTTGCCGATGGATTGATTTTTGCCTTGACGAAGCATGACGAACTTGTTCTGGCCGAAGCGAGCAAAGACGGATATAAGGAGTTAGGACGGGTGAACCCAGGAATAAAACTGGGTATTCAACAACAACCCACCATCTTTAACGGTCGACTCTATTTAAAGGGCAATGACACCATCGTTTGTTACCAGATGGAATAACAGCCTAATGAAAGTGAGAATACCATTCAATAGATCCAGATTCGACCGCCAACTATTCTGACCACGACAATGTTCACTTTGACACCAATAGTTTTAACGGAACCGGACAAACAGTAACGATTACTGATGGTGGCGGAGCGATTAACATCGTTTGCCACTAAATTACTGGCGAAGCGGGTACTTTAATCTCCTTTTGCTTCTTTTTTTACCTTATCCGCTTTTGCCCTTCCTTGTCGCTGCGCGAGATTGGTTTTGTATTTATCGGCGCGTACATTCAGTTCGAGCACAAACGGCATGCACGGTGCTGTTTCGTTCAGAATCATAAGGGCATCGAGACGGTTGGCGATGGCGCGGTATGCTGCATCGATTTCGGCCCGCGCCTGCGTCATGCGTATAGGTGTTTTTTGAGCGCCCTCACTAAATCGATTATTCATCAATTCATCGAATGCCTTGCTTCTTTTATCAATTTCTGTTATCCACTCAGTAAGTTCCATTGTAGTAATTTCGGGAGCATAGGTTGTATTGGCCTCATCAACAAGCTTGGTATAGGCAGCGGACGCAGCATCATAAGTTTTTCGCGCAATATTGCCGAATTGCCTGAGCAGAATTGCAAATTTTTTGGCAGCCACCTTCTTTTCGGCATTGTAATGATTCTGGGCCGATTTAACAGCATCAGCAAAACCACGGTAAATGCTGTCGCGCGCTGTGTCGGCCCTGGCGAGCTCTTTTGTGAACGCACTTTTGCGGATTACATTTAAAGCCTCTTCTTCGCGCGCAAATAGCGGAAGATAACCCGCAAAAGCGGCTTCAATACCGATCGTTGAAGCATCAAACCGGGAAACGAGGGTTTTAAACTCGGTATGAAATTGAAAATGTTCCTCGTTCCGGAGGTTTGTGAGGTCGATTCTGGCTGTTTTCATTTATGCAGATTTTAAATGTTAGCACTCACCGTCATGGAATATCTACTGCGAAGCCATTCTGATCAGGATATTATCCAATATATTAGTTCATAGTATTACGATCAATATAAATAATGAAATGAATTTAAGCAGTATTAATACAATCCTTATATAGATGCTTATGGATATTTAATGTACTAGTGTAATCTAATTTCAAATAGAAATATGTTTTTATCGTATTATTACGATATACAATCATATTCATATGATTTAAGAATAAATAAGACATATCATATTCATAATTTAATGGGTATTTGTCGCATAACTACATGCTAAGTTACACAAATAAATTTTCTTAAAACGACATTTAAAAGACAAAAAAAAAGCTGCGAATAAATCCGCAGCCCTTTCGCTATATATAAAGAAACAAAAATTAAAGTGTCAATGGAAGACCTCGGTAAAAATCGAGGATCTTAGTGCGGAAGATAAATTCATACTTTGCCTGAAGAAGATCGGATTCCGATTTAGCCAGTTTTGTTTTTGCAGTATTGTACTCAACAGCATTCACAAGTCCAACACCAAACTTCTCTTCCGAATAACGGAAAGCTTCCTTCATTGAAGAAACCGCTTTCTGATTCGAATTATACCGGTTCAGCGCTGCAATGGCAGAAGTCTGAGCAGTTTCGATGTCGGAACGGAGCAATTTCTTCGTATTTTCAAGTTCCAGTTCAGTATTTAATACCTGAAGACGTGCGTTGTCGATCTGTATTTTATTCGCAAACCGCGTAAAAATAGGGATGTTCATCTGTGCTCCAACACCTTTTCGTTGGTTATTTTTTAATTGCTTGGAAAAAGCGATGTCAGCACCATTGATATCTTTGTATTTGTTATTATACGAATCGTAGATATTTGCATAAAGACTAATCGTAGGATAAAGCGCTCCCTGAGCCATCTTCAGTTGATACTGTGAACTCTGATACCGTAAATCTGCACCTTTGATTTCAGGGCGGGTCAGTACAGCCGACTTATAAACTTCACCCGCGGAAACGATGGATGCCTGGGCGCTAATTTCAGGAAGTGTCGGAACGACCACATCAAATGCATCGTTTGAAGGGAGTTCAAGCAACTGCGTCAACCTGAGCCTTGCGATCTTTAACTGGTTTTGAGCATTCACAAGGTTTAACTCTTCACCTGCAGCCTGTGCCTCAATCTCGAGCAGACTTCCCCTGGCAAGACTACCGGCTTCTACCTTCTCGGTAATTTGTTTGATCTGAAGATTGGTAACCGAAAGTTGATCTTCCGATACTTTAACAAGATCTTTGGCAAAAAGAATCTCCAAAAAAGTTGATGCAATATTGACCGAAATATCACTCTTGGCCTTTGAAAGATCTTCAATGCTGGCCTGAAGATCCAACTCAAGTTTCGAGATGTTATTTGTGATATAAAAGCCCTGAAATACAGGAATATTTGTACCTATTCCAAAGTCAGTTTGAGACGAATTGATGTCCTTATAGGTATTGTCGTAGGTAAGCGAACGACCAAAATTTAAATTCTGCGACACTTGTCCGGTCAGATTAGGCAACCGCGAAAACTTTGTTTGCTTTAACTGATTTTGCTGATATCCAGTCGCGATTACTCCCTGCTTAATTTTGATATTATTGTCGAGCGCATAGTTGATGCACTTCTCGAGGCTCCATACTTCCTGTGCCTGAAGCGAGGCAAAAAGTGCTACAAATAGTAAATAAGTAATCGTAAAAATAGTCCGTATCATAGGTGAAATTTTTAAGTGACAGCGAATTCGCTAAATTATTAAACGTTTTGCTGTTATTTTATGGTTTTATGATTTTTTTTCGCCCTCTTTTTTCTTCGGGTCAACCAGTAGTCCTTTCAAACGATCTTGTTTCGTAATCCCGGAGATGATCTCAATATTAATCCCGTCAGAAATGCCCGTTTTCACAAATTTCTTTTCGAATTTTTGAGGAAGCGACTCCACTTCAACAAATGCCGAGTCTTTCTGGAACTTGAGTAATCCTTCGGGAATCGCAAGTACACTGTCGCGCTTATCAAGCACAATGTTCGCATTCGCACTGTAACCTGAGCGGATAAACTGCCCTTCCTTCAATTTCACATCAGCCTTGATATCAAACTGAATAGCACCATTTTCAACCAAACCCTTGGGAGCAATGTATTTGAGAATGGCGTTGAATTTTTCTGACTCTATAGCGCCAATGGTCAACTCGATATTCATCCCCTCTTTAATTTTCCCAACTTCGGTTTCATCAACTTTTCCCTGGAAAATCATATCGTTCATGTCAGCAACGATTCCGATTGTAGTTCCGGCATTAAAGTTATTGGCCTGAATAACGGAGAAACCCTCTTTAACCGGTACATCAAGCACCATTCCTTCGATGGTCGAGCGAATCAAGGTATTGGTTGTGGTAGCCGAATTTTTGGTAACTCCTTTACGAATCAGTTCGAGGTTGTTCTCAGCAGATTCTGATTCTTCTTTGGCCGAATTGAAGGTCAGTTTTGCTTTCTGAAATTCCTCTTTCGAAGTCACCTGTTTTGCAAAAAGTGCTGACTGTCTGTCGAAATCGATCTTTGCATCATCCATGTTTAATTTTGCCCGATTAACACGTGATTCTGCATTGTTCAGATTGACCATATCAGGGATGATCTTAACACGTGCAATAACATCGCCTTTCTTAATCTTCTGTCCGGCCAGGATAAAGATCTCTTCCACAATACCCGAAACCTGGGGCTTAATCTCAATCTCCTTACGCGGAATGACCGAACCCGTCGCTACCGTTTTCTTCACAATATTGGTAACAGTAGCCTTCTGAATCTCGAATACTTCAGGTTTTGCCTGCGATTTCTGGTAAAGAAATACAAATGTTCCAATGAACACAACCGCAAGTAACGTAAGTCCGAAAATTTTAAAAATCTTTTTCATGATATTTCCACTCTTCTTTTCCATGACAATTCTATTATTCTGTTAATTTATTAATTTTCAATATTTTATTCTTCTCTTAATGCATCAATTGGTTTAATTTTGATTGCCCTCGTTGCGGGAATCATTCCCGCGAAAAGCCCTGCAACAATCAAGACCATAAGCGCCGATACTGCAACGGTCAGACTAACTTCGGGATGTGTAAAAAACACATTGTCATCACTTTTCCCAGCTGAACTTTCCAACACCTTGCTGACCAGTTCCAGGAGTCCGACCCCGAGCGACAGACCGATATATCCTGCTACGGTGGTAAGGACTACACTCTCCATCATGATTTGTGAAATGATCGTGCGAGGTGTAGCTCCAATAGCCCGTTGAACTCCGATCTCTTTGGTCCGCTCTTTGATAATTACTAACATTATATTACTGACCCCGATTACTCCTGCCAGTAGAGTACCAACACCTACAATCCAGGTTAAGATTTGAATGCCCAGAAAAAGACCACTCATCTGCTTAAACTCCTTTTCGATGTTTACACTATTGAGTGCTGTGACATCAGTTGGAGCAATTGAGTGTTTCTTTTTTATAAAATCCTTAACTTTTTCCTCCACTACGCTTACAGGTATCCCCTTTTTCGCGGTAATTGCCAAAAAATGCACCTGGTTACCCATATTATAAGTCTGCAACATCGTGGTAAATGGCAAGGAGATCGATTCCTCGGTTCTACCATTAATATTAATTCTGGTTTCGGGTTTAATCAATCCCACTACCTGATAATAAACACCTGATATTTTAAGATATTGGCCAAGCGGATTTTCTTTAGGATCAAACATCTGCTCAAATACTTTCTCTCCGATTACACACACCTTACGCTTGTCACGAATATCCATTTCATTTATCCACCGACCTTTCAGCACCGTACATGGATCAATCTTAACATAGTCCGGATAATCGCCTTTTACATTAAAGGAGCCATTTTTCTTTCCCCTTATCACATTAGACCCACTGCCAAATCGTCCACCAAAATTCTTGGGTGTTATATATTCTATTTCAGGTACATTATTCCGTAATGCTATAAGATCTTCAGCTTCCATATTCCAGGTTCTGCCACGCTTAAATCCTTTATAAGGTTCGCTGGTACGTTCTGACCAAAAGAATGCAGAGTTAGTAGCAAATTTCGAAATACCTTCGACTATTCCATTTTCAAGTCCTTTACCCGCTCCTGCCATAACAATGAGCATGAAAATACCCCAAAATACACCAAAGGCTGTAAGCAAACTTCTGACCTTATTCTTTGCCAGGGCGTTCCAAATTTCATTCCATCTGTCTATATCAAACATCGCTTTCTATTTTTTATAGGTTTCAAATCCTCTATTCGAAAACTAATTATCGTCTCTCAATGCTTCGATCGGTTTAACATTAGCCGCTTTTCGGGCGGGCAAATAACCAGCAAGTGCTCCTGATATAATTAGTATCAAGGTCGATGCCAATGCGGTTGCGAAGTCAACCGTTGGGTTCCGGAAAAACATCCCGTCCCCGCCGCCTGTTGCGAGCATTTGTTCAATGGCATAATTAATTCCCTCCATAATTCCTACCCCAATCACCAGTCCAGTATAGCCTGCAACGGTGGTTATCAGAATCGATTCCAAAAGAACAAGACCAATTACCGATGATGGCGATGCACCAAGTGCTTTACGGATTCCTATTTCGCGGGTACGTTCTTTAACGAGTATGAGCATAATATTACTCACTCCAACAATCCCGGCTATGAGCGTACCGATTCCGATAATCCAGACAAAGATCTTGATAGCCTGAAATATTTTCATCGTACGTATATATTCTGCCAACATATTAAACGATCCCATTGCCCGTTTATCTTTAGGATCAAAATTATGACGAAGTGCCATTTGCTGTCTTACATTTTCGGTAATCGCCTCGGCTTCTTCAACCGTTTTCACCATTTTTGTTGTGACAGCAAAAGAATGTACCCGGTCTGCTCCATTAAATATACGTTGTGCTGTCGTAACTGGAATGTAAGCAGTCCGCTCATTCTGCCTTTTTTTATCGAAAGCTACTCCTACAACTTTAAATGGAACATTATTCAGTTTTATATATTTACCCATTGGATCCTCATCTTTGAACAATGCTTTCTTAACATTATCCCCGATCACAATTACCTTCCGGAAATCAGTCATATCCAAATCATTGATAAAACGGCCAGCTACAATATTTACTTTCTCCATCTCTAATAATGCCGGATGACAGGATGAAGTTTCAAATGAACCATATTCATTTTTGTAGGTATACATGATACTTCCTGGCAAATAGAATCTTGAAGACACCTCCAAAAGATCCGGCTCCTTTTCCTTTAAAAATGTGTAATCATCATTCTTGAATTTGATCGGTCGACCTTCTTTTAGTCCGTGATAAGGCATTGACGTTTCGCCAGTCCACATCCACATGATATTTACGGAGTTATCAGCAAATTGCTCTTTCACACCGTTCTGTAGGCCGTTCCCGGATCCCAGCAGGATCATTAGCATGAAAATACCCCAGGCAACAGAAAAACCGGTGAGGAAGGTCCGTAGTTTATTCTTTTTAATGGTAGAGAAAATCTCCTGCCAAACATCTACATCAAACATGGTAACAGGTTTTATTCGATTCGTACGCGGTCTTTGAACATCTGTAATTCTCCATTCTTAATAACCTCTTCAATCACACCATCTTTTAGGCGGATGATTTTTTTAGTCATTGCAGCGATATCGTGCTCGTGTGTCACTATGATCACAGTCTTACCCTGGTCATTGATCTCCTTTAGGATATCCATGACTTCAAAAGAGGTAGTAGAATCAAGTGCTCCGGTTGGTTCGTCAGCAAGAATAATCTTAGGTTTGGAAATAAGAGCGCGTGCTATTGCCACGCGTTGTTTTTGTCCGCCCGACATCTCACTCGGTAAATGATGTGCCCACTCTTTTAATCCAAGCCGGTCAAGGTATTCAAGTGCAATCAGATTTCGTTTTTTACGACTAACCTTTTGGTAATAAAGTGGTAAAGCCACATTCTCCACTGCATTTTTAAACGAAATCAGGTTAAATGACTGAAAGATAAAACCAATCATTTCATTGCGGGTCATGGCAGCTTTGGTTTCATTTAGGCCTTGCATCAGTCTGCCACCCAAGTAATAACTTCCTTCATCATAGTCGTCAAGAATTCCCAGGATGTTCAATAAAGTCGACTTGCCCGATCCGGATGAACCCATTATGGATACAAATTCGCCTTCATCAATATCCAGATCCAATCCTTTTAACACATGAAGGCTGTTGCTGCCCATCACATACGACTTATGCAGATTACTAATCTGTATCATTTTATTTAAGTTTTATCAATTACTGCCCGTTCGCGGACATTTAAAATTTATTAGACGTCAAGTTTCTCAAATCGTTACAGTGAAAATCAGATTTTTTTTATTTGATCTACCATTGGCTTTCCTCTGTTTAACAAGAGTCATGCCACCAAATGTATCTATTTGATAAACATATATTTGAATTCTATTTTGTAAGAATTAAACTGTTCAAAAATGTACAGTTTTTAACATTGAGGTGTTCGTTACCGTACACATTTTAGAAACTAACCCTTCGAGTGTCTGCGACTGCTCGAAGGGTTAGTTTCTACTCGAAGGATTAAGAATTCAATTTTTTAATGGATTCCAGCCTTGCGCCTGCAATGGGATTGCCTGCCCGACACCAGCAGTAATCAGGTTGACACCTTCACTTTTGTCGGTGATATGGCCAATAACCGAAATATCGGGATGGTTCCGGATCTTATCGTGATCAGTTACGGGAAGCGTAAAAAGCAATTCGTAGTCTTCACCACCATTTAAGGCGGCAACCAACGGATTGATATTTAGCTCTTCAGCCATTTTTTTCGTTTGATTATCATACAGAAGACGATCTTCATAAAGCCGACAACCCACTTCACTTTCAGTACACAAATGAATTATTTCCGATGAAAGTCCGTCAGAAATATCAATCATCGAAGTAGGTTTGATTCCTAATTCTTTAAATAATGGTGGAATGTCTTTTCTTGCTTCCGGCTTTAATTGTCGTTCAAGTATGTAATCGTATCCAGCAAATTGTGGAGTCATTTTTGAATTCACCTTAAATACTTCGTTTTCGCGCTCAAGCAACTGTAATCCCATGTAAGCGCCTCCAAGATCACCCGTAACACACAATAAATCGGTGTTTTTTGCACCATTTCGGTAGACAAGATCCTTCTCATCTGCCTCACCTATAGCGGTTACAGAAATCGTAAGTCCCGTTAACGATGAAGTCGTGTCGCCTCCAACCAGGTCAACACCATATCTTTCGCATGCCAGATAAATTCCAGAATAAAGTTCGTCAAGTGCTTCAACTGACATTTTTGCCGAAACAGCAATCGAAACAGTTATCTGTTTTGGCATTGCGTTCATCGCGTAAACGTCACTAAGATTCACAGTAACAGCCTTATAACCCAGGTGTCTCAGTGGAACATACATCAGGTTAAAATGAATCCCTTCAGTAAGCAGATCAGTCGTTACAACGATTTTTTTATTTTTAAAGTCCAAAACAGCGCAATCGTCTCCCACACCTTTTAGCGTACTTTCATTTTTCAAGACAATATTTTCGGTAAGGCGACGGATTAATCCAAACTCACCAAGTTCGGAAAGCGCTGTTTTTGTTTGTGTTGCGTTTGTCATATGTAATTATTCGTAATTCAGAATTTTGCAATCCCAAAAGTAGTGTTCATTTTGTATCTTTGCAATTTATAACCAGTCTATTTAAACACAAAATAGGAATTTAAGATGTTTGATTGTTAATGGACTATATTATTGAATTTAGACACTATCATGGAAGACCAAAATAAATTATTACATGAAGTCACCCAGCGCGACTATCGATTTGGTTTTGTGACAGATATAGAAACCGATACGATTGTCAAAGGACTGAGTGAAGAGGTGGTTAGAATTATTTCTGCCAAAAAAGATGAGCCTGAGTTTATGCTCGAATTCCGCCTCAAAGCTTACAGACGGTGGCTGACGATGACGATGCCCGAATGGGCTCAACTTAAAATTCCGGAGATTGACTACCAGGAAATCATATTTTATGCCGCTCCCAGCCAACAGGCGAAATATGAGAGCCTGAATGAAGTTGATCCCGAATTGCTGCGTACTTTCGAAAAGCTGGGGATTCCGCTTGAAGAGCAAAAAATGCTTTCTGGCGTTGCTGTTGACGCTGTAATTGACAGTGTATCTGTTAAAACAACCTTTAAAGAGACGTTGGCAGAGCGTGGGATTATCTTCTGTTCTTTCAGCGAGGCGGTTAAACACCATCCCGATTTAATTCAAAAATACCTCGGAATGGCGGTTCCCTACAACGACAATTACTTTGCGGCGCTAAATTCGGCTGTTTTCTCAGATGGATCGTTTGTTTATATTCCGAAAGGAACGCGTTGTCCGATGGAACTTTCTACCTATTTCCGGATTAATGCCAAAAATACCGGCCAGTTCGAACGAACCTTGATAATTGCCGATGATGACAGCTATGTATCATATCTTGAAGGGTGTACTGCACCAATGCGCGACGAGAATCAGCTTCATGCGGCGGTGGTTGAAATCATTGCCCTCGACCGTGCCGAAGTGAAATACTCCACGGTTCAAAACTGGTATCCCGGCGATAAAAATGGCAAAGGAGGAATTTTCAATTTTGTGACTAAACGCGGCATTTGTAAAGGCGTTTCTTCAAAAATACTCTGGAATCAGGTTGAAACCGGTTCAGCAATTACCTGGAAATACCCGAGTTGCATTCTATTTGGTGACAATTCTGTTGCAGAATTTAACTCTGTGGCGCTTACAAATAATTTCCAGCAAGCTGATACGGGAACCAAAATGATCCATATCGGGAAAAATACGAAGAGCACAATTGTTTCGAAAGGAATTTCAGCCGG
>Ga0209123_1003368_pt1 | contig 12057 bp, 7 predicted proteins | sample BarGraIncu00431A_FD_184500 | JGI IMG/M metagenome (GOLD analysis project Ga0209123, IMG submission 184500) | Arctic peat soil microbial communities from Barrow, Alaska, USA - Barrow Graham LP Incubations 004-31A (SPAdes) (version 2) | ecosystem: Environmental > Terrestrial > Soil > Wetlands >...
TCGAATAGACCTATTTTACCAGTGGGTTTATACTTTTTTGACATTACTTGATGGTTATCGGGTTTTTCAATAGCCAAATATAACTTATTTAATTGATATACTGATATTTAAAATATAGAACCTCCCTTAATTAATAAGCATTCATAGTCAATAATAAAAAATTTAATTATGATTTATTTGTTTATTAGAAATGATTTATAAGGAAAAGTATATTCAGATAATATTCCAACTGTACTATTGAATTGTTTTCAATACTGATTATTTAAAATTTGACCAATCTTTATGTCAATAATAATTAAATTTGTTTTATTAGAAAACAGATAGATTTGAGCGAAATCAACAAGAAAGAGCTAAGCAAAATTGATATCGGCGATGTTTTCATCATTTCTGCCAACAAATGTGACGGTAGAGGCTATTAATAACCGCCTGACAACACCGCATCGTCGCAAAAGTTGATGAACTATTTGCGATTTGTGATGCGTTAAAAGAGCGGATCAACGGATCGTAGGTTACGCAGCTGACTCTGTCGGATGGGTTGGTGGAAGGGGTGGTGGGGTGATCGTTTTTAACCCTTTCGGTGGTTTTGGACCCCGAAAGGGTTTTTAGAAATAAAGTTTTTCTCCGAAAGGGTTTTCTTTTTCAATAGCCCCCATCGGGGTTTTGAACCACCGATGGGGCAGCAGATCCTGTCGCTCCCATCGGGGTTTCCATTATTTTTAGCCCCCATCGGGGTTTTGAACCACCGATGGGGCTGCGATTCTACTTATAATCCCAACCACTTTTCCAGATCGATAACATCCCCCGGATTTTCGTGGGCAGTTTTGAAATTCGCTTCATTGTCGAACCAACCCATCACCGCATCGCGCTGCAAATGTGTAGGTTTAACAGAAATGCATGTCAGGTATGACGACCACGGATAATCCATCGCATGTTCTGTAAATTTATGATGGACAGGGTTGTTGTGAATGTAGACGACCGTATTCTTAAAATATTCGATATCCTCAATCAGTTTACGTTTAAACGGGTGTATGAACAGGCTTCCTGTACGCCCGTTTCGTTTATTATATGCCTGGGCATAAGCGTTAAAAAGATGTGAAAACTGGTGTGAAGGGTTGTATTTAACCCTTTTGGTGGTTTTTGACCCCGAAAGGGTTTTTGGATGAAGGTAATCCTGATTATTATCACCGCCGCCATCGGGGCTTTCCTTTTCGATAGCCCCATCGGGGTTTTGAACCACCGATGGGTCTGCGGACGATAAAAATCCTATTTCCTCCTCTTCCTTAATTCTTATCAATAAGTGAAAATGATTCTTCATCAGCACCCATGCATAAGTATCAGCCACGGGTGAAATATAGGTATCGTATAATTTCAGAAAATGTTCGTAGTTGGTTGGTTCGAAAAACAAGTCGCAACTGTTAACACCTTTGTTATAAATATGGTAGAATTTGCCGTAGTTCAGTGGTTCGATCTGTTGCATAGATATTGGGTTTAAGTTGTTTGTCAGAATGTTATCATCGGGTTTCCATTTTTTATAGCCACCATCGGGGTTTGAAACCACCGATGGGGCTGGGACAAAATAGTGTACGTTATTCCTTGAAAGAGTTACTCTTTAACAAATAATTATCCTTACAGCCATGACAGGTTTGGACGATCGGTCGGGGCTATAGAATCGGAGCCACCAAATGATGAACTATTTGCGATTTGTGATGCGTTAAAAGAGCGGATCAACGAATCACAGGTTGTGCTGCTGAAATTGGCCGATGCGTTGGTGGAAGGAGTGGTGGGGTGATAAGGTTTTATTTATAGCCACCATCAGGGTTTGAAACTACTGATGGGGCAGCAGACATTTTAACCCTTTCGGGATCCAAAACCACCGAAAGGGTTAAATTCACAAGACATGTATATCAATGTTTGATTTTAGTATTTCAGACTTTTCAGATATAACATTGTTTGCGGTACCTGTTTTGCATAACCTGGGCTTTCATCCTCAATGTAATAATGCTTTATTCCTGCTTTCTTTGCCGCTTTCAAAATGGTTGGAATATCCAATTGTCCTGTTCCAAGAGCAACATCGTTTTCAACTGCTGTTCCTCCTGACAGATTTCCTGTAACACCTTTTCGAAGATCCTTCAGGTGCAATAGCTTAAACCGGTTACCGTATTTATTAAGCAATTCTGTTGGATTGACTCCCGGAAAGAAAGTCCATAGAATATCGATTTCAAAACTGACATATTTAGGATTTGTGTTTTGAATGATGTAGTCCATCAAAGTACCGCTTTCGTAGGCAGAGAACTCATAACCGTGGTTATGGTAGCAAAAGGTGATACCAAATTCATCTTTCAAAAACTTTCCGGCTTTGTTGAAATCTTCGACTGTCTTTTTTGCCACCTCAATCGTAAACAACCCATCGTGAGGAACCCATGCTACCCTGACAAATTTTGCGCCCAGCGTCTTTGCATTTTCACCAACTTCGCGCGTTTTGGCTATCAGGTCAGTATATCCTACCCCGAACGAAGAGCAAAACATGTTGCGATCATCAAGCATCTTTCGAATTTCAGAAGCCTTCTTCCCGAAAAGATTCGAAAATTCCATGTCTTTTATTCCCATGGTTTTCAGCGTGTCGAGCGTTAATGCCACATCATTCTGAAAACTTTTCCGGAAGGTATACGAAACCATTCCAGGTGTCTGAGGGAAAAGTGGCTTACTTTGGGCAATAAGCGTTACAGTTCCAAGCAAAAGGAAAAACAAAATTTGTATTCTATATTTCATATCAATGATATTTAGTATCCTGGTTTCTTGAACCACATCCAAATTAAATTTTTTTTATAATCTTAAAATTTCAATGTTTAATCTCTCTGATTTTTATATTTCGGAAAAAAGTCCTCGGCCCTTCATCCTGTAATAAGATATGACCTTCTTTAAATTCACCCCATCCTTTTATATTTGCATATTTACTCTTTGCCAACAGCTGATAATATTTTTCACTGCCTTTCTCAATTTCCACAGATTTTTTACCATTGAGCCAGTGTTCAATATGATTTCCATCAACGATAATTAAAGCATTATTCCAAGCTCCTGTTGGCTGAACTCCGTTTTCAGGTGCCCGAACCAAATCATAAAGTGAGCCGCAAGTCCTGTTATAATCAGGTTTATCGTAAGGCCAATTTGCGTTATCTAAAATTGCGAACTCCAGTCCAAGACCATGACCCGGAGATGATTTAACTGACTCATTGACAAAATATTTAATTCCGCTATTCCCTTTTTCCTTAATTTTGAATTCACATTTTAATTCAAAACTTGCATACTTCCTTTTAGTTATAATATCACCTCCTTTTAAGGAGTCAGGCATTTCAGTACCAAGGCAAATAAGTTCTCCATTTTCAATAATCCAGCCCTGAACCGGGAAATTGGCCTTATAAATACCTCTCCAGCCATTAAAAGTTTTTCCATCCCAAAGAAGCGTCCAGCCATCTCTGATTTCTTTATTTGATAAGGTGTTGGCCGGGCTGGAAGTAGTGTTTTGTTTTTGGGAAAAGCTTGTGATGAATACAAAGCTAATACAAACAAATACTATGGTTGGCAGTAAATTAGTTCTAATTTTAGTCATCTTTGAATATTGATTTATTCAGTTTTGGAAAAGATAAAAATCGCTGTTTAAATTGAAAAGAGAGGCATGAAAGTTTTGATTTTCGCATACCTCTCTTTTAGGGAGATTGGATATTTTATAAAGCAATTAAGTCATTTTAAAAACTTAAACCTTTGGTTCCCATCCTTTTTCATATTCCCGACTCCATAATTTATGGGCTTCAGCATCGCCGATAATATGGCCATTTTTTGGATCAATTTTAAGATCCCGTCCTACACGCCATGAAATATTCCCCAGCTGCATACCTACGATACTCTTGAAGCCTATTTCAACATCACAATTGGGTTTGCGATTATTCCTGATCGCATCAAGAAAGTCTGCCATATGAAGGCTATCCATTCCTAAACTAGGACTGGCAGTATTACGCCCGTCAAGAGCGCCTTCCACGATTAGCGATTTCACTTCGTTAATCAATTTGCCATCATTGTCATATACCTTATAACTATCGTTTCCGGTATCCAGGCTCCCTTTTTCGCCATAGAAAATAATCCCACGATCCGAACCTTCGATGGGTCTTCCGTTAGAGCTTCTGTTTTCCCACATCAACGAGACACGGCCAGGAAAATCCATCGTGATTATTTGAGTATCGGGCGTTTGCCAATCATCCTGATAATGGTATCTTCCTCCTACCGAGGTGACGCGGGTTGGAAAGTCTACTCCAAGGCCCCAACGGGCAACGTCAACTTCATGCGTTCCGTTGTTCAACGCTTCGCCTGTACCCCAATTCCAAAACCAATGCCAATTATAGTGAATCAAGCCATCCTGGTAAGGAGTACGTGGGGCAGGACCCTGCCATAAATCGTAATCAAGCCATTCAGGAACCGTTCCCGGTTTCAGAAAGTTTGATTTGCGTTTATTTGTGTACCAGGTTTTCGCCAAGTAAACACGGCCGATAATTCCATTATGCAATTGTTCAATACCTTGAGTAAGTACCGGTGCAGAACGACGTTGCGCGCCCATCTGAACTACGCGGTCATATTTTCGTGCGGCGGCAACAGCCATTTCGCCTTCTTTAGGGTTATGGGATAATGGCTTTTCAACATAAACATGTTTTCCGGCCTGACAACCCATAATGGTAAGTGGTGCATGCCAATGATCGGGCGTTGCAATATATATTGCATCAATTGATTTGTCCTCCAGTACTTTGCGGCAATCTTTTTCCGCCTTTGGTACGATTGTCTGGCCAGCCTTGGCTACAGAATTGATCGCCTTTGGCATTGCTCTTGAGTCAACATCGCAAACACAGGATACCTCTGTATTTTTCTGTTTGGCGATAGTACCTACCATGCTGTTGCCCCGGCCGTTTAAACCAATTGCTGCAACATGAATCCTGTCGTTGGCACCAATAATATTTTTATAACTCTTTGCACTAAATCCAAACGCAGTTCCGCCAATGGCGATGCCTGCAGAAGTGGCTGCTACTTTTTTAATGAAATCACGTCTGTCATCCATAATATTTGTCTATAATGATTTGATTTTAATGTTTCTAAAAGATGCTACCCCACCATGTTCCTGTAACAGGATATGACCTTTTTCGACCATTCCGAATGCAGGTACTGATTTGTTGAATTTACTAAGTGCAACAGCATCTGAGTAAGACTTATCTCCACGTGTAAACTCAAGGATTTTCACCCCATTTAACCAATGTTCAACTTTTTTTCCTTTGGATACAATGCGTACTGTATTCCATTCGCCCGGGGCATTTACCTTTTTCTTTTCCGCATTTACTGGTAATACATCATAAAAAGATCCGCAAAGGTGATTTTCTTTTTTATTATCTTCAGCTAATTTATCATCAAGAATCTGGTATTCCATTCCCAGATTTCCTCCGGTAGCATATTTGGTATAAAAATATTTAAGTCCGCTGTTGCAACCGGGTTCGATATTAAAATCTACTGATAGATCAAAGTCTGAATACTCGCCAGTGGTAATAATATCTCCACCTTTGCCATCTTTGACCGTTGAAATGCATCCATTTTTTATCTCCCATCCTGCAGGAACAGCTTTGCCGGCCGGAGTAATCCAACCCTGGGTACTAACTCCGTCAAATAAAAGTACCCACCCTTGTTTTATTTCTTTCTTGCTTAGTTTAGGCAATTGGGCTGTGACAAGGTATATGCCGCAAAAGAAACAAATGAATAAAATTAATCCTCGCTTTTTCATTGTGATTTGATTTTAAAGGTATAAAATCCGGAAGCGAACCAATATCAGATCCGCTTCCGGGATAACTAATTATAACTGTGTATATCCTTTATTTTGGATAATTTTACCAGGATTTGACTGCATAACGGTCATCGGGATTGGGTAAGCCAGTACGTCGTTACTCCATACAAAAGAACCGTATCCATCTGCAGCTTGTTCCGCAATCATTACGTCTTTCGCACGCCCTGTTCTTACAAGGTCGAACCAACGGTGATTTTCAAATGCCAATTCTGTGCGACGCTCTTTTTCGATTGCCAACAGAAAGGCTTGATCCGTAGATAAATCGCTAAGTTTATAATCTTTTAGAAGATCGGCGGTTTTTGGAATAGTTGGGTCACCGGGAGTGTTAAGTGCCCTTTGACGGATTTTATTCAAATATGTTAATGCAACCGACTTATCTCCACTTGTTCGTACCAATGATTCAGCATATAACAGGTAAATATCTGCCAACCTGAGTTCAATCCAATTGTTACCATTGTCGGAACCACTTGTAGCGATATCATAGTACTTACAAACGTATTTGTCATTTTCCAATGCTCCTGTTTTGGCATTCTTCCAACCATCGCGCATTGAAACATATTTTCTTGGATCCCCCAATTCATATGCTTTCGACATATCACCGGTAGGTGAATTTTCTCCTCCTTTATCACCGACTAAAACAACTTCCTTGTCGGAGAAACGAGGTGCAAAATTGTTATTCCAGGGGCTACCTGTTGCGCCATTAGGACTTCCCTTTTTGTATTGAATTTCAAACAAGGATTCTTGTCCGTTCTTTTTGGTTACATCAAACAAATCTTTATAGCTTGACACTAGGGAGTACTGGGGATCGTTAATAACTTCCAACATTTTTTGACTTGCCAGCGTATAGTATTCGATGCCCTTATTTAGCGGAAATCCGGCCATCGTCATGTATACTTTGCCTAATAATCCCTTTGCGGCACCTTTTGTAACCCGACCTTTGTCGGCTGAGCCGTATATGACTGGCAGATTCTGCTCGGCAAATTTCAGATCTTCAACAATCAAATCATATATTTCCTGAAGAGACGCTCGTTCCATTGCGTAAGCTTCTACCTGAGAAATTTCTTTATCGACTTTTATTACACCTAACAATTGTCCATTTAATGCATCTCCGCCAAAAGTCCTGTTCAACCAAAAATACATCAAGGCCCTGATGAATTTTGCCTCAGCAAGGTATTGATTTCGTAGCACTTCAGTTGTGAATGACGCCTTGTCGATCCTTCCGACAACAATATTGCAACGCATAATGACATTGTACCCGTCATTCCAGCAGCTTGTAGAAAAGCTATTTTCCGGCAATAATGGTGATGCAAAATCATCAATACCTTTCTCATTAGCAGGATTGCCTGACAACCATGAGAATGTAGTATTATCCGATCTGATTTCTCCTAATTTGACAAAAGTGCTACCATAAACAGATCGCAAATTACCATATGCTGACAATACTGCCTGGTTAAAATCTGTCTGCGTGTTATAGAACCCTGAAGAATTTAAACTTGAGGGTGGGTTTAAATCGATAAAATTCTGGTCGCAGGATACCAGCATTATCATCCCAATTAGAAATATGAATATTTTTTTCATTTATGAATATTTTAAAATAGAGAATTCACGTTGTTTTACTAAATCCGGAATTTGATTACAATTAGAAAGTAACATTTACTCCTAAAATTACCGATCTTGCTGCCGGATATCCAAGATAGTCACCTCCTTTTGATAACCCGGTACCTTCACTGCTTGTATCTGGATCATATCCGGGATACTTTGTCAAAGTAAGGAGATTTTGCCCTGTTAAATATATACGCAACCCTTTCATTTTCAGTTTTCCAGTCGTTTTAGCATCAAAATCATATGCCAAAGAAACATTTCTTAATCGCAGATAAGTGGCATCTGTTACCCATGCCGATGAAGGATCTCTTTGCCACCCTGTAGGAGTACGCGTAGGTCTGAAATGGACACCATCGCCAGGGACATCAACAGACTGCCAGCGACCAAGTTGTTCTATCATCGCATTACGGTCGCCATGATAGATGCCTATCATTCGTTTAAAGAAGCTGAACAATTCTGAGCCGTAAACGCCGGTAAACTGAACCCCCAAAGTGAAATTCTTGTAAGAAAAATTGTTATTAAAACCGGCTGTGAAGGTGGGATTATTACCGCCAATAATATCCCTATCATTCTGATCCATTTTCCCATCTTTATTTACATCCAAATAGCGTCCGTCTCCGACTTTATCCCCTGCAAGGTGAGGATATTTATCCAGCTCTGCCTGATTCATAAACACACCCTGGTATACATAGCCATAAAAACTTGCGATCGGGTAACCTGGTTTTGTAATGAATGCATTGTTTGCATTCGCGGCGCTTCCAAAAATTGGTCGTCCGTCCGGACCAACTTCCAATACTTTGTTTCTGTTGAAGGCGATGTTAAAATCGCTCGACCATTTAAATTTCCCGACTAAATTTTTGGTTGATAATTGAAATTCCATACCGCGGTTCTGGACTTTCCCAACGTTTTGCATTTGTGAGGAATAGCCAGTTATGTTTGGAACTGGTACATCCAACAATAAATTGAGGGATTTACTATCGTAAAAATCTGCTTCAAGGCGAATCCTGTTCTTAAACAATCCCAAATCAAAGCCGAAATTCAATTGTTGTGTTTTTTCCCATCCAAGATTATCATTTGACATCGTACTGGGGTTTACTGTGTTCTGCAAAGCGTCGCCAGTAGGGTAAAAACCTGTACCCAGCAATCCAATTGAAGAATAATTTCCAATACGGTTATTGCCGGCAATTCCATAACTAACACGAACCTTCAAATCATTAATTGTTCGAATATTCTTCATGAAGTTCTCCTGACTGATTCGCCAGCCTATTGAAGCTGAAGGGAAGGAGCCCCACTTATTATTTTGTCCAAAACGGGAAGAGCCATCGCTGCGGACAGTTGCCGTTAACAAATATCGGTCATTATAAGCATAGTTAATACGTGCCAGATAAGAAATCATTGAATAAACCGATTCATCACTGGTGAGTTGGTACATTGTCCCGGCATTCAGTGTCATGATATTATCATTTGGGAATCCACGGGCCTCGCCATAAGAATGGTCATAAGAATGCTTTTGGGTTGTATAACCCACCAGGGCTGTTAAATTATGCTTTTCTGCAAATGTTTTCTGATAGGTTGCGGTTTGTTCTATCACCCAATCAATATCTGTCCAATTTTCATTCGTGCCTTTTGCAGGTCTGGGTGCTTTCGAACCATCAAAATCAACATAAGAAGGCTCATATCGTTTTTGCTTGTTCTCCTGAACGCCTCCGTTTACGCTAATTTTATATTTCAAATTATCTATTACCTCCCATTCGGCGAACAAGCTACCCATCCAGCCATTCCTACGTCGATAATTATAAACCTGCTCAGCTATACCTATTGGATTAGAAACATCCCCAGCCATTATTTCGGGATTTCTTACCATAGATCCATAGGTGCCATCTGCATTTCTCAATGGGTAAATTGGCGGAAGATTGAGGGCATACATAATCGGCGCATCCTTGCCGTTTGCTTGCTCATTACTATTGGTCAAGTATGCATTCATATTAATACCTACCTGCACCCGATCAATAATCTGCGAAGTTATGTTGGTTCTGAAATTAAACCTGTCGTAATCCGTATTAATAGCGATACCATCCTGCTGCATATAGCTGGCTGCGAATGTATATTGTGTTTTGTCGGTACCACCGGTTACTGAAAGTTCATACTGTTGCATTTTAGCATTTCTGAATAATTGATTCTGCCAATTGTTGTCAGGCATTTGTGCAACAGATGCCGGATCCATAAAATTGTAAATAGAGCCTGATGTTCCGTCTGGAATTAAATACTGGGTATTGGCACTAGGATACAGTTTCCGGCGACTCATTGGGTCGCTAATTGTATGTGCTGTTTTATTTGGATCGCTGGAAATGATTGATGCATCTAACCAGGCTTGATTTCTACCGTCAATAAACCAGGCTACATATTGATCACGATTCATCATGTCAATCGAATTTTCACGTTGCTGAATCCCGCCATACATATTAAAGCTAATAGATGGAGCACCTGATTTCCCTTTTTTTGTATTGATAATTACAACTCCATTTGCTCCCCTTGAGCCATAAATGGCAGTCGAAGATGCATCTTTTAAAACCTGAAGACTTTCAATGTCCGATGGATTAAGTAATCTGAAAGCACCACCTTCCATGGGGTAGCCATCAACCACATAAAGAGGTTCACTTGATTGAGTTATTGAACCTGTTCCCCGTACCCTGATTGATAATCCTTCTCCTCCCGGTGCACCATTAACTTGCTGAATTTGGACCCCTGCCACTTGTCCAATGAGCGCCTCACCAAACGTTGTAACGGCCCTTTCTTTTAGATTAGCAGCAGTTACAGAAGCCACAGAACCCGTTAAATCACTTTTTTTCGCAGTGCCATATCCGATCGCAACGACTTCTTCAATTCCGATGGCATCATCAACAAGTGCCACGTTAACGTTTGTCTGAGTTCCAACTTTCAGTTCCTGCATCTTCATTCCTACAAACGAAAACTGTAAAGTTGCATTCTCAGGTATATTGGCCAATGAATAGTTTCCGTTATTGTCCGTAATTACACCTTTCGTAGTTCCTTTTACAACAACTGAAACACCAGGGAGTGATATTCCGGCCTTATCAGTCACTTTCCCAGTCACCTTTCTGCCTTGTTGCTCACTAATAAAGGGTTCCATCTCTTCTTTATCGTATAATGCAATCTGGCGGCCAAGTACTTTGTATTTGATAGATGTGCTTGATAACACTTTATCGAGGATCTCCGTGATCGATTTTTGGTTTACCTCTACAGATACTTGCTTGTTGACATCCACCTTTTCGTTGTAGAAGAATTTGAATTCGCTCTGTGCTTCGATTGCTTTGAGGACATTGAGAAGCGTTGAGTTATTCTCGGTGATGGTCAATTTTGTGTTCTGCGAATACGTTTCCGCAGAGAAACAGCTTAAAATTGATACTGTTACAATCAGAATAGTTAGTTTCATTTTTCTAAAAAATTGATAAAATATTGGCGTACTGCCATATTTTCGTAGCAATTTATTCATAACTTTGTAATTGGTTTAAATAATGTTTGTTTTTTAAATCGAATCTGGTTTAAAGGTGGGAACGGCCATTCTCACCTTTACTTTTTTAAATCTGGTTGTTTGTTTATTTCCATATTTTAGTTTTAGTTGATAATTTGGTTCATTAAATCAGCATCGGTTATTTATCTTCCGGATATCTTTAACACCCTTATGTTTTTATCGAATTTATATTTAATGGGTGTTGTTGTATTGATCAGTTCAAGCACTTCGACAAAAGTTTCCATTTCTATCGTTCCTGTATAGCCTAATTTTTTCAGCTTCTCACCCTGTAATTCAATTTTTACATTGTACCACCGTTCCAACGCTTTGGCAACATTTTGAAACGGTTCATTTACAAACATCAGTCTTCCCTCTCTCCATGAAGTGCTTAACTCCGTATTTACATTGTTAATTGTGAATTCATTCGCAGGAGTGATGACAGATTGCTGTCCGGGCTTTAAGTTGGCAACCTGGTTTTTTCTGTCCCTTACATTTACAATGCCTTCTACCAGTGTGGTTTCGAAGTTTTCATCTTTATATGCCTTTACATCAAAAGCGGTTCCAGTCACTTCAACGTTGCCGTATGAAGTTTTGACCACAAAAGGGTTGCCGTCTTTTAATACCTTAAAATAAGCCTGGCCCACAAGTTTGACATTTCGGATTTTATCATATTGTTTGGGGAAGGAGATCGTCGATCCGGAATTCAACCACACTTCGGAACCGTCGGGGAGTTTAAAACTGGTCCTTGCTCCATAGGGGGTCGAAACAGTTTCGACCACACCGGCATATTGCAATTTTTCCGGCTTATTGTAAAATATTACAGTGGTAGTTACTAATCCTAAAATTAATACTGCAGCCACTTTTAGAAGGTTGCGGTACCATGTAAACCGTCGCTGAATGGTCCTGGATTCCTCCAATGCAATTCGGTGGTGGATTTTGTCGAGTAATTGGCTGTTTTCTTTGTTTTCAATGGCTGTACTCAAAGTATCTTCCCACAGTTTCAGGATCTCAGTTGACACATTGTCCTTATTATCATCAGAACAAATCGCCTTTATAA